>Ga0126383_10000087_pt1 | contig 43797 bp, 39 predicted proteins | sample PanSoiMetPlot_35_FD_96882 | JGI IMG/M metagenome (GOLD analysis project Ga0126383, IMG submission 96882) | Tropical forest soil microbial communities from Panama - MetaG Plot_35 | ecosystem: Environmental > Terrestrial > Soil > Tropical forest > Bulk soil | place: Panama | collected 2016-02-17 | reverse complement strand
CCCATGGCCATGCCTACGCCGTTGGCGAAACCCTGGCCCAGCGGGCCGGTAGTAATTTCCACGCCCGGGGTCAGCACATTTTCCGGATGGCCCGGTGTCTTCGATCCCCATTGGCGGAAATGCTTGATTTCCTCGAGCGGCAAATCATAGCCCGTCAAATGCAACAGCGAGTAGAGCAACATGCAGCCGTGTCCGGCGGAGAGCAGGAAGCGATCGCGATTTTCCCAGCGCGGATTGCGCGGGTTGTAGCGCATGAACCTGGTCCAAAGCACGTAGGCCATCGGCGCGGCGCCCATCGGCAAACCCGGATGGCCGGAGTTGGCTTGCTGCACCGCATCGACCGTCAGGGTGCGAATTGTGTTGATGCAAAGTTGATCGAGTTCGGGGGAACTGTTGGTCCCCTGCTGCATTCGTGCGCTCATGGAATTAGTCTCGCGTTTCAGGTTTCAAGTTTCAAGTCAGCGTCGCGGAATTATCGATAGCTCGTGCCCCTGGCGAAGAAACGTTTAAGCGCGCAGACGCAAAGTCGTTAAAAGAAGCTGGTGCTGACCGGATGAAGCGTGAGCATGGCACAGCCGTCAGGAGTTCGTCCAGCGGAGTTTCCTGTAGATTGCGATGTGTCCCGGATGGTAAAGTCGGAGCGGCGGGACGCCTGCCAACCACGCGGATGCGTGCTTCCTATGCCAGCGCAAACTCTTAATTGTCCAAACTGTGGCGCGGCGATTTCGTCGGACGCGCCGCAGTGCCAATACTGCGAATCAAAACTCGCCACGGTGGCCTGCGCCTCCTGTTTCGGGATGCTGTTCATCGGCAATAAGCACTGCCCGCATTGCGGCGCCGCGGCAGTGTCAGCCACCGCGGCCGAGCTTTCGATCTTGAAATGCCCGCGCTGCGTCATCGACATGAAGTCGGTGATGATCGGCAAGGCGCCCGTCCGTGAATGCGATCGTTGTGGCGGATTGTGGCTCGACGTGAACGTCTTTCAGCTGATTTGCGCCGATCGTGAACATCAATCACTCATCCTGGGAGACGCATTTAATCAGCAGCAGCCGCACCTTCCGCCCCCGGAGCAGGTCCGCTATGTTCCCTGTCCGCATTGCCGGCAGTTGATGAACCGGCTTAATTTCGCTAAATGCTCGGGTGTGATTGTCGATGTTTGCAAAGGTCACGGGACCTGGTTCGATCGCGATGAGCTGCGGCAGATCGTCGAGTTCCTGCGGGGCGGCGGCATGAATCTGGCGAACGAAAAATTGCGTCACGAAATTGAATTTGAGCAGGAAAAGCTGCGCGGCGAACAACTGCGGCACGGGACTGCCAGCGCGACGTTGACCATTACCTCGTTCAACCTGAACCACCCGACCGATGAAGAACGCCTGGGCGGCTTGAGCGCAGCCCGCGATGCCTTGAAGTTTTTGTTTGAGTAAATGCGCCGCTGCCGAGAACGTACTCGCGCAAAATGTTTCTGACCCATCGCCCCACCACCGCTGAAGTTGAGCGATTCCTCACCCAGGCGCGCGATCTTCCGTTATCCTACGAACCTGTCGGCATAGCCCGCGATATTCCAACCGGGTTCCGGCTTGATGTCGCTGAAGCCGTCGTTGGAAAAGGCGAAGCTGACTTTGCCCGCGCTCAAGACGCGCTGCGTCATTGGCGGCAATTCGAGCTTGGCTGGGTCGAACTGTTTCCGCCGAATGCCCCCGCCGAACCGGGCACGTTTGTCGCCGTGCTGGTCCATCACGGCGTTCTCTGGTCGCTTAACGGATGCCGGGTTGTTTATAGTGTCGGCGACGAATCATCATTCGGATTTGCATACGGGACGCTAACCAACCACGCTGAGATGGGTGAAGAGCTTTTTCAGGTTTCGATTAATCGCGAATCAGACGAAGTGACCTATCTGATCCGCGCGGCTTCGAAACCGCGCGCGCTGTTGGCTCGTATTGGTTATCCGTATGTGCGATTCTGCCAGGCGCGCTTTCGGAGAGATTCTTTAACGGCCATGAGGCGCGCCATCGGTAATCCACTGATCCGCGGATGATGACTCCTGACGCCATCAAGCGTGGTCTGCTTCGCTATCTTCCCTTTACGCCGGCGATATTGCTGGCGGTGCTTCTGCCACTCTACTGGGTCGATGTGCCGCAGTACGATGAATGGGATTCGGTCACGCTTTTTGAACACCTTTCCCAGGGCACGCTGACCATTGGCCTGCTGTTCAAGCAGGTCAACGAGTACCGTCAATTCTTTCCTAATGTAATCTTCGTGGCGCTGGGAAAACTGACCCACTGGGACCTGCGCTATGAAATGATCCTGATCTTTATTGCCGCCGCCCTGATTTCGCTGAACGTGCGCCGGCTCGCGCTGCTGACCACCGATGCCGGCGAAGCGGTGTTTGCGATCCTCATGTTCGCGGCGAACCTCGTAATCTTTTCTTTGACGCAATACGAAAACTGGTTCCAGGCGCAGCAACTTGTTTACTACATGCCTATTCTGTGCGTCACCACCTGCGTGGTGGTGGCCAGAACCAATCTTCACACCTATGCCAAGTTCGCGATTTGTGCGGCGCTGTCTTTCGTCAGCATGTTCTCGTCCGCTAACGGTGTCGCCTGCTGGATCGTCGTCCTGCCGCTTTTGATCTTCACTGAGTGGATGAAGGCGCGCCGCGCCGTCGTTTGGTTGAGCCTGGCCTGGATGGTGGCCACGGCGTTATGTGTGGCGCTGTACTTGTACGATTATCACAAACCTTGGTGGACGCCGAGTCCGGCAACCGGCGTCTATCATCCCTGGCGGGCGTTCATTTATTTCCTTGGGTTTGTCGGCGGGCCGCTGGGGTTGGAAGGCGCGAAATTGTCGCTGGCGGCGGGCGCCGTGATGATGATGGGGTTCGTGGCCGCGGTCGCGTATGTTATCCGGCGCCGCAGTGATCGATTGTTGATTGAACGGACGATTGGCTGGTTCGTAATCGCCGGATACTCATTGGTCACGGCGATGATGACTACCGCCGGCCGCGTCGGACTGCCTAACGGACCGTCACAGGTTCCCAGGTATCTGGGCTTCTCGGTATATCTGCTCCTGGCGCTGTTATTTCTGGCCCATATTGTTGGTCAGGACATGCAGCGACGGCATGGCCGCGTGAATTGGCACGGACTTGACTTGCTCACCGGTAGCGCCGTCCTCATCCTGGTGCTGTATCAGCCATTCATGTTGGTCTTATCGCTGCGGCAGATCGATGCCTGGCAGACGCGGCTGTTGCAGGCCAAGGCGAGTATTCTGCTGATCAATCAATTGCCGGATTCTCGTCTGACCAGGATCCTTTATCCCAACGTGCAGTTCCTGGCGGAAAAGGCCAACGCGCTGGATCGGCTGGGACTGCTTCGGCCATCCCTGGTCAGGACGAATCATTTGCAGGAATTCGCCGCCTCCAATGGCGGCCATTATGGCGACGTGCTGAATCTGGAAAAAACTGCGGAAGGCTACACGGTGTCGGGGTCGTGCACTTTGTCAGATGTGCGCGTGACGGATGCGATCATCCTGGCATATGACAACGGGAATGGAGATCCGATTGCTTTCACCATGACCCATCCTACCAAGCGGTCGTGGTCAATCACCCTGGGTTTTGCCCGGACCGGCGCCTGGTCGGTGCGATTTACTCCGGAGCAGTTGCCGCCGCCGCCGCTGACCATCACCGCCTGGGCGTTCGATGCAACGACCGGCCGTGCATTTAGACTAAACGGAGAAAGCGAAATCCGTTAACGGGTGAGGCCGGCGCCATCCGCATATGGCCAGTACCAACCGCCTAGGGGTCAGTACCATCCGCGTGAGCGGATGGGATCAAGGACGCCGGTGGGCATAAGGTATCGCTTTAATCCATCCGCTTACGCAGATGGTACTGACCCTATATGGATTGGTTTCTCGCCGATACAAATCGCTGAGAGTCCAAACGGCAAATCGAGGTTCTTCAGAAAACCTGCCTCGACCTTCAGCGGCATGGTCAGCAGCCCATTCAGCCAGGCAAATCCTTTCGGCCATGGTTTGACTTCCGACTCGGCGTGCTCAGCGCCAGCGCGCGAAAAAACGAGCCGCTTGATTACCGCAACCGGAAGCAACAACGTGTTGGCGTAAGTTGCCCGGCGGATGTTGAATCCGGCGCGGCGCATTTCGCCGGTGAGTTCGCCCAGTGAATACCGCTGCTGCACATTGAGCGCATCGTCGTGGGCGCTCCGCAGCCATTGGTAAGCAGACACGCGCACCAGGGCGACGCCCCCCGGCCGCAGCACGCGATAGAGCTCGCCAATTGCCGGCACATCTCTTTTGTCGAATACGTGCTGGAGGACGTCGAAGCTGGTAACCAAATCGAAGGTGGAATTCGCAAAGGGCAGGTCCGCAATCGAGCCGCGCGTCAGTTGCTGATGTCCCCGCCGGCGGCAGAAATCGAGGGCGGTTGCCGACAGGTCGATGCCGGAGACCTGATGACTGCCGGCGTACTGCGCCAGCCACGGCAGCATCCCGCCGGTGCCGCAGCCGGCGTCGAGCACTTGTCGATCACAGCCGCGAGGCAGCAGCGGATCGAGCAGACGTTTGGTGATGTCGCGCATGCCGACAAACCACCAAAAGTTTTCTTCCAGTTCGTAGAGATACGCGTAGTCGTGCGGTTGCATCGGTCGGCGGAATGATTACAGCAGCAAAGGGCTAACGCAACCGCAGTCACGGTTTGTCGTCGTCATCGTCATCATCGTCATCAGCGGAATCTTTTTTGGCGTTCGGATCAATGCGCCGGTAGATGTCGTAGTTATTCAACGTATCGACTAGTTCGAAATCCTCGTCGAGCGCATCGGTTATTTGATCTTTCTCGGTATCGATCGCGTCTTCCTCGTCCTGCTCTTCCTGTTTGACGATCAGCCACTGAATGTTTCGCTCGCGGCACAGGGCGCGGATCTCCTCAGGAGAGTACGGATTGACTGTGTGATCGAAAAGCACCACCGGAAACTGTGGCCGGCGGCCGGTGGCATAGAAGAACGGATCTTCGCCCGGCAAAAGCAGAATGCCGGCGTCAGGTGGAATCGTCCCGTTAACATAGCGGACCAATTCTTCGAAACTCGGAATCCACCCTCCGCGAGTTGATAATCCTTTTAGTCGCGGCAGTGTCGTGCGGTGTAGTTCGCCGTCGTCGAGATTCGCATAGCTTAAACGCTCGTGCGAGCGGACATAGAACCCGCCGGCGATTAATAGCGAGATAGCAGTCATCGCAGTAGTGGTTGAGGCGACCCAGTCGATGTTGGACCATTTAGCGGACGGACTCTTATCCGGGTCCGGCGGCGGTTCGGCTGCGACACCAGGCGCCGTGGACGAAGCCAATCTCGTGTCTGAACCGTGGAGCGACGCGAAATCAACCAGGGTCATCGCGAACAGGATCGCGAAAAGCGGCCAGATGCCGTAGGTCGACCCCCAGAGTTGTTGCGACATAAAGCAGCCCTGAATCGCCGCCATGATCACGAACGGGCAGATCTTCGAAATACCGGGCCGGCGTCGGATATTTAGCGCGGCTGCTATGAACGAGACGATCAGCAGCACGGGCCATATATTGATCAATCTCTCAGCGCGCTCCGACGCGTCGGAATCGCGCAGCAGATAGATCGCGGGCCAAACAAACGGCGCCGCCAGCAGCATGGTCGCGAGAATTAACCAGAGCCGATTTCGCAGGCGGGTAAATCGAATTACGGCAATACCGAAGCCGATCAGTCCCAGCCACAAAAGATTCAGCTTGTCCGTATAGATCGCCAGCATCTCACCGCGCGCCGGCGTTCGTCGGGCGGCGGCAAATTGCATGGTCCAGCGCCAATAGTTGCCGAGGCCGGCGAAATGTCGAATCAGCAGTATCGCTAAGACGAGAGTCAGCAGCGCGGCGCCCACTACGATCGCGTAATGCCGCACCGGTTCGCGCTTGAATCTTTGCCAAATAATCAACGCGGCCAGCAGCACGAATGAACTCAGCAAGAAAGCAAGTCCGGTGTTCTGCTTGACGAAGAGCGGGACCACCAGCGCGAAACCGGCGATGGCCGGCAGCGCGATCGCCTGGGGTCGCCGGTCAATGCGTAACAGCAGCAGTACCGCGATAAGAATTGCCAGCGTGCAATCGGGATCGTAAAACGGATGCGGGAAGACGCAATAAATGCCCAAAGGCGCCAGCGGGAGCAGCAACAGCAGCGCGATTATTCTGGCGGGTGGCAGCCCCTTGAGGATCGTTCGCAGAATTAACCAGGTGAGCACGGTGGCGAGCGATCCGGTGATCGCGCAATAGGCAATTTGATGCCAGTAGACAGGACCGGTTAACTTGATGATCGCGGCCTGAATCAAGAACGTCAGCGGCGGATGTGCGAACGGAAAATCGCGATAAGGAACATCGCCGAGCGCGATGCGATACGAATTGTTCAGGGTATAGCTGAGGTCCCAAAGCACCGCCAGGCGCCGGTTCTGCCAAATGACAACGATGGCGGTAGCCGTCGCCAGCAGCGCCACTGCCAACCACTCAATCACGTTGGCGAGCAGTTGATTTTCAAAGCTGTTCGCCGAATATGCGGGCGCTGACTTAAGGGCTGACTTCACAATTACTATTTAGACGCAGGCCCACGGATGAAGTCCACCGCGTTGAGCGCCGGCGCGAGCTGATCCGTTGTTAACGACCTGCCGATAAGTCTCGAGCATCAGCGGCGTCACGACCTTCGGCGAGAAAAGCCGGCGGTATCTCGCGCGCGCTGCCTGTCCCATCTGCTCTCTTAGTCCGTGGTCCCGGGCCAGCCGCAACATCGCCGAGGCCAGTTCATCCACGTCTCCCGGCGCCACCAGCAGGCCGGCATCATCGCCGACCATGTCCGGAATGCCGCCGACGGCGGAGGCAATTACGGGCTTGCCGCAAGCCATGGCTTCGACGATGCTGTTGGGCGTGCCTTCAGTAAACGACGGCATGACGAAAACGTCGAGGCTGTCCATGAACGCGCGGCACTCTTCGGGATGGGTGTAGACGCCGTGATAGCGATAATGACCGGCTACGCTCAGGGCCTTGACGCGGGCCGCAATCTTCTGTCGCTCTGATCCGTCACCGGCGATGTTTACGAAGAGATTTGGTTCTTGCCGGCAGGCGCGGCCCAGCGCCTCAATCAAGACCATGGCGCCTTTCAATTTCTCTATGCGGGCGGCGAAGCCAAAAATGATCTTGCCTTCGGTAGGCTTCGGCGCGTGATTGTTACCGTTTACAAATCCCTGCGACATGATTGGCAGGATCGAAAGCGCCTTGCACGAGGTCAGCTTCTCACGACATTCCGCGAACAAACTGGGCGAGAGCGCGGCTACCTGCGAACACAACGGCAAGACTGAAGTGAATTCCTCATAATAGTCAAACCCGGGCGGATGGTAGGGAATTCCCAATTCCTGGTACATCACCTGGATCCCCGCATCATGCGCCGCGCGAATCATCACGGTGGCGCCGGCGTTGGGTGTCATCACATGCACGACATCGGGACGTTCCTTTTCCAGGTAAGCCCGGCACTCGCCATAGTAGTGATTGGCGACCGCGGTCAACATCGGCTGGGTTCGCCGGCGCAGCAAGGGTTTTGAACCGGGGAAACTCAGGAACATTCGCGCCGCCACGCGGCGGCCGGCGCCGAGCGAGGTTCGCGTCAGGTTGGAAGCGATCCAGGAAACGGGTACTTCGGACTCAAGCAGCCGTTGGTAATACTGGTCTTCCTCCGCATGCAGATACATCAGGAGAACAGAAACAGCGGCGCCCGCCTTCTGCAATTGGGAGGCGTAGGTCACCAAAGTTTCATCAGCGCCGCTAATCGGTCCATCGAGGTGGCTTTTGCCCAGGATGATCTTCATCAGGTGTCGGGTATTGATCGGATCTCCTTGAAACGGATTTTCATTCCTTCTGGTTCGTGTTGGCCGGCTATGAATGTTTTGATCGTGGAGGCGCGGGTCCAGCGCCAGGTCAAGTGGACCAGGACGCCGGGATGCAATTTGAAAAGCGTCCGCGCGCAAACCCACGCTCGCGAAAAGTCGGCCGCGCAAAGACTACGGAACGTTTCCCAGGCCAGGTGGTCGGCCAGGTTCATTGAAAACGCGCGCCAGGACTGTTGGCGTTGACGACGGGAAGCTCTGGCGACGCGTGGCATTCGCCGGCAGTTACGGCGAAAATGCTTGATTGCCAACTCGATCACTTCAACGGTTTCCGAACTGCCTTGCCGGGAATTGCGGGCCGGCGCGCGCCAGACTAGCACCGGCGTTTTCAAACCAATCACCGGAAACAGCTCAGTCACCCGCAGCCAAAAGTCCCAGTCGTCAATTCTCGAGATACTGTCGTCGAGCAGGCCTGCACTACTGATGCAGCGACGCCGGAATACGACGCTGCCGCAGGGAATGAAATTGCCTTTGAGCAGATCCCAGAAAATATCGCCCTGGCGGCAGGCGTCGGGAAAAGGCGGCCCCTGTTTTCCGGTCTGGTCTTCCGGGATGGCTTGCGCGTAACAGAGCATCGCCGCGGGCGATCGCGACAGGGCTTCAATTTGATCGTCGAGCGAATTTGGCAGACGCAGATCGTCGTCGTCAAGAAAGCTTATGAACTCGCCGCGGCTGGCCACCAGCCCCAGATTGCGTGCGCCGGCGACGCCCTGATTGCGTTCGGCGCGCACATACTTTATGCCCGCGATCGAGGCGCATAGTTGCGCTGTCTCATCTGCCGAAGCGTCGTCCACGACGATCACCTCAACATCCTTGCTGGCGGCAAATGCGCTGGCGATCGCGCGGCGCAATCTATCGGGCCGGTCGTGCGTCGGAATGATGATGCTGGCTCGTGGAGTCTTCATGCTGAGCGAAACTCCCGTCGCAGCTTTTGGGCCGTCTTGTGGCGAAACCCCGCGCGTAGCGCAAATGCCGGATCGAGCGCCAGGGCCGCGCCGATGTTTTCCAGCGCTGCGCGCAAACGCCGCGCCGGCAAATGTTCGTTAACTGTGCTCCAGGCGAGCGTTTCGCAAACCCGATCGATAGTTCGTCTCCGGATAGCGCCACGCTGTTTCCAAGTAAGCGCGGCGGCGCGCGGGAGAAGAAAGAGCCGGCGCTGGTGCCGCGCCGCAAGTCTCAGTTGCGAGGCCCGGGCGGATGAGCCCTGAGCTGAATCAGGCGTCGGCCGGCGGTAGCTGCCCACCGGTTCCTGCATGGTGAGCACGGGATGAATTTCAGCGATGCGGGTAAAGATGTCCCAGTCGTCGATGGTGGTGACTTGCCGGTTGAGCAGCCCAACTCGCAGGAGACATTCCTTACGAATCAACGCGCTCAACGGCATGACTGGAAAATCAAGCTCCAGCAATTCCCAGAACGCATCGCCGCCCGCATGGCGGGGCCGGATAATCTCGCCGGTGGGCTGGTGGTTTTGATCCGCCATGATCATCGCGCCGCAAACAAATCCGGCGTCGCTATTTTGATCGAGCGCATCGGCCTGCAAATCCAACGAGCCCGGCAGTCGCAAATCGTCATCGTCGAGAAAGGCGATGTAGGGCGCCGTGCTTTCAAAGATTCCCACGTTGCGCGCGCCGGCCACACCCTGATTCCGCTCAATCCGCACATAGCGAATGCCGGCCAGCGTTTGACAGACCTCGGCGGTTTCATCAGTCGAGGCATCGTCCACCACGATTATTTCGACATCATGCCCGGCGGCGCCGGCGCTGGCCGCGGCTTGCGGCAGCCGGGCCGGGCGATTATGAGTCGGAATGATGACGCTTACCCGTGGCATTGAAGCTCAGACCGAAATGACTTCTCGTTCGTCAATCTGGCGAAGGTAGTCGGCGATTACGGTTTGCGGCGCGCCGTCGCCGCAGATCCGCCCTGAGTCGATATGGATTACCCGCCCGCAGACGCTCTTTACCGAGTCGAGACTGTGACTGACGAACATGACGGTGGTGCCGCGGGCGCTGGTGGCGCGAATCATGTCCAGGCATTTTTGCTGAAACGACGCGTCGGCCATCGTCAGGACTTCGTCAAGCAGGAGAATCTCCGGGTCGAGATGCGCGGCGATGGCAAAGCCCAGACGCAGATACATCCCGCCGGAGTATCGTTTAGTCGGCGTATCGAGAAACTCCTCGATCTGCGCGAAGGCGACGATCTCATCAAACTTCCGGGCGATTTCGCGCCGGCCCATACCCAGGATGGCCCCATTCAGGTAGATATTTTCGCGGCCGGTGAGATCGGGATGAAAACCTGTGCTGATGCCGAGCAGACTACCCGCGCGGCCAAACAAATTTGCGGCGCCGGTCGTGGGTCTGGTGGTCCGCGCCAGGATTTTCAGCAGCGTCGATTTGCCTGCGCCGTTGCTGCCGATAACGCCGACAACTTCTCCCGGCGCGACCTGGAAACTGATATCTCGCAGGGCCCAAATTGCGTGATGCTTATGGCCGTTTGGACGTAACCAGACTTTGGCAGCCCCATCGAGCGCAGTTTTGAAGGCTTCGCGCAAAGTCGGTTGCACCGTTTCCCGGGCGCGGAGAAAATATCGTTTTCCTATTCCCTCAACTTCGATGATTGGTTGCATCAACACCGAACCCCGGGGCGGCAATTTTTAAACATCGTCGGCGAAACTGCTTTCCAGCCGCCCAAAGACGTGAATCGAAATCAGTAATAACGGAATGATCACTGCCGTTGCCGTGATAATGCTGGGCCAGTCGAACGGAAGATGAAACAAGGCGGCGCGAAAGCCATCAATGATGCCGACCAGCGGATTCAGCGAGTAAAGGAATCGCAAACGCGCCGGCACCACACCCGATGAATAAGCAATTGGTGAAGCAAACATCCAGGCCTGTAGCAGGATCGGGAGAATCGTGCCCACGTCGCGATAACGAACATTCAATGAGGCGCCGAGAAACCCGACGGCCAGCGTCAGGGCGGTAATCATCAGGACAAAGAGCGGCAGCAGGAACGCGGTGCGCGTCACGGGCACGTGGTAATAAGCCATTAAGCCCATCAGCACGACGGCGGCGATCAGAAAATCGAGCAACCGCACGCCAATCGCGGCCGCCGGAATCAACAGTCGCGAAAAATAGACACGGGTGATAATGTGCGCGTTCGTTACCAGGCTGTAGCTGCTGCTCAGCACCGCGTTTGAAACAAAGGTCCAAAGTAATAACGACGCGTAAGCAAAAATCGGATAGGGCATGCCGTCCGAGGGCACCTTGATAAGCTTGCCGAGGAAGATCGCGAAGACACCCGTGATCAATATCGGCTGCAAGATCACCCACGCGGCGCCGAACACGGTTTGCTTATAGCGGACTATCACATCGCGCCACATCAGGAAATACAGGACTTCGCGCTCAGCCCAAAGCTGGCGCAAGTCTATATGCTCCCAACGTCGGGGAGGTCTGATTTTGGTTACTGGCGCTTTCGCTCGCGGGCGGTTGGCAACGGACCTGGGATCGAATAAGTCAGAGAGCGCCGCTTCGGCGTTGTCGATAGAAGCGTTCATCAACGGGCTTCAACACCTATAAACCAAATCATCGGATGCGTCAAGACATGATATGTTTACGCCGCCTTTTATCCGGAGTGCGCCGGCTCATCGGCGCCTGGGTCTTCCAGAGGAGAAAAGCGGTGAGCGGTCACCGCACTCCAAATTACGGCACTGCCTGAGTTTACGGTGGGGACGCCGCTGATCTGCTCGAGAAAGTTTCGCTGGTCACAACCAGTAATGACGAGTGGGAGTCAGAAATGCGAATAAGCGTCTTCGGAATGGGCTACGTGGGTTCCGTTTCGGCCGCGTGCTTTGCCCGTGAAGGGCATCAGGTCACGGGCGTGGACATCAGCCAATCCAAGGTTGATGCGATCAATTCGGGCCACAGTTCGGTGGTCGAACCGGGACTGGCGGAATTGATTTCGCACGTGGTCGCGAAAGGCAACTTGCGGGCGAGCCGCGATGCGCGACAGGCGGTCAGCGATTCCGAACTATCTCTGATTTGCGTCGGCACGCCGAGCCGCCCGGACGGCCTGGTGGACCTGGCCCAAGTCGAACGCGTCTGTGAAGAAATTGGTGAGGCGATCGGGGCGAAGACCGGCCGGCACACAGTTGTCGTACGCAGCACCGCTTTGCCGGGCACCATTGAACAAATCGTAGGGCCGCGGCTGGAACAGGTCTCCGGCAAAAGCGCCGGACGGGATTTTGTCGTCTGCAATAACCCTGAGTTTCTCCGCGAAGGCACCTCTATCGAAGATTTCTACGCGCCGCCATTTACGCTTATTGGAGCTCAAAACCCTGATCACGCCGCCGCCGTTTCCGAACTGTATAGAATGATAGACGCATCAGTTTTAGTGGTCGACATCCGGACCTCCGAGATGATTAAGTACGCCTGCAATGCTTTCCATGCGTTGAAAGTGGCTTTTGCGAACGAGATTGGCAGCCTTTGCGCCGCGATGAACATAGACGGCCGCGGCATCATGGAGACGTTGTGTTTCGATACGAAGCTCAATGTCTCAGCTGCCTATTTGAAACCCGGTTTCGCGTTTGGCGGTTCATGTCTGCCGAAGGATTTGCGCGCTCTGGTGGGTCGCGCCCGCGAATTGGGCGTGGGTATGCCGCTGATGTCCGCCATAGATCCCAGCAACCAGGTACAGATTCGCCGGGCAGTCGACCTGGTGGTGGCCAGCGGTAGAAAGCATGTCGGGATCCTGGGTCTCAGTTTCAAACCGGGTACTGACGATTTGCGCGAGTCATCGCTGGTTTCCCTGGTCGCGCAGCTAAACGCCAGGTCAATTGCGGTGAAGGTTTTTGATCCCGATGTTTCGCTGCCGCGGCTCGTTGGCGCAAACCGTAAGTACATCGAAGACAACCTTCCCAATATCGAATCGTTGATTTGCGAAAGTCTGCGTGAGGTCGTGCAGTTGTCCGAAGTTATCGTGATTGGCAAGGAGTGTGATGCTTTCCGGTCCATCGCCGCAGAGTTGCGCGAGGATCAGGAGGTGATCGATCTCACGGGTTGCTTTAATCGAAATCGCGCCCAGGCTCGAGGGTGATATGAAGATCGGCATTTACAACCTCCACATGCAAGCCCGCGGCGGCGGCGAAAAAAAGACTTTGGTTATGGCCGACCATCTGAGCCGCACGCACCGGGTGTGGCTGTTCGTTAATGAAGCTCCCGACGTCGAGTCATGGGAGGACTATTTCAGGGTCGATTTGAGCAACGTCCGGATTGTCGTACTTGACGACGACCGGCAGGAGGCGAACCGGCCCGTCTCGCGCATGGATGAAAGACGAAAGGTGCTGGCGCGACTATTCGGTCATTTCCGGCAAATCAAACGTTTCGGGTTGGACCTGTTTATCAACAATTCGTTTTGCAGCAACTTGCCGTGCCCCGCGCCGCTGGGCATCTACATGTGCATGTTCCCTTACACGCATCCCTTGTCGACGCCAACTGTCTTACGCCGCGCGTATCGTTCCGTGGTCGATCGACTGGAGGAGCGTGTGCTGGGCTGCCGGGTGGTTGATTTTCTGAGTTCGTATGCGACGGTCACCGCGGTTTCACATTTTACTGCTTCGTGGATTGATGAGATGTGGCATCGAAATGCGGAAATTATTTATTCAGTTTGCGAAAACATGGGACCGCCCGCGCCGAAAGAGAAGATCATCCTGCACGTCGGCCGTTTTATCGCTGTCGACGGGCAACTCTTCAAACGCCAGGATGTCTTGCTCGAGGTATTTCAAAAGTTGAGAGACATTCAGGAGCAGGGCTGGCAATTGTGTTTTGTCGGCAGCGTGGCGCCGGACCACCAATCAACGTCAGTCGTTGAATCTTTAAAAAGTGCCGCGGCCGGATTGCCGGTCCATTTCTATTTCGATGTGGACTTTGAAAGCCTGAAGGGTCTCTATCGCCGGGCTTCGTTGTACTGGCATGCAACCGGTTACGGCGTGCCTTCGCGTCAGGGTCCCAGAGCACAGGAGCATTTCGGCAACACCACCGTCGAAGCCATGACAGCCGGCGCCGTTCCCATAGTCATCAATTCCGGCGGACAAAACGAGATTGTCGATCACGGCGCTGATGGTTTTCTCTGGGACGACCTGTCGCAGTTGGCCGCGTACACGACGCAGCTAACTGCTTCCCAGAATCTTTTGACGAGGATGGGCGATCGCGCTCTGGCGGCCAGCGCGCGGTTCGGCCGGCTCACTTTTAACCAGCGGATGGATGCGATTATCGCGCAATTGGCGCAGAACAAAGCTGCTTGAAGGATTTGCCCCTGGGTCTTAACATTCACCGGTCTGCAAACTTCGATCGAGTGACGACCGGCTTTAACTCAAGATGTGCCGTGAATATCAGCTATGAATTAGAGGCCGACTGGGTCCTCCTGAGAACGTGCAACTTTCGTTGTACTTACTGCGGCATCCCGCCGGCAGAGCTGGGCGGAAAGCTAAACGTTTACGCAACTCCTTCGCAGTGGACGGAGGCCTTTAAGGCCACCGGTGAAACCTGGTTGCTGCACATAACCGGGGGCGAGCCTTCGGTTTATCCGGACTTCGTCGAGTTGTGTGAAAGTCTGACGCGCGATCACTTCCTGTCACTCAACACTAATTTCTCGCACCCATGTCTCGACGATTTCTCTACCCGGATTGATCCGGAGCGCGTGCACTTCATCAATGCCGCGCTGCATTACGACGAACGCCTGACGAGAGACTCGCTGGACGTCTTCACAGATCGGGCGCGGCGATTTGCAGAACGTGGATTTAACCTGCTGATTTCGTCGGTGATGACGCCGGCGGTCAGCGAAGTCTTCGACGAGTTGCAAGATCAGTTTGAAGCGCGCGGCCTGAGCATTATTCCGAAGGCGATGCGCGGATGGCATGAAGGCCGGCTCTACCCGGACTCATACACGACGGCCCAGCGGCGTCTTTTTCGGGAACATCTGGCGCGGGCGCGGCAGCAATATGCTCCCGTGCTGGCCCGCATGGGCGAAGCGCCCAGCATCAACATGTTCACGGACGAACGGTTTCTCAAGCGCATTCCCAGTTACCAGGGAAAGTTATGCGCCGCGGGCGAGAAGTTCGTGCAAATCGAACCCGACGGCAATGTGGTGCGGTGCAATTCAGGTCAGAGCCTCGGAAATATCCTGTTGCGGAATCTTGAAATGTTCAGCGGGCCGCGGCCGTGCGACACGACTTATTGTCCTTACTTTTGCGAGAAATACACCAGGCCGCCATTCGTCCAACCCTCGCGGCTCCGGTCCTTGCCATTGATCCGGCGTCTGGTCCGCTGATCACCTCGGGGCAGTAGCCCGACCGTGAGGGAGGGCTCAACGAGCGCCGGATAACTATATAGTTAACCTCAACCTCGGGCCGCCTCGGATCCCTCATCAATGCGACATCAATTTTTGACCCGCCGGCGAGTTCTTCAGATAGTCGATGAGAAGTTCCGCCGCTAACTGGTTTCCCGCCTGGTTCCAATGAGCATTCCGAAAGCGATATAACTCGCGCTGCTGTTCTTCAATCCGAAAGCGCGCGAGCAGATCGAGATAAGAAATCTCCTGCGAGTCCAGGTAGCTCCTGATCCTTGTCTGCGCCAAATCCAGATCATAATCGTCGCGCCGCAGCCCGAATCTGTTTACCAGCACGTCGAATTGGGCCGCACTGACTTGCAGCACGTCGGGAAAGATCGCGACCATAAATTTAACGTGACGTGCTTTTAAGAGTTCGTTCATTTCGGAGATGCTGCGAAAAATGAAGTCAATGTTCGGACCGAATTGCGTCGCCGAAGTCTGGCGATTGAAAAATTCCAGCTTGGCATGCTGCATCTGATAGAAGATCCGCTCGGGATCCGTCCGCCTTGGCGCCGCCTGCCCATTTGCCTCAGCCCATTCCTGAGCTTCGCGGTCTGCCTCTCTGGCTCTTTCGTAGAGTTCGTATTTCTGCGACAGGAAAAGCCAGAGTCGCGAGGTGAACACCAGCGGATAACCCGCCAGTTGGCGCTCGTGCCGCCTGTCGATATCAAGCAGGCAGTCGTTGAGCACGATGCGCTTGCGGTTGGGGTCCGCTTCAAAGAAATCGTTGCCCGCAAAGAACCCCAGCACGACCAGATCGGGATCGTATTGCAGGGCATATTTCTTGAGCATGGCGAGTTCTTCGCCGGTATGCGTTCCCGGATATCCCGTGTTGATTATTTCAATGCGGCGATCACCGCGCTGATCGAACAGCTGTTGCAGCAGGTGCGTATAGTTTCCCTTTAGCCCTCCCGCCCAGCCGAACGAATCGCCGACGACGACAATGCGAAAAGTCCCGGGTGCTTTCGTCAGCGGATAATCGGGCGCATTAAATCCAAAGCGATTGGTCAGCGTCCCGTCGTCGCTCTCACCGTACATTCCAAACCCGTTCGGGTAGTAAGCGCGGACCTTAAACCCCAGATCGCGGTCGTATTCAAAGCGGCCCTTGAACACATACGGGTCGAGCACGATCATCAGGCCTTCGATCAGGACAAACGACGTTGCGAGGATCAGCCCGATCCTTAAGGCGATTTTGACGATTCGGGAAGCGGGATTCAGGGCCACGCTGTCAGTGGTTTCCCGGATAGTGCGGGCAAATGGTGGAGCCGAGGGGGATCGAACCCCTGACCTCATGACTGCCAGTCATGCGCTCTCCCAGCTGAGCTACGGCCCCAAAATGCCGGCCAGAACCTCGGCCAGCGGCGTGCGAGCAATCATAGAGGAGAATCCGGGAGGATTCAAAGCGGCGGTAAGTAGTAATAGTAGCCCGACCGTGAGAGTGGGCTGGTATCAGGAGATGCCCTGCCTGACGGTCGGGCTTTCGACACAATCCGCAAAAAAACTTTCTTGCCACAAAACCCGGCTCCGCGACATTTGTAGATCGAGAATCACTAACTCGTAAATTCAATTTCTTCGAATCGGATCTAAAAATTGGGAGGAGGAACCTATGACGCAAACGGTCCGCTATTTCCTGCTGGTTTTGGCCCTCGCCGGGTGTGGAGTTTCCGCAGCAGCGCAGGACAAACAGAAGTCTGAAAAGAAATCAGCCGCCTCGCTGCAATGCCAGGACTCGAATTACGGTGATCGCCACTACAGCCATTGCGAGATCAAAGAGCAGTCGGCCGGCTCCGGCGGCGCGGTCACGGTCGACGGAAAACAGAATGGCGGCATCTCGATCAAAGGCTGGGAGCGCAACGACGTCTTTGTGCGCGCCAGGATCGACACCCACGCGCCCACGCAAGCCGAAGCGGACTCGTTGGCCCAACAAGTGCGCATCGAAACGGCCGGGCTCAACATTCATGCTGAAGGGCCAGCATCGCAGGATGATCATCAGTGGTCGGTGAGCTTTGAGATTTTTGTGCCGCAGCGAACCGATCTTACCTTGACGGCGAACAACGGAGGCATTTCCATCAACGACGTGGCCGGCCGGATTGGTTTCACTACGAAGAACGGTGGCGTGACCCTGCGCCGCGTCGGCGGTGCGGTCAACGGGACGACCACCAACGGCGGTCTGCATGTCGAACTCGCGGGCGCCAGCTGGCAGGGCGAGATGCTGAACGTGAAGACGACCAACGGCGGCGTCAACCTGGTGATGCCGGAAAATTATTCGGCGCATATCGAAACCAGCACGGTCAACGGGAATGTGGCTTCGGATTTTCCGCTTAACGTGCAGCTGAATGAGCGCGGCCGTCTGCCCAAACAGCTCAGCATAGACCTCGGCTCAGGTGGACCAACCATTCGCGCGACGACCACCAACGGCGGCGTGCATCTGGCCCGGACATCCGCATTGTAAGGAGGTCAGTACCGGGAGCGGTAGCCATCGGATCTAGTGACCGCATATCTTCAGGTAGCGAAAAGATTTTTTGTCGTTGATACCTGAGAAAACGAGTCAGTACCGTCCGCGTCAGGGATGGGATCAAGCGGAAGTGAAGGTGCTGCATGATCCCATCCGCTGACGCGGATGGTACTGACTCCGTCACCGTAGTCCCCTAACATCGCACCCGTTTAAGATCGTCCGCTCACCGGCTTGGCCATCAGGATGTTTTCGGCCGCGTAATTCGAGTGCTGCGATCGCTTAACCAATTCACGGGCGGCCTCCGGCCAGCTTGGAAAATCGAATTCGAAGCCCGATTGCAAAAGCCGCGCCGGCACTACGCGACGGCTCTTAAGAATTAATTCCGTTTCGCTGCTGCATAACCACGCGCCGAGTTCCAAAACCGGTTTTGGGGACGGAAGTCCAAACGGATGGCCCCAGGCCTCGCGCAAGGCTTGCATGAATTCGGCATTCGGCAATGGCTGGGGCGCTGCCAGATTCACCGGACCCTCCAGATGTTCGTGTTCGATTAGCCAGAGGACGGCGCGAATGAAGTCCCTTTCATGGATCCAGGACATGTATTGCCGGCCATCGCCGGCCTGGCCGCCGAGACCGAACCGCACCAGGCGCAGGAGGATATCGAATGGCGAGCCGTGATCCGGATGCATCACGATCGCCGTGCGCATCGCGACCCGACGAGTGTTGGGTGTAGGTGAATCTTTCAAGGCCTGTTCCCATGACGTGGCCACGTCAATGCTGAAGCGCCAGGTATTGGGCGCGTTCGGTTCGGCGCCGCCGATGATGCCGGTCGCTTCATCATTGGGCGCGTCGTACCGGTGCGCGTAAATCGTGGCGGTGCTGGCCTGAAGCCAAACTCGCGGCGGGGTCCAGGCGCAGGCGATGGCATCGCCCACCACTTTCGTCGATTTCAAGCGCGACTCCGTGATGATGCGCCGATTCTCACGCGTGTAGCGACAGTTCACGCTTTGCCCCGCCAGATTGATAATCGCGTCGGCAGCCTCGAATTCATCCGCCCACTTGCCGAGGGTCTCGCCATCCCAATCGACAGTCCGCCAGGGCAGACTTCGCTGGGCGCGGGTAAGCACCACGACATCGTGACCACTGGCGTGCAGCGCGCGGGCCAACACCGTACCGACATAACCTGATCCACCGGGAATTACTATCTTCATTTCAGTTAAGCCTCCTTCAATTCCAAACCACGCAGTTCCGCGACCAACTTTAAAGCTCGCTTGCGCACCGGCCGCATCAAGGGATTGCTGGCGAGAGAAATCAACTTGTCGAGCAGATCGACGGTCTGATCGATCAGTCGATAAGTACGCGCCCGTTGGGCTGACGAGTCGTGAATCCAGAACAGAATCACCCCCATGTGATATAGCCACAGCAGGTAAGGCAATTCCGCGCGCAGGTCCGGGGGAATGCGGGCCCTGGTTTCGCTGACCACTTCCTCGAACAGATTGATACTGTCGCGCCGCACCGGCGCTGATGCGTCGGCGAATGGATTCAAGGGGCTCTGGGGATCTGCGGCAGTCTTAAACAGCACGCCGGCAAATTCGTGGTAGGGCTCGAGCGTGGAAATCTTCAGCCGCATCACGGTCATCAGGCGTCCCCGCAAACTGGTTTCCTGGGCCAGCGCCGGCGTAGTGACCTTAAGGTGCTCCTCGTGCAGGCGGTGATAGAACGCCTGGATCAAATGCTCTTTCGAGCCGAAGTAGTGATAGGCATTGCCCAGCGAGACCCCGGCGCGTTTGGCAATCGCCCGCATGGTCGTTTTTTCATATCCGTGCTCCTGGAGCAGATCGAGCGCCGTGTTCAGGATTAAGGCGCGGCTCTGCTCACCCTTCGGCGTCTTCGTATGTTTCTGATTGGGGACCACCATCCCTGCTTCCTTCCTGCTAGCTGAGAATTGAACGCGTTCAAAACCGTTCCCACGATACTCCGCGAGAGAGGGGCTGTCAAGCGCAATATTGAACGCGTTCAGGATGGTGAGGCCGGGCTATATCGGGTCAGTACCCGGAGCGGTAACGACGGGATCAGGAGGAATCTCTCGGTAACGATCCGGCCGCATTGATTCGTCGCTACTGCTCCGGGTACTGACGCGCCGCCGCGACGGCTTTTGAAAGCTGTGCCCTGGGGGCATCGGTTCAGTCCGGGACCTGTGCTACATTGCGGCGCGCAACGTCAGATGAATCTCTTCACCAGCATCTTTACGGCCGAACGCCTTGAGCGGCCGGCCATCCTGTTCGAGCATAGAACCATCAGCTATGCGGAACTGCGCGCGGAGACGTTGCGAGTCGCCGCGCTCTTGAGTGCGCACGGGATAGCGCCGGGCGATCGCGTGGCGATGTTGCTGGCCGATTCGCCTGAGTTCATCGCCGCGTTCGTGGCGGTCATCTTTCTCGGCGGGGTCGCGGTGCCGGTTAACCTGGCCTTGCGCCGCGAAGAGCAGCTGTTCATCTTGAACGATTGCGGCGCCCGCGTGGCGATTGTCGAGGCGTCAATCGCGCCGGCGTTGTTTGAAAATGCGAAAGCGCCGGCTGGATTGACCAGTTTGATTGTGGTTTCGCGCGTGGCGGAGCAGTTGCCCGAAATAGCCGGAGTAAGGGTTCAGGATTTCGCCGCGGCGGATGAGGATGTCGCAACGAGTGCGGCCCTCTCTTACGGTCGGGCTGCTGATACGGATCGCGATGCGTTCATTCTTTACACGTCCGGCAGCACCGGCGAGCCGAAAGGGGCGGTGCACACCGAAGCGCACATCTTCTATACGAATGAGACCTATTGTCGCGAGGTGCTGAAGCTGGAGGTCGCTGATCGCCTGTTTTCTTCTTCCCGCTTGCCCTTTGCTTATGGCCTGGGGAATGCGTTCACATTCCCACTGCTTAATGGATGCACCGCAATTCTCTGTCGCGAGAAGCCGGCGCCGGAAGTTATCGCCCAGGTATTTGAGAACTATCGCCCCACGATTTTCTTCGGGGTACCGGTGGTGTACCGCATGTTGCTGGAACGGTTTGGAACGGGCGCCAGACACGGGTCTTCACTGCCGGGCAGCTCGCACGCGGGTGGGACGCTGAATACTTCGAGTCTGCGGCTTTGTATTTCTGCCGGAGAAGCCCTGCCGGCACATTTGGGACAAGCATGGGAAGACACGTTTGGCGTGCAAGTGCTCGACGGGATTGGCTCGACTGAGATGCTTCATATGTTCATGTCCAATCACGATGGCGAGCTCCGTTATGGCAGCAGCGGCAGATTGCTGGCAGGATACGACGCGCGTTTGCTGGATCATGAAGGCCGGGACGTGCCTTCCGCGGCCGCGGGCAACTTATGGATTCGCGGCGGCAGCGCTGCGTCGCGTTACTGGCAACGAACGGAAGTCTCAGCCCAGACATTTGTCGACGACTGGGTGCGTACCGGCGATCTTTACCGATGTGACGGCGAAGGGTTCTGGTGGCACATGGGTCGCAGCGACGATTGCTTCAAAGCGTCGGGCCAGTGGGTATCGCCGATTGAAGTCGAAGGCGTGCTGCTGCGCAGCGACAGTGTTCGCAGCGCCGCGGTGGTTGAGGGACGGGACGCGAGCGGCCTTTCATGCGTCTGCGCTTTTCTGGTTCCGGCCGGTGATTGCGATCCACATCTGGCCGAGACTAACGCTCGCGCCTTGTGTGAGACAGCCTTGCCCAGGTTCAAACAGCCGCGCCGGTACATCTTTGTCGCGGAGTTGCCATATACCGCGACGGGAAAGCTCCAGCGCTTCAAGTTGCGCGAGCAATTGAGATCAGATCTGCCATGAGGCTTCCGGGCATTCTCATCCTGCTGTGTTTGTTATTTCTCGCGAATGGATGCGGGCGCGGCCGCACCTTGCCCGTGGCCTACATTAGCGAGCATTACTACGGGTGGCTGCGAATCGAATATGGCGTAGCCGGCGGGCCACAGCTTGATCAGCCCGGGATATTCCATGACTATTCGCCGTATTTTTCTGAGTCAGGTTTGCTGCGGACTTCTTCGCAGATGAAGCCGGAAGGCGCTGAACTTTATTACGGGACAACGATGGAAGTTAGACCGGTTCCAGCTCATATGATTCACGCGCGAGTTTCAAGTCTGAACATTACCAAACCGGACGGGTCGCATTTCCCCCAGACTTTTGAAATTATGTTTATTGGACCGAGTGATGTCTACGAGAAGCATCGGAACCAGCTTGACCGCTTCAAGCAGCCGGATGGTCAGTACGTCATGCGCACCATCCAGGATCTACCCAGGTTAGGAAGCATGTATTGATGAGGCACATCGATGTCTGAAAAAAGTCTGCAAGAAACATACGCGCCGCAGATGGCCTGCTTTGGTTGTGGTCCGGCGAACGAAGAGGGTTTGCACATTCGCAGTTTTCCGCAAAGCGATGAAGTAGTGGCGACCTTCAGTCCCGAGACTTATCAGGAAGCCTTTCCGGGAATGTTAAGCGGCGGGATTATCGGGACGCTGCTCGATTGTCATTGCAACTGGACTGCCGCTTACCATCTGATGAAGCAGGCTGGCGCCGAACATCCACCGTGTACAGTGACCGCGGATTACACGATCACCCTCAAACGCCCGACACCGACCGATCAGCCGGTGCAGTTGCGCGCCCGAGTAATTGAATCAAGTGAAGATCGCGCCGTGGTTGAGGGCGAGCTAATTGCGCACGACAAAGTAACCGCCACTTGCCGGGGAACTTTTGTCGCGGTCAAGCCGGGTCATCCCGCCTTCCATCGCTGGTAAATTTTGCCGGCTCGTAGTCTTGCTCTTGAGGTATTACGAAGGAATTGTCCGCAGATTACGCAGATTCAGAAAAGAGAACGATGGCCCCCTCAGCAATAAGGCCAATCTGCGAAATCTGCGGATAGATCTTCACAGCTTTGCGGAACTCCGAACGAGCGCCGTGGCTCAGCGGCGACTCTGAAGCTTCAGCTCTTCTCAATCCTGGTCTTGGTCCCGTTTCGATCGACGGCGACATAAACAACCTCAGCTTCGGTAACCCGCACCCGTGCATGCCCGTCGTAGCGCACCGCTTCCACCACTACGCGCGTGGTGATTGAGCTATTGCCAATCTTCAAGGTCTCCGAATAGAAGCTCACCAAATCGCCGACAAATACGGGCGCATGAAAAATGACTTCGCGCATGGCGACGGTGACGAAACGATCCATGCCCGTTTGGCGATGCGCTTCGATGGCCCCGGCCATGTCAATGTAGCTGAGAATCACCCCGCCGAAAATTGTGCCTTGCGAATTAGTATCGCGCGGCAGCATGACGACGCGAATTGCTGGATCAGAGTTCATGAGGAGAATAGTAAATGGTGAACAGTAAATCGTAAATGGAACAAATTTAGAGGCGCTGTGTCTAACTCTGCGAATTCAATGTTGTGTCAGAACCGGGAGCGGTAGCGACCGGATCAAAGCACAACTCAGGAAGAATAGAACCGTCTTCTTATTGGACCAGACGCATTGGTAACCCGCGTCGCCACGACTCGTGCTTACCCGCGTTCGTTGAGGTGCAACATGTTTCAATTGTTCGAACTAATCATGACATCGCCGATCGGAGTTTTCCTGATTGCTAAAGCTCAGGACATCCTTTACGCAGTCTTCGTCGCCGCTGATTGCGACGAATGCGGATTCAACGATCTGGGTAAACTACTTTTTGGCGGCCTGGCCCTGGCGATAGTACTGGGCGTGGGAATTTCGATCTTGTTCTGGCGGCTGAAGGAAAGAGAACGAAATGAAATCAGTTTCGTTTCGCTTCACGCAGAACCCGGCCGCGAGAGCGATACCGCAGAATGATACCTGGCGCTATATCTATGAGATGAACGGGTACCAGGGAGTGTTGCGGAATACCCAGAAGCATACCAGCAGGACTATCCAGGACCAGAGATAGAACGGCGGAATAAAGACGCGGCGATGCGGCTTTCCGGTAATCGCGCTCCTGGTAAAACCCAGGAAGCCATAGATGATGAAAGGCAGCGTCACCATCAGCATCGGGTTTAGCTTAAACGCTGCCACCGGGTGCAAGTGCAGCAGTTGATAACATGCCCGCGTTGATCCGCAACCGGGACATTGGAAACCGGTCAGGAACCGGAAGGGACATTTCGGAAACCACTGATTCGACGGGCTGGCCGGATTGAAGAAGAAGAGAAAGGTTGAAATTGCGCCCACGCCGAGCCAGATCATGAGCGCGGTTGTGCGTTGCTTTGCCTTGTCAATCGGGACCGGGATGTAGTGGAAGTTCGTCATAAAAACTGACGATTAGAACCAACCCTTGTGGCCCTGAATGTAGGTTCTTACGAATTCCTCATCGGACTTGGTCAGGTAAATGATGCCTTCGATGATGCCGATGATCCCGCCGATCCCGAAGCACAAACCCAGCACCAGTTGAATAATGCCTTCGTTCGTGTATCCGAGAATGAATTTATGAACGCCAAACCCGCCCACCACGATGGCGCATATCCCGGCGATGATTTTCTTGTCCGCGCCGGCCTTCTGCCAGTTCTGCGGCGCCGGTTGAGTGTACATGGCGGAGGGTGGCTGGATGGGTTGATACGGTTCGTAAGGCGGCGCGTAATCGGTCGGCTTTTCGGCTGGCCGGTTACCGATGAGCGGCAAGGCCGCGCCACACTGCGAACAGTTCTGGGCGATGTCGGGATTCTGAGTTCCGCACCTGGTACAAAAGACGGTCATGTTTCACCCCTACCCGAACCAACTAAGCCGGCGCCACATAGACCGCAGCGTCCGCGACGAGCGGCCTATGTATCTGCGCCAATTTAATGTGCCGCGTCGTTAATGCGAGCTGGTCAGGATCGCAATACCGAACATGAACACATAGAACAGTATAAACAGTACCCAGCAAATGACGCCTACGATGAAAGCCAGCTTCATAAATTTCTTGGCTTTGGCTGAGGCCTCCTGGGCGGCGGCAATGTTGCCGGCGGCCACGTTGCTATTAACCTGCGTGGCGAAAATGATTGCCGGAATGGCCAGCGGCCAGCAGCAGAAGATCGCAATGATGGCCGGTACAAGGTAATTCGGTATCGGCTCCGAGCCTCCCCCAGCGGGCGGCGGCGTCCAACTCTGCGACATATTTTTCTCCTAGTCTCGTTCCTTGCCGGTTGGTTAACGCTTGCGGACAGCCTGATGCGCGCTCGGTCCACCACGGACGAGCCGGGCTGTCATCGACAATTCAACGATCTACTTTTCGGGATTGACTCGCAAACAGCGCAGCATAACTAACAAAAGAGACGAGTGATTGTCAATGTAATCATCAAGAATTGTAACGGCCGGAGGGCGGGCAGCGGTTGACGACACCGGCCGATTTTGTTCATAGTGCTGCCGCACAGAAACCCACCGTTACCCGGATGCTCAAGGTAATCATTGTTGCCGGTGCCCGGCCGAACTTTATGAAAATCGCGCCGATGCTGGCGGCCATGAAGCGGCGTCCGGCGGAATTTCAACCCCTGATCGTGCATACGGGACAGCATTACGACGACGCCATGTCGAATGCCTTCTTCCGTGAACTCGAGCTGCCGGCGCCGGATGTATTTCTCGGCGTCGGATCGGGAACGCACGCCGCCCAGACAGCGGCCGTGATGGCCGCCTTTGAGCCGGTGGTGACAAAGGAAAAACCGGATTGGGTCGTCGTCGTGGGTGACGTGAATTCGACGCTGGCCTGCGCGCTGGTCTGCGCCAAGCTGCAAGTGAAGGTGGCGCACGTCGAGGCCGGCTTGCGCAGCCGGGATCGTTCGATGCCCGAAGAGATCAATCGCCTGCTCACAGATCAGATTGCAGATTTGCTCCTGACGCCCTCACCGGACGGCGACGCAAACCTGCGGGCGGAAGGCATTCCCGACGAGCGCATCAGGTTTGTCGGCAACATCATGATCGATTCGCTGATGGCCCAGCTCGAGCGCGCGCGCCGATCGAACGTGCTGGCGACGCTGCAACTCGAGCCGGCGAGTTACGGGGTGTTGACGTTGCATCGTCCCTCGAATGTCGATGAGGCGAATGTGTTCTCGCGAATTCTCGAGGCGCTCGCGCAAATTGCCGCGCGGCTCCCAATTGTATTTCCGGCCCATCCGCGGACGCGGAAGATGATTAACGAGCTTGGCCTGGCTAATCATCTGGAAGCTATCAGCAATCTCCGGTTGATCGAGCCGGTCGGATATCTCGACTTCCTGCGCCTCATGAGTTGCGCGCGTCTGGTGCTTACCGACTCGGGCGGAATTCAGGAGGAGACGACGGTGCTCGGAATCCCGTGTATTACTCTGCGCGAGAACACGGAGCGGCCGATTACCGTCTCCGAAGGCACGAATACAATCGCCGGGACTGATCCGGACAAGATCGCGAAGGCGGCGTTTCGGGCCCTGGAAGATCTTCCGGAAAGATCGAATCGGCGCGTTCCGGAATTGTGGGACGGTCACACCGCAGATCGAATCCTGGACGCGTTGTTGAAATCATCAGCAGTCGCCGGCGGTTGATCTCACGAAACAATTCACCTGAACCGCCCACTACCGCCGGCGGTGCTGACCTGCTAACCTCACTTCGCGTGAAAGTCATTAACACGGCTAAGCGCATGCTGCGCGGCGAAGTCACGCCGCGGGTGGCTGCGCTCGAGGCTGCCCGCCGGTTACGCGTGGCCGGCGAACGCCGGCAGGAACGCGCGAGTCTGACGCAACTCAATGAGCAAGGGCCGCGTCTGCGCGAAGAATTCGCTCGGATCCGCGCCGCCGATCTGCTGGCGCACTTTCGTTCGCGGATAAAGCCTGCATTTCTGCCGGGCTTTCAGGATGCCGCGCGGGCGGCGGTGCTGCAGCAGGAAAATTTTCCGCTTGAGACAACTCAACTCGTCGAAGCCGCGGGCCGAATCGCGGGCGAACATTGTTGGCCGCTGCTCGGATTTGGCGAGAAATGTTTTGGCAAAGAGGCAATTGATTGGAACCGCGATCCGTTATCGGGCTTCAATTGGCCGCTTGATTATCACGCTGACCTCAACCTGGTGCGCAACGACGGTTCTGATGCGCGGGTGCTTTGGGAACTAAACCGGCTGGCCCATTTCATCACGCTGGGACGCGCCTACGCGATTACCAATGACGAAACATTCAGCCGAGAGGTCTTTCAACAACTGGAAGATTGGCGCCGGCAAAATCCGACCGCGCGCGGCGTGAACTGGAATTGCGCGATGGAAGTCGCCTTGCGCGCGATGAACTTGCTCGCTGCCTTCAGCCTATTTCTGCGAGCGCCGCAGATGGACGAACTGGCCCTGAAGGAATGGTTGCGAATCTTCGATCAGCATGGCGCGCATATCCGGCGCAATCTCGAATTTTCGCACGTCGCTACCAGCAATCATTATCTTGCCGATATTACGGGGTTGCTTTGGCTGGGCGTGATGCTCCCTGAGTTGCAGGCCGCGGCTGAATGGCGGGAATTCGGTCTGCGCGAACTGCTGCGCGAGATGGAGAAGCAGACCCTGGCCGACGGCGCAGATTACGAAGCGTCGACCGGCTACCATCGTTTAAAAGTCGAGCTGTATCTCTATTCCGCGCTGCTTTGTCACGTGAACGGGATCGAAATCGGAGAGCAGTACTGGACCAGGTTGCGGGCGATGCTCGACTACATGGCGGCATACCTGCGGCCGGACGGACGCGCGCCGTTGCTGGGCGACACCGACAGCGGGCAGGTGATGCCGATCATGCGCCGGGCGGCTGACGATCACGGTTATGTGCTGGCGCTGGGAGCGGCGATTTTTCAGGAGCCGCGTCTGGCGCTGCCCACGGCCGAAGTGCCGCCGGAGTTATTGTGGATCCTGGGCGAACGGGGGCCGCGCGATTACCGTTCGTTGCCTGATGGGCCACTGCCGGAATCTCAGGGCTTTCCGCTCGCGGGCATCTATGTTCTCCGTCACGAAGATTTGTATTTGTTATTCAACGCCAGCGAGAGCGGCGTAAAGGGCCGGGGTTCACACGGGCACAACGATGCGTTGAGTGTCGAAGTTTCCGCCGCTGGGGTTCCCCTCATCGTCGATCCTGGGACCTATCTCTACACGGCGAATCTGCATGAGCGCCAGTTGTTTCGCTCCACCGCATATCATGCAACCGTAGAAATCGATGGTCAGGAACAGAACACTACCGACCCGGCAATTCCGTTCATCATCGGTAATGAAGCGAAGCCGCGAGTGCTTACCTGGGAGACAAATGGATCGTTCGATCTGATTGTTGCAGAGCACTATGGCTATCAACGCTTGTCCCGGCCGGTGACTCATCGTCGTTCAGTCCGGTTCGACAAGCAGGCCCGGTTTTGGCTGGTTGAGGATGAGCTGCACGGCGAGGGCCCTCACCAATTCGTTTTCCGTTTCCAGTTGGCGCCGGGCCTGTCGCAGCAAATCAGACCTGATGGAATCGTCGAAGCCTGCGATAAGATAAGCGGGACGCGCCTGCTGATTCGATGCCGGAACGCAGAATCGGAAACAGCGCCAATCGAATGTTTCCTTGAGCCGCAATTTGTCTCGCGCGACTACGGGTCTAAGGAACCATCGGCGGCTGCTGGTTGGAAGCTGGCGGCAGCGGCGCCAATTCGGATTGGCTTCGAACTGATACCTGTTCATCCGGATGAAGATGTAAATCAGCGGCTCGCGGCGTGTCATCAGCGGCCTCAACCCTGAGAACCTCGTGAAAGTTGAATACATATCCCACGCCTGTTTGCTCATCGATACGGGTGATGTGCGCATCGCGACCGACCCCTGGTTTGCCGGACCGGCATACAGCCAGCAATGGTATGTTTTCCCGCAGCCGGTAAACGCGGCCGCAGTTGATACGGCCGGGGTCATCGCCATCTCTCACGGCCACGAGGATCATTTTCACGCCCGGACGCTGCGCGCCCTGACCAACAAATCGGCCCAGGTCTACTATCCCGACACCTGGTTTGGCGGAGCGCGGGAATTCATTCAGAGCCTGGGCTTCGCGCACGTCCGGGAAGCAGTGAGTTGGCGAAAGCATTCACTGACGGCGCGGACTTCAATCACCTATCTGGCCAACGGTCACGACAACATCATCGTGATCGAGAGTGGCGGCGAAGTTCTGCTCGACATCAACGATGCCTTGCATTCCGAGTCGGCGGCGACCATAGATTTTTTCATCGCGGAAATTAAGCAGCGCTGGCCGCGGATCGATGTGTTGTTCTGCGGCTTTGGGGGCGCCAGTTATTTCCCGAATATGCTGCATGTCGAGGGCAAGGATGATCGAGCTATTGGCGCAGTGCGCGAGCAGTTGTTCGCCCATAATTTCTGTCGCGTGGTGGCCGGCCTGAAACCGCGCGTGGCCGTTCCTTTTGCGGCAGACTTCGCCCTGTTGGCGCCGGCAGAGCGCTGGATTAACGATGTTCGTTTTTCCCGCTCGCGCATCAAAGACTATTTCGCCGCGGCGTTCGGTGATGGTCACCAGGAGCAGTTGATTTATGTCATGTACCCGGGCGATGTGCTGGAGGGTGAGCAATTGATGACGATCTCGCCGTATCGGGCGCAACTGGTGGACGGTGAACTGACTCATCTGATTGACGAACAATATGCGGAAGAGATTGCCCGCAAGCAGCATCCGGAAATGTTGGCCGCAGCGGCAGCCGAGGAACTAAGTGACACGCTACGGGCGCACATCAATCAGCGGGCTGCGTCATTTGGAATTGCGCAATTTAACGCCTTGAAGTTCTGCCTGAATCTTTCGGATGTGGCTGAGGACAATTTCTTTCATGTCGACTTCGAACATGGAACGGCCCGCCTGCGCCGCGCGGCTGAACCGGCTGATGATTGCGCGGTCGTCGTCAGCGCTCCCAGCCGCATTCTTCGCTATGCCATGAAGTATGATTTCGGCGGCGACGCCATCGGCATTGGCTACGGGGCCGATTTTAGTTTGCGAGATCGAAGCCTGGCGGGGCGGAATGTAGACCAGATCTGTTATCAACTGCTGACCCGCGTGCCGACCCGCAAAGAATATCTGCGCGAGCATCCCAGGCAAGTCGTCAGCCATCTCCTCCGGCAGCCGCCGGTGCAGACCTGGCGGAGTTGGCGAAAGTCCGCGGCGCGCAACGGCGCGGCTAATTATGATCGAAGCGTTTGGCTGCTGCGCGATGCGGGAGAGTTGCGGGAAATGTTTGGCCTGCCGGAGATGGAGAAGTTGGCGCCGCCGCGGTAGCGGGCGATTGATTTTGAACGAAGGCTTTAACCGCTCGCTACCGCAGGCGGTACTGACAACTGATGTGCGGCATCTGTGGAGTTTGGGAGTACGGCGCGGCGCGCGGCAATGTTGAGCGCGACCTGCTCGTGTCGATGCGCGATGTGATGACGCATCGCGGACCCGACGATGCGGGTGAATTGGTTTTCGACGGCGCCCGTGGTGGATTTGGTTTCCGCCGCCTGTCCATCATCGACTTGTCCACGGCTGGTCATCAGCCGATGCATGGCTGCACGGATCGCGTTTGGCTGGTTTTCAACGGTGAGATTTACAATCACGCCAGGTTGCGGGAAGACCTGATCGCGCGCGGTCACGTCTACGCTTCGCGCACCGATTCAGAAACGATTCTGCATCTTTATGAAGAGCGAGGGCTTGATTTCATTCATGACCTCGAAGGCGATTTCGCCATCGCGATCTGGGATGCCGATCAAGAACGCCTGGTGCTGGTGCGCGATCGGGCCGGCGTCAAGCCCCTCTATTTTTATCATCGGAATGGCCGCTTGATCTTCGCTTCCGAAATCAAAGCGATCCTGCAACACCCCGAAGTCACCCCGGAACTCAACGAAGAGGCGCTCTATCATTACCTGACGTTTGTGACCACGCCGGCGCCGCAGACTCTCTTCAGCGGCGTTCAGAAGCTGCCTGCCGGCCACCTGCTGACTATCGATCGGCGCGGCGAAATCAGGATTAAAAAGTACTGGGATGCGTTCCCGGCGGCAGGCCCGCGCGGCAAAGTGAGCGAGCCGGAGCATGAAGCAAACATCCTCAAGCTCCTGCGCGATGCGATTGCCAAGCGCATGATGGCCGATGTGCCCTTTGGGGTCTTTCTCTCGGGCGGAGTCGATTCCTCGGCCAACGTGGCGCTCATGTCTGAATTAATGACGCAACCGGTGCGGACCTTTACCGTCGGCTTCAAAGACTCGGAAGAACTGAATGAACTGGATTCGGCGCGGGCGATCTCTGACCGCTTCGGCACGGATCATCATGAGGTCATGATTGGCCGCGAAGAGATGGAGACGTTTCTGCCCGATCTGGTTTTCCATCAGGATGAGCCGATTGCCGATCCGGTTTGTATACCGCTCTATTACGTTTCCCGGCTGGCGCGCGACACCGGGACCATCGTGGTCCAGGTGGGCGAAGGCTCAGACGAATTGTTTGCCGGCTATGACTGGTTCCGCACCTATCTCGAGATAGAAGATCGTTTTTGGCGGCATGCGGAGCGGGCGCCCCGGACCGCGCGCCGCGCCGCCGCCGCGGTGGCCCAACCCATCGTGCAGAAGGTTTTGAAGAAACGGCTGGCGACCGAACTGGTCCGCCGTTTCGGCTCGAGTGAATCGCTCTTCTGGGGTGGCGCGATCGTTTTTGATGAAACGATGAAGGCGCGCCTGCTGAGCAGCGCGGCGCAGACGCGTTACCGCGAAATCTCGACCTACGACATAGTCCGGCAAATCGAACAGGTATTTTCGCAGGCAGCGCCTGAGGCCGACGCGGCCGCACGCATGACCTATCTCGAGTTGAAGTTGCGGCTCCCGGAACTGTTGCTGATGCGCGTCGACAAGATCACCATGGCCACGTCGGTTGAAGCGCGGGTGCCGTTTCTCGATCACCATCTAATCGAATATGCGATCAGTCTGCCGCGCGAACTGAAAATCAAAGGACGGACGGGCAAGCATGTTTTGAAGCGTGCGCTCGAATCCGTTTTGCCGCGCGACGTGCTCTATAAACCGAAACGCGGTTTCGGCGCGCCGGTGCATCAATGGTTCCGCGGCCCCGGCGGTCCCGGACTGGTCCGGCAGGTGATGAATTCTGCTCTGCGCAAGCGAAACCTGTTTGATTATGACTTGATCGATCGTCTGGCGGATGAGCATCGTCGCGGGCTAAGAGACTGGAGCGCGAATCTGTGGTGTTTGCTGAACCTCAGCGTTTGGTATGACCGCTGGATTGGATAGCCCGGACTGCCGTCTGGATTTAATCAATCCGATAGCAGTCTGGGTAGTGGTACATCCTGACTGCGGCTTGCCGTTCCCCAGTGCGGAAAGACTTGCCTTTCCGATAAGTCGTTGAGAATTCCGAGGCTTTGCCTCGAGCTGCAGGCATAGCCTGTAGAAGCATTTGGGGCTGCGTCGCGGTGAGGCGAACCTTACCGCACTGCGGAGGGCAAGCCGCCGTGTGAACCAATTATCCAATCTGTACCACGACCAACAGTCTGGGTCACGTATGACCGGGATTTCAGAAGCCGAACCATTCCAACCAACGGAGCAGCCGGTTGTCTTTGGCAGCCTGGCATCGGGTGTGGCCGTCACCTTCATCACCCGGGTGCTGATAGTTGCGTCGACCTTCGGCGCCAGCATCGTGGTCGCGCGCTGGCTGGGGCCGGCCGGCACCGGCACGCTGGCAGTGCTGAACGTGACCGTGGCGCTGGCTTTGCAACTGGGCAGCGCGGGCATGCCTTCGGCGACCACATATTTCGTCGCCCGGGATCGCAATTCGCTCAAGCCGGTCTGGGCCAGCGGACTATTGTTTAGTCTGGCCGCCGGCATACTGATCGCGATGGGGGTCATCGTCGTCGCGAGTCTGCGGCCAGGTCTCTTTAACGGAATCCCGTTCGACTTGATAGTCATCGTGGTAATTTCGATTCCGTTTCAGCTGGTCACTTTGGTCGGACTCAATCTGCTGATGGCGGTCGATAAAATCAGGTTGATGAATTCTCTCGACGCGCTTTCGTCGCTGCTGCTTTTTGTCAACGCCGTCCTGGTGCTGGTCCTTTGGCGGCAGGGACTGTCCCGGCTCGTCGCCTTTAATACGTGCGTGGCGGTGATGCTGTGCGGACTCCTGATAGGGTTGGTGACGCGGTTCATGCGCGCTGAGACCAGCGTTAATGCGTGGCTGAATTTTTCCTGGTTGCGCCGGATGCTGGTCTATGGCTTGAAATTCTATGTCTCGATCTTTGCGAGCTTCGTCATTTTTCGCGCCGACTTGCTGATCGTAAATCGCTTTTGGGGCGCGGCGCCGGCCGGAGTTTACGCCGTCGCCTCGCAGTGCTCTTTTCTCTTGATAATGTTGCCGGGGGTGATCGCTTCGTTGCTGTTTCCGCGAGTCGCGGCGCGTCAGGATCAAACGGCCGCGTACGCCCTGGAGGTGACGCGCCACACGTCTTTCATCATGTTGATCCTGAGCCTGGCGGCCGCGCTGGGGTCCCTGGCGCTGCCGCTGGTCTATGGCCCACGGTTCGCCGATGCCACGATTCAATTGTTGATTATGCTGCCCGGGATTTTTTTCATCTCGCTGGAATCAGTGCTGGTTCAGCATTTCACCGGCACCGGCTTGCCCGCAATCATCCCTCTATTCTGGATCGTCACGATGATCGTAAACCTGGGACTCAATCTGGCCCTGGTGCCGGTCTGGGGCGCGCGCGCCGCCGCGGTAAATTCGACCTTGACCTATGCCTTGATCTTTGTGCTGGTCACGGCCTACTTCTATGTCCGGACCGGCCACAATCCGTTTCTGGTGCTGGCGCCGCGCGCCTCTGAGTTCAAGAATATGTTTGCCAGGTGGCAGGCTCGACCGCTTGCGAAATAGTAAATTGGAATCGCCGCTGGACTCAGCAATCGAAGACATCTGGGGATACGCGAAACGTCTGCGTTTCGTGCGCGAGATGATTCGCGCGGGCGCCGCCGGCGGCGAAACCGTGAGCGTCCTGGATATCGGTTGCGGAAACGGATCTCAACTAGCGATTCCCCTGGCAGAGGAGGCACGGCTGCGGATCACGGGGGTGGATCCCGACGCAGCTTCGATCGCACATGCGCGGCAACTGGCCGGTGCGCGCAGCAATTTGCAGTTCGTCTGTGCCCCGATCGACAACCTGGACCATCAGCAACCATTTGACGTGATCATTCTTTCGGAAGTGCTCGAACACTTGCGCCAGCCTGAGGAGATGCTGCGCCAGGCTGCGGCGCTGCTGGCTCGTGAAGGAATATTAATCGTGACGGTGCCTAACGGTTACGGTGAATTCGAAATCGATTCCTGGATCTTTCGCACGCTCCGTTTGCAGCGGCTGGTCGACCGGTTGGCAAAGCAGAGCACCGCGCTGGCCGGCACCGATAACCACGAGAGCGGCCATCTGCAGTTCTTTACCAGGCCGCGTTTGCGCCGGCTTTTTGATCAGGCCGGCTTGCAAATCGTGGCCAGTAGCGCGGGCAGCCTGCTGGCCGGGCCCATCGCCGGGCACTTTGTGGCGCAGTCACAGCGACTAATCGATTGGAATGCCGGCGTCACGGATCGCCTGCCATTCGTGTTGGCCAGCGGCTGGTACTTCGCGCTGCGTTTAAATGATGATGGCGGACGGGCTGAGGACAAACGATGAAAGCAGCGTTATTGGTCCTGAGCGGTGATCCGGAAAGGGCCCGCCTCTGGTTAAGCCGGAATCTTCCGGGCGCAGTCATCGAAACTCTTTCGCGTTATCAGCTGGAGAGCGCCGGCGCCGCCCGGCGTTTGCGGCTGACGCGGCGCATGCAGCCCGATGTCCTGGTCATTGTTACTGAGCGGCTGCAATGGCAGCGTGGACAGAATGCGCTGCTGGCTTTTGGCGCGCTCGCGGGCGCGCGGCGGGTGGTGTTGATTGATTCTCGCGGCGCTGTAAGAGACGAGTCGCGCGCCCAAATCCTGACGCGCACGCCGGCGCGGCTGGCGAAAGAATCTTCTGCCAGCGCCGCCGCCGTCAGGCAATCGCGGTCGGAGCTGAAAAAATTAGAACGGGCAGTAAGCGATCGTCCGGCGATAGGGTTTGCGCCGCCGCCGCCCGAAGTCAGCCTCGCATATCTGCGCAGCACGCCCAGCCCCGGCTCTCAGGCCGGCGGTGCGGCGACGCACATCAACGGCTTCGTGAATGCCGCAGCGCAACTCGGCGCTCGGCTTCACATCATCAGTAACGACTACATTGCGGGATTGGACGAGAGCCGCATCAGATTGATCGATCCGGAGCCGGTGGGCAGCACGCGCGCCGCTTTCGATTTACGAAACAATCTGATTTTTTCGGCGGGTGTGCTGCGGGAACTCGAGCGGCAACCCGTGGATTTCATCTATCAACGATACGGCCGGTTCACCTGGGCCGGGGTGGCCGCGAGTTTGCGCACGGGCGCACCGCTCTTTCTCGAATACAACGGTTCCGAAGTGTGGATCGGAAAACACTGGGACACTTCCGGCATGATCCCTCTGCTTGAGCGTTTCGAAAAGTTAAATCTGGACGCGGCCGCGCGCATTTTTGTCGTTTCGGAAGTTGAACGGCAGAACCTTTTGCGCGCCCGGGTGCCGGGCGAAAAGATCATCGTGAATCCCAACGGCGTCGATACGGAGTTCTTCAAACCGGGCGCCGGCGGCGAGCAGGCGCGGCGCGAACTCGGTATCGCGCCAGCCGAAACCGTGGCCGGATTTGTGGGCACGTTTGGACCATGGCACGGGGTCTTGACGCTGGCCGAGGCCATCGCCGCGATGCCGGCCGAGCCGGCGGTGCGATTCCTGTTGATTGGCGCCGGCCGCTTTCGCGAAGAGGTCGAACAAATTGTTCACCGGGCCGGCCGTCAGCCTCAGGTGATCTTTGCCGGGCACGTCGAGCACAAGAGAGTTCCGCCGCTGTTGGATGCCTGCGATATTCTGCTTTCCCCGCATGTGCCGCTCGCGGATGGATCAGATTTCTTCGGATCGCCGACGAAGCTCTTCGAATACATGGCCATGGGCAAAGGAATCGTCGCCAGCCGTTTGGCCCAAATCGGCGACGTGCTTGCCGATCAAGAAACGGCGCTCTTAGTCGAACCCGGAGATGTCGACGCGTTGAAGGGGGCAATCCTGCGGCTGGCGCAGGCGCCTGAGTTGCGGCAACGTCTGGGGATTGCCGCGCGGCGGGCCGCGGTTGAGCGGCACACCTGGAAACAAAATGCGCGACGAGTGATCGAGGCATACTCCGGAGTCTGACGGTCAGTGCCGCAGAAGGCTGATTCAATGTCCGACGAGAAACAACGCGCGCGCGAACAATGGAGCAGCGATCCGGCCGGCGCAGTCTTTGGGCAGGCGCACGAGTTCGGCACGCGCGAATTCTTTGACGATGTCGAGCGGCACCGGTATCAGCAGTATGCTCCCTGGATGCCCGCGATGATGGGCTTCGATGAATTCTGCGGTCAGCGTCTGTTGGAAGTTGGTTGCGGCATGGGTACGGACCTTTTGCAATTTGCCCGGGGCGGCGCGCGCGTAACCGGCGTCGACCTGACGCCCAGATCGATTGAAACTTCCCGGCGTCATCTTGAGCTTTATGATCAATCGGGCGAATTTGCCGTCGCTGATTGCGAGAGTTTGCCGTTCGTGGACGAGAGTTTCGATGTCGCCTATTCCAACGGGGTCTTGCATCATACGCCCGACACGTCTGCGGCAGTGGGCGAGATTCATCGCGTCTTGAGACCGGGCGGTCAGGCGCGCGTGATGCTGTACCATCGCGGTTCCTGGGCCTATTGGAGTCAGGTGGTGCTGCGTTACGGACTCCTGCGAGGAGAATTCCTGCGGGGAAACTCGGCCGCCGACATCATGAGCAAGTACGTCGAATTTAATGCCGGTGGTGGTCGGCCATTAGTGAAGGCTTACAGCCGTCGCGAAGCGCGCGAACTGTTTTCCAGGTTTCGCGAAGTTAAGGTGCAGGTGGAACAGTTGTTGGAGTCGGAGTTCTATTTCCTGCGGCACTTGATTCCGCCGCATCTGTTCCCCCGGCTACAGCAGAGCGTGGGTTGGAACGTGATCGTCTCGGCCCGGAAATGAAATCCCGGCGGGTCAGTACGCGGGAGCGGCAGCCACCGGAGCAGAGTGTCTCGCAGGTCGTAGGATCAGACTACACAAAGATTATTTCTCATTGGTCAGATGCCTTTTATTATCTGTCGATTGAAAGATGCGCTTTCGTTCTTCAATAACAAATGACCAATGACAAATAATCTTTTCTCCCCGGGTGCGATAAGGGGATTCGGCCCCGTCGCGACCGCTCCGGGTTCTGACAGAGTTGTCAAATAAAACTCACATCACCCAACGGGCTCTGGTCCTCTTATTTATTCTGACGCTCGCGTTTTCAGTCCGGGCGCTGACGGCAAATTTCATTCGCACGCACCTCGATGATCCCGGGTGGTTTCCATTCGGAATTTACGCGGCGTTTGACGCTCCGGCGCAGGACTGGCTCGATGGCCGGGCGTCGATCTTCTGGATTGACGATGGGACGCGGACTGATAAGGCGATATACGCGCCAGGCTATCCATTATGGCTCGCGTTCGTCTACAAATTGACGGGCAGCCGTCTGCCGCAGGCGGTGCAAAACGTGCAGTGGTTAATTGATTCGTTCGCAGTCTTATTGATTGTGGGCATCGGGGTTTCCGCATTTGATTGGCGCACCGGCTTATGCGCCGGAGCGATTGCCGCGCTCTGGCCGCTGCTGGCAACGTACGGCGCGGTGCCTTTGGCCGATGCGCCGACGAGTTGGATCGTGCTGGGTGGAACCTGGATGTTCCTGCTGGCCGCACAGAAGCAGAGTCTTTGGTGGGCAATCGGCGCAGGCGCTTTGCTCGGATTGTCCTGCTGGCTGCGCGCCAATGCCTTGTTGCTGGCTTTCTTTTGGGCGGCGGCGCTGTGGTTATTCGTGAGCATCAGTTGGACGCGCCGGCTGGTTCTCGCCGGCGCTGTCATCGCGGCGGCGTTTTTGGTAATAAGCCCCATCCTCATCCGCAACGCGGTCGTTTTTCAAGCCCTGGCGCCGACCGGGTTAGGCGCTGGCACAAATCTCCTGGAAGGCATCGGCGACACTGATCGAGGCGCGAAGGAGTTCGGCGCGCCGTCGTCGGACAATGAGGTGGTGGAGCAGGAACGCGCGCTCCTGAATCCTCCCGCCGGCGCTCGGTTCGAGCTGTATTATCCCGACGGCATTCAACGCGACCGGGCGCGCACGCGGCGGGCGCTGGCGATCATTGTGCGGCATCCCTTCTGGTATGCGGGTTCGGTAGCCTGGCGCATGGTGAACGTGTTGAAGTACGCAGGCCAGCCGAACGGAATCTATGGCAGCGCCGGCATCAACGTCACCAGCCGCAAGAGTTTGCCCGAGCGATCGCCGGGACGGATTATCTCGTTTCTCGTCAACGCCATCGGCGGCGTGCAGAGCGTTTTGCGCTATCTGTTGTTGCCGTTCATGCTGGCGGGGATTTGGCTGGCGGTGCGGCGCGACTGGCGCATCTCTATGCTGATCCTGACGACCGTGGGTTATTACCTGGTGGTCGGATCGCTGATGCACACGCACATTCGCTACGGATTGCCGATGCAGGCCTTGCTGACAATTTTTGCGGCAATTGCGATGATTCAGCTGGGAGACGTGCTCACCAGAACCGTGGATCGAATCCGGATGAAGGGTTAAGTGGCGCTGACTTCAGCCGCGCTGAGACCTGGGAAATGGCGGCTGAAGTTTGTGTCACTAGAGTTTGCCTTCGTTGGTTAGCAACTCCTGCAGGTACTCGTTCAGGGTGCCGAGCGTCGAGAACGGACTTTTTTCTTTGGATAAGAGATTGTCGTCGGCGATGGTAATGTCGGCGCCGAATTCCGCGTTGATCTTCTCTTCCACTTCCATGATCAACGTGACGAAGTCCAGCGACTCCAGCTTGCCGGACGCGCCGTAGAGCGGGGCATCGAGGGATTTATCAATTTGTACGCCCGGCGGAAGTTGCTCGTTCAGTTCGTCAACAGCGGCAAAGACTGCTTTCGGGATGCGTTCGTCAGTCGGCATGTGCGTTCCTTTCGCGTGCGCGATTCTAACGTAGCCACAGACGAGATTAAAGAGCCCGCCCCGATTTGGAGTGCGGTGGCAGAGTCTCGATTCATCGAGACGGCGACACCGCTTTGGATCAATGGCTGCGTTGACACGACTGAGAATTCAAAGCGCTGCCGCCGTCCCGGTGAATCGGGACTCTGCCGGCGCACTCCAAAGTGAGCTTGTTAGTAGCCCCGCTCGCTGTTATACTGCGGTTGCTTACCTTGCCGGGCAACTCGCCTGGCGAAACGCTTCGTAAATTAATTAGCTGAAGTAGGTGGGCGACGATTTTTGAAGCCGGCGTTTCCGCCGGCGTTTGCAGGCCGCACCAGGTTTCAGAGCGCGTTTGTTTAGACGCCTTGCTCCCTGGCTCACGCTGTATGGCGTAGGCGGCTATGGAGTTTCCTTATTGAATCAAGCTTGTACCCATCTGCCCTGGCAGGTGGTTCTCAAAACCCACGCGGGAAGTCTCGATTCTTTTGATCGAGAACAAACGCGTCGCCAGACGCATTCGCGCACGGGTTTCGCAAAATCAACTGCCGGCACCATCTGCCGGCTACTTCCGTCGACAAAAGTGATTTGGAGTGCGCTGCCACAGCGAAGCGGCGACAGCGCGTTGGATTGGCTGTTTACGGCGAATCCACCACTTCCTTTTGCCTATGAAAATCCCGAGCGCCGCCGTCGCCTCGCTTTGCCGGCGCTCCAAATCAAGAAAGAAGATCAATGTCAAGAGAGTTAATCGTTAGTGTAAACGGTCGCGAGAAGAAGATCGCGATCGTCGAAAATGAAAGAGTCACCGAATTCTATATCGAACGCGGTGAGCAGAATCAGGGGATCGTCGGCAACATTTACAAGGGACGCGTCATGCGCGTGTTGCCCGGCATGCAATCGGCTTTTGTCGATATCGGATTGGACCGGGACGCATTTCTTTACGTCACCGACTTCTTCGATGAAGAGGCTGAGTTCGAACGCATCGTCGTCGACAAATCGAAAAAGGGCGATGCGGAATCCGCCGCCCGCGCGGCCGCGGAGCATATTGAAATCTCCCGGGTCCAGCGCGAACAGCAAGTCGAATCGACGCAGGAACGCGCCGAGCCGCTGCGGGAACTGGAACCAGGCGCCATCCTGGCCGACGAAAAAGCGGATGAGGAAGCCAGTGAGCCAGCCGGTGCGCGCCGGCGCGGCCGGCGAGGTGGCCGCGGGCGCGGGCGGACGGCAAAATCCGGCGCGCCGGAGGTAGAAGAACGCAGCATAATTCCGACGCAGGCCGAACCCATCGACACGCCATTTGCGGCCGGCGACTCATCGTTCGAACGCATCAGCGACGATGAAGATCGCGCGATGAACGGCGAGATGTTCAAAGACGCCAGGTTGCAGGAACGGATCATGGACGCGGTCCATGCGGTTGAATTCGATCTGGAAGACGTGCCGAGCGCCGCCGTCGGATCGCTGTTGTCCGAAGGATTAAATGAGGATGGCGGTTTTCTGCGAATTGCCGATGACGAAGAAAGTGTTTCGTCCCGGCGTCAGACGCCGGCAGTCGAAGCCGCGCACGTCGGACAATTTCTTGATGACGTCGCCCCGGCTGATGCGGCGGACGCTTCGTTTGAACGGGTCAGCGATGATGAAGAGATCCACCAAAGCAGTGCCCAAGAACAACCGGTCGCGGAAGTCCCCGCCAAAGCGGAAGGCAGCGAACGCCGGCGCAAACGCGGAGGGGTGATCGGCCGCCTCTTCAAGTCGAAGAAGGCGGAGGAAGACGAATCAGATGCCGAGGCCACGGCTGAGGCCAAGACTGAAGAAACCACGGAACTGCCAGACTCAGAGGCGAGCATTACGACCGCGCGCCCGCATGAGGAGTTCGCTACGCGCCGCGGCGGCCGCCGGCGCCGTCGTCCGGCCAAGCGCTCGCAGAGCGAAACCGAGGCTGAAGGCGACAATGGCGATGACGAGCAGCCTGAAGCAGAGGTCGAGGCTTCCGCAGAAGTGGAAGAATCGCGTGAGCCGGAATCAGAACCGGCCGATGAACCAGCGGCCGAGGTCGAAGAAGCGGCCGAGCCTGCTGCCGGCCATGAACCGGCTCCGCAACGGCGCGCGCCAGCTCGCAGCCGGCGCCGTTCGCCGCGGCATGAACGGAACCAACCCACCATTACTGACCTGCTTCGCGAGGGACAGGAAATCCTGGTGCAAATCGCCAAGGAGCCAATCGCGAAGAAGGGCGCGCGGATTACTTCGCACATTGCTTTGCCCGGCCGATTTCTGGTCTACATGCCGACGGTCGAGCACCTTGGCGTTTCGCGCAAGATTGACTCTGATGCTGAGCGCAGCCGCCTGCGCAAGCTGATTCAAAAGATCCACGCCGATGAGAATTCGCCGTCGGGCGGCTTCATCGTGCGGACTGCGGGCATCGGCGCAAGCGAAGCTGACCTGCGGGCAGATGCGCAATATCTGCTGCGCACCTGGCAGGAAATCCGCAAGAGCGCGGAGAAATCAAAAGCGCCGGCGCTGGTCCATCGCGATCTGGATCTGGTGCAGCGAATCCTGCGCGATCAACTCTCGGAAGATTTCACGGCCATCCGCATCGATTCCGAAGAGGAATATCAGCGCATCCTCGAATTTGTAAACCGAATGCAGCCGCGCATGGTCAAGAAAGTGAAGCTCTACACACGCGAAGAGCCGATCCTCGAGGCCTATGGGGTGCAGGCGGAAATCGATAAAGCCATCAAGCCGCGGGTTTGGCTGAAGTCCGGCGGCTATCTGGTAATCAATCAAACCGAAGCGCTGGTTTCAATCGACGTGAACACCGGGAAGTTCGTGGGTCGCGGCGCCACTCGTCTCGAAGACACGATCACCCGCACGAACATGGAAGCGGTCGAAGAGATAGCGCGGCAAATTCGTCTGCGCGATCTGGGCGGGATCATCGTCCTCGACCTGATTGACATGGAGGAGCGGCGCAATCGTCAGCGCGTGATGCAGACCCTGCAGGATGCGCTGCGGCGGGACAAATCGCCCACCAAGGTGCTCTCCTTCAACGATTTTGGTCTGGTGATCATGACGCGCAAGCGCGTGAAGCAATCGCTGGAACGCACGCTGTGCGCGCCTTGTCAGCATTGCCAGGGGGCCGGCCTGGTCAAGTCGCCGCAAACCGTCTGTTACGAGATTCTGGAACAGGCGCGGCGACTGGCCCGGCATGATGATGGTTCGCGCCAGGCGATGCTGCGAGTCAATCCGGAGGTCGCGAAAGCTCTCCGCGGAGCTGAACGTGATGTGCTGAACGAGATTGAAGACTATCTCGGCTCGCTCGACATCAACAGCGATCCGTTGATCATGCAAGAGCAGTTTGATTTCGCGTTTGTATAAATTTGGAGCGCGCTCCTGAAGAGGCGATGGAGTCCGCCATTAACCGCCGGCCCGGCTGATGACTCCTACCTAAATTCCCGGATAAGGAGTCACCTCAGTGCTCAAACTGTTCCTGGCTGGGCTCGGCGGATTCGTTGGTTCAGTCCTGCGTTATTCGGTCAGCGGACTGGTGCAGGACCTGAGTCACAGCATCGCCTTCCCCTATGGCACCCTCGCCGTCAATCTGATCGGCTGCCTGACAATCGGGCTGCTGTCCCAACTCGCAGAGACACGCGGGATTTTTACCGCGGAAACGCGTACGCTGGTTTTTGTCGGAGTGCTCGGCGGCTTCACCACGTTCTCAGCCTTTGGCAATGAAACGGTGAATCTGTGGAGACAGGGCGAAAACGGCCTCGCGCTCATGAACATCGGCGCTCATCTGGTGTTATGTCTGGGCGCGGTTTGGTTAAGTCGCGTGGTGGCCTTTCAAGTCTGGCGATGAAGCTTTGGAGTGCGCCGGCAGAGTCCCGAATCATCGGGACGGCGACGGCGCTTTGGATTCTCAACTGCAATATTTTTGAGATTGAATGTCCGTTTTGAAATGTCATCACGCACGACGTAAATCGAAGGAAAGCGCCGTCGCCGCTTCGCTCTGCCGGCGCGCTCCAAATTTAGCGGAGTTACTGTAATGATGTTACCGGGAGAAGGTTACCTGCTGCGCATCTTCATCGGTGAGAGCGATCGCCATGACGGCCAGTTGCTGCACGAGTGGATCGTCACGAAAGCCCGCGCGGAAGGTCTGGCCGGGGCGACTGCGATTCGCGCCATGATGGGCTTTGGCGCACACAGCCGTCTGCACACCTTCAAAATTGAACGTTTGTCGCAGGATCTGCCCATCATCGTCGAAATCGTCGATACGCGTGAGAAGCTGGAAAAATTTCTGGCGCTGATTGACGACGAAATCGAAGAAGGCATGGCTACGCTCGAAGAAGTGCGCATCCATTTTTATCGATCCGGTAAGCAGCCCGACCATTAGCAGCAGCACGAAATTAGAGAACTCTTTCGTTGAATGATTATGAAGCACCTGACCCAGCTCTTCTTTGCATCAACTGTGATTATCGTCTGCGCCGTCGCAGGTTTTGCTCAAGCCAATGCTTCGTCCGACATTCTGCTGACGGTCGGAGGCGAGGTCCCGACGCCGCTCCGGCTGACACGCGCAGATCTGGACAAGATGCCGCGCCACACGGTGCGGGCGAAAGACCACGACGGCAAGGATTACAACTACGAGGGCGTGGCGATCATTGAAATCCTGCAAAAGGCGGGCGTGAAGTTCGGCGAAGCGCTCCGCGGCAAAGCGCTCGCCACTTATCTGCTGGTTGAGGCGGCTGATGGTTATCAGGCCGTCTACTCGTTGCCTGAGCTTGACTCTTCGGTCAACGATCGCTTGTTGCTGCTGGCTGATAAGCAGGACGGTGCGCCGTTTCCCTCCGCGGCTGGTCCCTTGAAGATAATCGTTCCGGGCGACAAGACCCATGCGCGTTGGGTGCGCCAGGTGAAGTCCTTCACCATCGCCCGCGCGCCGGCCGGTAAGGT
>Ga0126383_10000086_pt1 | contig 43821 bp, 61 predicted proteins | sample PanSoiMetPlot_35_FD_96882 | JGI IMG/M metagenome (GOLD analysis project Ga0126383, IMG submission 96882) | Tropical forest soil microbial communities from Panama - MetaG Plot_35 | ecosystem: Environmental > Terrestrial > Soil > Tropical forest > Bulk soil | place: Panama | collected 2016-02-17 | reverse complement strand
CCGAGATGGGCGGCTTCCAGGCAGCCATGACCAAGATGGCCGCGGCCGGCAAGTTGGCGCTGGAGGGCCTGGCGATCGGCACCGCCGCGGTCGGGTTCGAGAGCGTGAAGATGGCGATGAACTTCGACCAGGCCATGGAGATGATCCACACCCAGGCCGGGGCGTCGCAGTCCGAAGTGGACGGACTCAAGGACAAGGTCCTTGCGCTGTCCGGCGCGGTCGGCATCGGCCCCGAGAAGCTCGCCGAAGGCCTCTACCATATCGAGTCCTCCGGGCTGCGCGGTGCGCAGGCGTTGGATGTGTTGGAGCAGTCCGCCCACCTGGCCAAGATCGGCATGGCTGATCTTGATGATGTCACCTACGCCATGTCCGGCGTGATGTCGGTGGGGATGAAGGACGTGCAGAACGCCACCGACGCGATCGCGTTCATGAACTCCACGGTGGGTATGGGCGACATGCGGATGCAGCAGCTGGCCGCGGCGATCGGCACCGGCATCCTGCCCAGCTTCAAGTCCGCCGGGTTGGGGATGGCGGACTTCTCCGCCGCCCTGGCCACGATCGCCGACAACAGCACGCCGGCGGACGAGGCCGCCACCCGGCTGCGCATGACGATCTCGATGATGGCCGCCCCGTCGCACCCGGCCATCGCGGCCCTGTCGCGGATCGGCCTGGAGGCCACCTCGCTGGCCACGGACCTGCGCCAGCCCAACGGTCTGCTGGTGGCGATGGAGGACCTGAAGAAACACCTCGAGGACTCCGGCCTGTCCGCGGTGGAGCAGACGCAGGTGTTGGAGCAGGCGTTCGGCGGCGGCAAGACGTCAGGCAGCATCCTGACGATGCTGGAGGAGATCGACAAGCTGCGCTCGAAGTACGACCAGCTCGGCACCTCCCAGTCGCGGGTCACCGGCGTGCAGCAGGCGTGGGCGGACCAGCAGACCCAGTTCAAGCAGAAATGGGACGACCTGATCGCCACCCTGGAGGCGGCCGGGGTCAAGCTGGGCAACTACCTCATACCGAAGATCATGGACGCGGTCGACTGGACCAAGAAGCACAAGGAACAGGCCGAGATCCTCGCCGGCGTCATCGGCGGCGTCCTCGCCGTCGCGATCGCCGCCTACACCGTCAACATGATCGCCGCCGCCGCGGCCAACGTCGCCGCCACCTGGGAGTTCCTCGTCATCGCGGCTGCCATTGCGTTCCTGGTGTACGAGATCATCAAGCTGAACGACTGGCTCAACCAGGTGCACATGACCTGGGGCACGTTCTTCAAGGACACCGCGATCGTGGTCTACGACTGGTTCTACAACAAGGTCGGCCCGATCTTCAACAAGGTCATGGACTTCTTCTCCTGGCTGGACAAGCACATCGGCGGCACCGGCAACGTGCCCCACCTGGCCCCACCGCCCCTGCCGGACCTGGGCGGCGCGGTCACCGGAAGCACCGGCGGGTCGACGAACAGCGCCGGCATGTTCCCCCACTTCGCCGCGGGCGGTGTCGTGCCCGGACCCATCGGCGCCCCCATGCTCGCCGTGGTCCACGGTGGAGAGACCGTCACCCCACCCGGCGGCGGCGGCGGCGGGGACCAGGTCATCCACGCCCACATCCACCTGGACAGCCGCGAGATCTGGCAGGGGCAGCTGCGCTTGGCCCGGCGTAAGGGTGTGACCGGGCCCGCCGCCCTCTACCCCGCCACCGCGAAGGCGATCTGATGCCGCAGAGCCTGGGCCCGACCGGGGCGCCCTCGGTCTTCGGCGGCATCGGCCGCCTGGAGTGGTCCGCGGGGAACCCGGACGACCCGTTCCCGGTGTGGCAGGACATCACCGTGTTCGTGCGCACCGAGGACAACCCGCTGCGCATCAACCGCGGCCGCCAGACGGAACTGGACCAAACCCAACCCAGCCAGTTGACATGCGACCTGGACAACACCGACAACCGGTTCACGTTCGGGTACACCGGCGGCCCGTACGGGGCCACGTGGACGCCGGCGAAGAAGGTCCGCTACACGGAGACCATCGGAGGGCGCACCTTCGTTCTGTTCACCGGGTGGATCGAGTTCCCCGACGTCAACAACTGGCAGCCCACCGGGTACCAGACCGTCCAGCTCACCTGCACCGACCGCCTGACCAGGCTGGCCCGCGGCCGCAAGTTCGTCTCCAACCTCGGCGAACACATCCTGTACAACGTCCGCAACAGCGCCCTGAAGAACTACTGGACCCTGTCCGCGCCGTCGAACCGCTTCCCGCCCATCACCGGCAAGGACACCCTCGCCCCCGACCTTGGGCTCAACCCCGGCGGTCCGACGCTGACCATCTCCCCGCAGGGCGGTCCGAGTCTCCCCGGCGACGACCTGTCGCCGGTGCTCATCAACTTCTCCGACGGCATCGGCGCCGACGGCACCGTCCTGACCGGAACCCTCTCTTCTCCGATCACCTTGTCCGGCACCAACGCCCTGACGCTGCTCCTGTGGGTGCGCCGGGTGACCGATTTCTCCGCCGCCCAGCCGCAGGACATGTTCGCCCTATTCGCCACCGACCCCACCACCGGGGCGATCACCGACGCGATCGAGATCTACGTCAATAACACCGGCGGCCCTCGGTGGCGCGGCGGCGGCCAGTTCGGCGGCGGGGCCAGCAGCATCGACGCCGGCCCGATCCCTGAGACCTCCACTGGGCGGTGGATGATCCTCGGCCTGCAGTTCACCCTGTCGCCGCAGGCGTGCACCCTGTGGGTCGACGGGCAGACCATCGCCGGCGTGGTCACCGGCTCACCACCAGCGTCGGTGACCGTCTCCCACACTTGGATCGGAAACAACTGGTGCGGCAACGTCGCCCACGCCCAGATCTACTACGGGGCACCGGCTGACTTCACCCGGACGGACTTCCTGGCCCAGCGGCAGATGGGTCTGTACGGGCTGGAGTGGCAGCTGCCCGGGCAACGGGTCAACACGATCCTCGACTACGCCGGCGTGCTGTCCACCGACCGGGCTGTCGACCCCGGTGTGTCGTACATGCAGCAGGCCAAGCTCGCCGGGCAGGACCCGCTCACCGCGATCCAGAACGCGGTCACCACCGAACGGGGCCGCTTCTTCGCCGGCGGCGACGGCCGCGCCGTCTTCCACGACCGTATCCGGATCCTCAATGTGTAGGAGAGCTGATGCCACTGAGCTCAATGGACGGTCTGACCGCCGCGATCATCGGCGTTCCCACCGTTTGGGGCAAGGACCCGGTCACCGCGAAGGCGGCCGGCATCCCGCACACCCCGTGGTACGGGACCGGGATCGTCGGCGCCGGCGCCGCCCCGACCGGTGGCCTCAACGGGGCGAACTTCACCGGTCCAGCGGTGGCCGGGCAGATCGGCATGCCCGCCGCGGTCGCCGGCGCCACCAGCGTCATCCTGCGCGCGAACGCCACGCAGGCCGGCAACGTCGGCGGCATGTGGTTGGTCGACCGGCAGTGGGGCAACGTCCCAGTCGTCACCACCACCGGCGCCCAGGCGATCACCCAGCCCACCCTGCCAGCCCGCGACGCCTCCGCATCCACCTCGGGTGTCGGCGTGGTCCTGGCGTTGGAGTGCTCGGCCGCCACAGGCAACGGCGCCCCGATCACGAACACCACGGTGTCCTACACCAACTCGGCAGGGGTGGCCGGACGCACCGCCACCCTGACCTCGTTCCCGGCTACCGCCCCGCAGGGCACCTTCGTGGTGTTCAGCCTTCAGGCCGGCGACGTCGGCGTCCGATCGGTGCAGTCCATCACCCTGGGCACCTCGTACGTGTCCGGGCAGATCCACCTGATCGCGTTCCGGCTCGTCTGCGAACTACCGCCCGGCCCGGTCACCGCGGTCACGAACTACCTGAGCTTCACCCAGCTCGGCCGGCCAACCGTGTGGGACGCGTCGGTGCTGCAGCTGGTGTACATCCCGACCGGCACCGCGGTCGGCGCCACGTACGGCTCCCTCTCGTACGCCCAGGGCTGACCGGTGCCGCTGAACATCACGTCGGCGTCCGGCAAGGGCGCCGTGATGGGCATGGGCGAATGGACCGACGACGACCTCATCGTTGACGTGGAGCGGCCCACCTCGCCGGCGAGCCTCGTCGTCAACGACTGGTTCTGGGGTTCCGGCGCCCCGGACGCCACGGTCATCCCGTGGACGTGGCTCACCGTGCCAATTGAGCTCCGCGCCGACCAACCGATCAACTCGGCCGCGATCACCCGGGTCAACCAGGCCGCGGCCACCGTGAACGCCACCGCCTCCCAGACCACGTACGGGGTGTTCGCGGCCGCCACGACACTCGACACGATCAGCCCGGACGACGCGGCGAACCTGGCCGCGTTCCTGACCACCTACTACGCCAACCCGCTGATGCGCTGCCCCACCATCACCATGTCGCTGGTCCCCCGTACGGACGAAGAGCGGTGGCGCATCCTAGGCCGCGAGATCGGCGACCGCTTCACACTCGGGCCCGGCACCGTGCAGGACGCCCCCGGCCACACCACCGTCCTGCCCGTCCCTGCGGGGTTGCCGATCGGCGCCCAGTCCCTGGTGATCGAAGGCATCCAACACGCGTCCTCGGTGACCGATCGGGTTGCGGAGTGGACGACCGCCCCGCTGCTGGGCTCATCCCCCGGTGTTGAGGGGCCATGGTTCCGGCTCGGCAGCTCGCGTCTGGACGGTACCGATGCTCTTCCCTTCTGAGAGTGAGGGCTGATGGCGCAGGTCCCTGTCCTGCCCGCGGTCACGGGCGGTGTGTACACCACCTCGCAGCTCTCGGCCGTGGTCCAGGCGGTCGCGTTCCTGCAAGCCCCGCCGACCGCCCAGCTGCGGCAGCAGGTGGCCCAGAGCGTCCCCAACACCACGTTCACGTCGATCACCTTCGACGTGGAGGACGTGGACAAGGACCCGACCGGCGCCGGCGGCCACTCCACCTCGAGCAACACGTCCCGGTACACCGCCGTGTATTCGGGCTGGTACGAGGTGACCGGGGCGATCGCGTGGACGGCCAACGCCACCGGCCGCCGCGCCTCCGCCTGGGTCGTGAACGGCGGGATCCTCAACGGCAGCCAGCAGGCCGGCCCAGCCACCGCAGCGTCCGACGCCGAGGTCGTCACAAGAACCATGCTCATCTTCCTGAACGTCAGCGACGTCGTCGAGTTGCAGGGCTACCAGGAGTCCGGCGGCGCGCTGAACACGCTCGCCGGCGCCCCGGCCCAAACGAACGCAACGGCCTCGATTCGGTGGGTGAGCACCTGATGGACGCGTGGCTGATCATCCGGCAGGCCCCCAGCGTGTGGGTGTGCAACCTTGGCGACCCGGGCGCCCTGGGCGACGAACCGCGCGAGCTCCTGATCAATCGGATGCGGGTGGCGACCGGGTTCCCACCCGTCGACGATTGGCTGTCCGACGCGGCGACCCGGTCGGTGGCCATGACCTTCGGCGAACCCCACCCCACCCTGATGGCCGCAGCCACCGTGCTCACCGTGGACGACCTAACGAAGGTGGACCCGGCCGCGGTCGCCGCTCACGCCCAGGCCCGCGCGGAGGCCGCCAGGCAGGCGCAGATCGACGCTGCGCAGACAGTCCTGGCCCAGCTGCACCCAGACGACCTCGCGGCGGTCGTAGCGGCCGCCCAGGCCCCAGGGAAGGTGACGCCGTGACCCAGGGATGCGACTACGCGTTCTCCCACCCCAACCCGGCCGGCCTCGCGGCCGCGGGCCTCGAGTTCGCGATGCGGTACGTCGGCCCAGGCACCGACGACAAGCACCTCCACGTCGACGAGCGCGACCAAATCTGGGCCGCCGGTCTCTCGATATGCCTGCTCGGGGAAGGCACCGCCAACGGCGCCCTGGGCGGCTTCCCCGTCGGCGTCGCGCACGCCCAGTCCTCCCTCGCGGGCGCCCGCACCGTCGGCGCACCGGACACGGTGCCGATCTACTTCGCCGTCGACTTCGACGTCACCGAGGCCCAGTGGCCCACCTGCGCCGCGTACCTCAACGGGGCGGCCACGGTGCTCGGCGCCGGCCGGGTCGGCGTCTACGGCGGCATCCGGGCCATGCAGTGGGCCCTCCGGGACCGGGTGGCCCGCTGGTTCTTCCAGACCTACGCCTGGTCGTACGGGCGGTGGTTCACCGGCAACCACGTGGAGCAGTACCAGAACGACGTCAACCTGGCCGGCGGCGTCGTCGACCTATGCCGAGCTCGCCAGAACAACTTCGGCCAGTGGGGGCCGGGAGCGGAGGACGACATGACCGACGAACAGTGGGCACTGATTCGCGACGCGATCGGCCGCGGCCAGGCCATCTTCGACGACCTGGACACCATCGAGTGGACGGACGCCCCGAGCGCGGGCCGCCCAAACCAGAACAAGGCCCGACTGGATCGGATCGACGCCGAGCTGGCCGCGCTGAAGGCGATGGTCGCGGGCCTCACCGGCGCGGGCGGCCTCGTCGCGCACACGCACCCGGTCGGCGAAACCGGGCCGGCGCAGCCGACCGAGTAGGTGTCGACCGTGATGCAGATCGTCGGCGGCCTGCTCCTGGCCGCCGCGATCATCGCTGCCCTCGGCGTCATCGGCAAAGGCCTCGTCTGGCTGTACGGCGTCATGCGCAAGCTCAACCAGCTGCTCGACGACCTGGCAGGAGAGCCGCCGAGGCCTGGGTTTCCCGACGGACGGCCTGGCCTGTTCGCAAGACTCGAGTCAATCGAAGGTAAGCAGGCGGACGTGGTGGCGCGGCTGGCGGCGGTAGAGGCCCAGCTGGCCCCCAACGGGGGAGGGTCACTGCGCGACGCGGTCGACCGGGTCGTGGAGCAGACACAGCCAGCCGCCTAGCCCCGGCAGCCCTCCGGCCTGGCCGGCGCGGCACGGCACCCGGTGACCCGGCAGTACACCACCTGGTGAACGGCGTCGCGGCAGCTGCACCGGTGCACCGACACCATGCCCGGTGCGAGCTCGTGGCCCTCGCTGTCCCGGTCGGGCACCCACGGCCACCACGGCAACCCCATACCACGACCCTACGACAGGAGTGCGCATGAACACTGGCGGCCGCCACCCGAGCACCGTTCAGATCGCCCGCTACTTCGAGTACGAGCACCTGAAGGTGTCGCTGCGTGGTGTCAGCGAGCGTTGCCACGACCTCGCCCAGGACATGGTCGACCGGCTCCCCGACGGGCCCGAGCTGACCACCGGGCTGCGTAAGCTCCTCGAGGCGAAGGACTGCTTCGTGCGGGCCGCGCTCGCCACTGCGCAGGCCAACGCATGATCCAGCCCGACCCGGCCACCGCCGACGCCCGTAACCGGGCTTGGCGTACCTTCCTGCAGGGCCTCGGCATCGACGTGGCCGCGGCGGTCCTGCTCGCCGCCGGGCCGATAGTTATCGGCTCGGACTTCGCCTGGACCCGGGCGTACTGGCTGACCCTGGCCGGCCTGGCAGGGAAGACAGCCATCCAGACCGCCGTGTCGTACGGGATGCGTAAGATGCTGCCGCCGCCGGGTGCGAAGTGAGCTTCCCGCTGCTGTGGCTGATCTGGGCCCTGCTGGTGTTCGTCTCCTTCGGCGTGCTCGAGGGCATCGGCCTGGTTAGCGGGGCGAAGCGCGGCAGCCTCACGTCCAACGTCATGTGGCTCATCACCGGCGCTGGCTGGTGGCATCAGGCCGCGCGCATTGTGCTCGCCGCCCTGCTGGCGTGGCTTCCGCTGCACTTCGGCCTGTCATGACCACCTGGACCGTTCCCGGCACCGTGCTTGAGGTCCACGACGGCGACACCATCAAGGTCGCCCTGGACCTGGGCTGGCACATCACCTACACCGCGAGTATCCGGCTGGCCGGCGTGAATGCTCCCGAGCTGGCCACTCCGGCCGGGCCGCCGGCGCGGGAGTTCGTGGACGGTCTGCTGCCTGCCGGGACTGCGGTGACGGTCGTCTCGCACAGCCTCGACAAGTACGGCCGGGTCCTGGGCAACGTCACGCTGCCGGACGGGCGCGACTTGTCCGCGGCCGTCATCGCCGCTGGGATGGGCGTGCCCTACGACGGCGGTCCACGGGGCTGAGACCACACCGGCGATCGGCGCCGGTGCTGATGAAGGAGAAGGCGTGTACGAGGGCAACCACGTACGGAGAATGAGTAGACCCAGGCGGCTATTCGCCGCCGCCATCGCCGCCCTGGTCGCCACGACCGGGGCGGCTCTGGTTGTACATGGGGCCATGCGCCCGGCACCAGGGCCCGCGGCCGACCCGGGGCCGCTGTCGGTCGTCGACGAGTGCCGCCAGGCGCTGGGGTACGACGCGCGGACGCCGGAGGATCTGGCGTGGCTGAACACCTGCGTGAGCGCGCTCACCGCGCCGTCGCCATCACCCAGCCCGTCGCCGTCTCCCTCTCCGAGTCCGTCTCCTTCGCCGTCACCGAGCCCTAGCCCATCGCCCAGCCCAAGTCCTTCACCATCGCCGTCGCCCTCGCCGTCGCCCTCGCCGAGCCCCAGCCCATCCCCGTCGCCGAGCCCGACGCCTACTCCAAGCCCATCACCGAGTCCATCACCAACACCCAGCCCAAGTCCCTCCCCGGCCACGTGCCCGATGCCCGGGAGGAACCTCCCCGGGGCCGCTGACCCGTGGGGCGGCTGCTGGCCCGGGCCCGGCAACACAGGCATCCCCGCCGGCGTGCAGCTGCACACTTGCCCGACCACCATCACCATGCCCGGCACTTACGACGCGTGCCAGTTCAACAGTGCCGTGGTGGTCAAGGCGACCGGGGTGGTCATCACCCGCTCCCTGATCAAGGGCCCGGTCACTTCGAAGCAGAACGCCGGCCTCAACTCGCTGGTCATCCGCGACTCCACCATTGCCTGCGGCTGCCCCTCCGTCGGCTCCGGCACCACGGTCGGGATCGAGGACGACGGCTTCACCATGCAGCGGGTCGACCTGTCCGGCAGCGGCCACGGGGCGGCGCCGCGCAACCACGTCATCATCCAGGACTCCTGGATCCACGGCCTGGGCGGCAACACCAGCGACCACAAAGACGGCGTGTATGTAGGCGACGGCACCGACGCGGTCATCAACCACAACACGGTCGAGTGCAACGACGGCCCCGCCGCGGGCTGCTCCTCGGCCATCGGGCTGATGTCCGACTTCGCCGTGATCAACCACTACGTGATCACCGGCAACCTGCTTAACACCATCGGCAGCTTCTGCTTCTACGGCGGCGACAACCCGCAAAAGCCATTCGCCGCGCAGTACATCACCTTCACCAGCAACGTGTTCGGCGAGGCCATCTACTCCAAGTGTGGGTTCTACGGGCCGGTGACGGACTTCGACCTCAGGCAGCCGGGAATGGTGTGGGGCGACAACCGGTGGGCCGACACCGGGGCGCTGGTGGCCGCCGCATAGCCCCAAAAGCGAAATGGCCCCGGCGGACCCTCCGATGTGGAGGGTCGGCCGGGGCCATTTTGTCGTCGCGTGGCGCGCGGCCATTCGGCCATTCCATTGTCCACAGTAGACGCTGATCGCGGGCAAAAAGAAAGCCCCGACCCTGCCAGGTAACAGGGTCGGGGCTCCTTCGTCATACTACCGAGCGGTTACCTGGTCCGTTCGGTGCCAGGTCGGTCATTTCCCGGTGCGCCTGCGCCGGTCGTGACGCTCGGAGTACTGGTCCCCACGGGGGCCGTACTCGCCGCGCGGCTTACCCGAAATGGCCGGTGCTGCCGCCGGCGGCTCGGGCACCTTCACCGAAACGGCCGGGGATACCGGCGCCTCAGGAAGGGTGGCCATTTCCTCCACAGTGGACGGAATGGCCGGCTCCGTCACCGTCGTGGTCTTCTCCTCGATCTCGTCTTCCAGTGCGGCCCGGTAGGCCTTCACCCATCCACGCACGTACTCTGCGGCGAGGTACGCGGCGACCACCCACACATGCGCCGTGCTCGCGATGAAGTTCTCGCCGGCCATGAAGTTGAGCACCATCGAGACCGACAGCGTGACGATCAGGATGAACCACAATCCCTTGCGTCCGAAGCCGTCTCGGCGGGGCAACCCCAAGGCCAGGTTGCTCATCAGAGCGAGCACGTCGATGGTGGCTGGCACCGCCCACGACGCCCAGCCCACGGCGTGAGCCAGGAAAAGACCGACCTGCGTCATGTACGACGTCCCCATGGCCACTGCCATGGTGAAGGTCGCACCGCCGGTCGAGAAGTTGGCGACAGCCACGATCTGTCGCCATGAAGCGTTGCGGTTCATGACCCCTCCTGGGGTGGTAACCACCGTCGCTCAACGGCGGCCCCCGCGGTCGCCGGATCGGTATGGTGGGCGCCACGCCCTACCCCTCCCAAGGTCGTGGCCTGTCATTGGATCCGCTCTGGTACTCACGACGGCGGCAGCGGCGATCCGTTCTCCGGTTGGATCGGCCTTGTCCCGCCTGCTGATTAGCGGCTCAGCAGGAGGCCGTGTGCCCGAGGCCGGAATCGGACCGGCCCTGCGTCACTGCCGGCGGGCTCTGTTGTGCTGTCCCTGCGGCTGGATCTGCTGCACTGCCAGTGCTCTCGGGTAGGTGCCGGGATGCGCTCCCGGCCGGGCGATCTCGGATACCGCTCCGACTCGGCTGCCCCGGAATCGGTAGACACCTTCCACGCCGTGCCTTGCCTCGCCCGCACCCTCCGGCGTCGAGTTCGGCCCGTTACCCCGGCCTTCCTGGGCGCTGATCACGGCTCAGCGGCTAGGCCGGCATTGCTGCGTGGCTTCGGCGGGACTCGGACCCGCTCCGCTTTCCCTCCGTGGGGCGTGGCCCCGATACGTGCCTGTCGCACGGTTGAAGTTTCGATCGGCTGCACCTGCTGCCGAAGCCTTGGCCCCGTGGCGCTGCCGTGGGGGCAGCGACCGAGCCGGGGCGGTTCCTTGCTGGTGTTGCTGTGTGGTGGATGGGTGTCCCCTGTTTCACGTCTCCCGGTCGCTTTTCCCTGGCACCTCTCGGCGTCCGCTGCGATCCCGGCCCAGCTCCCTGCACGCGGTTGCGTCTTCAGTCGGCCTTGGTGTGGGCGCTTCTCCTGTGGTGTTGTGCCTCTAACTATACAACGCGCGTTGCCATGTGTCGCGTTCCACTAAGCAATGTGAGATACATCACACCGCGCGTTGCGAGGTGGGGCAACGCGCGGTGCTACCGTCCGCCCCATGGCCCAGCGCGTCGACGAGCTCATCGGCAACGAAGCTGCCGCCGCCTACGTCGGCGTCAACGTCAACACCTGGCGGCCCTACGTCAAACGAGGCCAAGCCCCAGCACCCGACCGCCGAGAGATCAGCGGCGGCCACGCCCTACCAGTCTGGAAGAAGACCACCCTGGACAGGTGGATGGCGAGCCGGCCAGGCCAAGGCGCCCGCACCGACCTGCACTGAGCTCAGCTGCTCGCGGCCGCCCCGTGGCGGCAGTAGCTCCACGACACCCGGCCATCGTCAACGACCACCTGGCACTCTGCGTGTCCGGTCGCCGGCGCCTGAAGGATCACCGGGGCCACACCGGGAACCGGGGCAGGAGCCGGCGTGGACGCCTGCACGGCGGCGCTGGCAACCAGGCCGCCGGTGAGGCCTGCCAGGGCGACCGCGGCCGCGAACATGGCCCAGCTGGGCCGCGGCGCCCGCCACAGGCCAGGTCGCCGGAGCGGCCGGTTGAGATCGATGGCGGTGTCGGTCATCTTGGCCTCCATGGGCCCCATCGTGCTCGTTGGTGGAGGTTTGTCGATCCGCCGGCCGGGCCAACCTTGCGGGGGCCTGACCCGGCCGGCGGTGCCTCCAACGGCTCGGATACCCTGCGGCGCGGCCCTGCATCTCATACAGGCACCGCCCACCCGGCCGCAGTTCACGAACCGCCGGAGCTACTCGAGGTGGGGCGGGCGGGTCTTAAGCCCATCGGCCGATGGCCGCTTTCCCGCCCCGGACCGGCCGCGGTGGTCCCGCCCTACAGGGCACCGTGGCCGGCGTGCATGGACCGGGGCGGGCCGCCCGGCGCCAACCTGGAGCCGCCCCGGCTCGGCATAGACTATGTGAGCATAGTGAGCATAGTCAATGATGGTCTTGCGGAGGAGGTGGTGGCCATGGCTCACTTGGTGAGCCAACCTGGGAGAGCCGCCTTGCCGCCTGAGCACATGTCGTATCTGGCCATCGCCGACGACCTGGCCGCCCGCATCGCCGCGCGCGAGGACGGGTATCGGCCGGGGCAGAAGCTGCCCTCGGTCACCCGCCTAGTCGAGCTGTACTCCTCGAGCCGGTCGACCGTGGTCCGGGCGATGGGATTGTTGCACGACCGCGGCCTGGTCGAAGGGGTTCAGGGTGTCGGGGTGTTCGTGCGTCAGGGGTGAACTGTAGCAACAGTGCCACAGTCAGATGTTGCCACCGGCGTTCCTACGCTTCCTGACCGTGATCGACCCGCGCGCGGACCGGCCCGTCCACCGCCAGCTCGCGGACCTGCTGCGTGCCCGCATCGCGGCTGGGCAGCTGCGCCCGGGCGACCGGTTGCCGGCCGAGCACCGCCTGGCGCAGGAGTACGGCATCGGCAGGGACTCGGTACGGGCGGCGTTGACGATTCTGCGCGGTGAGGGACTCCTGATCACGCGGGCGCCGTACGGTACGAGGGTGCGCCAGCAGCCTGATCGGCGGCCGGTGAGGGTGCCGCGTGGGTCGTCGGTGGTGGTGAAGATGCCGACGCCGGAGGAGCGGCGCGAGCATGATCTGGACGAGGGTGTGCCGATGATCGTGCTGACCGATCCATCTGGGCGGATGGAAGTGATCGCGGGGGATGAGGTGACGCTCCGCTTTTCATGATCGACGATCATGAGACGTTCGGGCATTCCTGAGTGGCCAGTCAGTCGACCTTTTCCACTGACTGGACCAGGTCCAGAAGTTGACCAAAACTCATGCCCGAAATGGGCCACCTAGGAAGCCGCTGTGGGCAGAAGCGCCACACCTTACGCCCGGTAATGGTCAGACACAACTGGCCGTAAGCACCGCATCGGATGGGCCGGTCGCCTAGGACTGCGCACAGCGACCGTTGCGTGTACAACGGGTGTCTTCCGGCGCCTCAGTCCCTCAAACACACCCCACCCAGGTAGGTGACCACCGTGAACAACCGCAATGGCGCGAAGCTCGTGGTCGCGCTGCTCGTCCCGCTCTGCCAAGGGCTCGCGATCATCGGCTGGCCAGCACTGCTCGCCGTCGACGTGATGTCCATCGGGCAGGGCGGCCATCCCTACGAGCTGCCCTTCTTCAACGTGGCCCTGGCCGGCCTCACCACCCTGACCGGGGTGGCAGTTGCCGACTGGGCCATCCGACGCATCACCGACACCGTGGACCGCGCTGTCGAAACCATCCGCGCTGAGGCCGCCGACGCCCACGCCCGCGGATACGCCGAAGGCATCACCGCCGCCACCAGCCGCCCCGGCGGCCGCCTGGTCGTCGTTGACGCCACGAAGCCGTAAAACCGGACCCGGGCCGGCGCAAGGGCTCACGCCGGCCCGCCGGGGTCAGACGCCTCCCATCACGTCCACCCGGTCATACGCACGGCGGGCCCGGGCAGCCTTCGCCGACCGGCCATACCAGCGCAGCATCTGCGGCGAGTCCCACCCCATCAGCTCCATCAGGTCCCCCTCCGCCCCGCCGGCGTCCAACCACCGGTCGACGAAGGTATGCCGGAACAGGTGCGGGTGCAGCTGCAGACCGAGGCGGCGGCCGCGCCGCTCCACGATCTGATACACGCCGCTGGTCGTCATGCCCTGCGCCCGGCGTACGCCGATCCACAGCGCGCTCAGGTAGGCGTGCCGGTGCTCGGCGCGGGAGCGCATGTACCGGTCGAGGGCGCGGGCAGCCTTGTGGTCGTACTTCACGGTGCGCACCTTGCCGGCCTTGCCGGTCACGGTGAGCTCACGCTTGGCGAGGTCGCCCAGGTCGTCCACCGCGACGTTGGCCAGTTCGGCCAGCCGGCATCCGGTGCAGGCGAACAGGCGCAGCAGCGCCGCGTCGCGCCGGTCCTCGAACGACCGGCCCTTCTCCGCGTCCCGGATGAGCGTGGCCAGCTGCTCTACCGCGACGACAGGCGGTGGCCGGTCCCCGGGCTTGGGCGGGGAGGGCACCTTCAGCTTCTCGCCGAACAGCCGCGGCCGGCCCTCCTCGGCCGCGTACCACTTGTCGAAGGCCTGCAGCGCGCGGCCGATGTTGTTGACGTACCCCTTGGCGTAGCCGCGGCCGCCGAGCTCGGCGAAGAACGCGCGCAGGTGCACGTGGGTGACCCTGGACCAGCCCTTGATGTCCGGCGGCAAGCTGCCGGCCAGCCACCGCACGGCGTCGGTGTAGGTGGTGACGGTCTTGTCGCTGGACGGTAGGGCGCGCAGGTGGAGCTCGAACGAGTCGATCATCGCGACCAGATGGTCGGGCACCGGGGGACGGGGTTGGCGTGGCATCCGCTCACCCTCCACTCAGGACGAGGGTGTCGACCATCGGGCGGAGGGCGCTCAGCGGTTGGTCCGTGTGCTCTGTTCGGTACGGGTTCCGGACCGCCACACCGTTGTTTACGCTGGTCAGGTTGGTTCTGTGGGCACGGCTGGGTTCGAACCAGCGACCCCCCGCTTGTAAGGCGGGGAGGGCTGAGCGTTGTTCGATTGGGCCGTTCACGCAGCAGGTGAGCAAGATCCCTCCATCCATGAAATCGATAAGCGGTTACTTCCGCGTCCGGCCAGGTCCCGGCGGCTTAGCCGGCCGCTTGTTCGAACCCGCGGCCTTCGTCGCGGCGTTCCTGTTCTTCCTCGACCTCGGCGTGCAGGGTGATGAGCGCGCGCAGCATGGCCAGCCTCGTGGCCGCGGGCAGGCGCAGGTCCTGGATGCGTTGGATCTCGGCCTGCAGCTCGGGCCGGTCGCCGGGTGCGCTCGGGTAGCTGCCCGGGGTGGCCCGGTTGCTGGCCAGCATCGCGGCCAGGCCGGTATCGCTGACGGCCAGTCCGGCCTTGTCGAGCGCGATGGCCGGGTCCACTTGGACGGCCAACGCCATGGCGACCACGGTGCGCGCGGTGGGCCGCACCGGCACGGTTGCGCCGGCCTTGGTCTGGACGCCGGTGACGACCTGACGCCAGCGGCTTTCGGACACGCCGGCCCGGCGGGCGGCCTCGCGGGCCGAGAGGTGTAGCACGGTCTTCCGTGCCTCCTCGAGCAGTTCGCCCAGAGGAGTCAGGGCCCGGTCCGCCATAGGTGCAGCGTACGCACCATTTCGCAGAGTTTCGCAACGGCACAGGTGAATGTTTACTGAGGCGTGATTCAGGTCCCTCATCTTCGCGGATCTTCGCGCGAAGACTTGCGAAGCGTTGCGAAGAAGCGTACGTTTCTGCGCATGCCAGGGACCACGAGCCGGCGGGCGCAAGCAGCGAGAACGCCCCTGGATCACGACCCGAGGCGGCTGCGGCGCCGCCGCATCGAGGCCGGGCTGACCTTGGCGGCGTTGGCAGCGAAGACAAACCTCAGCTCGGGACACCTGTGCGAGCTGGAGAAGGGCACCCGCAACCCGTCCCCCCACGCGCTCGCCCGACTCGCCGCCGCCCTCGGCTGCGAGCCGGCCGACCTCATGCCCGGCAGGGCCGCCTGATGGCCCGCGGGTTCGCGAACCTCTCGCCAGCCCAGCGGTCCCTCGCCGCCGGCATCGGGTCGCTGCACAGGTGGTCCCGGGTCACCAGCCAGGAGGCCCGGCAGGCGGCGACCGCCCCGGCGCGGGCCGCACGCCGGGCGGCATGGGAGGCCAAGGCCGACCCGGACGGCACCCTGCCGCCGGACGAGCTGGCCGCCGCCGTCGAGCGGCTCAAGAAGGCGCACATGAGGGCGATGGCCCTGGCCTCGGCGAGGGCCCGCCAGCGGGGGGTCGCCTGAACACCGGCTGGTCGCGCCGAGTTCACCAAACCACGATCTGGCCAGCGCGACCAGCCGGCCAGAAGCCCCAGATAGGGGAGCGCCCCGGACCGTTGCAGCGGCCGGGGCGAGGACCACCGAGACGACGAAAGGACACCACGGTGCTCGAGCACATGCTACTTCCCCCAACCCGAACCTGGCCGGATGAGGTTGAGAAGCTCGCCGAGGCGCTGCTCGACGGCGCGGACGGTCGCCGCGAGGTCGAGGCCGGGCTGAGCCTGCTGTTCTACGAAGGCCGGCTGTTCCACCGGGCCGACATCCGGACCCGGTACATGGTCGAGCACGGCCCGAAGACGGCCGACGTCAACTGGCAGATGCTGTTCGAGGAGCGGTACAGCCTGCCGCTGTCGCGCGAGGAGCGCGGGCTGCTCGCCCTGGCCTGCTCCATGGGCGACCACGCCGTGCGGATCAACCTGCCCACGGAACTCGCCTCGCTGGGTACGGCCAACACCCGCCACTTCCTCGACGTCATCCGCCACATGGCCGGCCGGTGACCGCCATGAGCCCACGCCAGACCTACCTCGAGCTCGCGCTCCTGATCGCCCGGGACGGTCTCCCCGCCCCGATGACCCAGGCCATCCGCGAGCACACGCTTCGACTCGAGTTCGCCGCGATGGGCGACGCCGCACGCTGGGCTGAGCACTTCCAATTGAGGACCGACGAGCCGTTCCGGCACGACAGCCGCGTCCTGCACGAATGGACCGGCGGCAACCTTGGCAGCCGGCGGCTGGTTGTTGAGTGCTGGGTCAAGGACGTGTCGCCGGGCCATGTTGCCCTTGCAGCCAAGGTCACTGCGGCGATCCTGAGCCCGGACGACCCGGTACTGCCGGCGGAGGTGCTGGCATGACCGCGGTTCTGGCCGAGCCGCCCGCCCGCCCCGCTGCGGGGGCGGCGGCCGCGGCTGAGTGGTCCATTGTGGAGGCCGCCCAGGCCGGTGATGCGGATGCGTTCGCGCAGCTGCACACCCGGTACTACGACACGGTGTTCCGGTTCGTGTACCACCGCGTCCTGCGCAACCGCGCGGTGGCCGAGGACCTGACCGCCGAGGTCTTCCTGCGCGGCCTGCGCCGGATCGGCACCGTGACATGGCAGGGCCGCGACATCGGGGCCTGGTTCGTCACCATCGCCCGCAACCTGGTCGCCGACCACTTCAAGTCCGGCCGGTACCGGCTCGAGCTCCTCACACGCCTGGATGACCCAGACGCCGAGGGCGAACCGGACGAGGACCTGGGCCCGGCCGAGCTCGCCGAACGCCAGCATGTGGCCCAGGTTGTGCGCGCGGCGGTGGAGACGCTGTCCGCGGAGCAGCGGATGGTGGTGCAGCTGCGTTACTTCGATCAACTGTCCACTGAGGAGACCGCCCGCCTGATGGGCAAGCAGGAGGGGGCGATCAAGGCCATGCTGTACCGCGCTCTGCGGTCGCTCCGCCGCAACGCCCCCGGTTTGGAGGCGCTGCGATGACGACCCCGCCGGATGTTGTGTTGGAGCCGCCGCCGGCGGCATGCCCGTATTGCGGCGGCGTGCCCGCCCAGGCGTGTGACTCGATGGGCGGCCGGTACCCGTGCGAGAGCGACGAGGCGCAGGCCTTCGCCATCCAGTCCGCCGACGCCCCCATGTTGACGGTCCGCCTCGGAGGTGATGGGTGATGGGGTCCTGGCAGGTTCAGGTGGCCGCGATCGCGGTCTGCGCGGTCGTCCTCGCGGCCGCGTTGGTGTGGTGGCTGCGCGAGTACCGGCGCGGCTACACCGCGCCGGCGGTGGATGCGGTGGACAAGCACTTCGAACAGACTCCGGCCGCCCCGCAACGCGTGCACGCGGGGACGTGGGACTTCGACCCCGCGGGGTGGAGGGCCGACCGATGATGACGATCAGCCTCGCCGGCGTGGCCGGTCTCGCCGTCGTCCTCGTCGCCGGCGCAGCCCTTGCCGCCGGCGGCGACCCGCCCAATGTGTACGCGTGGCGGGTGGCCGCGGCCATGTTGGACGACTACAGCTTGGCGGGCCGGCATGCTCGCCCAGGTGCGCGCGGCCGAGCTCGCCGAGACCGACCGGATGTCGGCGGTGATGGCCCGGGCGTGGCCGTATGCGAACGCCCTCCGGGCTCGCCAGCCGTACCCGCCCGGGGCGGATCCGGCCGCGGTGTGGCCAGTCGCGGTGCCGGACACGGTGCCACCGATGTGGGTGCCCGTCACCAGCCTGGCGGGGGTGGCCGCATGATCCCGCCACTGGGAGTCAACCGGACGATGATCCCTGCCGTCCTCACGGCGCCGGTCGCGGCCGCGATCATGGCCGATCTGGACGTGCGTCTCGCCGGCATGGACGGCGACGGCTACCGCCTGCTCGCCCGCACGCTGATCGCCCGCGTCGGGGATCTGGACCGGGAGTGCCAGAACCTTGCCCGCGACAACACCGTCCTGCGCGAACGCCTGGCCATCCAGGCGCCGGGGGCTGCCAGCACGGCCCCGCCTCGGGTCTGCCCGGTGTGCCATCACCGGATGCCGTTCGGCATCGCCCACTACTGCCGCCCACAGTCCACGTACGTCCCGGAAGGCGAGGTTGCGTGATGACCACGTTGACGTTCACCCGCGCCACGAAGAAACAACTGAAGGCCCGCGTCGCCCTGGAGGGGCCGTCCGGGTCCGGCAAGACCTACACCGCCCTGGTCACCGCCCGCGCGCTGGGCGGCCGGGTCGCGGTCATCGACACCGAACGACGCTCGGCCGAGCTCTACGCCGACCTGTTCGAGTTCGACACCCTGCAGCTGGACCGGTTCGCCCCCGACCTGCTCATCGAAGCATTGGCCGCCGCGGCCGCCGCCGCCTACGACGTGGTGATCATCGATTCGTGGTCGCACTTCTGGATGGGCGCCGACGGCATGCTCGAGCAGGTCGACCGGGCCGCGAAACGCTCCGGCGGCGGGAACAGCTTCGCCGGCTGGAAGGAACTGCGCCCCCTCGAGCGGAAAATGATCGACGCCATCCTCGCCTACCCCGGGCATGTGATCGCCACCCTGCGGGTGAAGACCGAGTACGCGGTCGAGGAGAACGACCGCGGCAAGAAGGTCCCGCGGAAGATCGGGTTGAAGGCGGAGCAGCGCGACGGGCTGGAGTACGAGTTCACCCTCGTCGCCGCCCTGGACCTGGACAACACCCTGGTGGTGTCGAAGTCCCGCTGCCCGGTCCTGTCCGGGGCGGTCATCAACCGGCCGACGGAGGAATTCGGGCGCACCCTGTTGAACTGGCTCGACGCCGGCGAGACCGTGCGCGAGTCCGCGGCCCAGCTGCGCGACGAGATCCTGGCCCGGCCGGGCGCGTCGCGTGAGGAGCTGCTCGACTTTCACCAGCGGGCCAGGGCGGCCGGGTGGTTGGGTGCGGCCATCGTGGACGAGCACGGCGACGCCACCACCCTGGGGGAGTGGATCGTGGCCCGCGGCCAGACCACCCAATCCGCGGCCGCCGCGGCGCCCCCGGCGGCGGATCCGTGGGAGGAAGCGGCCCCGGCCGCCCGGCCGGTGTCGGACAACCAGCACAAGGCGATGCACGCCCTGTGGACCCGGCTCGGGTACGGCGGCGAGACCAACCGGGACCGCCGCCTGGAGGCCACGTCGCGGATCCTGGGCCGAACCGTGGAGTCCAGCTCCACCATGACCAACCTTGAGGCGGCCACCGTCATCGAGGCCCTCGAAAGCCGGGTGAAGGGCCACCGCGCCCAACCGGCAGCGGATGCGCCGGTGTCGCCCGCGCCGGCGAGGGGGCCGGCGATCACGCAGGAGCAGCGGACCGCGCTGACCCGGTTGTTGCGGCAGCTGAACCTGATGGACCCGGCCGCCGGCCTGGTCGAGATCAACACGGCGATCGAACCCGATGAGGTGGCCTCGACGAAGGACCTGACGCAGTGGCAGGCGGCCCGCGTGATCGGCCACCTGCAAGGGCTGGTGCCCGCATGACCGGGCGCACACCCACCTTGGAGCAGCAGGCGATTGTGGACGCATTCGCGTTCGGGCATGACCTGGTCATCGAGGCCGGCGCTGGGACGGGGAAGACGTCCACGTTGGAGATGATCGCCGCCTCCACCCCGGAGTCCGGGGTGTATCTGGCGTACAACAAGGCGATCGCCGGCGACGCCCGGCTGCGGTTCCCGTCCAATGTGGAGTGCAGGACGGCGCACGCGTTCGCGTTCGCCGCCGTGGGCAAGCAGATGGGGCACCGCCTGTCCGCCCCGCGTATGACCGCCCGCGATACGGCCCGGATCCTGGGCATCAACCAGGCCGCCCGCATCAGCGCGGAGCGGGCGCCCCTCGCCCCGCAGCAGATCGCCCGCCTCGTCATGGACACCGTCCGGCGTTGGTGCTACTCCGCCGACGACACGATCAGCGCCGCGCACGTGCCCGTGGTGACCGGGCTGGAGGACCTGGCCTGCCGCGGCGAGCTCGCCCGCCTCCTCGTACCCCTGGCGCAGCGGGCGTGGGATGTGGACTTGACCCAACCGGACGGGTGCCTCAAATACGACCACGATCACTACCTGAAGGCGTGGTGCCTGACCCGGCCGCAGCTCGGCGCGGACTACGTGCTGTTGGACGAGGCGCAGGACGCCAACCCGGCCGTCGCCGCCCTCGTCGAAGGGCAGGACGCGCAGCGGATCATGGTGGGGGACCGGTGCCAGTCGATCTACGGCTGGCGCGGCGCGATCGACGCCATGTCCACATTCGACGGTCACCGGTTGGTGTTGTCGCAGTCGTGGCGGTTCGGTCGCGAGATCGCGGACGAGGCCAACAAGTGGCTGCAGCTGCTCGACGCTGACCTCCGGTTGACAGGCAACCCGCACATCGCGTCCCGGGTGTGGCCGGCGGAGGTGGCGGACGCGGTCCTGTGCCGCACCAACGCCGGCGCCGTCGCCCGGGCCGTCGCATTGATGGACGGCGGCCGCACCGCGGCCCTCGTCGGCGGCGCCACCGACATCCGGCGGATGGCGGAGGCCGCGATGTCGCTGCGCATGGGCATGGGCTGCGACCACCCGGAGCTGATGGCGTTCCGCACCTGGTCGGAGGTGCAGCAGTACGTGGAGGAGGACGCGGCCGGCGCCGACCTGCGCGTGTTCGTCCAGCTGATCGACACCTACACCCCGGCCGCGGTGATCGAGATCGTCGACCGGCTCGTCGACGAGGAGTACGCCCAGGTCGTGCTCTCCACCGCGCACAAGGCCAAGGGCCGGGAGTGGGGCGTCGTGGCTGTGGCGGACGACTTCCGCGAGCCGAAGGACGACGAGGCGGGCATGCCCGGCCGCATCGCACGGGACGACGCCATGTTGGCCTACGTCGCGGTCACCCGGGCCAGGGTGCAGCTGGACCGGGAAGGGTTGCGGTGGGTGGACCGGCACCTGGCCTGGGGCACCACCGGTCTGGCCGCGGATGAGAAGCATGCGGCCGAGCTCGTCGACGAGTACGCGCCCCGCATGGCCGCACCCTTGGTGGTCGTCGACGAGCTCGCCGGCGTTGCCGAGGTGGCGGAGGCTGCGCTGGCCGAACTGGTCGACGGGCACCGGGTGGTGGACGGCTCCCGGGACCCGGTAGGGCGGCTGCTGAGTGCTGAGTGTGTGCGGTGTGGTGAGCCGTACCAGGACTGCACGTGTGCGACGCCGCCGGACCGGCGCCCGGTCGACATCCTGCCTGCGTTGGCGAGGGCCGGCTGATGGCCACCCGGGCCCGCCGGCGGCGGGTGCCGGTGCCCCGGGCGCCGCACCCCGACGCGCACGAGTACAAGGCCGACCCGCTGTTGCGTGGCTGCTGCGTCCGGTGCCCGCTGCCGCGCGGCAACGCCATCCACGACCCGGATGCGGTGGCCGCCCGCGCCGCGATGGCGGCGGCCGCGACGCGGCGGGTGGCCGTTGCCCAGGCGGAGCACCAACGCAGGGCCGGAGAAGGGTCATGAAGCTCACCGCGGCGGAGCGGGAGGCCCTCGAACGGTTCGCGCGCGGCGCCACCGTCGGCGACATCGCGTACGCCACGGGCAAGAACCTGTCCGTCATCCAGCGGATGCTGACCGACCTGTGCGACCTGGACCGGGCCCGGGCGGCGCGGATCATCGACGGCCGTGATACCCCAGCCGGGCCGCCAGCGGCGGCTGAGTTCGTCGAACCCGCCGCCACACATCCGCCGCCTGAAGAGGATCCACTGTCCACGTGGGAGGGAGTCCTTCAGGTCGCCGAGGCTCATCCGTCGGTGTTGGTCCAACGGTTGGCGGTGCGGGCGCGGAACCTCCTGGAGGACCTGCTGGAGCGGCTGGAGGCGGAGGTCGCCGAGCGGGCCGAGGCCGAGCGTGTGGAGGCGGCCCGGGCTGAGGCTTTGGCGAAGGTGGCCCGCCTGGAGGCCGAGCTCGCCCAGGCGCGTGAGGAAGCCACGGCGGCCGGTGTCCCGGGTCGGAAGGCGCCGCGCCGTACGCCTGACCACGACCCGAGGCAGGTGCGGGCGTGGGCCCGGGAGCACAGCATCGCATGCCCCGGCCGGGGTGTGATCCCGAAGGCTGTGATGGCCGCCTACATCGAGGAGCACCCCATGACCAGGTGACATGGTGCGCCGATCACCTGCTGACAGGTGGCAGGTATCGGCGCCGCGGACCGATCACGGTCCCATTCCCCGGCCACAGTCCGGGGCGAGGGGTTTGTCGAAGACCACCGCTGGGTGGGCGGCACTGGGCACGACAAGCCCGAGCACAACCCGGGGAACCCCTCGGCCGGCGTGACTTCCCCAGATGCCGGCCGGGGGGCCCGCACCAGCGCAGAAGGGGCGGTGGGCGTGTGGACGAGCTGGTGACGTTGCGGCAGTGGACCGACGTGGTCAAACGCGCCCGCCTCGGCCGCACCGTCACCCTCGTCGCCCTCACCCTCGCCACCTACGCCGACTCCGACGGGACCCGCGTGTTCCCGGGCAACGCGCGCCTGGCCGTGGACTGTGAGCTCACGTACAACGTGGTCCAAGCCGCCATGGCCACCCTGCGCCGGGCGGGGCTGATCGAGCTGGTGAAGCGTGCCGGGCGCCGCGGTACCGCGAACGAGTACCGCCTCACGTTGCACCCCGATCTGCTCGAGCGTGTTGAGGTCCTGTCGCCGGCTGCTGTCGTCGCCGCGGCCGCGCACATCCGGCAGGCCCGCAGCGTCCTCGAATCGCGCCGGACCACAACCCGCCCGGTGGGTGGTCAACCAGCCGACGACAACCCGGGACATGGGTTGTCGCCCGCCGACACCACAACCCACGCCGTGGGTGGGAACCCGGGGACCACAACCCATGGCGTGGGTGGACCACAACCCACGCCGTGTGTACCCACCTCCCAGTACCACGTCACCACTACTACCTCCCAACCACCCACCGACTCCCGTACGGAAGATGCGGATCCGCGCGCGCGAGAGGAACCACTGTGGACCGACACCCCACCCGCCGCGGCCACAACGGCCACCACCCCGACTGCCCCAAACCCCACGGCACCCCGTCCAGGTGGTGCCCCACCTGCCGCGGCCACGCCCTCGGACGCCCCGACCCCACGCCGGCGCCGCAACACCCGGCAACGACCCACACAGCCGGCCAAACCAGCCCGCACGTCCAAGACCCGGACACGGTCAGAGCCTGCCCCCGCTGCTACGCCCCCACCACCGGCGCAGACCACACCTGCCGCTGGTGACCCGCCCACCGTGTGGGTCGCCCAGGAGTACGGCCCCCCCAAGGCCGCCCGCATCATCTCCGAACACCCCGACCGGCGACACATCGTCAAGATCATCTACCTGGACTCGCACACCGCCGCATGGATCAACCGCAACCGCATCCACCAAGAACAGGAGCACGCAGCATGACACCGTCAACCACCGTTGACACCCAAACGGATCCCGCCGCCGCCACCATGAACCTCGACACCGTCACCCTGCTCAACGGAGCCCACGGCACGCGCGCCGAAGGCGTGTGCCTCCTCGAAGCCGTCGCCTGGTTCGCCGGCGAAGGCCACACCGACGCACCGGCCTGCGTCTCACGGGTGCTGCAGATCTTCGGCACCCGACTCAACGACGTCCTCCCTGACGAGCGGCGCCAGCTGCTGAAGCCGCTGATCCCGCAACTGGTCGGCACCGCAGGCGACGGGCTGGACGAGACCCGCTCGTACATGGCGCTGGACTGGCTGATCCGCACCTACACTCCGACGTGGCTGGACCTGGCAGGTCTCACCGCCGAGGCCCAGTCGCTGCGGGATCTGCGCCGCATCGTGGATCTGGTGGCCGCGCGGGAGGCTGGCCCGGTCGTCCGGGACGCGCAGACGAAGGCGGCTGCGGCCTGGGCTGCGGCCTGGGATGCGGCCGGGGCTGCGGCCTGGGATGCGGCCGGGGCTGCGGCCTGGGATGCGGCCTGGGCTGCGGCCTGGGATGCGGCCGGGGCTGCGGCCGGGGATGCGGCCGGGGCTGCGGCCGGGGCTGCGGCCGGGGCTGCGGCCAGGGCTGCGGCCAGGGCTGCGGCCAGGGCTGCGGCCGGGGATGCGGCCGGGGATGCGGCCTGGGATGCGGCCGGGGATGCGGCCGGGGATGCGGCCGGGGATGCGGCCAGGGCTGCGGCCAGGGCTGCGGCCAGGGATCGGTTGCGGCCCACAGTGGACGTTCTGCAGGAGTCCGCCATCGTGCTGTTCACCGCAATGATCCGCCCCGGGGAGGATGCCGATGTCCGCTGAGGAGGATCGGCTGCTGAACCCCGGCGAGGTCGCCGCCATCTTCCGCGTCAACCGCCGCACGGTAACCCGCTGGGCCAACGAAGGCCGCCTCACCACCCTGCGCACCCTCGGCGGCCACCGCCGCTACCACGAAGCCGAAGTCGTGGCACTGCTCGTTGGTCAACGCGGCGAGCAGGAGGCCCGCGAGGAGGCCCGCGAGCAGACGGCGGTGGCCAACCTGAAGGTCGCGGCGAGGACGTGGCGGGTGTGCACATCGCCGAAGCGGAGCGTGCCGGGGCGACGGTGCGGCCGGAGACGCGGGTGTTGATCGCGGCGATCGACGCCCTACCAACGATGGAGGACCGCCATGGCTGAGTGGGCCGCCAACATCCCCGCACCCGAACGCGGACACCCGACGCTCAGGTTCGACGTGGAGGCGCTCTACCTCGCCCTCGACAAGGCGCGCCGTCAACGCCACCTGTCATGGCGTGCCGTGCTGCGTGAGGCCGGCGTCCCCGGCCTGAGCGTCATCACGAGGACCGCGCGGGGTAAGCCGCCGGACGTTCACAACCTGGTGCGGCTGCTGCTGTGGCTGGGCAACACCGACATCGCGCCGTACGTGACGGAGGTCCCCGATGGACAGTGACGCCCTGGCCGAGGCGTTCGAAGCGGCGAGCCGAGCCCTTTACGGCAATCCCCCGCTGTCGGCGCGAGCGCGGGCGGCTTGGCTCAACCTAACTGCGCCCGGCGTCCGCGCCGCCGCCCCGCACATCGAACGGGCCGCGCTACTCAAAGCCGCCGACGAGATCCAGGCCGACGGCTTCGAGCCCGGTACGCCGATCAGCAACCGCAACATCGCCGAGTGGCTTCGCGACCGTGCTGCCCGGGTGGGCTCGGACACGACGGAGGCCCGGGATGGCTGACTTCGACGCGGGCCCGTACTGCAAGTCCTGCCCCGCCCAGGTCATCTGGGCCGAGACCGAACGCGGGAAAGCCCAGCTCGTCGACGCGCAACCTGTCCAGGGCGGCAACATCCGCCTGACCGCCAGGGAGGGCCGGCCGCCGCTGTCGCAGGTCGTCCCTGCGGACCGGGCGTTCGGCCGCACAGACCTGCGCCTGGCGCATTTCGTCACCTGCCCCCAAGCGGCCGCCCACCGCCGGAAAGGACGCCAACACTCATGACGACCGACCACAACGCGGCCGACGTGGCCCACGCCGACCAGCTGCACGCCAGGTCCCTGGACGACCTTCACCAGCACCTGCCCGGCATCCGCCGCGCCTACCAGACGCATGGGGCGATCCCGGCCATGGCCGCAGTGGTGGAGATCCTGGAACGGCAGCGCTCCACCGCCCGGCAGCTGCGCGCCGCCCTGGCCCTGGCCCTGGTCGAGCTCGCCCAGGTGACCCCGGTCGAGGTGGACGCATGCGAGGAGCCGGTCACGCCCAGCGTCGCTGCCCCTGGCGCGCGCGTCGTCCTCGTCCTCGGCCAGTGCAGCCATTGGTGGATCGAACACCAACCACCCGATCTGAGGCTGTCGACGGCGCCCCGGGTGTGCTCATTTCCCCACCCCGGCGAGAACTGGCCGGCATCCCCGCAAGGGCTCGCCATGGTGCCCGTCACCTACATCGGGACCTGGACGGAGATGCGGACGTGGACCGAGATGCCCTTCCCCGAGGAGGCCAGTTGACGCACCTTGCCGACGCTGTCGCCACGCTGATCCGGCAGCAGACCATGCGCATCCACTACCTGCCCGGCGACCCCGACCGGGCGTACACCGTCCGCGCCCCCAGCCTGCTGACCCAGCTGGCCGACCTCACCGCCTCGTCGACGAGCGGCGCCGGTGGCCGCACCGTCCCTGGCTCCCGCCTACCCATCGCCGTCGACGCGTGGCAACTCTGGTCCGACCTCACCGCGACCGTGCACGCCTGGGCGCAGCAGCTGGGCGTGAACCGCCGCCCGTACCTGGTCGCCGAAACGGACCGCCAGATCCGGGCCGCGGTGGAGCGGGAGCCCGACTGGTTGCGCACGCTGCGGCCGTGGCTGCGCCCGGTGGCCTGGGACCAGCCCCTCGACATACCGGTGGCGGGGCCGCGGCTGCTCGTCGACGACCAGGCCGCCGCCGGCGAGCTGGTCGCGCTCCCGCTCGAGTCGCCCGGCTTCATCGATCCGACCCTCCCGCCCGTGGGCCGGCTGCTGCGCACCGCGGCGGCGGCCGCGGCCCGGCCCGGGCACGACCTCGTCGCGGACACGATCGGCCGCCGCGCGTCGTGTGGGCAAGACGTGGCCCCGGTGGACTGCCGCGGCGGCTGCTGGGCGCACCGCATCCAAGGCCTGCTGCAGGCCGCTGTGGAGGACCGTGCCGTGCGCGGCGCCGCCTGCTGGCAGTGCACCACCCTCGACGCGGCCGGCGTCGCACAGCCCACCAGGACCGTGGTCGAGCAGCGGCCGGACGGCCCGTACCGGGTGCCGGCCATCGTCATCCGCGTCGCCGTCCTGCCCGACGCCGGCCCGGACGATCTGTGGGTGTACCGCATGTGCCGCGCCTGCGGGGCCGAAGGCTGGCTGGACTACAGCACGGATACCGGGTTCGGGGCGCGGCAGGACGACCCGGACCCGGCCGCGGTGCGCCGCGGCGAGTTGCGGACTGCGGCGGTGGCGGCCCGCCGCGAGCTCGAGGCGACCCGGTACGGGCCGGGCGGCTTCCCGGCTGTGCTCGCCGGCGCCACCACCATCGACCACGACAAGCTCAGGAAAGGGGCAGCGTAACGGATCGCTACTTCGGCCCCTGGGGTGGTCACCGCCAACGCGGGTCACCACGTGGTGACCAAAGTGGACAGTTCGATCGGACCGGCCGGACCCTTCTGGTGGTTGCACGAATTACCGGAGGGCCGTTCGCCTGATGTCAGACACTTCCCTGGCCGCCATCTTGCGCCAACTCGCGGCGCCCACCCTCGAGACTGGACACCGGCATACGCGGCTGCGACGCGGCGCACGGGATCCGATCATCCCCTACAAGCGCCACTTGATCTACGAACGCGACGGCTTCCGCTGCCTCTGGTGCCAGCGCTCGGAGCTCTCGCTCCAACTCGATCACATCAAGCCCTGGTCTTCGTTCCCAACGGGCACCGCGCCCGAGGTGGCTGACCGTAGCGACAACCTGCGCACCCTGTGCGAGGACTGCAATGGCGGAAGGTCCAACCTCGAATGGCCCGAGTGGACACGAATTGTCGGCGTCGTCGAGTGCTGCTGGGACTGCATGTGGTGGGATCCGGCGGAGACTGACTGGCCAATGCCCGAGGGTGCGACCTGGCTTGCCTACTGCGGCAGGTGCGGGCTGAACTCCCGTGTTTGCGAGAGCTGGATCCTCTGATGAGCGCCGCGCCGCCGACGCGGTGTTTGACATCGCCAATCTTCGCAACGGATCATCTGCCTTACCGGCCATCAGTCTGCCCACCGGCCGGCGATGCGGGAGGACCTGATGCCCCGCGGCGACAACTTCCGAGGCCCCGGCAACGGCCGGTTCGAACGCACCCTCACCTCCCAGCAACGCGACGCCGAAGCCGGCCGCCTCCGCGCCGACGGCTGGACCTACCGGCAGATCGCCGAACACCTCGGCTTCCGCGACCACTCCCAGGCCCACAAGGCCGTCGAACGCATCATGGCCGAGACGATCGCAGAACCGGCCGAGGCAGTGCGCAGGCTGGAGTTGGCCCGCCTGGACGACGCGTTGCGGGTCGCGGTCGAGGTGATGCGCACACAGCACCTGCTCGTGTCACAGGGCAAAGTCGTCCGGGTCCGCCGGAAGGGCGACGACGGCCGGTGGGTGTGGGTGCCGCTGCTGGACGACGCCCCCAGGTTGCAGGCGATCGACCGCATCATCAAGATCATGGAGCGTCGGGCCAAACTGCTGGGCCTCGACGCACCCACCCAGATCCAGGTCCTCACCATGGACGTCATCGATGCCGAGATCGCCCGTCTGTCCGCCGAGCTCGGCCTCACCCCTGGAACAGCTGCGGCTGGAGAAGCTCCGCCAGCTCCGTGACCTACAGGCGTTGAAGGCCGCCCGCGAACGGCAGGAGGCGGCCCGCTACCAGGCCGATCCGGTCGGCTGGGTGGTCGAGCGGATCGGCGAGTTCGCCTGGTCCAAACAACGCCAGATCATGACCGCGGTGTTGGAACACCGCAGGACCGCGGTCATGTCCTGCCACGGCGTCGGCAAGTCCCACATCGCCTCCCGCGTCATCGCCTGGTGGTTGGACGTCCACCCACCCGGGCAGGCCTTCGTCGTCACGTCGGCGCCGACCTTTGCGCAGGTGCGGGCGATCCTGTGGCGCTACATCCGGCAGGTCCACCGCAAGTCCCTGGCCCCCGGCAGCCCGGGGCCGTTGCCGGGGAAGGTGAATCAGACTGAGTGGCAGATCGACGGCGAGCTGGTCGCGTTCGGCCGCAAACCCGCCGACCACGATGAAGGCGCGTTCCAGGGCATCCACGCCCGCCACGTCCTCGTCGTCCTCGACGAGGCGTGCGGCATCCCGGAGCAGCTGTGGATCGCCGCCGACGCGTTGACCACCAACGACGGGTGCCGCATCTTCGCGATCGGCAACCCCGACAACGCCACGAGCCAGTTCGCCAAGGTGTGCAGTCCGGTGTCCGGGTGGCACGTGATCGGCATCTCGGCATTCGACTCGCCGAACCTCACCGGCGAGACCATCCCCTCCGACCTGGCGGACCTGCTCATCTCCGCCGCCTGGGTGGAGGAGAAACGGCTCGAGTGGGGCGCGGACAACCCCATCTACATCTCGAAGGTGCTGGGCCGCTTCCCGCCCGACGATCCGAACAGCGTAGTGAGGGCCTCCGACATCGCCGTGTGCCGCATCGGCACGGACATGCCGCGCGCCCCCCACGAGCTGCTCCCCGTCGAGCTCGGCGTCGACGTCGGCGGGGGCGGCGACGAAACCGTCATCCGGGAACGCCGCGGCCCGATCGCCGGACGGGAGTGGCGGCACCGCTCCGACCGGTCGGAGGAGATCGCCCCGCTGATCCTCATGGCCATCCGGGAAACCGGCGCCACGGTGGTAAAGATTGACCGCATCGGTGTCGGCGCGGGTTTGATCGGCGAACTGCGCAACATGGCCACCAACGGCCTGCACCAGTGCCGCATCATCCCCGTGAACGTGGCGGAGAAGGCCCACGACCCGATCAAGTTCGCCAACCTGCGCGCCCAGATCTGGTGGGACGTCGGCCGGGTCGGCTCAGAGCAACGCCTGTGGGACCTGTCCACCATGGACAACCCGGACAACACCTGCGCCCAACTGCTGGCGCCTAGGTGGTCGACGGACACCAAGGGCCGCATCGTGATCGAACCCAAGGACGACGTAATCGAACGCTTGGGCCGGTCGCCCGACAACGCGGATGCCCTGCTGCTCGCCTTCTACGTGCCGAAGGGTGACCTGTCGGGCTGGTTCGAGCAGCTCAGCTCCCGGTAGCGACCGGCTCCTGCCACGGCGGGGCCGCGCCCGGGTGCGGCCGGACCGCCGGCTGCTGCTGCAGGATCTGGCCCAGCCACCGCAGCAGCTCGTTCGTGCTGCGCTGCTCAGCGATCAGCGCGTCCAGGCGCTCATTGGTCTTCTGGATCTCCCGCCAGGTCGCCGTTTCCGCTACACCCATGGCCGCACCCACTTCCCGGCCGCGCCCACCGCGGCCGGGTCTCAGCATCGCAGCACGACTCAACCTCGGACAGGGGGCCCGCGTGTCTCGTCGCCGTGGCCGCCCCCGCTCCGCCCCACCACTGACCAAAGCCCAGACGCCCGGCGGCTTCCGCAACGGCGCGGTCGTCGGCGCCCAAACCACCTACACCGCGGAGCAGGTGGCGGCGCTGATGTCGGCCAAGGCCGGAGGCGGCGCGGCCAGGCCACTACCCCGGTTGGACGCGTTCGCCCCGGTGCCGTTCGGCCCCGGCGTGCCGCTGGTACCCGCCCCGATCGGCCCGATTGACCCGCAAACCGGCCGGGCCCAACCGCGGGCATACGAGTACCCGGTCGCGTACAACCTGCCCGGCTTCGGCGACCGGCTCATCCCGTGGAAGGTGCTACGCGACGCGGCGGACCAGATACCCCTGTTCCGCCGCTGCATCCAGATCCGCAAGGACGAGGTCGCGACCCTGGACTGGGACGTGACCATCAGCGCCAAGGCGGTCGAGCGGGCCCAACGGCAGGACCCCAACAGCGCCCGCTCGGACATCGAGAAGGCGATGCGCGTGCGGGTCGACCCGCACATCGGCCGGCTGGTCGACTTCTGGGAGCAACCAGACCCGCGCAGCGGCCACGACTTCATCGCCTGGGCCATGAAAGTGCTCGAGGAGCATTTCGTCCTGGACGCCATCGCCATCTACCCCCGCGCGCGGCGCAACGGCAGCCTGTACGGCTTCGAGGTGCTGGACGGGTCGACGATCAAACCGCTGCTGGACATTGAGGGTTTCCGCCCGATGCCGCCGCAGCCGGCTTACCAGCAGATCCTGTACGGCTTCCCGCGGGGCGAGTACGTGGCCGACGCAGAACCGGACAAGAACGGGGACATGGTGCTGGCCGGCACGGCGTACCCGGCCGACCGGCTGGTGTACAAGGTTCACAACACGCGGACCTGGACACCGTACGGCTTCTCCGCAGTCGAGCAGGCGCTCTACGACGGCGAGCTGTACCTGCGCCGCATCGAGTGGCTGAAGGCCGAGTACACCGACGGGGTGATGCCGGCCGGATGGCTGCTGTCCGGCGAGGGGCAGGCCGAGTGGTCGCCCCAGCAGACGGCCCAGTACGAACGCGAGTTCAACGACTACTACAACGGCAACACCACCGCCCGCATGCGGCTGCGGCTGCTGCCCTTCGGCATGAAGCCGGCCGAGAACCGGGCCGACCTGGGGGAGAAGTACAAGCCGGAGTACGACCTGCACCTGATCAAGCTGGTGGCCGGCCACTTCGACACGACGATCGCCGAGCTGGGCTTCACCGAGCAGGGCGGCTTAGGCTCGACCGGCTGGCATGAGGGCCAAGCCGACGTACAGGAACGCAAAGCGACCCAGCCCACGCTGCGCCGGCTGCAGTCAATGTGCACGTCGTTGATGCGCACCTATCTGGACTGCCCGCCGGAGCTGGAGTTCCGCATCCTCGGGCTGGAGTCGGAGGACGAGGACGCGGCCGATGAGGTGGCCGACCGGCGGATCAAGCGTGGTGGCCTGACGCTGAACGAGGATCGGGACCGCACCGGTCTGCCCAGGTACACGTTCCCTGAGGCGGACATGCCGATGGTGGACACCGGCCGGGGTGTGGTGTTCCTGGAGGGTGCGTCGAAGCTGGCGCAGCCGGGCGTGATGATCGGGCCGCCGAATCCGGCGCAGACCGCGGGCGCGCCGGCGGTAGACGAGCAGGGCAACGCCGTGCAGGAGCTGCAGGGCCCGCCCGGCGGCCAGCCTGAGAAGCCGGCCGGGCCGGACGCGGTGAAGGCTGAGCTGGGCGCGTACCACCGGTGGCTGGCCAAGGGGACGGCATCCCGCCCGTTCCGGTTCCAGCACCTCACCCCGACCGCCGCGGCCGCCGCCGGCGTCGACCTCACCAAGGCCGAGTTCGGGGAGGCGCCCCCGCAGGGGCGGCCCAAAAGTGCGGCACTGGCCCGGCTGGGAACGGGACCTGGCGGTGGCCGATCACTGGGCGCCTCTGCTGTCCCAGGCTTTGACTGGGCCGGCCTCCGGGCCGAGCAGGCTGGCCGCTGACTTCGCCTCTACCGGTATCACCACGCAGGACGCGGCACGGTCCTGGTTGGACGGTCGGCACCTGCCCATCGCTGACCGGCTCGCCCCCGTCCTGCGGAGGTTGTGGACCGACGGCTACCTCATCGGCGCCCTGTCCTCGAGGTCGCTACTGGCTCACCACGGCCTCATAGTGAAGGCCACCCAACCGGATGACGTGGCCACGGTCACCATGGGCGTCGACTGGGCCCACTGGGCCCCGGGCGACGAGGAAGCCGCCCTCGAACTGCTCGGCACAGAAGGCATGGGCGACGGCCTGCACGCCCTGCTCGAGCACGCCGGCGTCGTCCTGAAGGGGATCGAGGGGCACAAGCTCAACCAGCTCGCCGCGATTCTGGCCCGCGGCGTCCAGCACGGCGACAGCCCGGCGACGATCGCGAAGGCCATCCGCATCCTCGTCAACGACCCCAAGTGGGCCGCCCGGGTGGCGTTGACAGAGACCACCAGGGCGGTGTCGTCGGCCACCCTGTGGCGGTACGCCCGCAACGGCGTCGAGGCCAAAGAGTGGATGACCGCCGGCGACCAGCACGTATGCGTGCCCTGCAACACCAACGAAGACCAGGGCCCCGTCCCCCTGGATGTGCCGTTCCTGACCGGGGACGACGCGCCGCCGGCGCACCCGTTGTGCCGGTGCTCTCTGGCCCCGGCGTGGACGTCGCGTGAGGACGCCGCGGCCGCCGGCGGCGACCTCACCGCGCTGGGAGGAGGCCTGGGCGCCGGCGGCGAGGACCTGGCCGCGATCACCACCCGCGAGGCCGACGAGATCCTCGCCCAGGCCGAAGCCGAGCCCGAGCCGGTCGAGCCGGAGCCGCCGCCCGTGGTGCCGCTGCCGACCGAGGTCACCGGCGACTCCCGCCACTGGGCCGAGGGCCTGCCCGACACCGGCCTGGACAACCCGATCCCGGTGCGGGACCTGCAGATCCTGCAGGCCGGCACGCCGACCTACACCATCAGCGACGGGTGGGCGTACAAGGTCGACGGCGTCGGATACCTGGTCGAACGCGGCGGCACCATCTCCGGGTTCAAGACCGAGGCCGAAGCCCGGCGCATGGTCGAGGACCTCCGCCAGTTCCAGACCAAACTCGGCGCCTGGGGCCGGTTCCAGAAGACATACACCGTCACGGTCGGGGACAACCCGGCCGACGCGATCTGGGCCCAGCGCTACCAGCAGCCGGGCTTCCGCTCGCAGGCCATGGCGGGCGGCGGCCACACCACCCTGTGGCACCCGATACCGCAACTGTCCTACGACGACACCCTGCTGCACGAGTTCGGCCACAACGTCGACGCCGCCATGATCCGCGAGGGGCTCAACTCCAGTGGCGCGGCGTGGCAGGCCGCCACCCGCGGCCCGGGCGTCCGCGGCACCGTGTACGACTTCAAGCCCACCGGCCGCGGCCTGTACCTGTCCAAGGCACCCACGCTGATCGACGACCCGGCCGCCCTATTCCCGTACGGGGTCACCCCGTACGGCCAGTCCGCGGTCGCGGAGGACTTCGCCGAGTCGGTCAAGATGCACCTGATCGACCGCATCCAGACCACCGACGTGATCGGCCGCGGTCGCCTGTCCCCGGACGGGCCGATGCAGGACCTGACGTTCCGGGACCTGTTCCCCGCCCGCGCCCGGGTGCTGGACCGGGTCTTCGCCTCCCAGGGCGACGCCGGCGCGGCCGGCGGCCTGTCGGCGCCGGTGGCGGCCGAAGACCTGACCCGGCTGAAGGTGCCCGAGCTGCGCGCGCTCGCCCGCGATCGCGGCCTGACCGGGTACTCGCGCATGACCCGGCCGCAGCTGCTCGACCTGCTCCAAGGCGACGTCGAGCACTACGCGCGGCTGCAGGTGGCCGAGGCCGAAGAGGCCCGCAAGGTGGCCGACGTGGCCGCCGAGGTCCACGAACTGGCCGGCAACCAGGCCTCCGACCGAGCGATGGCGCACCGGATCAGGGGTGCCGGCAACCGCCTGGGCGTCGACGTGTCCCGGCTACTGCCGCTGGTCGGAGACAACGAGGCGCTGCTGGCCGAGGTCGACCGGATGGCGGCCGAGGCGAACCTGGTCCGCATCGGCGAGGTGACGACCGAGGCGAACGGACCTGTCGCGTTCAGCCGCGAGGTTCACGAGCTCGTCGGGCCGAGCATCCCGGCCGGGACGCCCGTGGACGTCGTCCGCCCGGGCTACTCGCTGCGCAGGCCGGGCGGCGAGGAGGTCCAGCTCCGGCGGGCGATCGTGCAGGAGTCGGGCGAGCCGCTCCGGGCCCAGACCGCCACGGCACGGGAACTGACCGGCCGCGAACTGCGCGCCGCGAACCGGGAGCGGAACCAGCTGATCGAGTCCCGAGGCCGGGTCGGCGACACCCTCGCCGAGATGGTCGAGCTGATCGGGAAGAAAGCCGGCCGCGAGGTCTTCGAGGAGCGTCTCGCGTTCGCCCAGGCGACCGGGGTCATGGACGCCAAGGACCTGGCCGCCTTGGAGCGGGCGGCGGCCGATCCGACGAAGTTGCGGGCGGCGATCACCCGGGTCGGGAAGAAGTACGACCTGGCCGTGACCGGTCGGGTTGGGCAGGCGGTCAAGTTCGACCCAGCCGCGATGGAGTCGGTGGGCGGGGTCGACATCCCGGCCGGGGCGAAGGTCAGCGTGGTCCGGCCGGGTGTGACGCTGACCCTGCCCGATGGTACGACGATGCAGTTGACTAAGCCGCTGGTGCGCACGGTCGAGGCGCCGGTCCGGCAGTCTGGCGTGGCGCGCAGGCCGACGTTGGCCCAGTTCGAGCGCCGCGCAGGGAAGGCAGCCACTGAGGATGCCGCATTCGAGGCTGTGCCCTACAGCGCCGTCCGACCTGGCGGAGCCGACGTCATGCCGGACGTTGACGCCTCCCGAGGTTTGCAGGCGTACCGGAGCAACGGGTACCGGCAAATCAATGCGCAGCTTCGCGGCCAGGACGTCTTTACCGGCCCGATGGCCGAGCAGTACCGGGCGCAGACTGACGAATGGATCCGCGGCCTGGATAAGATCATGGCCGCCTCGGCAGTCGATGAGGATCTGCTCGTGTGGCGTGGCCTCATGCAGGCCGAGGAGACCTTCGGCCCGCGCGAGGGCTGGCCGTCGGACTTCACCGGGATGATCTGGCGGGACAACGGCTTCGTCAGCACCTCCGCCTACCGGTCGACGGCGGAGAAGAGCTACGCGTCGGACATGCTCATGCGCATCATTGTCCCGAAGGGCACTCACGTCGCGATGCTCTCGGACCGGACATGGGAGTCGGAGATCCTGCTCGATAGGGGGCTGACCTATCGGGTGATCCGGCAAACCATCGTTGAGCGCCACGGGCGGCCCGTACGGATTCTCGATGTGGAAATGTTGCCGTCGTGACCGAGCCCGAAACCCCAGACGAGCGCGAGGAAGCGCGGCGCCGCATCGCCGGCGACGACGGCGGCGGCCCGGTGGAGATCTTGCGGCCGGCCGACGAGCAACTGGCCGACGAGATTGACCGGGCCGAGCGCTCAGCCCTCGATCACGAACAGGGTTGACCGGGTCGTCCCGTCGGACAGGGTTTGCAGCACCTCGCCGCGCACCGCGGCCGCCTTGTCCTGCGTGACGTCACCGTGGGCGTCGACCCAGATCACCTGCTCGCCGACCACCGTCGGCTCTTCCGCCATACCCGCGAGTATGACCCACCGAGAGGCCCACCATCATGACCACGACCGCCTACGCGTGGGCACCGATCACCAAGGTCGAGGACCAGGACGACGGCACCGTGCTGGTGCACGGGCCCGCCACCGACGCCGGCGTGGACCGCGACCGGCAGCGCCTGTCCCAGGACTGGTTGGACAAGGCGATGCCGGCGTGGATGGCCGAGGGCGGCAACGTGCGCGAGCAGCACCTGCCCACCCGCGCCGTCGGCGTCGCCGTCGGCCTGACCCGATCCGACAGCGGAACGCACAACCTGACCGCCCGCGTGGTGGACCCGGTCGCGGTGAAGAAGGTCCAGACCGGGGTGCTGAAGGGCTTCAGCGTTGGGATCAAGGACCCGCAGATCAACTTCGGGAAGGCGGACGCCCCGAACGGTGAGGTGATCGGCGGCAGCATCGTCGAGGTGTCCCTTGTGGACCGGCCGGCGAATCCGCGGACCACGTTCACGATGGTGAAGGCCGACGCGGCCGGCGAACTGGAGGACGTACCGGCCCCAGAAGTCGAGGAAACTGAGGCCGACGACGCGGAGGCCGAGCCCGACCTGGACAAGGCGATCAACGCCGCCGCCCGCAACCGGATGGCCTCCTCCGGTGTCGCCATGCCCAACGGCGACTTCCCCATCCCAGACGAAGGCCACCTGCGCTCTGCGATCGGCCACCTCGGCAACTACACCGGCGACAAGGCCGCGGCGAAGGCGCACATCGTTTCGCGGGCCCGCGCGCTCGGGCTGACCAACCTGCTGCCCGATGAATGGGGCGTGGCCAAGGCTGACGCCGTGCTGGCCGAAATGCGGCTACTGGTGCCGAACCTGACCAAGCAGGACGAGGCCTCCGACATCGCCACCGCCCAGCAGGCCATCGCGCTGATCGCCAAACTGGTCTCCTCCGAGGCCGCCTCCCTCGCCGCCGGGCAGCTCGGCGAGGACGCCGACATCGCCTGCCTACTCGACGCGGTGCGGGCGCTCAAGTACTTCATCTCCTGCGAGGAGAAGGAGATGGAACCGAACCCGGGCGCCTCCCAGGTGGCGGACTCGATGAACATGAACGGAGACGTGTACATGGGCGACAAGGCCGAAACGCCGGAACTGACCAAGGTCGACACCCCGGCCATCGCTGATATGGTGAAAGCGGCTGTTGCAGAGGCCGTGAAGCCGCTACGGGACGAGCTCGCGCTCGTAAAGGCGGACACGGCGAAGGCGCTGGCCATGCCCGAGCCGGGAGGCCCGGTCGCGATGCGTACCGCATCGCAGACTGCGGCGGCTCGTGGAGCTGACGCCGCTTCTCTGCGCGCCCAGGCCGCCGAGCTGCTAGCCAAGGCCGACATGGTTCGCCGCGAGGACCCCACACTGTCGCTGGGCTACCGCGAACGCGCCAACGACCTGATGGCCAAAGCCGACGCCTAGGGCCTTCCCGCGAAGGAAACCCTGATCATGGCTTCGATCCCCCCGGTTGACGTACTGTTCGCCGATCCCACTCTGTCCCCGGCCGAGAAGTCCCGCATGCGCGACGAGTACGTCGCCAAGCTCGACGCGGCCCCCACGGTCACACTGGACCGCAACACCCCGATGCCGCACCAGTCCGGCCGTGGAATCGACTTCTCCGCCGCCGCGGCGCCCCGCACCCCGTACGACATCCTGGCCCAGGCGGCCGGGCTGCCGGACATCACCAAGGCCCTGTCCCCGGACGGGCTGGCCTCGCTCACGTCGGCCCTGGCCGCGATGCGGACCTCGGTCCCGGACCTGACCAAGGACATCTCGCTCACCTCACCCGTGGCTGCCGGCCTGGTCGCCTACGACCTCGAAGCCCCGGCGAAGATGCTCACCCCTCGGCCCACCCCGTTGCGCAACCGGCTACCGCGCCGCCGCGGCGTCGGTATCAACCACCAGTTCAAGCGAATCACCGGGATCACCGGCACCGGCACCGGCGGCGTCGGCATCACCCGGGCCGGCATCACCGACGCGACACAGACCAACTTCGCCAACCCCAGCTCGAGCAACAACCTGTTCTACAACCGGGGCCCGAAGATCGCGTACGCCGGTGACACGCAGATCCTGCCGTACATCCAGTTCTCGCTCTCCGACGAGGTGTCGTGGTCGACGCAGTACGCCGGCCAGGGCTACCAGGACATCCGGTCGCTCTCGCGCAACTCGGTGCTGTGGGCCTCGATGCTGGTCGAGGAGCGCACCCTGCTGCACGGCCGGGGCACCCTGACCGGCTACTCCGGCATCCTCGCCGCACCCACCGGTGTGGCCGTGTCGGCCGGCCGTTCCGTCGTCGCCCCCGAGGTCGGCATCACCAACGCCTCGGGCAACCTGTACGTGCGGGTCGTAGCCGAGATGGGCGACCTGGGCGTGTCCCAGGCCACCGCCGCCTCCGCCGCGGGTGCGTACACCACGGGCCAGGTCGTCGACGTCACCTACACCCTGCCCGCCGGTGCCACCGGCGCGCGGGTGTTCATCTCCCTGGCCGCCGGCGCGGACCCGGGCGATGCGTCCCGGTTCCTCTACACCACGACCGCAGGCACCATCTACAACGGACGGTCCGGCTTCAACAAGCTGACCATCCAGGGCACCATCCCGACCTCCGGCGTGGTGCCGACCGCATACACCACCACGACCGGCGCGGTGGTCAACCTGACCGCGGCCGACGGCGGGTCGGCGCTGGCGACCGAGTACGACGGCATTCTGGCCTACTGCACCGGGGCCAGCGCCGGGTACACCACGAAGCTGAACGCCCCGTTCAGCACCAGCAACCCAGGCGTTGAGTACCAGACCGCTTTCGCCGCGCTGTACCTGGCGGTGAAGGCGACCCCGGATCGCATCCTGATGGCCGCGCAGGACCGGGTGCAGCTCTCCGACGCGATCAAGGGCACCGCGGCGTCGAACTACCAGCTGCGCATCGACCAGTCCGACACTGGCGGGTTCACCATGGGTGCGTTGGTCAGCCAGATCCAGAACGAGGCCGCCGGCGGTATCGTCCCGCTCGAGGTCCACCCGTGGATGATGCAGGGCAACTCGCTGATCCTCTCCGACCAGCTCGACATCCCGGACAGCAACGTGGACAGCGTCTTCGCCGTCTACAACGTGCAGGACATGATGGGCGTCGACTGGCCGGTCAACCAGTTCAGCTACGACACTTCCACGTACTGGTTCGGCGCGCTGATCTGCTACGCGCCGGCGTGGTGCGGGTCGGTCGTCGGCATCCAGAACACCCGATAGCGCGCGTCGCCCCCGGCCGCGGAACCCCCATGGGTCCGCGGCCGGATCGCGCGAGGAGGCCATCATGCGCATGCTGCCGCTCGACGGTGCCTACTCGCTCCAGATCAACAGCGAGCGTGGGCTGCGCACCTACGACAAGCGCCGCGACGGCACCATGGAGGTTCCGCAGGCCGACGCGCGCACGATGGTGCGTGAGGGCGTGGCCGTGCCGGCGAACACGGCTGGGCCGACCGCCCACATCAAGGCCGGCTTCACCTGTGACAGGTGCGGCCGGCGTAACTGGTTCCGCCGCTGCGGAAAGTGCGAGGAGATCTGATGCCACCGAGGAAGAAGACCGACGAGGCCGGCGTTGTGGTCAAACCGCCGCGTCCGGTGCACCTGTCCGAACTGTGCTCGGAATGCGGCCAGTACGAGGTGCACCCCGACTACACGGCCTGGAGCTGCGAGCACGGGACGTGGGATCTCGCCAACGACTTCGACAGCCCGGCGGCGGGCGGCGAACCGCGGGCGCAGCTCTCGCCGGAGGACCAGAAGGCCGCGTGGCTGGCTGAACTGTCCGAGGACGAGCTGCTCGCCCTGCTCAACTCCAAGCAGCCCCCGCCGACCGAGTGAGGGACTGACCGGTGACGGTGTTCGCGCAGGACTCGAAGCTGGTCGTACCGTTCGTCACCGTCCCCACATTCAAGGCCCACCCGACGTACCTCGACCTGGCCAACCTGCGATCCGGCGACAGCAGCCAAGCCGACCAGGACGCTGAACTGTTCAACTGTCTGCTGATGGGCTCGGCGTACGCCGAGAATTTCTGCAACCAGCCGCTCCAGGCGCATCTGCAGACCGACAACCGGCGGCTGTTCGTGGACCGCTGGGGCCGGTTGCACCTGTTCGCCGACCACGGTCCGGTCCGCACGGTGCTGTCTTACTCGTACCAGACCGGTCCGAGTTCGATCGCCACCAGCATCAGCACGCCGCCGTTCTGGATCGAGGACGGCCGGCATGTGACCGTCGACGTAGGTGGCAGCAGCGTGGCCTGGTCCGGTTCGCTCCAGCTTGGTGCACCGTCCACCTCGCAGGAGTTGTTTACCTCGTTCACCTATGTGGCCGCCTTCGCCAACACGGTCCTGATCAACTCGCCAGCCGGTGGCGCGAGCAACATTCAGGTGGCCAACCCGACCGGCATCTTCGCCGGTGACACGCTGCGCATCTGGGAGCCGGGTAAGGAAGAGTCGGTGGTAGTCGGTTCGAGCTGGGCCGGACAGAACACGTATCCCTTCACGTCGGCCACGATCCCGCTTGTCGGTACGACCCAGTTCGCGCACACCGCGGGCGCCGGGGTGACCGGCTTCGACGAGGACCTGCTGCTCGCCACGATCTACCTGACCGTGGACGGGCTGCAACGGTGGGGCACGTCATCTGCGAACTGGCCCGGCGCCCGGGTCAAGTCGGCCACCGGGAAGAAGGCCGAGGACGCCTCGGCGTGGGAGCAGAAGGCGATGCGGCTCCTGCTCAGCTACCGGCGTGTGCGGTGACCACCGCCACGGTCATCGACCAGGTGTGCCAGTTCTTCGGCGGCGCGTACGACGCGGCCACGCACACGTACCGCTCGCCGGCGGTGGCCGGGTTGTCCGTGGTGCGGCGCGCGTGGGCGAAGCGGGACGACTTCGCCGACTACTTCGCCGGCCAGACCGTGGGCACGGCGACCGGATGCCAGATGGTCGTGCAGATCCCGGACACCCGTGATCGCCGGGTGGCCCTGCCGGCCATCCAGGGCCGCCGGAAGGTGCACTACGGCATCGACCTGCACTGCTTCATCTGGTCCAAGGCTGCGTATGCGGAGGACTGCCAGGACTTCGTGTACACGCTGCGCGACGCCATCATCGCCAGGATCCGCACCGACCCGACGCTGGGCACCGGCGGCATCGAGAACAACGCCTTCCAGGTCGGCGAAGGGTCGGAAGACGGCGGCGGCGAGATCGCCACCCACATGGAGCAGGGCGCCACCGAGGCCGAAGGCACCAAGGCGTATCTGCTCATCCAATTCGAAGCCCACGCGTACGACGTCGCTTAGAAGGGGACCGTCATGCCCACCACGACCTCGCCAGCCGACGTCCAGGCCAGCACCGAGCTCGACGCCGCCGAGGTCGACCAGGCGGTCGAGCCGGTCGACGAGCTGGCGGCGGTCGAGGCCGACAACTACCGCCGCGCGCTCGCCGGCGGAAGCACGATCCACGAAGGCGAGTGAGCCATGCCGACCCCCACGGTCTACCCCAGCGCCAAGCAGTTCCTGGGGCTGGCGAAGGAAACCACGCAGGGCACCGCGGTCACGCCCATCACCGCGACCATCCCCGTGGACAAGTTTGAACCCGAGGACAAGTACACCTGGTTGGACGACCAGAGCTTCCGCGGATCGATGGCCAACCTCGCCGGCGAGGTCCAGGGCGTCGGCGTCGTCGAATGGTCCCTGGAAGGGCCGTGCTTCTTCGACACCTGCCCATACTTCGTGAACAACATCCTCGGCGACATCACCGACTCCGGGTCGACGCCGAACGTGCACGCGATCAGCCTGTTGAACTCGGGCACCGGCCAGCCGGGGTCGCTCACCCTGGTGGACTGGCAGGGGCCGCCGTCCGCGTCGAACTTCGCCCGCGTGTACCCGGGCGCGTGCGTGTCCGAGCTCACCCTGAAGGGCAACGCCGAGTCCAGCCTGATCATGTGGTCGGCCAAGGGCCTGGCGTGGCCGTCGTCGGTCATCGGCGCCGCCCCGACCCCGGCCACATCAACGGACACCCCGTTCGGAGCGTGGCGGACCGCGCTCGGCTTGGGCGGCATCGCGTCCGGCGGCACCCAGGTCAAGACCGCCCGCGAGTGGGAGATCACGATCAAGCGGGCGCTGAAGGCCGAGTACACCTTGCAGAACGCGCAGACCCCGTTCGTGATCTACCGCGGTCCGGTCGACGTAGAGGGCAAGCTCATGTTCTCCGTCCCGGCCGACGAGTCGAACAGCATGACCTACCTGATCAATAACTCGCAGCCGCAGCTGCAGCTCGTGGTCGACAACGGGCTGACCCTGGGCAACAACCGCAACCTGCAGGTCGACTGCCAGCTCGCCGCCTACCAGACCGTGAAGATCAACCGCGGGCAGGAGGCGGTCGGGTACGACGCCACCTTCAAGGCGGTCATGAACTCGACCAACGCCGGCGCCTCCGGCGGCCTGTCACCGATCAAGGTCACGTTCAAGAACAACACCGCGGCCGCCACCTACTAGGACAGGAGCATCCATAGTGGACCAGTCCAGCCAGATCCCGGTACTCGACCTGCCATCCGGCGGGCGCGTGGAGTTCATTGACCTCGACGATCTCACCGGCGCCGACGTGCACGCCCTGCGCCGCACGATCGCCACGCAGGACACCGGCGGCGAGACCACGAACAAGCTGCTGATCGAGGCCATGCGCATCGGCGTAAAGACGTGGGACATCCCGTACGAGCCGTTCGTCAGCGACCCGCGCACCCCGCAGGCCAACCCGGCCGCGTGGAAGAAGCTGCGGGCCCGCGACCTCAACGCCCTCGAGGCCGCCCTGCAGCCGGTGCTCGAGCTCATTTCGCCGCCGAAGAAGGCCACTATCGACGACACGAGCCCTGGATCCCCTACTCTGCCCGGCAGCGACTGAAAGCCCTGCTGTCGGGCGATCAGGGCGTCCGCGACCCGATCAGCCGCGAGGACGCCCTGATGGAGGCCACGGCCGCGTACGGGTTCTTCGCCGACCGGTACGGGTGGACGTTCCGCCAGACGCTCGACGAGAACCCTGAGTGGTACCTCGAGCGACTGCCCGCGTACGCGGCGGTCCTCGACGAGGTGCGGGCTGAGAAGGCGAAGGCGGCGGCCAGATGAGTGTCGTCCTGCATGGCGTCGAGAAGTTCCTGGCCGCCGCCGACGCGAAGGTCGCGGCCATGCGGGTGGCGTCGCGGGACGCGACCGCGAAAGCGCTGCATTTGATCGAACGCCGCGCGAAGCAGAAACTCGGCCAGAAGTCGCACCGCCCCGGCACCCCGACCCCGGCCAACCCGGGGGAGCCGCCGGCGCTGGTGACCGGCAACCTGCGCCGCTCGATCACCGTGACCGGGCCCGAGGCGATCGGCCCGTCGATGTGGAAGGGGCAGGTCGGCCCCACCGCGGTGTACGGGCGCATCCAGGAGCTCGGCGGCATTGCCCGCGGCCGGACCCTGCCGGCGCGCCCGTACATGCGGCCGTCCTTCGAAGAGCTGAAGGACGAGATCGTGGACCTGTTCAAGACCGCCTGGACCGAGGCGGTCCTCAAGTGAGCGGGAGGCGACCATGGCCCTGATGGGGTACCTGCCGCCCGTGGTCGCCGAGATCATCGCTGACGCGAACAAGTTCCAGGCCGGCATCGCCGACGCCAAGTCCGAGATGGGCGGCTTCCAGGCAGCCATGACCAAGATGGCCGCGGCCGGCAAGTTGGCGCTGGAGGGCCTGGCGATCGGCACCGCCGCGGTCGGGTTCGAGAGCGTGAAGATGGCGATGAACT
>Ga0126383_10000084_pt1 | contig 44370 bp, 42 predicted proteins | sample PanSoiMetPlot_35_FD_96882 | JGI IMG/M metagenome (GOLD analysis project Ga0126383, IMG submission 96882) | Tropical forest soil microbial communities from Panama - MetaG Plot_35 | ecosystem: Environmental > Terrestrial > Soil > Tropical forest > Bulk soil | place: Panama | collected 2016-02-17 | reverse complement strand
GCCTTGCTCGAATTGCGCCGCTTCATCGATTTCCTGCCTGCCTCGAACCGGGTCCAGCCGCCGTTGCGGCCGACGACCGATTTGCCGGACCGGGTCGAGCCGTCGCTCGACACCCTCGTCCCGACCAGTCCCAACAAGCCCTATGACATGAAGGAACTGATCGAGAAGGTCGTCGACGATGGCGATTTCTTTGAGATCCAGCCCGACTTTGCCCGCAACATCCTGATTGGCTTCGCGCGCATGGAGGGCTCGACCGTCGGGATCATTGCCAATCAGCCGATGGTGCTCGCCGGCTGCCTCGACATCGACAGCTCGCGGAAGGCGGCCCGTTTCGTGCGGTTCTGTGATTGCTTCAACATCCCGATCGTCACCTTCGTCGACGTGCCCGGCTTCCTGCCCGGAACGGCGCAGGAGCACGGCGGCATCATCAAGCACGGCGCCAAGCTGCTCTTCGCCTTTGCCGAAGCGACGGTGCCGAAGGTCACCCTGATCACCCGCAAGGCTTATGGCGGCGCCTACGACGTGATGAGTTCAAAGCATTTGCGGGGCGACATCAATTTCGCGTGGCCGTCTGCCGAGATAGCGGTGATGGGGCCGAAGGGTGCGGTCGAGATCATCTTTCGTGGTGACCTCGGAGACGAGGCGGCGATCGAGGCGCGCACCGAGGAGTACCGGGAAAAGTTTGCCAATCCCTTCGTCGCTGCTAGCCGTGGGTTTATCGACGACGTCATCCGACCGCGCGAAACAAGGCCGCGGCTGTGCCGGGCGCTCGCGATGCTGCGCGGCAAGCAGCTCGCCAATCCGCCCAAAAAACACGACAACATCCCGCTGTGATAAGCTTGAGATTGCTTCGTCGCTTCGCTCCTCGCAATGACGGGTCCAGTTCCTTCGTCATTGTTAGCGCAGCGAAGCAATCTCGGGCCGCCGGTCAGACGGCATGTTCCGCAAGATCCTGATCGCCAACCGCGGCGAGATCGCCTGCCGCATCATCCGCACTGCGCGACGCATGGGGATTGCGACCGTTGCGGTCTATTCCGATGCCGACGCGGAGGCGCTGCATGTGCAGATGGCGGACGAAGCGATCCGCATCGGCCCTGCGCCTTCGGCCGAGAGCTATCTCGATATACCGCGGATCGTCGAGGCGTGCCGGAAGAGCGGCGCGGAGGCAGTCCATCCCGGCTATGGGTTCCTGTCGGAAAACCCGGCTTTTGCACGCGCGCTCGCCAAGGCGGGAGTGACGTTCATCGGGCCGCCGGCAGACGCAGTCGCTGCGATGGGCGATAAGATCCAATCGAAAAAGCTGGCGCGCGCCGCCGGAGTGTCGAGCGTGCCCGGCCATCTCGATGTCGTTCCCGACGCCGAAAGGGCCGTCGCGATCGCCCGCGACATTGGCTACCCGGTCATGCTCAAAGCATCGGCCGGCGGCGGCGGCAAAGGTATGCGGATCGCGGCGGATGACGCCGAGGTGCGCGACGGATTTCGCTCGGCGGCGAGCGAGGCGAAATCGAGTTTTGCCGACGACCGTATCTTTATCGAGAAATATATCGAGGAGCCGCGGCACATCGAGATCCAAGTGCTCGGCGATACCCATGGCAACATCGTCCATTTGGGCGAGCGCGAATGTTCTATCCAGCGCCGTCACCAGAAGGTCATAGAGGAAGCGCCGAGCCCGCTGCTCGATCCCGAGACACGACAAGCCATGGGCGAGCAGGCCGTCGCGCTGGCCCGCGCGGTAGGATATTGCTCAGCCGGCACCGTCGAGTTCATCGTCGACCAGCGACGCAATTTCTACTTCCTCGAAATGAACACGCGGCTTCAGGTCGAGCACCCGATAACCGAGCTCGTGACCGGGCTCGATCTCGTCGAGTTGATGATAAGGGTGGCGGCCGGAGAGCCGCTGCCGTTTGCGCAAGACGATGTGGCGCTCTCGGGCTGGGCGATCGAGGCACGGGTTTATGCCGAAGACCCGGCGCGCAATTTTCTGCCCTCGATCGGCCGGCTCGTGAAGTACCGGCCGCCGAACGGGGACGATGTCCGGCTCGACTCCGGGGTCTTCGAAGGGGCCGAAATCAACGTCCATTATGACCCGCTGATCGCCAAATTGATCGTGTCGGGCCCCGATCGAAACACTGCAATCGGCCGTCTGTCCGGTGCTCTCGACGAGTTTTATGTCGCCGGCGTCCAGCACAACATCCCGTTTCTGGCGGCGGTCGTGGCGAAGCCTCGCTTTCGGTCCGGGACGCTGTCTACCAATTTCATCGCCGAGGAATTCCCCGGCGGGTTCGTTCCGCCATCCGGTTTTGCAGACGCCGACAGGGCTATCCTGCTCGCCGCCGCCTTGGCCAGGCGGCGCCTGCAGGAGCACGAAACAGCGATCGACGGCAAGCTCGCCGGGAAACAAATCGAGATTCCCGAGGAGCACATCATTCTGCTCGATGGCCGGCCATATCCGGTTGCCGTGCGGCTGGAGGGTAGCGGTTACCGGGTCGACATCGCGGGTGAGAGCCGCGTCACGATGACGGATTGGCACCCTGGCCAACCACTCCTCAGTGCCCGCCTCGAGGAGCGTGTCCTGTCTGTGCAGATCGAACGCCTGCCCGGTGCCGCGTTTCGGCTGATGCATCGCGGGGTCATCCGCCGCGCTCAGGTGCTCTCGCCGCGGGCTGCCGAACTACTCGCACTGATGCCGGAAAAGAAGGCGCCGGACATCTCCCGCCTGCTGTTGTCGCCGATGCCGGGCCTGCTCTCCTCGATTGTCGTCGAACAGGGCCAGGAAGTGAAGGCCGGCGAGCCGCTCGCCATCGTCGAGGCGATGAAGATGGAGAATGTGCTGCGCGCCGAACGCGACGGCCGCGTCGCGCGCATCCGCGCAAACCCGGGCGATAGCCTCGCCGTCGACGAAGTGATCCTCGAATTCGAGTGAAGATGCCCGAGAAGACGGTTCGGCTGAGAATTTTCGGCAAGGTGCAGGGCGTGGGCTACCGGATCTGGGCGACGCGCACCGCACAAGGTCTCGGGCTGCGCGGGTGGGTCCGTAATCGCTTGGACGGCAGCGTCGAGGCATTGGTCACCGGAACCCCGGACGATGTCTCCGCGCTGGTCAAAGCGAGCGGGAAGGGTCCGCCGGGAGCTCAGGTCGCTCACGTCGCGGTCATGCCTGACGAAGATGACGGCGGCGACGGTTTTGTTGCTCTCCCGACCAAATAGCTAATCGAACAGCGACAAGTCTATTGCGTCGCCCATTGTGTTGTAGCCGAGATCGCTCGGGTGCAGACCGTCGCCGCAATCATAGTTCGTCAACATCTGTGTCGGATGCTCCGGATCGCGCAGTGCTTTGTCGAAATCGGCGACCGCGTCGAAGGCGCCGCCGTCCCGCATCCAGCCGTTGACCGCGCTACGGACGTCCTCCCGCTGCGGGTTCCAGGCATTGGCCATATAGGTCTCGTTGCCGAATGGCGTCAGCGTAGCGCCGATGATCTTGATCCCGCGGCTGTGGGCTCGCACCGCCATCTGCTTGAGGCCGGCAATCATCTGCGCCGCAGTGGGTTCCTCTTCCGGCTTCTTCCAGCGGTTGCGCAGATCGTTGGTGCCGAGCATGACGATGACGTGGGTGACCCCCGGCTGGGACAGTACATCGCGGTCGAAGCGGCGCAACCCGCTATCACCGCGGATGTCGAACAGGATGCGGTTACCGCCTAACCCCTGGTTCATCACCGCCATCGGCCGGCCACGATGGCGCGCCATCAGGCGGCGCGCGAGCTGGTCGGGCCAGCGGCAAAAGGCGTCCATCGTCGAGATATTGCCGTCGGTCAGCGAGTCGCCGAGCGTGACGATGCCGCCGGTGTCAGCGCTCGCGAGCACATCGACGCCGCAGACAAAGAACCAGTCGCTGGTCAGGCTGGCGATCGGCATTACCTTCGCCGCTGCGAAATCGCCCGGCGGCGAGATGTAGTTGGTCTGTCGCGCGTAACGGCCGCTGATTTGAAAGTCGTTCAGGATCTCGCCGGGCAGATAAAGGCTCACCGCGAGGTCGGCGAGCGGCGCCACGCCGAGCGCTACCGGGTCGCTGAACAGCACGGCGCCCGCCGCGATCGTCACCGCCTGCTCACCGCCAAAGCTGAGCTTCCGGTCGGATCCCGCGACGACGGCAGGACCCGCATCGCGCAGCGCGATATGCGCGCCGCCGATGTCCAGCGGACGCTGTCCATAGGCATTCGAAATCCGCACCCGCAGGGTGTCGCCGCCGAGACTGGCGCGCATGGTCATGCGCAAGGTCTGGTTGTTGAAAGCGCCGGTTTCGGCGGGTGCCGGAGCCGTGGTCCAGGTGCCGACCCAATGCTGGTTCTCAGGCATATCGTCTCTCCCGGTCTTGCGAGGTGTGGAGGGTTCGGCAGATCTTATGCCCGAGGCTGTACCTTCGCCAACGCAAAGCGCAGGCGCTCTCACACCCCTGTTCCTCCTGTTTTATCAGGTCGAGATCAGGCAGAGCCAACTCCTACAATGACAATCCCGCACCGGCTCAGAATGCCGATGCCCATATAGATATAGTGTGAATATGGCAATTATGTGGTTGTCGCTATCGGAGCTTCCGGGCATCGGACGCAAGGGCACGTCGCCCAGACTGCGCCGCACCTGGCAATCTGGAATTATCCATATCTCCCCTCGCTGCCTCGCCCGTGTCGGTTCAGTAAAGTGCGTCCCCCGGGGTCATGCCGAGGCCGAGTGAGAGCCGGCCCGAATTCTGGAATGAGATGCCGTTGAAGCCGTAGTGGTGGGCCATCGCATGTGCGTCGCGCCAATGCCTCTGCAATGCGCCGGTCTCCGTCAAACCCTGTGCGCCACCCAGATCGAACAGGCGGTCGACGGCACGGAGTGCGAGCCGCGAAGCCGCAGTGGCGTTGCGTCGATGGCGGACGCGATGCTGCAGCGTCATCGGCTGCTCAGCGAAGAGCACCTCGTTGACGCGCTCGGCGAGCGCGAAGGCGGCGTCGAGTTCGGCCAGCGACTCGCCGATCGCGATCTGCATCGGCCCGCCCTCGGCCACCTTCTCGCCAAAAGTCGAGATCTTGGTGCGGGTATACCCGATGAACGCGTCGCACGCTCCGCCCGCGACGCCGAGAAGGGGCGCCAGGAGGCCGATCCAGGTCTGTGCCGTCAGCGACGAGCGGAACAGGACGCCGTCGTCGAGGCTGCACCCCGGCGCGGTGCCGTCGCGCGCCTGCTGCAGGTCGAGAGTGTACTCCGCCGGCACAAAGATCGGATCGACGACGATGTTGTTGGTGCCCGAACCTTTGAGCCCGACGCTGTGCCAGACGTCGCGCATGTGGAACTGACCGGGCAGCAGCAGAAACATGCGCGCCTGCAGCCGGTCCCGCTCGGGGCCCGGCACGAGCGCGATCACCATGCCCCAGTCGCAGTGGTCTCCGCCCGAGCCCCAGGGCCATTCCCCGCTCAGCTCCCAGCCGCCGGCGACTGGTCGCACCTTGCCGACCGGCGCGAAGGAAACGACGAATTTCGGATCGGGCGCGGTCCCGAAGACGCATTTTTGCGCGGCATCCGGGAAATACGCGAAGATCCATTGGTGATGGAGGAGGAAGGAAAGGCACCAAGCGGTCGAGCCACAGACCCGGCCGACCTCGCTGCAGACATTGATCAGATCGAGCCAATCGCCGCCGAACCCGCCGAAGCGCGCCGGGCGCATCAGCGGCATCAGACCCGACTCCATCATCGCCTTCACGTTCTCGGGCGGCATCCGACGCAGCTTCTCGGCCCGCTCGACTTGAGGCGCGACGGCCCCCGCGATGCCGCGGGCCCGCTCGATCACCTCCGCGCGACTCATTCGCCGGCTGACGGTCGTGGAGGTCATCGTCGCTACTCCCACGGCGCGCTGCGTTTCTCGGGACTATAACGGCCCGGCCGGCGCGGTAAAGGCCACGCAATGCCGGCGGAGCCGTCATCGGCTACGGCGTGTTGATCATGCCCTCTATGGAATGCGGCACCCCCATATGGGGTTATGTGCGATTATGTGGGTGTCTCACCTGACTGACGGGCGGCGCCCGCGCGCTGTTCCCGGAAGTCCCATCGACCCTTCATTCCACAGGCCGGTACGGGTAAGATTATCCTGGGCAAAGTCGGCGATCTAACGGTCCGATCGAGCCCTCTCGGCTCTCCAATCGGGCGTAGCTGTCAATGTCTTGTCCCGCCACGCGCTCAGTAAAGACGCAATCGGTCAAGTATTTGCGACCCTATAGGCTCCCTTGCTTCCAAGCACAAACCCACGGCCCGCGGCTTGGTGCGCAAGAAGGTCGAGGTTGTGAACTACCCGGACGGGCGGTTCGCGGTTCAGTTCAATGGAGCAACGCTCGGTTTCAAGGTGTTCGACAAGATCCAGACAGTGCAGCCCGGCGCGATCGTCGACAACAAGCGGCTGGCACCGTATTGGAGCAGGTCAAGGCGCAGCAGGCCGCCTACCCGGCGCGGCGGCAGCGCGGGCACATTGCGCGGCGGCGACCGCCCAACAACCTCGAAGCGCCGGGTCTGCCGTCGAAGGGGCGTGCACCACGCCACGGCGGCCTTCCCTTGTACTCCGTTTAACGGAGACGCCACCGGCCAAGCCGGCCACCATCGCGCCGTCGCCAGGGTGGGGTTTTCAGGTATCGGGAGATCTACTCCGATGGCTTGCAGGGATGGTGGTTTGGCAACCACCGAGTGGCGGGAGCCGGCCAGTTCCGATCGGCTCCCAATCCATCGGAGTGAGTCTCCAACCGGCTATTCCTCGGCGGCCAGCAGAGCCCGCTTCCGCTTCACCAGTCACGGGCAATAGTAACTCAATCCCGATCCAGCGAGGCAATCAAAATCCGCTGCTCGATTTTTCACTACAGGGGTGCAGTTCAGGCCGCTCTCGTCGCCTCCGCCGTCAACGGGGTGTCATCTCTACTTTGCACGCCGGGTGACACTCTTGCGCCGACAGTGCTGCGCTTCACACGATCACGGAGAACACAAGATGTAGAAACGGCGGCGGTGTCGCAGATCAGAGATTTCTGAAAAGGTCAGTCTCCCGGGCAACGACGGCTAGCTACTAGATGTCGAAACCAGCCGCACCGGGATCGAGGCCACGAATCGGATCACGCGATCTGTCGAAGGCTCGGGCGCACCGCAGCGCCGCTCAGAGTATCCGCATCATCGCCTTCGACATTGAATGCTCTGTTCGATTGGGCTAACTGTGCTATGCTAAATCCACAACTACTTGAGCACGGGAGACTAACGATATGGAATATTGGACCCCATCCCACCATAGGTTGTCAACGAGGCTCAGCCGGGTCATCGGCTTGACAGCCGCCGTGCCCCACGGGCCTGTTGTGCATGTCCCCGTCATGGGCCGACACCTGTACGGGTTATGACGTGTTGACGGTGGGGCCGTCCGAGACGACCGATCTAGGGCAGGGCATGAAGCTGACCAGCTGGAAGGCGCAGAGTGTCCTGTTAAGCAACGACTCGAAATACAACGTGCTCGTTGGGGACTGCTTGGGTACCATCCTGCAAAACCCGGACGGCAAGACGCAGGCTGCGGGCAACTGCGCGCGCCGGGACAAAGATGGGAACACCGAGAGCGACGCTTGGAGCAAGGCGTCCGGCGCCGATAAAGGCCAGTGGAACGCCGCTGGAGGAACCGGCAAGTACGCCGGCAAGCAGGATTCGGGTTGGTACCAACAGGTGTACGCCGACGCGAAGGTTATTGTAAGTAGGTGGGGCGGCGACTGCCACTGAGAACAAACTAGATCCCAGTCTCGGCGAGGCGACTGCGCACCCGACACGAAGTTGTCGCACCCGCACGTCTTAAGTGGCGGTGCTGTGAATCCTCCATTTTGAGCACTGCTGATCTTGCGCTCTACAGTGGCGTGAATTTATGTTCTGCGCCATCGGCCTCCCTTCCCGGCGTTGCAGAAGTTAAGAATTTCGGGAGGCGAAGAGCGAACCGCCTCTTGCCGCGAGCCGTGGCGCGGTGCAGTTTGCTGCGACACGGGTTTTTGTGGCTTTGGGCGTCGAGACATCGTTCGGTTCCGACAATCTTTTCTCACTGAGAGTGGTGGAGTCCAGTATGATGTCCCCCAGCGCAGACGAAATTGACAGATTACGAATGCTTGAAGAGGGGTTGTGGCGAGCAAACGTCCGGTTCGACGCACAAGCAATGGAAGAGATACTTTCCGCGGACTTCTTCGAATTTGGAAGATCTGGCCGCATCTATCGGAGAGAAGACATCCTTGCCATTCAAGCGCAGGAAATCAAAGCCGTTCTTCCGCTAATCGACTTCAAGGTCCGTCTGCTGGACGCAAACATCGCCCAGACAACCTACATCAGCGTGGTCACCTATGATGACGTAGAGGAACGCGGTCTACGCAGTTCTATTTGGTCTCGGTCTCGTACTAGTTGGCAGCTTCGATTTCACCAGGGCACCCCAACAAATTTGTGGCTTCGCCCTGACGGTAGGTTGGAGGAACGCGGAACGATTCCGGCATACTGAACGTAACGGTTCTTGTCCGCGATCAGTCACCAGAGAACAGGGACTTCAGGGCTTTCTCTGGCCGCTGGGTAGGGAATTTGGGACAACGGTCCGCGATATACCACATCGCTCACTATCGAGTCCGTTAGCCCGACCGGAGATGTTACTGGCTCATACGTCTTCATGTCGGAAACGTTCGTTAAATTTGTGACTAGGGTAACCGATGACACATAAACTTTGGTAGCTTTCGTAGATTTACGTTCAGGCTTCGCCCCGACGGTAAGATGGAGGGAACGCGACACGCTTCCGGCATATTGAACACAACAGTTCTTACCCGCGATCAGTCCTCAGTAGGTCAGTGAGCGCTTCGGGGGACCTTTCTGTTTAGCTGATCTTGGGACGCAGCCCAATGCGCGAAAGTTAAAAATTTTCGGCAAAAGTTAACGCCGTTGTGAAATCAAAGGGTTGGGGTTAACGTAAGATATGACCGAAACTAATCCTGAAAAACGGCTTATCGGTTATGCCCGCGTCTCAACCTACGGGCAGACCCTCGACAGCCAGCTTGAGCAGCTTCGCGCCGCCGGATGCAGCAGCGGCAACATCTACCGGGAGAAGGTGACCGGCGCGCGGGCCGACCGGCGCGAGCTTAACCGGATGCTCGGCAAGCTGACCCCGGGCGACGTGGTGACCGTGACGCGGATCGACCGGCTGGCGTGCAGCACCTACACCGCGGCGAAATCGCCCGGCGGCGAGATGTATTGGTCTGCCGCGCGTAGCGGCCGGTGATCTGAAAATCGTTCGGTATCTCGCCCGGCTGGTAGAGGCTGACCGCAAGATCCGATAGCGGCGCCACGCCGAGCGCTACCGGGTCGCTGAACAGGACGGCGCCCGCCGCGATGGTCGCCGTCTTCTCACCGCCGAAGCTCAGCTTCCGCTCCGAGCCGGCAATGATCGCTGGCCCCGCGTCGCGCAACGCGATGCAGGCGCCGCCGATGTCCAGCGGACGATGCCCATAGGCGTTGATGGTCATGCGCAGGGTTTGGTTGCTGAAGGCGCCACTCTCCGCGGGCGCAGGCGCCGTTGTCCAGGTGCCGACCCAATGCAGGTTGTTTGCCATTGCGCATGTCCCTCCCTTAATACTTAACAGAGCGATCGGCAAAGCGCGCCGCCCGGGGTCAGCGATCGTGGCACAATTCTTTTGATGACCGTCAGAGAAGCACAAGCGACGGGCGCGCTGCCTCCAGCGGATCCGGATTTTGCCACCCGAGCGGTCGAGGAAGCAGTCGCCCGTATCGGGCTCCCGTTTCTCTCCGCCTTGGCCTTTGTCGTCGGAATCGTGACCGGGTTGGGCGCGGTGATCTTCCGGGATCTGATCGGCTTCGTTCATAGCCTGTTGTTCCTCGGGCAATTCACGGTGCGGTACGACGCCAATGCGTTCACCCCGGCCAGCCCGTGGGGACCTTTCGTGATTTTGGTGCCGGTCGTGGGGGCCGTTGCCGTCACCTTTCTCGTCACCAAATTCGCGCCCGAGGCACGTGGGCACGGCGTCCCCGAAGTCATGGACGCGATCTATTACCGTGGCGGCGTGATCCGGCCGGTCGTCGCCGTCGTGAAGTCCCTCGCCTCCGCCATCTCGATCGGCAGTGGCGCCGCGGTCGGCCGCGAGGGGCCGATCATCCAGATCGGCTCGGCGCTCGGCTCCACTCTCGGGCAGCTGATCCGGATGCCGCCGGGGCAGCGCATCACGTTGGTGGCCGCCGGCGCTGGCGCCGGCATTGCGGCAACGTTCAACACGCCGATCGGCGGGGTCATGTTCGCGGTCGAGCTGATGATGCCGGAAGTCAGCGTGCGGACCTTTCTACCGGTGGCGATCGCTACCGGGACGGCGACTTTTGTTGGGCGCGTGTCTTTCGGCCGGGAGCCGGCTTTTGTGGTGCCGCTGCCGTCGCTCGAGACTGTCGATCTCGGCGCCGCGCTGCTGTTGTTTCTGTACGCCTTCCTCGGCGTGATCACGGGGCTCGCCGCGACTGCCTTCATCCGCGGACTTCACCTTCTCGAAGACCTGTTCGACCGGATCGCGCAGCCTTATGCGAGGCATATCCTCGGCATGCTGCTGGTCGGCGTCCTTATCTATGTCCTGCACCTGAGCTTTGGTCACTACTACGTCGAAGGGGTCGGCTACGCGACGGTGCAGGCGATCGTATTTGGCCAGCTGACCGCGGCCTCTCTACTGGCGCTGTTGTTTGTCGGCAAGCTGTTTGCGACGACCGTCAGCCTGGGCTCGGGCGCGTCGGGCGGGATCTTTTCGCCCTCGCTCTATATGGGCGCGACGATCGGGGGTGCGTTCGCGTCGGCTCTAGCGGCGTTGCACGTGCCGCTCGACATCAATGTGCCGGCCTTTGCGATGGTCGGCATGGCCGCGATGGTCGGCGGCAGCACCGGGGCGGCGATGACCGCCGTCACAATGATTTTCGAGATGACGCGCGACTACAACATCGTGCTGCCGATGATCATCGCGGTGGCGTTCAGTCTCGGCGTGCGCCGCCTGCTGTCGCTGGAAAACATCTATACACTCAAGCTGGCGCGCCGCGGTCACATGGTACCAAAGGCGCTGCACGCCAATATGTTCCTCGTGCGCCGCGCCTCGGAGGTGATGGAAACCGACTCCTCGTGCTGCCGGCCGACACCCTCTTCGACGAGTTCCTGCGCCGGCCCGATCATGGCGGCCGCATGCGGCACGTCATTGCCACCCGCAACAACCGTATATTCGGCGTCGTGCGCGTCAATACGGGGTTACGCCGCGGCCTCGAAGGCATCCATACCGGCATCACCCTGGGCGACGTCGCCCGGCCCAATTTCACGATCGTGCGCGAAGACGATGTCGCTTTCGAAGTGATCCAACGGATCTGGCGCAAGCGCGCGGTCATGGCTGTCGTCGTGCGCGGCCGTGGGGTGCCGCGACCGGCGCACGTCGCCGGTGTCATCACCAAGGAGCATGTCGCCGACTCCGTCGCGACTAGCGTCCAAATCTACCCAGCGTAGTGAATAAATCTCACGCTTTTATACCTGCGGCGAGTGTCGGCTCGGGGGGTGGACAGCGGACATTGCACCGTCGGGAACGTGCGAGGCGATCTTGAAGCCGGACCGCAAGCAAATTCAAACGCCTCACAGCTCGGGCGAGCAGAGCCGCCCGCGCTCGGCTGCGGCGCATAGGTGATACCGAGGCAATTCCAACTGGTCGCGGATGTCGCGACCGATGGCGATCCTCGCGATGGCTGGAACCCGAAAGGCCTTGATCACCTGATTGCGGAAGAAAACCCCGAGCCGGGTCCGCGGGACGAACGCCGCGGCAAATCGCTCGGCCGCTTGCTGCTTGGCATGGATGAAGGGTCGCAGCCGCTCCTCGTACCGGCGGAATGCCTCCTGCGGCCGGTCTCGCGATGTCCCCAGTTCGCTGGCCAGAACGTAAGCTGCCGTCATCGCCAAAGCCGAGCCCTGGCCGGCGAGAAGAGACACGCAAAAGGCGGCGTCGCCGACCAGCGTTACGCGCCCTTTCGACCAAGCATCCATGCGGATTTGACTGACGCGATCGAAGTAAAGGTCATTGCAGGAATCGAGAGCCGCGAGGATCCGGGGCAGCTCCCAGCCGTCTCCGGCGAATGTCTTGCGCAGGATCGCCTTTTGCGCCGCGAGCCCATGCGCCTCCGGTTCGCCTCCGCCGGCGAATAGGAACAGGAACAGCGTTCGATCGTTGTGCAGAGTGAAACGGCCGATCTGCCGGCCGGGAGCGCCGCGGACGATGTAGACGAGCTCGTTGCGCGGCCGATACCCGGCGGTTTCGAATGCAGCGACGCGATAGCCTAGGTCCTTCTCGTATCGGGCTTGCGGGCCAAAGACGAGTTTGCGCACGCGGGAATGGAGCCCGTCCGCGCCGATGACGAGATCGAAGCGCCGTTCGCCGCCATGCTCGAATTCGACATGCACCTTGTCGTCCACCTCGTGCAGGCTGGTGACGCTGTCCCCGAAGATGATCTCGCACGACCTGCTGATCCGGTCGTAAATGAGCTTCGAGAGGTCACTACGCCCGAGCGTGATGTATCGCCCGCCGGTGAGCTCGCGGAACACCTGCACGCCAAATCCTGATAGCCGCCGGCCGCGGTCATCGACGATCCTCAGCTCCTGCATGTGATAGCCGATGCGGGCGATGTCGGGCAGCAGCCCCATTTTCTCTGCGATGTCATAACCGAGACCCCAGAAATCGATCACGTATCCGCTAGCCCGCAAAGCAGGCGCGCTCTCGACCAGCGTCGGCGCAAATCCGTATCTCTCGAGCCAGAAGGCCAGGGTCGGTCCGGCAATGCCAGCCCCGCTGATCAGCACATTCATCGGGGTTCGTCCTTACGCAGGCGAATAACCTGCGTTAAAGATTGGTTCCTCTGGAAACGATGCGATCTGATCAGGCTGCGAGGGTCTGCTTCGGGGTCGAAAATCGTCCTCCGAACTGGGTACCTAGCGTCAGGTTTTCACCACAAGCGCCGTCTCATTGTGTCGACACCAACCCGCGAGTCTCGTGGCAGCTTGCTCATTCTGGCGCTTTTGGCGCCGGTCGTGGGGGCGGCCTCCGGGCTGATTGGCGCTCTCTTCCGGCTCGCTTTGGCCGAGGCCGACCGGTTTCGCGATGCCGCGATCGTCTGGGCGCATGGCTGGAAGATCGGCGGGTTCCTCATCATTGTGGCGGCTTGCGCGGCGGCAGTGACATTTGCGGCTTGGCTCGTCCGGCGCTTCTCGCCTTACGCTTCGGGAAGCGGCATTCCGCAGGTCGAGGCGATCTTGAATGACCAGCTGCCGCCGACGCCCCCGCGTCTGCTGTTCGTGAAGTTCTTCGGCGGGCTCTCGGCAATCGGTGCCGGACTGGCGCTCGGCCGCGAAGGCCCGAGCGTGCAGATGGGCGCAGCGGTCGCTCACATCATCGCAAAACTGTCCGGCCGCACTTGGCTCGACGCCAAGGTGCTGATCGCGGCAGGCGCCGGCGCGGGTCTGGCGACGGCCTTCAATGCGCCGATCGCGGGAGCGGTCTTCGTGCTCGAAGAGCTCGTGCGGCGGTTCGATACCCGCACCGCGATCGCTGCGCTGGGCGCCTCGGCGGCCGCGATAGCGGTCGCCCGTGCGCTTCTCGGCGCGGCTCCGGACTTCACGGTCGAGCCGCTGGCTTATGTCGGGGCCGAGATGTGGTTGCTGTTCGTCGCACTGGGCGCAGTGGCCGGGTTGGGGGGTCACCTTTACAACGGGACGCTGCTCCGAACCCTCGGCGTGTTGGACCGGTTCGACCGCTGGCCGATCGAACTCCGCGCGGCTGCCATCGGAGGGGCGGTCGGGGCGCTCGGATTCTTCCTGCCTGCTTTGATCGGCGGGGGCGACGACATCACGCAGCGCACCCTGGCCGGCGGAGCATCGCTCGCCCTGCTCCCGTTGGCTTTTGCTTTGCGGTTCGGCCTCGGAGCCGTGTCATATGCGGCGCCGGTGCCCGGCGGTCTGTTTGCCCCGATCCTGGTGCTGGGGGCGCAGCTCGGGCTGTTTTTCGGCGAACTCTCCCGGCTGGCGATCCCGGCTGTAGGCCTCGATCCGATCGCCTTCGCGGTGGTCGGCATGGCGGCGTTTTTCACCGGGGTGGTGCAGGCTCCGGTTACCGGCATCGTGCTGGTCATCGAGATGACCGCCGGCTTTACGATGCTCCTCCCGACGATCGCAGCCTGTTTTGCCGCAATGCTGGTGCCGAACCTGTTGCACGGCACACCCATCTACGACTCGCTGCGCGAGCGGGCCTGCCGGCTGCAACGAACCGAGGGAGCCTTGGCCGCTATTCGAACGGCAGATGGATGAGTAAGAAATAGCCGTTGATCATCAATAAAGTAGCGGCAATGGCGAGAATCCCGCTCAGGTGGACGAGCGGGCGCGAGGCGGCGACGATGCTCACCGACCCGAGCACGATCGCGATCTGAAATAACGCCTCTGCGAAATCGAAGTTCGGGTCACGCTCGGCGGCATGATCGCGCGCCGCCTCGAATTGCTTGGCCTTGGCAAGCAGTTCCTTCTTCCCTTCGCCGGTCGACGGGTCGCTTTCATAGCGGTCGACCCGCTCGCGATAGCGCCTGGCCCTGTCCTGGATCTTTGCCTTCGCCGCTTCCGGCATGTCCGGTAGTGCAAGAAGTTGCAAGTCGAGTTCCTCCGCGGCGAGCTGGTAGACGGTCTGGCGGATGTTCCTCGCCTGGTAGAACCCGTAAGTATCGGAGGCCTGAATGTTGGCGTTGACGATCGTCTTTGTCGCATGCGCTCCACCCAATGCCGTGATGGCCAGCAGCATCGCGATGATGCCTAGGTAGATGCCGGTGAATTTGCGAAAATTGGCATCTGCCGCGGCGCTGTGGGCCTCGTGCTCCCCTCCGTGGATCTTCTCGGCGATCTCGCTCGCTTCCACCCTTTCCCTCCGTCGTCAACGGCTCAATGCCGCCTTGTAAGCCCGGACGGCCTCTGCAAAGCCCATGACGAGCGCGTCGGCGGTCAGCTCGTGGCCGATCGACGCCTCCGCGACCGCCGGCAAGGCTGCGACCAACGGCGGCAGGTTGTGCAGGTTGAGGTCGTGCCCGATGTTGACGACGAGCCCCAATTCGGCGGCGCGGTCCGCCGCGGCGGCGCAGGCGCGCAGCAACGCCGCATGGTCGCCCTGGCGGAAGGCGCCGGCGTAGGAACCGGTATAGATCTCGATCCCGTCAGCCCCGATGTTGTGCACCGGCGCGACGGCGGCCGGGTCGGGGTCGATGAACAAGATGACGCGGCAGCCCAGCGGCTTAAGCTCGCCCAGCGCGGCGTCGACAAGACGGTGCTGCGCGGCGTCGAGCTTCCAGCCCTCCTCCGAGGTGAAGGCTTCGGGGCTGTCGGGCACCAGGGTGCACTGCTCCGGCCTCATTTCGGCGACGATGTCGAGAAACCGGCGGTCCGGATAGCCTTCGAGGTTGAGCTCGAACCCGGGCCGCCACGGCCGCATCAGCTCGGCGAGCGCGAACACGTCGCTGCGGCGGATGTGGCGTTCGTCCGGGCGCGGATGCGCGGTCAGCCCGTCTGCGCCGGCGTCATGCGCGATCCGGCCGAAGCGCAGCACATCCGGCACGCCGGTGCGTCGCGAGTTGCGCAACAGCGCGATTTTGTTGAGGTTGACGCTGAGCCGCGCCATCGCGGCTATTCTGCTGCGGCGGCCACGCTTTGCCGGTCCGCCGCGGTCTCGAAAAACCGTCTGCCCGTAGCGCGCTGGTTCTCGTAGATCGAGCCCTGATGCTCGGCCGGCGGTAATGGCAGACGGACCGGAACGGGGGCGAGGCGCGGCGTCACGGTCGGCTCGCCGGCGAGCAGAAGCTCGTCGAACTTCTCGATGCCGCCCGCGAAGCCGAGCAACGGCCAGGCATCGGCAGCGCGGTACTGGAACAACAGAAACCGCCGCTCCTTGCCGGAAAAATTGGTCGCCGAGCCATGCACCGCGCGGACATGGTGAACGGTGATCGAGCCGGCCTTGCCGAGGCAGGGCACAACGGCCGCCACATCGAGACCGCAGGCCGCCGGATCGATCGCGCCGCAGAACCGACCGTCGGGCCCGTGATGGTTGTAGACCGGGCCCAGATGGCTGCCCGGGATCACCATCATCGGGCCGTTCTCTGCCTCGCAATCATCGAGCATGATGCCGACCGCGGCCAGATCGTCATTGGTGTGCGGATAGAACGCCCAATCCTGGTGCCATTCTATCGGCGCGCCATACCCGGCCGACTTCATGTTGAGCTTGCCGGTGTCGAAGCGCACGGTCCCCCATAAATCCGCCAGCACCTCGACAATCTTCGGATGGCGCGCGGCGCGGGCATATTCCGGATGGTGCAGCTGCGGCGTCTTGATGCGCCGCACCCGCGGCTCCGCCGCCGAATGCGACTCTTCGAGATCGTAAATCTCGTCATTGGCAACGACCGTGCGGGCGTTGCGGACGAACTCGTCGGTTATCCGGCGCAAAGCTTCGACTTCGCCTGGCGTAAGGATCTCGGGCAGCACGATGAACCCGTCGCGGCGGTAGGCGGCGCGGTGGGCGGACGACAGCATGGCTCCTCCTGGGCTCGGTGGCGCGAGCGAATTGCTGGCCCGCGAAGACGGGATTGTCAACCCGCTGCGGCCGTATGTTGTCCCCGATCTTACATCATAAGGGTTGATTTGATTTAGTGCTGTGTGCTTAATCGGTTGGCGGGGCTCAATCAGGGGATGCCTATGCCAGCCGAGAGGCACTGGGCCGAAAGGCCGGGGCGATGTTTTTGCCTTTTGATCGCTGGCTTGGCGATCTGCGCATCCACTGTGCACGCGACAGACCTTTGCGTCAGAGATCCTCGCGCCGAGGCGGTCGACTCGTCCGCCCCGGTGACGCAGAGCTTTTTGGACCAGATGAAGGCGGTCGGCGTCAGCACCATCATCCGTTATTACGACCACGAGGACGAAACCCTTCCCGGGAAAACATTGAGGCGGGGAGAACGCGACACGATAGTAATGAACGGTCTGAAGATGGGCGTCGTGTTTCAGCACAAGAATAATAAATTCGCGTCGTTCACTGCGTTGCGCGGCCGCCAGGACGCGGAGCGAAGCCTCCTCCTCGCCGCCGAAAACTCTCAACCCAGAGGCAGCGCGATTTACTTCGGAGTGGACGGGTCGTGGCGCGCGCCGTCCGAGTTGGCCAGCATCGTGGCCTATTTCCAGCAAGTGAACGCCACAATGGCAGGCAGCGGCTACCGCGTCGGCGTCTATGGCAGCGGATTGGTCTGCAATACGCTGCTGGCCAATGGCCTTGCCGAGCTGTGCTGGCTGGCCGCGCCGACCACCTGGCCGGATTTCAGCGCCTGGTACCAGACAAAGCGGTGGAAACTGGTTCAGCTCCCAACGACGCAGTGCGGCGGCCGCAGCGTCGATTTCAATCTCGCCAACGGCCGCGAAGCGGAATACGGCCAATTCGGCAAGTGAAATGCGGCTTGCCGCTGATGCTGGCTGATCTTCGCTGTTATACCGCGAATTTGCAGCCAGCGCACTGGAGAAGCCCGCAGAAATGCTCGCTTTTCGTCGGCCGCGGCAGGAGAATAACAGCGAAGAACAGCCAGCCGTAACAGCCAGAGAACAGCGCAGATAATCTGAGACAACCAATAAACCTCGCCGTGCGCGGGTGGCCAGGCCCGAGCATAAAAGAGCCCGGATGCCTCTACCACTCGCTGTGCAAGACCCAACGTTGTCGGTTCACGATAACATGCGATTATGGCAATTCTTCGGTCGTCGAACTATCGGGCTGGCCTGACCACCAGGGCCTCAGTTGCTGCGGAACAGGTCCTGGGGAATGCCCGCCGCGGCGAAGACGTAATCGCGCGAGGCTTCCAACTGCCGACGCAAATGCGGCAGATCGACGTCGAGGAGTTGCCCCTTCCATTTGCGCACCTTGCCGGCGACGATCACGGTCTCGACATTGGTGCGGTCCATCAGCGACACGACCGCACCCGGCACTTGGTTGAGCGGCGCCACATTGATCCTGGTGGCGTCGAGGACGATGATGTCGGCCTCCTTGCCCGGCGTCAGCGATCCGGTCTTGCCGTCCAGCCGTAGGGCCCTGGCGCCGTTGATCGTGGCGTAGCGCAAGACGTCGCGCGTCGTGAGCGGGGCGATTGTGCCGGCGGGCGGCGTCGGCCACGGATTGGCTGCGGCGTCGAGTGGAAGTCCCCAATCGACCTCGTTTGGTGGAAAGCCCTGATCGAGGATCATCTGGTTCAGGACCACGCGCTGCAGATTCATGCAGGACCGCATTTGGGTGAAGAAGTCGGCCGTCAACGTGCATTCGACATCGACGCTGAGAGACGGCTCCATGCCCAGGCTTTGCAGCTTCAGGATGGGCGGCATGCCGTGGCGCATGTTCATCTCGATCGGAAAGGCGATCGAGACCTGCGCGCCGGTGTCGTGCACCTTCTGCCAGCCAAAGTCGGACATCCCCGTCATGTGGATGAACAGATTGTCGGGCCCGAGCGGGATGTCGTGCTGACTGCCGCCTTGGCCCGCGGCGAGCTGGTCGAGGATCGGACGTATCCCGAACGGGGAGAGGATGTGCGCGGCAATCTGCAGACCGAGTTGACGCCCGATCTTCCAAGACTGTTCGTAGACCGCGTCCCCAAGATACACCTCGCCGCCCATGATCATCGTGACGAGCTGGTCGGCCGAGGCGAAGTACCGCTGTTTGATGCGGAATGCATCCTGGGGATAGGCATACTCGGGGCCGTTGCTTCCCGCGCCTTCGAAATAGCCGAACGCCGAACGACGCCCAGAATCAAACAGGGCTTGGATGGCGGCGTCCGAGTGCTGGGAGGTGTGGTGGATCTGCGAGACGTCGTGCACGGTCGTGACGCCGTCGTCGAGCTGGCTCAGCGCACCGAACAGCTCGTTGATGTACACGTCCTGTGGCCGGTACACCGGGGCGAATTTGAGGAGAATGTACTCGTAGTAAGTCGTAGTCCCGGCCGCCGTGCCCGAGCCGTCGTTGATCAGGATCCCATCGGCCAGAAAGCTGCGCAGCACTGTCTCGAACTGGTGGTGATGCGTATCGATGAAGCCGGGCATGACGATGCGACCGGTTGCGTCGATCTCCGCCGCGCCGCCCGCATGCAGGTTCGGCCCCACGGCAAGGATCTTCTTGCCCTCGACCAATACATCGGCCTGCGGGAAGTCGCCCACTTGGGGGTCCAGCGACATGACCGAGCCGCCGCGAATGACATAGCGCCGGCCCGGCCTGCCGCTGCCGAGGGGTGGATCTCCCCCGTCCGCCGCAACAGGACGCGCCGCGAACAGAGTGAGGCCCGCAGCGCCGACCCCGGCCGCCGCCGCACCTTTCAGAAAATTGCGCCGCGAGCGGAGATGGTTCCGAGGCCGCCCCTCATCGCACAATTTACACATGCCGCCGTCTCCCCCACAGTGCGAGTTATTTGAACCAAAATCGCTCTTTTGGGAGTATTCGGCAACTGTAATCCCGCACCGCCAATCGCGAGATCATGTCGTTCAGCGAAGGCGGGAGCAGTGCAGCATGTATCGGGCTCGCCTCGCAACTAACCCGTCATTGCTGCGCAAAGGTCTTGGGGATGTCGGCCGCGGCAAAAAATGTGGTCCGTCAGCGGCAGACCATTTTTTTGCCTGTGAACTCCTTCACACCGAAAGCGGCACCGAAGGCACCATAGTAAGGCGTCGCTCACGCCGTACACCCGAGCCAACGAGACCCTGGGTGATGATCGAAGCCGTCGTGATTGGCCCCGGTGTTCTGGAGCCGTGACGCTCACGCGGCGCACCAACCTGCCCAAAGGGAGATCTGCCGTGAAAATCAGGAAAGCCTCCAATACGTTGACGGTCGCCGAATGGGAAAATTTCGTATGCGCCTACAAGAACCTGAGGGAAGGTCTGTTCAAAGGCGTCGCCAAACCGAGTTTGGACGACTTTGCCGACGAGCATGCCGACGCCTTCAAGGACAAACATATGGATTGGCACGTACACACCATGCCGGCGGACGCGGACAGACCGGACTGGGGCGTTTTGTTTTTTGCCTGGCATCGAATGTTCTTGAACGAGTTCGAAAACCGGCTGCGCAGGGAAGTGCCCGGCGTCACCATCCCCTATTGGAACGCGTTCAAGGAACCTTTTCCGGAAGAGCTCAAGAAGATCTCCGACAACGATGGTGCTGTGATCTCCCCGAGCCAGCTGCACCTGCCAAATTTCGACGAGCCCGATTTCGAGAAGTTTCAACACGACTTTGAGGTGGGATACCACAACGACGTGCACGCGATCCTCGGCGGGACGGTCGGAAGAGCCCATTCTCCGCGGGACGCTACATTCTGGCTGCATCATGCCTTTGTCGACCGCCAATGGGGACATTGGTTCGAAAAGCACAACGGCGCGCTCCCCCCGACGATGGAGCAGTCGCTTCATGGAGACACGATCGTTACCGGAAAAAAAGTAAAGGACGTCCTGCACACGACGCAATTGGACTACGTGTACGGCAACGGCATCTACAATAATGTCGCAAGCAAGGGCAGCGACACCTTCGCCGCCACGGCCGAAAAGGGCATGATATTGTGCGCCAGTTATGCCGAAAATCTGCACGCTAAAATTCACGTCGCCGCCCTCTCCAATGTCGCCCTGTTCTTGACACTGCAACCGTTCATGAACGGGATCCCGATGGCGAAGCTCGGGGTTTTTCCGCCGGATACGGGCTATGTCGACCTCAAAGCCGGCAAATTCGACGTGCCCAAAGAGCAGGGCCACATCCATATTTTCAAGAAACCGGTGGGATCGGGGTTCAGCTACATCATCGAGGCGGTAAACGGCACGCGGCTCGCCATATTTACTGAAATCACCGATTTCACCGCAGATGACGGCAAAGGTGCGAGCGACTACGAAATGCTCTACATCTGAACATCCGTGGACGTCACACGAGCCGCGTAATTGGGGTGCGGAAGGGTGGGCCGGGAGCGCCAGCGAATTCCGCCGCCGACGAGTCAATTCGATGGTCAATCTTCTCCACGAGCTACGGAACCCTGACCTCCACTTCCTGCCGAGTTTCGCTGAGAGCCGCTTGTCCGAAGCTGGGTGAACACATATGTTTACCCAGTGACCAGCGCAGAGTTCAAGCGATGGCTTGAACGACAAGGAGCGACTTTCGAGCCGGCAAAGGGCGGCCATATGTGGGTACTTCTGCGGGGCCGGCGCGCAATCTTGCCGATGCACGGCAGCCGTAAAGAGATGAAGCGCGGGACCGTTGCGGCCATCAAGAAGCAGCTGGGTTTACAATGAGGTGCCTATGCGGGCCTATCCTGCAGCTTTGATACCCGATCCGGATGGCGGTTTCACGGTGACCTTCCGCGATGTGCCGGAGGCGATCACCGAGGGGGATACCCGGCAGGAAGCGCTCTTGCGCGCCGAAGATGCGATCGAATCGGCGCTCGCCATGTATATCGCGGCCGGCGAACCGCTGCCTGCGGCCTCCGAGGCCGAGGCTAGCGAGGAGCTGGTGCCGCTGTCGGCGTTAGGGATGGCGAAAGCCGCATTGTACGACGCGATGCGCGAGCAAGGTATCGGCCGTGCCGAGCTGGCGCGCCGCCTGCGCTGGCATCTGCCGCAAGTCAGTCGCGTTCTCGACCTGCGTCACGCTTCCCGAATGGAACAGGTCGAAACCGCTCTCGCCGCACTCGGCCTGCGCCTCATCGTTGACGTGGCGCGAGCCGCGTAATTGTAGGGTGATGTAGGATGGGTCGAGCGAAGCGAAACCCATGGTCCAAAACGCACCATGACAGCTTACCGCCGTAACCTTGTCGCCGGCGGCACATATTTCTTCACCTTGAACCTCGCGGACCGTCGGTTGTCGTTTCTCACCGATAATATCGGATTGTTGCGGGCGGCGTTCCGCTATACCCGGGCTCGCCATCCCTTTACGATCGACGCGATCGTAATATTGCCGGACCACCTTCATGCGTTGTGGACATTGCCCGCGGGCGACAGCGATTTCTCAACGCGGTGGCGGCTCATCAAGACAACATTCTCACGCGGGCTGCACCTCAGCGAGCGCGTCTCGGCCAGCCGCTTGCAGAAGCGCGAACGCGGTATCTGGCAACGCCGCTTTTGGGAGCATACGATCCGCGACGGCGGCGATTTCGCTCGACACATGGATTACATTCACTTCAATCCGGTCAAGCATAGCTACGTGGAGCGTGTGCAAGATTGGCCGTTTTCATCATTCCATCGTATGGCGCGGCTCGGCTGCTACCCGCGCGAATGGGCAAGCCGTCCCGGCGGTGAGCCGGACCGCGGCTTTGGCGAGAGGTGATGGGTTTCGCTTCGAGGCTGGACAAGTAACTGGACCAGGTGAAAAATTGGTGACCTCTGCTCGCGCTGTCCCGGCGGAAGCCGGGACCCATGGTTCTTAATGACTCTAACTTTCCGCGTGATTGCAGTGCCTTACCAACGACCCACGCTCTTGCGGCATGAACCATGGACCCCGGCTTTTCGCCGGGGAAGCGGAGTGGGATCGGCTGCCGAAAATTTCTTGCCCAGCCTCTTCGCTCAACCCATCGTACGCACCACTTGCCTTTGCTCACCGTGTCGGGCATCAGGTCGCCCGGCTGGACGTGGGCTAGGTCACTGCGGTGTAGGTAGAAGTCGCCAATTCGCGGAAAATGTAGTCGAGGATCAAGGAGGAGTTTATTGTTCGCGTAACGTATTAGATTGCCAAAGCCGATCGCGAAGCCCACCAAGCTGATCCGCGATTTCATCGGCTCGTTCAGCTTTTTGTTCGGCTTGACGCCAGCGTTTGAATTTCCCACGCGTTTCGAACCGGGCTGCGTAAGTTTCTCCCTCTTTGTCAATACTCCAATGTGCGTGTACAAGGGAGTTGCGGTAATTAACTATTGATTTGGTCTCGGACAGCAGTTGGAGGACCTGTGTGCCTTCCCCGGATTTGATCTTTAGCTTTACCAGTGTCTTGAGGGTATCGATCTTGTTCGCGATCTGCTGGTGATGGATAGCGGTGATTGCGGAAAAAACATCGGTTTGAAGGAGGATCGCAGCCAAGTCCGTTAGCAGCGTGTCAATTTTCGAAACCGCGATCACGAGCCGCCCGATCGCGGTGGTGTGATCAGGCGATGGGGCGGTTTTCATGGCGCGTTTCGGGAATGGTTAGCTCACTTTAGAATAGACGGGAAGGCCGAGTAGGAAGAGATCTCACGTCATCCCGACGCGAGAGGAATTCTCGAGTTTCGCGAAGCTGATCCAAACCTCGTTCAGGGCGGCGACGATGACCAAGAGTTGCGCAGCGAAATGAATGCAGGGCGGGGGCTTCTTCGGCTCTGGATTTTCGCAAGCGCGATTTGGCTCATCTCGTGGGGAGCGTATATTTGGATTAGTCGGCTGGATGCCTTGGAAGACGCCACGGGACAAAGATTTATAGCATTTCATACCGGATTTGGGGCCGGCTGGAAGGAACCAAAAGATTTTGCTTTTGCTGATTACCTCAGTGTCGCATCTGTGGGACTCGGCCTACCTTTTATCGTCTTGGGACTCGGTTATGGCGCATGCTGGGTAATCGCCGGTTTTAGGCGTAGGGCAAATTAGGGGGATTATCCGCCTTTGACACTATTGAAAGCGTCGTCGTAGATAGCGGCGACCGCCGGCGCATTTTATTAGATAAAAAGGTCAATGCTATTTTCTAGTCTTTTTGGACTGCCGCATGGGACGAGTCTCGGTTTCGGTGGTCGCCGGACGCCGCGTCACATTCTCCTTAGCAGTGAAACGCCCCGTCCGCGAGTCGCGATACACCTTCTTCATCTTGGCCATTTGTCTCTCCATGGAATAAAAGTCAACTGCACCCACTCGTCGCGCCGCAGGTGTCGCATTTGAGGCAGGTGCCATTGCGGATGAGGGTGAAGTTGCCGCATTCGTCGCAATTGTCGCCTTCGTAGCCCTTCATGCGGGCGGCGCGGATGCGGTCGAGGCGGAGATCGGCCTCGGGCACCGGCGAAAGGGCGAGGGGGCCATCCGTTTCCAGTGATACGCCGCCGGCGCCGCCGTCGAGCACGGTCAATTTGTTGCGCAGGAAACCGGGGGACGCGGCGTGCCGCATCAGGTTCGATTCGGCCTCGCCCTTGCCGACCGTGTCGGGCATCAGATCGCCGGGCTGGACGTGCGCGAGGTCGCCGCGGTCGAGATAGGAGATCGCCAATTCGCGGAAGATGTAGTCGAGGATCGACGTCGCCATTTTGATCGCGTCGTTGCCCTCGACGATCCCCGACGGCTCGAAGCGCGTGAAGGTGAAGGCCTCGACGAACTCCTCGAGCGGCACGCCGTATTGCAGGCCGATCGAGATCGCGATCGCGAAATTGTTCATCAATGACCGGAAGGCGGCGCCTTCCTTGTGCATGTCGATAAAGACTTCGCCAAGACCGCCATCCTCGTACTCGCCGGTGCGCAGATAGACCTTGTGGCCGCCGACGACCGCCTTCTGCGTATAGCCTTTGCGGCGGCTGGGCAGGCGCCGGCGCTCGTTCTGCCGCACGACGCGCTCGACGACCCTTTCGACGACGCGCTCGACGATCCGCTCGGCGACGAGCGGCGCGCGCGCCGCGGGTGACTGCTCGAAGAGTTCCTCGGCTTCCTCGTCTTCGCCAAGCAAGCTGGAGGCCAAGGGCTGCGACAGTTTCGAGCCGTCGCGGTAGAGCGCGGTCGCCTTGAGCCCCAAGCGCCAGGACAGCATGTAGGCGTCCTTGCAGTCCTCGACCGTCGCCGCGTTCGGCATGTTGATCGTCTTGGAGATCGCGCCCGAGATGAAGGGCTGCGTCGTCGCGATCATCCGGATGTGGCTGTCGACCGACAATGAGCGCCGGCCCATGCGGCCGCACGGGTTGGCGCAATCGAACACCGGCAGATGCTCGGGTTTGAGGTGCGCGCCTTCCAACGTCATCGCGCCGCAACACCAGCTGTTGGCGGCGTCGATCTCGGTCCGGGCGAAGCCGAGCGCCGCCAACAGCTCGAAGCCGGGATCATCGAGCGCGCCCGGCGCGATCCCCAGACTGTCGATGCAGAAAGCTTCGCCCAAAGTCCATTTATTAAACGTGAATTTGATGTCGAAAGCCGAGGCGAGTGCCGCCTCGACGGCGGCCAGCGCCCGGTCGTCGAAGCCCTTTTCCCCGAGGCTCTCATGGTTGATGCCGGGCGCGCCCTTTAGCGTGCCGCGGCCCAGCACATAGCGCTCGATGTCGCCGATCTCGGCGGCACCGTAGCCGAGCGCCTTCAGCGCCTGCGGCACGGCGCGGTTGATGATCTTGAAATAGCCGCCGCCGGCGAGCTTCTTGAATTTGACGAGTGCGAAATCGGGCTCGATGCCGGTCGTGTCGCAATCCATGACCAACCCGATCGTGCCGGTCGGCGCCAGCACCGTCGCCTGCGCATTGCGGAACCCGTGCTGCTCGCCGAGCGCCAAAGCCCGGTCCCAGCTGCGCCGGGCCGCTGCGGCGAGCGCGGGGTCAGGGCAATTCGCCGCGTCGAGCGGCACCGGTGGAATCGACAGCCCTTCATACCCAGCGTCCTCTCCGAGGCCTCCCCCCACCTCACCCCGACCCTCTCCCCCCCGAGCGGCGGAGAGGGAGGAATTAACCCCATGGGCCGCGCGGCGATGGTTGCGGATGACCCGCAACATCGCCTCGCGGTTCTCGGCATAACCGGGGAAGGCGCCGAGCTCGCCCGCCATCTCAGCCGAGGTGGCATAACTCGACCCGGTCATCAGCGCGGTGATTGCGCCGCCGAGCGCACGGCCCGCGGCGCTGTCGTAAGGCAGCCCCATCGACATCAACAGCCCGCCGAGATTGGCGTAGCCGAGGCCGAGGGTGCGGAAGTCGTAGGAGCGGCGCGCGATCTCTTTCGACGGGAACTGCGCCATCAGCACCGAGATTTCGAGCACGATCGTCCACAGCCGCACGGCGTGCTCAAAACCGGCGACGTCGAAGCTTCCGTCCTCCCGGCGGAACGCCATCAGGTTCAGGGAAGCGAGGTTGCACGCAGTGTCGTCGAGGAAATTGTATTCCGAGCACGGGTTCGATGCGTTGATCCGGCCGCTCTGCGGGCAGGTGTGCCATTCGTTGATCGTCGTATCAAATTGCAATCCGGGGTCGGCCGACGCCCACGCGGCGTGGCCGATCTTGTCCCACAGCTCGCGCGCCGACAGCTGCTTGGCGACTTTGCCGTCGGTCCGCCGGGTCAATTCCCAGGCGCCGTCGCTGTAAACTCGTTCGAGAAAATCGTTGGAGACCCGCACCGAATTGTTCGAGTTCTGCCCGGCGACGGTCAGATAGGCCTCCGATTCCCAGTCGGTGTCGTAGGTGCGAAACTCGAGCTCGGTATAGCCCTGGCGCGCGAATTGGATGACCCGCTGGATATAGCTCTCCGGGATCATCGCCCGGCGGGCGGCGCGGATCTCGCGCTTCAGCGCCGGGTTCTGCGCCGGCTCGGTCCCCTCGCGGCACGCCGCCATGACCAGCTTCAGATGGCGCGCGGCGAGCTTGGAGCCGGCGACAAGCGCGGCGACCTTTTGCTCCTCGACGACCTTCCAGTCGATGAAGGTTTCGATGTCGGGGTGGTCGATGTCGACAATGACCATCTTGGCGGCGCGCCGCGTCGTGCCGCCGGACTTGATCGCCCCCGCGGCGCGGTCGCCGATTCGCAGAAAGCTCATCAGCCCCGAGGAGCGGCCCCCGCCCGACAGCGCCTCACCCTCGCCTCTGATCTTCGAGAAATTGGAACCCGAGCCCGAGCCGTATTTGAAAAGGCGCGCCTCGCGCACCCACAGATCCATGATCCCGCCCTCGTTGACGAGGTCGTCGGCGACCGACTGGATGAAGCAGGCATGCGGCTGCGGGTGCTCGTAGGCGCTGTCGGAGGCATGCAATTCGCCGGTCCGGTGGTCGACGTAGTAATGGCCCTGTGCCGGACCATCGATGCCGTAGGCCCAATGGAGGCCGGTGTTGAACCATTGCGGCGAGTTTGGTGCGCCGATCTGGCGGGCGAGCATCAGCCGGATCTCGTCACAGAAGGCGCGGGCATCCTCTTCGGCGTCGAAATAGCCGCCCTTCCAGCCCCAATAGGTCCATGCGCCGGCCATCCGGTCGAAAACCTGCCGGGCATTTGTTTCTCCACCGTGGCGGGCGCTCTCGGCCAGCGCTGCGAGCCCCCCCTCCCCGCCTTCGCAGGGACCGGCAGTGCGCCGCCACAGCCAGGGCGGAAGGCCCTGTTCCGCAACCGGCGCCAAACGCGCAGGCACGCCGGCTTTGCGGAAGTATTTTTGTGCAAGGATGTCGGAGGCCACCTGGCTCCACTCGGCCGGCACCTCGAACCCGTCGGCCTGGAAGACAACCGAGCCGTCGGGGTTGCGGATCTCGCTGCTGGCGGTGCGGAACGCCACCGCCTCATACGGGTCCCGACCGGCCGCGGTAAAATGGCGTGCGATGCGCATTCCTCTCCCCAAACCTCGCTGCCAGAGGTGGTTGCTCATCCAGTTCAACCTACTAAATCTAGGATAGGACGGAGACACCCGCAACTCATTTCGTAGGCACATCGGGAAAAGCACACCATATGTTGCGCGACGGCAACGCCCGGCCGGCTCTTTACGCCCGCCCGCGAGCGATGCGATAAACCCGGCCGCGAGGCGAGGCACGGATGGAGCGATGACGCTCGGCACGCGTTTATTGACCTGGTTCCGCGGCGAGTTGGTCGGCACCGACAACTACGGCAACCGCTATTATCGCGAGCGCGGCGGCAAGCCGGTGCGGCGCGGCGGCGGACGGGCCAGCCGCGAGAAGCGCTGGGTCATCTATAATGGCGAGCCGGAGGGCTCGAAGGTGCCGCCCGAATGGCATGCCTGGCTGCACCATACGGTCGACGAGCTGCCGCGGCCCGACCGGCCGCGCTATCCGTGGGAGAAGCCGCACGAGCCGAACATGACTGGAACGCCTTACGCCTATTATCCGCCCGGCTCGATCCGGCGTGGCGGCCACCGTGCCCGCGCCACCGGGGATTACGAGCCGTGGACACCCGAATAGCCCGGTTGCAGCAAACATGACCGGCAACGTGATCGAGACGGTAATGGGCGCGGTCGTCCTGGTCGTCGCCGCGCTGTTCCTGTTCTTTGCCTATACGACCAGTCAGGTCAGAGCCGTGCAGGGTTATCAGGTGACCGCACAATTCGAGCGGCTCGGCGGCTTGCGTGACGGCGGTGACGTGCGGATCGCAGGCGTCAAGATCGGATCGGTCGTCGCCGAGACCCTCGATCCGAAGACCTTTCTCGCGACAGTGCGGATGAGCATCGACCCTGCATATAAATTGCCCGAGGACACGGTCGCCGAGATCGTCTCCAATGGCTTGCTCGGCGATCAGTACATGTCGCTCGTCCCAGGCGGCGAGGAAAAGATGATTCCGCCCGGCGGGCAGATCAAATTCACGCAGTCTCCGGTCAGCCTCGAACATCTGATCGGGCAAATGATCTTTTCTGCACCCGCCGGGCAGAAGAAGCCGGGCGAGGGCGAGGCGCCGCAAGGCGCGGCTCCGAAATAGGCGATCGGGGCATGTCCGACAGCGACGGCAGCGAGTTTCCGGTCTGGCGCACGCCGGAAGGCGAGCCGGTTTCGTGTGTCGAGAAGATCAAAGTACTGAACGAGAATCTGGCCGAACTCAGAGAGCTGGCGCAGGAGGCGTTCGAGGATGCGGTGCTGATGGGATGCGAAGAGCGACAGGTGCGCGAGGTCCTCGCAGGCATCGTGGCCGGCATCGTCAACCCCTATCGCAAGTGACCCGCGCCCTTTTGCTTGTTCTATTGATCACCCCTCTGGGCTCGGCGCTCGGCGACATGACACCCGAGCCGGTAGCGCTGCTGGAGGGTCTCGACAAGACCACCGCACGTGTTTCGAAATTCGAGGCGCCGGTCGGGACGCCAGTGCAATTCGGCACGCTCGCGATCCGTGTCCGCGACTGCGAGAAAAGCCCCCCGGAAGACCCCCCCGAGAGCGCGGCGTTCATCGAGATCGATGACGCCCGCACGGGCAAGATCAGAACTCGCGTTTTCAGCGGCTGGATGTTCGCATCGAGCCCGGCCCTGTCGGCGCTCGAGCATCCCGTCTACGATGTGACATTGCTAGATTGTAAGGCGGCGAGCGGATCGCCGCGCAGCGCCTCCGGCAGCACCACCGGAAAAGACGCACGATAGGCGAGGGCCGCGCCGAGTAGGCGATGGTACCGCGCGCGGGTAATTTCGACCCCGCCGAACTGCGCAAGGTGCGGCGTCAGAAACTGAGTGTCGAGCAAGCGGTAGCCGCCGAGTCGCAAGCGAGCGGCCAAATGCACGAGCGCGACCTTGCTCGCGTCGGTCGCGCGGCTGAACATGCTTTCGCCAAAAAACGCGGCGCCGATCGCGACGCCGTAGAGCCCGCCGACGAGCGTACCACCTTGCCAGGCCTCGATGCTGTGCGCCGCCCCGCGTGCGAACAGCCCGGCATAGAGCCGGACGATCTGGTCGTTGATCCAGGTGTTGGGCCGCTTTTCGGTCGCCTCGGCGCAGCCGCGCATCACTGCTTCGAAGGCGCTGTCGCAGCGGATCTCGAACCCGCCATGCCGGACGACACGGCGCAGGCGTTTTGGGACGTGAAAGGCGTCGAGCGGCAGGATTCCGCGGCGCCTCGGATCGACCCAGAACAGCTCCGGATCGTCCGCCGATTCGCCCATCGGGAAGATGCCGGTAGCGTAGGCGGCGAGCAGGATCTCCGGGGTCAGCCGCAACGCACCTCGGCTCCAGTCACGCCTCTGGTCACGCCGGCCGCCTGACGAAATCTTCCAGCCAATGGACGTCGTAGTCGCCGTCGATAAACTGCGGCGCGACGGCGAGACGCTGGTGCAGCGGGAGCGTCGTCTCGATCCCGCCGATCACATACTCCTCGAGCGCCCGGCGCAGCCGCATCAAGCATTCGTTGCGGCTCTTGCCGTGGACGATCAGCTTCGAGATCAAGCTGTCGTAATAGGGCGGCACCTCGTAGCCGTCGTAGAGCGCGCTGTCGACGCGCACGCCGAGCCCGCCCGGCGGATGATAATCGGTTACCCGGCCGGGCGAAGGCAGGAAGGTGTCGGGGTTCTCGGCATTGATGCGGCACTCGATCGCGTGACCGCACAGATTGACGTCCGACTGGCGATAGCCAAACGGCGCGCCGGCCGCGATGCGCAACTGCTCGCGGACGATGTCGATTCCGCTGATCATTTCGCTGATCGGGTGCTCGACCTGCAGGCGGGTGTTCATCTCGATGAAAAAGAACTCGTCGTCCTGATATAGGAACTCCAGCGTGCCGGCGCTGCGGTAGCCGAGCTCGCCGAGCGCGGCGACAGTGAGCGCGGCCAGATGCTCGCGCTCTGTGCAGTTGAGGGCCGGGGAGGGCGTTTCCTCGAGCACCTTCTGATGCGAGCGCTGCAATGAGCAGTCGCGCTCGCCGAGATGAATGATGCCGCCCATCCCATCTCCGAGAACTTGGACCTCGATGTGTCGAGGGCGCTCGAGATGGCGCTCGAGATAGACTTCGCCGCAGCCGAAAAATGATTTCGCCTCGTTTTGCGCGACGGGCAGCAGCCGGGCGAGCTCGGTGGCGTTCCGCACTACCTTCATGCCGCGCCCGCCGCCGCCGGCGCTGGCCTTGATCAGCACCGGATAGCCGATCGCGCGGGCTGCCGTATCGGCTGCCGCGAGATCACGCACCGCACCCCCCGAGCCCGCAACCGTCGGGATCCCGAGCTTGCGTGCCGCCTCCTTCGCCGCGACCTTGTTGCCCATCAGCCTAATATGCTCGGGCGCGGGACCGATGAAGGTGAACCCATGCTCCTCCACGGTCGCGGCGAAATCGGCGTCCTCGGCGAGAAATCCGAGGCCGGGATGGATCGCATCGGCGCCGGTGATCGCCGCGGCGGAGAGGATCGCCGCGACGTTCAAATAGCTGTCGCGCGCCGGCGGCGGGCCGATGCAAACGCTCTCGTCGGCAAGCCGCACAGGCATTGCATTGGCGTCGGCGGTCGAATGAACCGCCACCGTCTTGATCCCCATCTCGCGGCACGCGCGGTGAATGCGCAGCGCGATTTCGCCACGATTGGCGATCAGCACCTTCTCGAACATGGATTCTGTTTCCCTATTTCCCTCTCCGCCCTTCAGGGGGGAGAGGGAGGGGACCCGTCGCGCGAGCGACGGGGAGGGTGAGGCGGGTCTCGGCAGCCGCTCTGGAATCCCCCACCTCACCCCGACCCTCTCCGCCCCCAAGGGCGGAGAGGGAAATCTCCAGCTCTCGGCGTATCGTCACCAGCACACCGCCAATATTTTCCATCACATCCCCATTCCAGAACCGGATTATCCGATAGCCTCGCCGGGCGATTTCCCGGCTCCGAAGTTCATCCGCACTAGACGAGTTCGCGTGTCGTCCGCCATCGAGTTCAACCACGAGCTTCGCCGCCGGACAGGCGAAGTCGACGATGTGTCCACCGATCGGGTGTTGCCGGCGAAACCGGTGAGGAAGCCCGAGTTCACGTAGATCGTGCCACAAGCGCCTCTCGGCCTCCGTCATGTCTCGCCTCAGCCGCCGGGCGAGTATCGTCCTTTTACGAACCCTCACTCGATCAGCATCAGGATCGCGCCATACTCGACCGGCTGCGCGTCGGCAATCAGGATCTGCGCGATGCGCCCCGGGCGGTGCGCCCGGATCTGATTCATCACCTTCATCGCCTCGATGATCAGCAAGGGCTCCCCCTCGGCGACCGAATCGCCGAGCCGCACAAAGGGCGGCTCGCCCGGCTGCGGCGCCAGATAGGCGGTCCCGACCATCGGCGCCTTGACCGCGCCCGGATGCTCGACGGCGGTAGCTCGGGTCGCGGCTGGAGAGGGCGGATTTGCCGTCGGGGAAGAGCCCAGGCCCGGGCCTGCCGCGACCCGGGCGACCCGGATGCGGCGATCGCCGATCGCGTATTCGATTTCGCTCAGACCCGTCTCGGTCAGCAGCGCAGCCAGCGTGCGGATCAGGTCGGCATCTGGGAAAGGCGGGGGGCGGCCGCCGAATTTCACCAATCGATCCCCGCCTTGCGGAAGCCTTCGATCAGATGCTGGCGGTCTTCGGGGCGCAGTTCGCGAAGTTCGGCCAAAGGCAGCGACATGTAATGGCGGAAACCTTCGCCAAAGCGCTCCAACCCCTCCGCCATCACGGCGTGCGCCTCGTCGGCTTGCCCCGTTTGACCGAGAGCGGCGATCAGCGTGTTGTAGGGTTGGCGAAAATTCGGAAATGAATGGCGCAATTGGCGCGCCACTGCGACCGAGGCGACATAGTCCTCCGCCCAGTAATGCGCCCGGGCAGTAAAATGCAACCACAGTGGAACAAGAGGATCGAACGGGCTGAGGCGTATCGCGGTCTGCAACGGCTCGATCGCCTCACGCGGCCGGCCCCCCCAAAGGCGGGCGCCGCCTCTGGCGCCATGCGCTACGGCCGAGTTGGGATCGAGACTGACTGCGAGATCTGCCTCGGCCAGACTTTCCGCATGCCGGCCCGACATCCACAAAGCCCGCCCCATCGCGGCGTGGGCCGCTGCTTCTGTCGAGTCGATCTTGATCGCACGGCCTGCATGTTCCAGTGCATGCGAAATGTTCGCCTCTCGCGAACGAGGCTGGAACAGCGTAATTTCGTTCAGGTCGGTCACCGCGAGGGCAGCTTCGGCCGGCGCAAACCGCGGATCGAGCTCGATCGCGCGCCGGAAAAAGCTGCGGGCTTTCTCGTTCTCTTCCGCCTCGACATTCGCGAGATGCCACATGCCGCGGTGGTAGCTTTCCCATGCGTCGAGGCTCTGGGGAGACTTACGCGCCGCACGCTCGCGCTCGCTGCGCTCGACCGCCGGCAGGATCGCCCCGGAGACGCTGGCGGTGATCTCGTCCTGCACGGAAAAAATATCGGCAAGGTCGCGGTCGAACCGCTCTGCCCACAAGTGCCCTCCCGACGTGGCATCGATGAGCTGTGCGGTCACCCTCGCGCGGTTCCCGACCTTGCGCACACTTCCTTCTAGGACATACCGCACGCCGAGCTCGCGTCCGACGTCTTTGATTGCGACCGCCTTGCCCTTGTAGATGAAGCTGGAGTTGCGCGCGATCACAAACAACAGCCGCGACTTCGACAATACGGTAATGATGTCTTCGGCGATGCCGTCGGCGAAGAACTCCTGCTCCGCATCGTCGCTCATATTGGTGAACGCCAAAACTGCGATCGACGGCTTGTCGGGCAGCGGCAACGACGCGGGAGGAGCAACTCCGGCGCCGATCCGATAAACCCGAATTGGCCGGCTGATGTTGTGCAGCTGCTGCTCGCCCAGATCTTCGAAGGCGACGTCCACTTTCCCGGCAGCGTCCTCCTGCACACGAGCCGAAACACAGATCCCGCCGGGCGGGGCGAGTGCCTCGAACCGGGCCGCAATATTGACGCCTTCGCCAAAGATGTCGCCGTCCTCGACGACGACGTCCCTAACATTGATCCCGATTCGCCAGTGGATCTGCCATCGGTGTGGATCGCGGCGTTTCGCTCGCTCATTCCCGCCTGTACCTCGGTCGCGCAGCGCAGCGCATCGACAACACTCGAGAACTCGACCAAGAGCCCGTCCCCGGCCGTATGCACGATCCGGCCCCGATGCTCGGCTATCTTGCGGTCGAACAGATCCGCCCGGACCGCCTTTAAGCGGCTGAGCGTACCCTCTTCATCGGCACCGACCAGGCGCGAATAACCGGCGACATCGGCCACGAGGACGGCCGCCAGGCGGCGCTCCATAGGGGCTCTCATGCTCGCGCTATCCCCGCGCTGTTGATGCTAAGAGATGGGGACCAAATTCAAATCGCGCAGGGCTTGAGGAATAAACGGCAGTGGTCGGGCGCATTCAGTATGGTTCACCACACAGCGGGAGGGTGAACACCGGTCGTTAGCGATTGGCCTCGCCCGGCTCCCGCTCGATGATATGGGCGAGCGCCTCGAGCGCCCGCTCGTAGCCTTGCGCGCCCAACCCGCAGATCACTCCGGTCGCCGCGAGGCTGACATAGGAGCGGTGGCGAAAACTCTCGCGGCGGAAGATGTTCGACAAATGCACCTCGATGACCGGCAAGTGGGCGGCGAGAAGCGCATCGAGCACCGCCACCGAGGTGTGGGTCAACGCCCCAGCGTTCAGAATGATGCCGTCGGCCGATTCTCGCGCCTCCTGGATCCAGTCGACGAGCTGACCCTCGTGATTGGTCTGGCGAAACTCGATCTGCAGGTCGAGCGATGCGGCGCGGGCGAGGCATCGCTCCTCGATATCGGCCAAGGTGTCGCGGCCATAGATCGAAGGGTCGCGCACCCCGAGCAGATTGAGGTTGGGACCGTTGAGGATGTAAATTGCAGGCAATTGCGCGCTCCCGAGCCCGATTGCCCGCTTATAGCACGGCTACCAACCTACACTAGATCTCGGGCGCCTCTTTCTTTTCGGTCTGCTCGCGCTGCTCGGTCTCCTGCGTCGAGCTGCCGTCGCGGCGCGACTCGGCACGTTCCTGCTGCCGCCGCAATTTCTCGTCTTTTTTGGCCTTCTTCAACCGATCGCGCTCCGCTCGCTCAAAGCGGTAATTCGTCCTGAACGCCAAAGGGATGCTCCTCCTCCTACGGTGAGCTCGTGCGGCTCAAATCAGTATCCCTCGCGCTCGAGCCGCTTGCGCAGCATTTTGCGATGCCGGCGGATTGCCTCGCCCTTTTCGCGCGCCCTGCGCTCCGACGGCTTTTCATAGGCCCGCCGCCGCTTCATCTCGCGGAAGGTGCCCTCCCGCTGCATCTTTTTCTTCAGGACCCGGAGTGCCGAATTGACGTCGTTGTCGCGTACAAAAACTTGCATGGCCAGCTATCTCTGGTTTGTTAGGTTCGCGTTGTACCGGCTGAGGCGGGGAGCCGCGGCGAACCGGCGCCGCTCCCCGCCCGAGCTAGCCCTGCTTCAAGTTGATGGCCGAGGTCTTTCCTCGATCGCCGCGCTCGAGCTCGAAGCTCACCTTCTGCCCTTCGTGCAGATTGCCCATACCAGAGCGCTCGACCGCTGAGATATGAACGAACACATCCTTCGAACCGTCGTCGGGTTGAATGAAGCCGTACCCCTTTGTCGGGTTGAACCACTTCACGGTTCCAATAGTCATGGATTTTCCTTCAAAAACACATTGCCACCGCTCGGAAGTAAGCGGAGGGTCAAGCTTCTGCACGGTGCGGGGAGCAGGTCCGGTACTCGATCAGGAGCTTGGGAGAGCAGCCGAACCACGGGAAGTCGACGGTAAACAGATAAGCTCTCCACCCTTGGCTTGCAACTCGCAGCACCATCATCGCAGCGCGGAGCGGCGGCCCACAAATCACATCACATCGGCAAAGGGGGTTGTAGGGAAATCGGCTGCATCGCGGCTGTGCACGCTTCGAGACGCGCTCTCCGGGCGCCCTCAGCATGAGGTACTTCTTAGAATCTGGACGCGATATTGACGGCATTTTACGGGTTTTGTGCAGTTCATTCGGAAGAAACGATGCCGCAAGAGCCGCCCGCTGTATCGCTCCATATCCAATTGACGCAACTCTATCAGAGGGCGCGGCGAGCTATCGACGAAGCTCATCATCTCACCGCCGATCGCGATTTTATCCTTTGGTGGTACGGGATGCGGCCGCGATCCGAGAAACCGCCCTCTGCAATGCTGGATGAATGAAACGCACCCTCCGCCATTCTCAGACGACTTTCGGGCGCGAAGTATGCACGAGGCCGGATATTGTATTGATCAGATCCGTCATCCTGAAGGGCTTGCGAAGGTGCGGCCGCTCTGCATAATCGCCCGGCAAACCGGCGGTCCCGTAACCAGTGACAAACGCGAATGGGACGTTGCGATACGACAGCGCTTTAGCCACTGGATCGATACGGTCGCCCCCTAGATTGACGTCGAGGATCGCGGCATCGTAGGTCCCTCGGCCGGCTGCCTCGAGCGCTTCCCCAATTCGAGGGATCGGCCCTGACACGATGCACCCTGCCGCGTGCAGCATGTCTTCGATCAACGTCGCCACAAGAAATTCGTCTTCGACGACCAGTACTCTGACGCCTTCGAGTTCCGCCGTCATGACGCAGCTTCCCCTATCACCGGTTCGTCTGGGGGCGATCCAAAGGTTACGTATTGCGGGTTTTCCGGAATTACGATCCTACATTGGAGCCCTCCATCGACCGCACCGAGAGTCGCTTCACCCTGTAATTCGAAACGAACGCCCCGTTCGATGAGTTCCGTGCCAAAACCGCGCGCCGGAAGTCCGTCGATCTTCGGCCCGCCACGCTCCGTCCACGTGAACTCCAGACGCCTCTGGCGGTCGCCCGCGGTCGTCCAGCCGATTTCGACCCGGCCGCGGGGGGTGGAGAGAGAACCGTATTTAGGGGCATTTGTCGCGAGCTCGTGAACAACCAAGGCCAGAAGAAGCGCCGCTTGGGGTTTCAGGCTGACCGGCGGCCCGTTCACAGTAATATGGGCGCCGTAAGGGGCGAGCTCCGTCGAGATTAATTCGCGTAACGGCGCCTCGGTCCAGCCGGCGTTCGACAGCAAGTCATGGGTGTGCCCGAGAGCATGGAACCGGCCCAGCAGATCCGTTTTAGCTCCTCCGTCCGGCAGGGTCCGCTCGGTAATCGACGAGACGACCGCAAGTGTATTCTTGACCCTATGGCTGAGCTCGGCCGCGAGTACCTTCTGCTGCTCCTCGGCGGCGATAATGCTGGTAACATCGACAAAAGTCAGGAGCACGCCATCGATGATATCGCTTGAGATTCTATAGGGTAGGAGCCGCGCAAGGTAATGTTCAGTCCCCTCCGACAGGCTCAACGCGCGCTCGATCGCCTCGCCGCCGAATACCGTCCGGATATCACTTTCGAGATCTGGATAGTCAAGACGGCTGGAGAGATCGGTCAGCGGACGGCCCTGGTCGCCCGGCAACAAATTGAATAACTTGGAAACAGCTGGCGTAAATGAACGAATAACCAAGCGCCTGTCCAGGAAGATCGTCGCGATCTGCGTGCTTTGAAACAAATTGTTGAGATCGGCATTGGCCCGGTCTAGCTCCTCAATCTTGATGCTGAGCTCGTTATTTACGGTCTGTAATTCCTCATTTACCGATTGCAACTCCTCCTTCGAGGTTTCGAGCTCTTCGTTTGTTGATTGCAGTTCCTCATTGACCGAGAGCAATTCTTCATTCGAGGAGCGAAACTCCTCATTCGCCGTTTCGAGCTCTTCTATTGTCGATTGCAGTCGCTCCTTGGTTTCCTGCAGCTCCTGCTCGATCTGCCTGACGGTTGTATCCTCGCTGTCTGGATGCGCCACCCCGGCGGTTTCTTCAACCGTTCTGATCGGGCCGCGGTCGATAAATACGATGCCGTAAACTGTCTCGTTTCCTTCGGTGACCGGCTCGACTGCAAGGCTCACCGTCTGAGTGCCACCATTGATCTGCACCGCGATGCGGTCGCGCACGAACCGCCTGCCGGTTTCCTTGGCGCAATGGAGTGCCGCCCGCAAATCCGCGCGCAACCCCGGGCGGGCCATCGCGACGATGTCGCGATTGGGGGGCCCGACTGCCGGCTGGAGATATTTGCCGGTTCCAGATGAGAAAAACAGCGTCTGACCGGATTCGTCGACGATCACGTAAGTGGGGGCAAAACGCTCGACGACCGTCGCAGCGATCCCGCGCAGCATGTCCGAGCGCTGCAGCAACCCGCCCTGGCTCTCCTCCATCCCAGCCGTCCCGCGCCGCGAGGTCGGCAGAAATTGCCGTAAAGGGAGGGGAGGGCGTGACGCCAAGTCTCGACGGCGGAAGATGCGGCTCTTTCTATCAAGTGTCACGAATAATTCGCCGTAGCGGGAGAGGTTTTCCGAACCTCCGAGAAACAAATAGCCTCCCGATCGCAGCGAGTAATGGAACAGCGGAATGATTTGCGCCTGCAGTGTGGGTTTCAAATAAATTAGGAGATTTCGGCAAGAGATCAGATCGAGGCGGGAGAAGGGCGGATCGCGGATGACGCTGTGGGTCGAGAAGATGCACATGTCGCGCAGCTCCTTTACCACCTGATACATACCGGCTTCGTTGACAAAGAAGCGGGTGAGCCGTTCAGGCGAGACTTCCTTGACGAGGTTCGCCGGATACCGCGCCGCTCGGGCGACCCCCATAGCCGCCTCGTCGATATCGGTGGCGAAGACCTGAACCTTGGGGGGCGCCACCAATCTTTCAGCCTGCTCCCGCAGCAGGATCGCGATCGAATACGCCTCCTCGCCCGTAGAGCAGCCGGCGACCCAGACGCGGACCTCGTCGTCGGCGCCTCTGCCCTCGAAAAGTTTTGGGATCACCAATGTCTCGAGCGCCTGAAAGGCTGTCACGTCGCGAAAGAAATCGGTGACGCCGATCAAGAGATCCCGAAATAATGAATGCACCTCGTCCGGGTCCTTTTGCAGCCGCTCGGCGTATTCATCGAGCTTTGTGGTTTGCACCACCTGCATACGCCGCTGAATGCGGCGCTGAAAGGTCCGCTCCTTATAGTCACTGAAATCATGCCCGGTGCGGCTGCGCAACAGACCGTAAATCTTGGCCAAAGCGTCGCCGGGCTTTTCCGGATCGAAGGCGCCCCAATTTCGGACGTAAGCGATGATACGCCCCGGGATTTCCTCGACCGGCAGCTCCAGATCAACAAAGCCGGCCGCGACTGCGCTTGACGGCATCTCGGCAAAACGCGGCCGCGACACGTTTGAGCCCTGGGCGATCGTCAGACCGCCGTTCTCCTTGATCGCCTTGATCCCCACGGTGCCGTCGTGGCCACCCCCGGAAAGCACGATGCCAATCGCGTGCTCGCCTTGGTCCTCGGCAAGCGCATTGAAAAAAACATGGATCGGCGCTCGCTCTCGGTCGCTGCGTCCGGTGCGGCGCAGATGCAGCCGCGCGCCGCGTATGGTCAGAATGGCGCCGGGCGGCAGGACATAGACGTGCTCCGCCTCGACCCTCTCGCCATCCTTGGCGTCGACAACCGGCATCCGGGTGGCGCGCCCGAGGATCTCTGCCAGCATGCTCTCGCGATCGGGCGGCAGGTGGGTGACGACGACAAAGGCCAAGCCGTTATCGGCCGGGACGGCCTTGAAGAACTCCTCCAGCGCCTCGATCCCACCCGCGGAAGCGCCGATGCCGACAATTGGAAGAGTAGGCGCCAGTATCTTATCTCACCTTGCCGGGCGTTTGGGGTTGGCTTCACTCTTGAGAACAAAAGAAGCGCTGAGGCATCCCAAGTTTCAAGGGGAATCGGCCCGGAACGAAAGTGGCACAATCGGGTTTGTCTAGAGATGTTCGGGAGGCGTCGATGGCAGGCCTTTCATCCGATGTGCGACAGCACTATGGCCGCATGCTGGAGAAGACGCGGGAACTCGCCGAACAGGTGCGAGAGACGGCGGAACGCGTCCACCAGCAGGCTCTGGAGGCGCACCGTCTCATCGAGATCGCCCGGCGCCAATCGGCGAGAGGGCGGGAATTGTCGAGAAAGGGCCGGGAAGAAGCGCGCGCCGTAGAGGCGACAATACAGTGGAGCCTCGACACCGCCAACAAGGCCGAGCGCCACCCGTCCGGCAAACGTGCGGGTTTGTGCCGCTAAGCCCCACTCTAGCCCCCGCTTGCGGGGGATGCGAGGGGCTTGGGGAGACGGTGCCGAGCAGAGCAAGGCGGGTGAGGGCCTTTACCGCGCGCCGGCCGGAGGCGTGACGGCGCGGCGGGGCGCCCAGGGCACCTCGCGCAGGCTGCTGAGGTCGATCTCCGGCATCGGCATACCCACCCGACTGGCGACGGCATTGGCGAGCGCGTTATATTGCTCGAAATTTCGGCGCAGCCGGCCGCGCCAGGCCGGGATGCCGCCGCTGGCGTGCAATTCGAAGGCGGACTCGCGGCCGTCGAGCGCCGAGGAGACGTGGTCCCACGCCATCTGCAGCAATGCCGAGCGCTGCAGTGCCGTGTAACCTCCGCCGCCGAAGGATTCCTCGAGCCCCGCGGCCATTTCGGGCGCGGCAAGATCCTTGTCCGACGGGCAGACCACCAATGAAGAGCCGGGCACGATGCGCAGGATCTCGGCCATGCGCTGCCGCGCCTTCAAGATCGCAATACCGCCGACTGCGAGATGGGCGTGGTTGGGTACGCAATAACCGGTCTCGGTGAACCTCGGATCGCGCTCGCAGGCGGTGACGCAGCTGCGGACAGTCTGCACTTCGATTGCCAGATCGACGAGGTGCTCGATCGTCTGGTCGTGCTTTTGCAGGCCCATCGCATGGGTCAATGCCAGCGCCAGTCCGAGCGTGAACTCCGCCTTCGACAGCCAGCCATAGAGGTGGTGCCAGATCAGCCAGCGGACGACCGGCTCGGGCGATTCACCGAGCAGGAAGACGTGCTCCCACGGGATGAAGACGTCGTCGAGCCACATCTGGCCATCGAGCTCGTCGTAGCGGCTGCTGAGCGGGGCTACGAAGGGGTTCCGGTCGCGTACCGCGATCTTGCGGCAGACTGTGGTGACCCCGGGCGCGTTGACCGCGACGATGAAGGTCGCGCGATGCCCGTCGATCTCGATCCCGGACAGGCTCCCGATATAGACGTCCTCGGCGAAAGCGGGGCTCGTGTGCATGCCGATCTTGCCGCTAATGACGATGCCGCTATCGGTCTCACGGACGAGCCGCAGCGCAGCGCGGTCGGCCGGCTCCGGGCGCATGCGGGCACCGATCGTCGGGGCGCCGCCGCAGAAAGTCAGAAAGCGCTGCGTATCGGCGATCATGGCCCGGTATCGCGCCGCGTTGGCGATCTGCTCGGGCGAGACGTTGCGTTCCTCGACCGAGGCTTGCACGCCGAGCGCGATCATGTGCCCGTAGCACGGGGTGTGCGTGATGTTGCCGGCGCTGAGGAACGTCGTCGCGGAGAAGAACTTCCCCATCCCCGTGAGGTCGTCGGCCGTCTTCGGGACGACATAGGCCCAGGGGGTGGGTTCGCGCTCCGCATCGGCGGGGCGGATCGCAATCTCCTGCCACTCCGGATCGAAATGCAGGTCGTACCAGGTGACATACTCGTCGACCATCGCCCGGGTCGCGGGATGGTTCGTCACATCCTCGACGAAACCCTCGCCCATCACCCAGACGCGTCGCCCGTCGCGCAGCGCCTGCCGGTATTCCGCCCCTGTTCGCATGCCGTTCTCCTGCCTCCGCACTCCGCGAGCCCCGCTCGCCCTTTGTATGACGCAGCGGGCACCATGATCGCAATTGCCTGGAAGGCAGGACCCACCAAACCGCAAGGCTTGGTGGGTAAAGACAGCGGACGGCTACATAGCGATTGAATACGTTCAGACGCTCTGCGGTTGCGCCCCGGGACCCTCCGGGGGCCGGCGCCGCTCGGCCATGAACTGGTCGAATTCCGCCTTGTCCTTGGCGTGACGCAGACGGTCGAGAAATGCCCGGAAATCGAGCTGCTCTTCTTCGAGCCGGCGCAAAGTCTCGGCGCGGTACTCGTCAAACGCGCGATTGCCGCTGGAGGCCCGATAGCTGCCGTACCGGCCCCAACGCTCGGCAGCCGACTGCATCCGCTCCATTCGCCGCTGCAGGCGTTCCATGCGGCGCCGCCAACGATCCCCGTTGCCGTGTGTCCCGCACGCCATCCGTCCACTCCCTATCAACAACCCCAGAACCAAGAACCCTACCGGCGGGAATAGGATGAAGCTGACGATCGTCAGCGCGATCCAGGCCGGTTTGCCGATGTCGTCCAGTTGCGCCACGAGCGCATGCATGGCGGCAGCCCTCATGTAAATGTTTGTCACATTCACATGAGGCGATTGCCACTCGCTGTCAAGCGCTACTCGCAGGGTGAATGCGCGGGCCGGCTCTCCATATACCGGACGCGATGGAATCTCTCATAGAGCCGACGCTCGGATTCATCTCGGCGCATTCGAGCTGGGCCTTCCCGGTCATGTTCATCACCTCGTTCGGCGAGTCGTTCGCCTTCGTGAGCCTGCTGTTTCCCGGCACCTCGATCCTGATCGTTGCCGGAACATTGATGTCGGCCGGGTCGCTGCCTTATTGGCCGGTTCTCGCCGGGGCGGTGATCGGGGCGGTGCTCGGCGACTCGATCTCGTTTTGGCTCGGTCAGCGCTTTGGCGGCGGGATCGGGCGGGTCTGGCCGTTTACGCGAAATCCGGACCTGCTGCCGAACGGCATCCGGTTTTTCGAGAAGCACGGGGGGAAAAGCGTCTTCATCGGCCGCTTTTTCGGTCCGGTGCGGGCGGTGATACCGCTTGCCGCGGGTATCATGCGAATGCCGCGCGGCCGGTTCTGGTTCGCCAACGTCACCTCGGCGATCGTCTGGGCGCCGATGCTGCTGTTTGCCGGCGACGCGGTCGGTGATATTGGGGACCGCCTGATCGGATCGGCCAACACGGTAATGCTCGTCTTTGGCGGTCTGACCGTATTCGGTGTCCTTGCCGTGGTGTGGGCGATGGTCAAATCCGGCAGATCGAGATCGTGAGGGAGTCGGGATTGCCCTCGTTCTTTTCCCCTTACAGCCACGAATTCGTCCGCCTCGCAGCGTGTGTCCCCCATGTCGCGGTTGCCGATCCGCGGCAGAATGCCGAAAACGTCCTGGAATTGCTCGCTGCCGGCGACAAGGCCCGCGTCGCCTTGATGGTGTTCCCGGAGCTGGGGCTCTCGGCTTACGCGATCGACGACTTGCTGTTTCAGGATGCGGTGCTGGACGAGGTGGAGCGGCAGCTCGACCGGCTGATCTCCGCCAGCCGAGGCCTCTTCCCGATCTTCGCCGTCGGGGCCCCGCTACGGCATCGGGGACGGCTCTACAATTGCGGCGTGATCGTCCATCGCGGACAGCTGCTCGGCGTCGTCCCCAAGGTTTACCTCCCGAATTACCGCGAATTTTATGAGCAGCGGCAGCTTACCTCGGGCGAAGACGTCGTCGGACAAGCGATCGCGGTCGCCGGGGGCGAAGCGCCATTTGGGCGCGATCTGCTGTTCGCCGCTCAGGGAAGAGCGGCATTTACGTTCCATATCGAAATCTGCGAGGATCTCTGGGTGCCGCACCCGCCGAGCACCGATGCGGCGCTTGCCGGGGCCGAGATCCTGCTCAACCTTTCGGCGAGCAACATCACGATCGGCAAGGCGGAAATGCGCCGCTTGTTGTGCGCATCGCAATCCGCCCGCTGCATCGCCGCCTATGCCTATTCTGCCGCCGGCGCCGGCGAGTCGACGACCGACCTCGCCTGGGATGGCCAAGCCGGCATTTTCGAATTGAGCGACATGCTCGCCGAGACCGAGCGTTTCTCGCCCGATCCCGAGATGGCGGTCGCCGATGTCGATCTCGGCCGCATCCGCCAGGAGCGGATGCGGACGAACACCTTTGGCGACAATGCGCGCGCTTCTGCCGACTGGCTTTATTTTCGCTGCATAGCCTTCGAGTTCGCCGCGCCCGACGAACCTCTCGAACTGCGCCGGACGGTCGAGCGTTTTCCGTATGTACCGGCGGACCCGGCCATGCTGCGCGAGAACTGCTACGAGGCGTACAACATACAGGTGCAGGGCCTTGCCCAGCGTCTCAAGGCGACCGGCCTGCAGAAGCTGGTCATCGGCGTCTCGGGCGGGCTCGATTCGACGCAAGCGCTGATCGTCTCGGCGCGGGTCATGGACCGTCTCGGGATGCCGCGCAGCAATGTGCTGGCCCACACGCTCCCCGGCTTTGCGACGAGCAAGACGACGAAAGCCAATGCCTGGCGGCTGATGCGCGCCCTCGGCGTCAGCGGCGCGGAAATCGACATCAGGCCAGCGGCGAAGCAGATGCTCAAAGACATCGGGCATGCCTCGGCGACGGGCGAGGCCCTCTACGATGTGACCTTCGAGAATGTCCAGGCCGGATTGCGGACAGATTATCTGTTCCGGCTGGCGAACCACAACGGGGGCTTGGTGGTCGGGACCGGCGACCTCTCCGAGCTCGGTCTCGGCTGGTGCACCTACGGGGTCGGCGATCAGATGTCGCATTACAACCCCAATGCCTCGGTCTCCAAGACCCTGATCCAGCATCTGATCCGGTTTGTCGCGGCGTCCGGCGACGTCGACGAGGAGACCGCCCAGGTGCTCCTCGAGATCCTCGCCACCGAGATTTCGCCGGAGCTGGTGCCGCCGG
>Ga0126383_10000083_pt1 | contig 44451 bp, 34 predicted proteins | sample PanSoiMetPlot_35_FD_96882 | JGI IMG/M metagenome (GOLD analysis project Ga0126383, IMG submission 96882) | Tropical forest soil microbial communities from Panama - MetaG Plot_35 | ecosystem: Environmental > Terrestrial > Soil > Tropical forest > Bulk soil | place: Panama | collected 2016-02-17 | reverse complement strand
CATTACCGCCCACTGGAAAACGTCGTGCGCCGGCCCACCCAGAAGCTCACAGGCAGAGGATATTCGGTGACCGGCCATCACGAAATCATGGTGCCACTCCTGTTTCAGTTGGCGCTGGCGAAAATAAGCCGGGAAGGCAAATGATGGCCGACGTCTCGACCGAAGCTGAGGTTGTCAGAACCCTCTCCGGGAACCAGAGCCTCGATTGGCTGCTGCGCGAGCTCGAGCAACAACGGCTATCGGGCAAACGAATTGTTACGACCAATGGCTGCTTTGATCTGCTCCATCCGGGGCACGTCGCTTTTCTCAACGCCGCGCGCGGATGTGGCGACCTCCTGGTGGTGTTGCTGAATTCGGACAGTTCGGTCCGGCAGTTAAAGGGCCCCTCGCGCCCGCTCATCACCCAGGATGGCAGGGCCGAGATCCTGCTGGCCCTGCGGGCAGTCGATTATGTTTTGTTTTTTGAGGAACAGCTGCCCAACGAGATGCTGCGATTAATTCGTCCCGACGTTCACTGTAAGGCGAGCGATTATGAGGCGAACGAACTGCCCGAGGCCGAGGTGGTCAAGAGCGGCGGAGGAGAGATCAGAATCCTGCCTTTCCTGAACGGATACTCCACCACTACATTGGCGAATCGATTAGCAGAACCGCCTGATACTGAAGCAGGATGATCGGGTCTGGGCAGTAGCTGGGCGGTGCGGGAGGCTGCTCAATTTTGCGGCCTTGCGAGCCCTCCCTGACGGTCGGGCTACCGCCCCGCTGCACCACTCAGAATTGGCAACCCAACTTGAGGGCACTAGCTTGCGCTAAGTACAGCCGTCCGTTATGGTATCAAACTCCATCTATTGAAAATGGCGCAGGTATAATGCGCTTCTCATACAGCAGGGTGAAAAACTACAGATGACAAAAACTGCCTTAATATCAGGCATCACTGGCCAGGACGGTTCGTTTCTGACGGAACTGTTGCTTGAAAAAGGCTACAACGTCTACGGCATCATTCGCCGCTCATCTTCCTTCAACACACAACGAATCGATCATCTGTATTTTGATCCACACGCGAAGGACAAGCGCTTGCGGCTGGTCTACGGAGACTTGAACGATTCAAGTTCGCTCAACACGATTCTGCGCCAGGTGCAGCCGGACGAAATCTACAACCTGGGTGCGCAGTCTCATGTGAGGGTTAGCTTCGATATCCCCGAGTACACGGGCGAAGTTACCGGTCTCGGGACGGTGCGTCTGCTGGAAGCAATTCGAGAGATTGGGATACGGCCTAAGTTCTACCAGGCCTCTTCGTCAGAGCTGTATGGAAAAGTGGCCCATTCGCCGCAAACAGAGACCACTCCTTTTCACCCGCGTTCACCGTATGCCTGCGCCAAGGCATACGCCTACTTCTCAACCGTGAACTATCGCGAGTCTTACGATCTTTTTGCGTGCAACGGAATTCTTTTCAACCACGAGTCTGAGCGCCGCGGTGAGACTTTCGTGTCGCGCAAGATTACTCGCGCCGCTACTCGCATTAAGCTGGGGTTGCAGGAAAAGCTTTATATGGGAAATCTCGACGCGCAACGCGATTGGGGTTACGCCCGCGACTACGTCGAAGCGATGTGGATGATGCTAAACGCGGATCATCCGGACGATTATGTGATTGCCACGGGTGAAACCCATTCAGTGCGGGAATTCATTGAAAAGGCGTTTAGCCATCTTGATCTCGATTGGCGTGAGTTTGTAGAAATCGATCCTCGTTATTTTCGTCCCGCCGAAGTGGATTTGCTGCTCGGCGACGCTAGTAAAGCGCGCAGAGAGTTAGGCTGGCGACCCAAAGTTACCTTTGAGGGACTCGTACAATTAATGGTCGATCATGATTTGAAACTCGCGAAGAAAGAGGCGATGAGCGCTGAGATAGCTCAGGCCGTGGGCTGAGGCACGCGCTTGCCCTGGCCTTCTGAGACGCGGCGGTTCTTGATTTGTTTCACTCGTAACATTTTCGACCGGGGTTATCGGCACGGAACTATGACGCGGGTTTCGATCTTGTTGCTCCTGTTGTTGTCGCCGCTTTCTTTCCTGTGTCCCGCCTTCGCGCAAAGCCAACAAATCCTAACACCGCATTGCTCAGGTAATGCCGCCACCGATACCGCCGGCCTTGGCACGCTCATGCGTTCGGGCGGCACATCTCCGGCGGCGATTACTTTTGCCCCGGCGAAGGAAGAACCCCTGTGTAAGCTGGACGACCTAGTGTTGCCGCCGAACGTTACTCTCGACCTTACCCACGGCGGCGTTTACGTCGAGAGCGGAAAGACGCTGACCATCAAGGGACCCTTGCTCGCGTCCGATACCGCAACCGTATTTTTCAATGCGCTTCCGGGGCAGGGAACAGTTCTCCTGGCAAAGGCGACCGCAGCGCGTCCGCAGTGGTGGGGCGCCCGGGGAGACGACGTTGCCGATGACACGCTCCCGATACAAGCGGCGGTCAGGGCAGTTCCCGGTGGCGTGGTGCAGCTTTCGGCCGGAACCTTTCTGATCACGAACACGATTGGGATCTCGGCCGACAATACTCAACTGGTCGGATCGGGTTTTTACAGTTCGGTGATTCATTGCAATCCCGCAACTGAACGGCCGTGCATCGATATTGCTCAACGAAGCGGAATGATTTCGTTCGTCGGAATACGTGACCTCGGGCTGCTCTCAACTAATCTGGTGAGAAAGACCGGAATTCGAATCGCCGACGCAACCGAGGTGTTCCTGGACAACGTAAAGCTCAACGGCATCGTCAGCGCTAACAAGGAATCAGTCGGCCTCGAGTTGCGCGGCCGGCAGTTACAGACTTTCAGGAATGTCACGATAACCGCTGACCGGCCAATTTCGATCGAAGACGATCCGAATACGATTTATGATGCCGACCAGTATCACTTTGAAAATTTGTATCTGGTGGCAAACCCGGCCCAGCCATGTATTAGCGTGGCCAGCGGAGTCAATCTCTCAAACGTGACCCTTGACGGGTACCAGTCATGGATTCAATGCAAACATGGCTTCTACTTCCGGGACACCAACACCACCAACATCGCCTTTGGCGTGACCATCAAGAATGCCCGGTGGGAACAAAATACCGACGACGATGGTTACTTTATCTTCCTCAATCACAACACGCGGCTTGATGGATTGATCCTCGAGAATCTTTACGGCGGCGGAGTGCACGGTCGCGGGTTGTACTTGCGGAAGGTGAGTACGGCAACGATCACAAACTTCCAATATCAAGGCAGGCTGGAAGTTCTTAATCTCGACGCTACTGATCGGCATTTTGTTTTTGTGAATCCGGCATGGGGCAATGGGACATTGACCCTGGAGGGATTCACGGATTACGAAAGCCTGCCGCGCGGCGCACTCAGTAAGACAAGACCGTAGGTTGCATATTAAAGTTTTGTTAATGCCAAAGGTGACCCGCAGCAGTTGGCCACCTCGCGAGTCAGGCTCAACCTGTCGCCGCCGCCGGTTCCTTCGAACCAACAGACCACCGCCCCGGCTGAAGCAACACGCTAATACGTCAGTACGAATCGCAGACTGCGCTCATTGTTGCTTCGTTGAGCCGCCCACGACAATCTCAAATTGGGGCGCCGGCCGGCTGCAAATCCGTGCACTGCCATTAAGCAAATACATGGGATGTATGATCAAAATCAGTATTGACATAGTCCGGGAAATACGTTATTAACTCACCTCCTTTTTCAGCGTTCACGGATTATGTGCTCGCGTACAAAAGAAAGATTTGCTCCTTCCAAGAGGTTAGTCCCCGATGATCTCATTACCCACGAGGAAGCGGCTTCCACATGAATGGTCCCGTCACCTCGACACAGAAGAACATAGAATTCAGAGGCAGCTCTCGCGGATAGAGCCCGTATAACCCACTTAAACACCAATTTGCCTGAGATGCCTGGATCGAAGGAGATAGCATGAAAAATCAGACCGCCCACTTCAACGCCCTAAAGCGCCGGTATGTTTTGATCTCTTTGATGGCGTTGTTTGTTGTGTCGACGCTCGTCGCGGTGCCCGTCTATTCCGCGCGCAATGAAAAGTTGAAGCGCGGCAGCGTCGATAAACCCTCAACGAGCAAGTCAGATTCGCGCAGCAGACGGACAGCAGCGCGCAACAGCTCGTCAGCTTCAACGGCGCCAACTTCGCCTGAGACCATCGCTACCTTCGCCGGCGACTGCTCCACCGCGAAGTCAACGTTTTATGTGGGCGAAACGGTTTGCGCCAGGACCAATAGCGTGACGTTGCCGCCGACGGACCAGTGGTGGGTTAACTGGATTCTGCTCGACAATGGGCCGACGGTGGTGAGCGGAGGACAGGGCGTGACGAATGTCACCACCAATCCCCAGACGTTCACTTACGTGCCATCGGTGGCGGGTTCATACAAGGTTTCACTGACGAATCTCCCTAACGACATCTCGCAGACGCCGGCGGGCTTTGCGGTGGTTCCGGCGCCATTACTTTCAACCTACACCGGCGACTGTACGACCGCGAAGACCGATTTCAATTTGGCACAGACTGTCTGCGTAAAGGTGTCCGGCCTTTCCAACGAAGAGTTCCCGCAAAGACGGCTGCAACTTGCCGAGCCGGATGGTTTTGTCCTCCAGTCATTTAATATCACGGATAATTCTCAGCAATTTACTTACAATCTGCCGGCCGCCAGCACTGGTACGTTTGCCGGCGTTACGATCGATCACCGTGGCACCTGGGTGGCCGCACTGGTGGACCCCGATTCGGATCTGCGGGTTACCACGCCCATAGTCGTTCACAAGTCGAACTTGTTTGTGGATCGCGTCGCAGATTTGCAGGTAGCCAAGTTCTTAATTGATACCGGAGATCCGCCGACTGTCGATACCGATATTACGTTTCAGATTTTCGTAATCAATCAGGGCCCGGATCCAGCGACCGCGCTGACGGTTCTCGATACCACTCTCCCCAACACGACCTTTGTCTCGTTCAATCGCGTTGCCGGAGCGCTCGGGTTGAATCGATTTGTTGATTCGCAAATCGCGGAGTTTGATTCGCGCTTGCTCAACCCCTCGATGGTTAAGTTTTTGAGAGATACGGGGTCGGAGTACTTTCTTGAAGATTCTCCGGCGGTCTTCAACTGTGTGACGCCATCCGCCGGGAGCGCCGGCACGACGACCTGCACGGCAGATCGTGAAATTGCCCCGGGCGAGACGGCGGAGTTCACGGCGGTGTATCACGTGAATGCGAATCTGGCCAACGGCGCGCAACTGAGCGATCCCACCAGCGTCGTGGTTCGTAGCGACACCGAAGATCAGCATACCGCCAGCAACAGCACGGACATTACGATTGGGGCGGGCAATCCAGCCCCGCCTGCTTGCTCGTTGGCTTGTCCTGGAAACATGACGGTGGTTGCGGATACGACCGGTCAGGATTTCAATGGGGATACCGTGCAGGGAGCGAATGTCACCTTCTCCGCGAATGCCACGGGAGCGACCTGTGGGACACTTACGGCCACTCCGGCTTCCGGTTCGTTCTTCCCGTTGGGCACTACGCCGGTGAGCATCGTCTCTGCTGATGGCGCCACCTGTGACTTTCTCGTTACCGTAGTTTCGTCCGGTTCGGCAGTAACTATTTCCTGCCCGGCGAACGTCAGCGCGAATGCCGGCCCGAATTGCAACGCCGTAGTAAGCCTGAGTAATCCGCCCACCACCGGCGACAGCGTTACCGTAACCGGCACCCGCAGCGACGGTAAGGCATTGAGCGCGCCGTACGCGACGGGTGTGACCACGGTGCATTGGGTGGCGAGCAATAGTTCCGGCAGCGACTCGTGCGATCAGCTGGTAACCGTGGTTGACGTTACTCCGCCGACAATTGTCGTCCCGACGCCGGCAGCGGCTTCGGCGGACGCCAATTGCCAGTCGGTGATTCCAGATCTGCGACCGACCGCCAGTGTTTCCGATAACTGCGGTTGCTCGAGCTTTATTACCGATGAAAACAACCCGACTGATCCGGGCTGCGGAGCACGCGAGCCGATCATCGTGACGCAATCACCGGCTCCGGGAACTCCCGTGGGTCTGGGACCGCACACGATCACGCTCAGCGCCAATGATCAATCGGACAACAATAACGGCGCGGGTAACACGGCCAGCATTCAGGTGACCTTTACGGTGGTCGACACCACGCCGCCGGTCTTCACCTTTGTGCCGCCGGCTATCACGGCTTACACGGGTGCGGGAGCTACCACCTGCGACACGGTCGTCGATCCCGGCGGGGCCACCGCCACGGATAACTGTGGCCCGATCACCATTACGCGCAGCCCGTCTGGAAACACTTTCGGGGTGGGCACTACGACCATCACCTGGACCGCCACTGACGGCGCCGGAAACAACATGACCGCCACGCAGGCGATCACGGTGATTGACAATACGCCTCCGGTGATCACCACCAACGGCACTGTGCCGTCAATGTGGCCGCCCAATCACAAGTATCAGACCTTCCAGGTGACGAACTTTGTCAGCTCAGTATTTGACAACTGCGGCGGCATAGGCGTCAGCGACGTGGTCATTGAAAGTGTGACCAGCGATGAAGCTGAAAACGGTACCGGCTCGGGCGACACGCTAAACGACATCGTCATCGCCGCGAACTGCAAGTCGGTTCAGCTCAGGTCTGAGCGCGAAGGTGGAGGCAACGGACGTGTCTATACCATCACCTTCAAGGTCACTGACACGCATGGCAATGTGGGGCACGCGACGGCTACCGTGGTCGTGCCGCACAATCCTGGTGAAACGCCGGTTGATAGCGGGGTTCACTACACGGTAAATGGGACTTGCCCGTAGCGGAAGCGGAATTCTGACGCTTGACGCCTCATAAAGGTCGGGTTGTTTGAGAGGAGTGCAGAAATGACAAACATACATGACTCGTCAAGAATTAGGTTCTTGATTGTCGCTTGCATAGCGCTTTTCGCTGTTGCATCCTTGCCTATGTTGACGAGGGCCCGTTCGGCTTCAACTTCAGTCAACATTGTCAATAACTCCAGCCGGATTATTCGCAACGTCTATTTCTCTCATGTCGACGTAGACGACTGGAGTGGGAATCAATTAGGCGAAACTACAATTTCACCGGGTGCGTCCTTTAGTCTCAACCTGTCCTGTGACCAGGCGCAGGTTAAAGTAATCGGTGAAGATGGTGACGGCTGTTTTGTTTCGACGGTCGTCGATTGCGGAAGTAGCGCCAGCTGGACAATAAACAATGACACGCCCAGAGACTGCGGCAATTGATTTATCTGTTTGGTTGTTATTAGCCGGTGAAACTTTGGCTTTGGCTCGGAGAGCAATGTAAATCATGGGAAGACTCGGCGCAGCAGTGGCCGGAACGGCTCCGTGTTCTACTGGCGACCATCCCAAACTTCAACAGAAAGAAAAAGGAGACTCCAAATGAACAAGTTTCGGTTCACACTTAATATTCTGGCGATTGCGGCTTTTGTGCTTGCTTTTGCCTCATTCACCCAAGCACAGGCAACCCGCACCTGGGTATCCGGCGTTGGTGACGACGTAAATCCCTGCAGCCGCACGGCGCCGTGCAAAACTTTCGCCGGGGCTATTTCCAAGACCGCCGACGGCGGCGAGATCGACGCGCTCGACCCCGCCGGTTATGGCACCGTAACGATCACCAAATCGATTACGCTTGATGGCAACGGCACCCTGGCTTCGATCCTCGCCGCCGGGACCAATGGCATCAACGTCAACGACTCCGGCAGTGGATCGCCTAATACGAAAGTCGTGCGCTTGCGTAACCTCTCGATCAATGGCGCGGGCACCGGCCTGGTTGGCGTGAATTTCAGCTCAGGTAAAGCTGTCTACATCGAGAGCTGCGTCATCTTCGGCTTCAAAGCGGGCGCCGGTCACGGGGTGAGCGTCTCGCTGACCTCGGGCTCCGGACAGTTACTCTCGATCAAGGATTCGATTATCAACGACAACTTGAATGATGGGGTGAGACTGGCCGAGACCGGCGGCAATGCGATTAATACATTTTTCGACAACAGTCGCTTTGAACGCAACGGCACCAACGGTATTGAGCTGGCGGGCATCTCGATCGCCAACATCCGAAACTGCAGCTTCGTTAACAACACCTCAGCTGGGGTGCGCGTGGCGGACGGCAGTTCAACGGCCAATATCGAAAACAGCTTCCTCACCGACAGTCCGGGTTCGGGCGTTGCCGCGCCGACTGGGAATGCTCGCGTCCGCGGAAATCACATCACCGATAATGCAATCGGCGTGAACTGCTCAGGAGGCGGCATCATTTCAAGTTATGGAGATAACGCCATCTTCGGAAACGGCACGAACATCAACGTATGCACGGATCCGTTGCCGCCGATTCAGAAGAAGTAGATTAATTTCCCCTTTGCTCGACAAGCTTTTTGCTCCTGCCCGGCTGCTGGCGGCCGGGCAGGAGTTTTGTTTTTGACACAGCGCCGGTGCGCGGCGGATCTGGCAGCCCGCACTCCGGCCGCTTTGCCCGCAAGTCCCCTGAAATGAGCGGCCCAGGCGCGATAAGACCGCGTTGACAGCCACTAGGACATACAGTAAAGTGGCCTGCGAGACGGTACGCTTTTTTAGTTGAGCAGGCGACCTTTAGCGAAATTCCAAGCCTCACGGGCCAGTGGAAAGTTGCGAATAGGCCATCGTCGCACGGAATGTGTATAGACCGTGCGACTTCTCGCTTCACAATCCTGATGATCATCGCCGGAAGTTTGGGACAGTTGCGCTGGTGTCGCGCGATGGACGGTTTGCCTAAGATGCGCGACCTGGTGGGTGAGAGTATGCCCCCAACGGCGCCGCAGAGGTATCGCGGATCGGAAGGATTATGATAACCTCACACGATTCACGGTGCGTTTGGAGGATTTATGAAGTCGTATTCTGATCTAAGCAGAACTCGGTTGTCTGGAACGGTGAGTGCGGCGTCGTCATGGACCTGGCTCGCTTCGGGCTTCGTCTGTGGAGTGCTTCTCATGATGGCCGCCGTTCCCCGCAGTTCGGCGCAGGCACTGGCCGTCAACTCCGACGGCGATAAGCCCGCGGCATCGCATCCGGACAAGCCGAAAGAGGACACCAGGTACCGGATTGGCCCGGGTGACGTGCTGGCCATCCTGGTGCGCAAAGCCCCGGAACTGTCGCTCGAGTCTGTGCGCGTTGATCAGCAGGGGATGATAACCATCCCGATGATTTCCGGTCCGATCACGGCGGCCTGTCGCACGGAGAGCGAGCTCGAGAAAGAGATAGCCACTCTCTACCTCAAGTACAAGACCAATCCCAGCGTGAATGTTTTTGTCCGTGAGTTTCAGGCGCGGCCGGTTTCGGTAATCGGCGCGGTCAATCAGCCCGGTCAGTGGCGTATGCAGCGCCAGGTGCGCCTGCTGGAATTGCTGAGCTTTGCCGCGGGCCCGGGGCCCAACTCAGGGCGTCTCATCCAGATCATTCACACTGCGGGCCCGGACATCTGTGCCAAGGACGACGATGCGGCTGATGACGTCAGCAAAGATCTGACGGTGCTCAGGTTGAATGACACGCTCAAGGGCGTCGAAGGATCGAATCCGTTTGTCCATCCGGGTGACATTGTGTCGCTGCCGGAAGCGGATCAGGTATTTGTGGTCGGATATGTGATCTCGCCGCGGGCCATACCGCTCAAGGACAAACAGATTACCGTTTCGCGCGCGATTGCGATGGCCGGAGGTCCGCAACGAGACAGCAAGACCGACAAGATACACGTGATCAGACAAACGAATGACGGTGAGAAGAAGCAGGATTTTCTGGTCAGTCTCAAGGCGATTGAGAAGAACGAGCAGGAAGACCTGATTCTGCTGCCCAACGATATCGTTGAAGTGCCGTCCTCGACCGGCAAGGTCATACTCCATTCGTTGACCGGCGCGGTGGCGCCAGCCATTACCCAACTTCCGCTGCGGACAATTCCGTAATCCAGCACGTAGAAATCAGATGAATCAACCTAATAACTTAACGCGAACAACCGCGGCGCTGGCCCCGACCGAGGCCGCGAGCTTTGACAAACCGAGTGCCGCGAGTTCGGCCCATCTGGCGTATCAGTATTCGCAGCAAACGGAGGAGCAAGCTTCCCATCTGCTGGATTACTGGCGGATTATTCGCAACCATCTTTGGCTCATCATCGGGGTTTCAATCCTGATCCCTACGCTGGTCGCGATTTACCTGATTCGCAAGCCTGACATTTATGAATCCCAGGCGCGCATTCAAGTTGATCTCGAGAATGCAAACCCGCTGCTGAACGGGATGTCCAAAACCAGTTCGGTGATTGTGGGCGGCGATACGAACGACCCGGCTTATTTCAATACCCAACTGCAAATCCTGACCGGCCCCGGACTGCTTAGAAGAGTTGTCAAAAATCTGGACCTCGAGCACAACCGGGATTTCCTCGCTGATTTCAGCGCGAGTGATAAATCGAGTTGGTCGACCGTGCGGCGGATGTTCGGATTTCAACAGAAAACGGAAGAGAAGAATCCCGCCCCTGATGTCGTGCCCAGCTCCAATTCTCAATCCTCGTCATCGATGACGCCTCAGGAACAGGCAGAGGCCGAGCGGTTGGCGGACTTCGTGCAGAAACTTCAGGATACCTTGAAGGTCGAGCCGGTTAAGGAAACCAGGCTTACCGTTCGCGAGACGCGGCTCATCGACATCAGCTACCGGGACATGAATCCGCACCTGGCCGCCAAGATCGTAAACAGCGTGGCGCAGACCTTTGTTGACGAGAACCTGTTGAAGAAAAGAGAAAACACGGGTTCGACCAGCACCTATCTGGATAAACGAATCGCGGAATTGCAGTCGACCATTCGCGCGAAAAACGAAGAGCTGATCAATTACGCGAAGAACCATGAGATTCTTTCGCTGGACGAAAAACAGAATACAGTCGTCGACAGACTGGCCGGCTTGAATAAGCAACTCCTCGACGCCGAGCAGGAGCGCAAGTTGGCCGAGGCTGCGTACTACGCCGGCCAGCAACCTGGGGCCCTCGACGCTTTAGCGGAAGGCGGTAATTCCGAAAAAGAAGTGCCGTCCGCAACCAGAATCACCACCGAGGCGGAAATCAAGCTCGCGGATTTAAAACAGAAACGAGCGGAGCTGCTGGTGGAAAACACCAAGGAGTGGCCGGCCGTCAAGGAAGTGGAAAAGCAGATTGCGGCGCTCGAAAAACAGATAAGTGAAACCAAGAATCGCGCGGTCAAGGTAGTATCGGCCAACCTGCTGACACGCTATCGGGCGGCCCAGCAAACTGAAAATTCGCTGCGCAAGTCATACGAACAACAGCGCGCCGAAACGCTGACACAGAACGAGGCCGCCGTACAGTACCGCATCATCCAGCAGGAGATTGAAACTGCAAATACACTTTTGAATGGCTTGTTGGAGCGGACCAAGGCGAATGACGTGGTGATGGCGGGCACGCCCAACAATATCCGCGTCGTCGATTATGCGATTGCCGAAAAGAAACCAGTGGCCCCGCGGCGCACCTTAATTGTCGCCCTGACATTTGTGCTGGCCCTGGGTTGCGGTATTGCCCTGGCGTTCTTTATCGAGTATCTCGATGACAGCGTCCGTTCGGTTGATGATGTCGAGAACTTCCTGCACCTGCCCTCGATAGCGATGATTCCCCAGGTCGGTGCTGCGCGCAAAAAGCGTCTGCTGCCTACGAACGGCAAGAAGGAGGCGCTGCAAACACTCAACGCGGCGGGATCACATGAAGTGCTGTTGACTGAGGTGGACCGGCGTTCGCCCGTGGCGGAAGCTTATCGTCACTTGCGCACCTCGATCCTGCTTTCCACTGCGGGCCGGCCGCCGCGCACGCTGCTGATTACCTCGAGCGTGCCGTCGGAAGGGAAGACCACTACGGCGGTAAATACGGCCATCAGCCTGGCGCAGACCGGAGCCAAGGTCCTGATTATCGACGCCGATATGCGGCGCCCGCGCCTGCATAACATCTTCAATCTCAAGAATGACCAGGGTCTCAGTTCATTACTTTCACGCGAAGCATCTTCGCAAGAAATCCTTGCCGCGGTGCAAACTGAACCTACGTCCGAGATGTCGATTCTGACCGCCGGACCGGTGCCGCCGAACCCGGCAGAGTTGGTCGGCTCAGAACAGATGTTGCGGCTGATGAGCGCGGTTGCCGATAACTTTACTTATGTGATTGTCGACTCGCCGCCGGTGGCGGCCTTTACCGACGGCGTGCTCATTGGCGCCATGGTCGATGCCGTGGTCCTGGTGGTCCACACGGGCAAGAGTTCGCGGCGAGTGGTGGGCCGGGCCCGCAAGCTCCTACAGGATGTGGGCGCGCGCATCATCGGTGTGGTGTTGAATAAGGTCGAACTGACTCGCTCCCCTGGTGGCTACTACGGCGGCTACTACGGCAGTTACTATTCGCACTATCAATACGGGCCGGATCCGGCTGAAGGATCGCAGGCCTCATCTTAGTAACATCTCGGATTAAGCTCTATTTCGTTTCTGTCTTTTGAAGGGAAAATTCAATCTATGAACGGTTCGAAAGTTTTAGTGACTGGTGCCGGAGGCTTTATTGGTTATCACTTGACTAGTTTCCTGAAGGATCGCGGCTATTGGGTCCGCGGCGTTGACATAAAGGAACCTGAATACGGAAAGACACGGGCAGACGAGTTTGAGCTGTTGGACATGCGGCGTTGGGAAAACTGCCTGAAAGCAACCGAGGGTATCGACGAAGTCTACGCTTTGGCCGCGGACATGGGCGGCATGGGTTTTATCTCGGCCCATCACGCCGAGATCCTGCATAACAATTCGCTCATCAATATTCATACGCTCGACGCGGCCCGCGAGAATGGAGTCAAGCGTTATCTTTACACTTCCTCGGCCTGCATCTATCCCGAGTACAAGCAGACGGAAACAAACGTCACGCCGCTCAAGGAAGAAGATGCTTATCCGGCAATGCCCCAGGATGCTTACGGTTGGGAGAAGCTGGTGGCGGAACGGCTGTGCATGCACTACCGGGAAGAATACGGTATGCAAACCCGCATCGTCCGGTTTCACAATATCTTCGGGCCCGAAGGCACCTGGACCGGCGGCCGCGAAAAGGCCCCGGCCGCCATGTGCCGGAAGATCGCCATCGCCAAATTGAGCGGTGAGCACGAAATCGAGATTTGGGGTGACGGCGAGCAGACCCGCTCCTTCTGTTATATCGATGATTGTCTGGAAGGTCTGTTGAAGCTGATGCGGTCCGATCATCACGAGCCCTTGAATCTCGGACAGGATCGCATGGTGACCATCAACGAACTGGCAGACATTGTCGCTAACATCGCCGGCATTACCGTCACGAGGAAACACGTGCCCGGACCGCAGGGTGTCCGCGGACGCAATTCCGACAACACGCGTCTACGGCAGGTGCTGGGTTGGGAACCGCAGATCTCTCTGGAAGAGGGCTTGACGACGACCTATCACTGGATTGAGGAACAGGTGCGCAGCAGCGACGCTGCCACTTCGAACCTGCGTCATGCGATTGCGAGTTAGTTCGGTTGGGACGCGGGTAGATCGCTGCGACTGTGCGTTTGGGATCGCGCCGTTCGGATCCGCTGCATGATTAGAAATCTCTGGTCATCTCTCATATCCCCAACATCTCTACGCCTGCGTTTCGGGAGTGGTCTCGTATTCAGCGTGGTGGCTGCGGGCTTCAACAGCGGCAGCACCCTGCTGGTCAATATCTTTGTGGCCAATCTCCTGGGCCGCGAGACGTTTGGTGAGTTCGCGATCATCCAGAATACTTTGTTGACGCTGGCAACGGTGGCCACCCTGGCCACCGGCATCACGGCAACCAAGTATGTGGCCGAGTTCCGTTCGATCGACAAGCCCAAAACCAGCCGGGTGCTGGGCGTATGTTCGGCGTTGTCGATCGGCATGGGATCGATGTTCGCGTTGTCTCTGCTGATCGGGGCCCCGTTTCTGGCGACGGTAGTGTTAAAGGCCGGGCATTTGACGCTGGGGATCAGACTGGCGGCCCTGGTGGTCTTTTTTACCGTTCACAATTTCTACCAGACGGGCGCCCTAGCCGGTCTTGAGCATTATTCGGGCATCGCTCGGGCGGGGGTGATCGGCGGGATCGCCTATCTGGTTGTGTGCGTTGCCGGCGCCTTGATCTGGGGACGCGAAGGAGCGTTGGCCGGGCTGTCGATCGCGGCCGGGATCCAGTGGCTCAGTTTGCGTTACTCGCTGCGCCGCGAAACCGCTCGCCAGGAACTTTTCGTGGACTACCGCGGCTGGCGCGATGAACGGGAATTAATTGTTAAGTTCGCCCTGCCGGCAGCCTTGAGCGGTTGTTCGTCGATGCCGGCGCTGTGGCTGGCCAACGCGGTTCTGGTGCGGCAAGCGGGCGGCTATTCGCAGATGGCGTTGTATGCGGCGGCGACCAACTTGCGGATTGTCGTGCTGCTGCTCCCGAACCTCCTGAACAATGTGGGCATGTCCGTGCTCAACAATGTCCGGGGACTCGGCAATCTGAAACAGTTCCGCAAGGCTTTCTGGAGCAATCTGGCGCTGACGGCCGGGGTCACTGCGATCAGCGCCATTGTTATGACCGCCGTCGGCCCGTATGCGCTGGTGATTTTCGGGCGGCGCTTTGAAGGAGGATATCCGGTTCTGGTAGCGCTGATGGTCTCGACGATTTTCGAGATCCTCATGCAGGCCACTTACCAGATAGTTTTGACTCATGGCAAAATGTGGCTTTCGTTTTTCGCGGTCGTATTTCCGCGCGATCTTCTGGTGGTTGTTTTGGCGTTTGTCTTCGCGCCCAAGTCAGGTGCACTAGGTCTGGCCCTCGCCTATACGTGTGGCGCAGCGTTTGGCGCCACGGCCACAGCGTTGGCGGCCCTTTTCCTTAGCCGGCCAAGGGCAAATTATGCCGGGTCGCTCGTTTCGCCGGCGTAATCGGCCAACCGCGGATCGTTTTGCTTCACGCTAACAGAAAGGGAACCGTTGGATATTACTAGTCGAATTCTGGTTACCGGTTCGACCGGCATGGTCGGTTCAGCCGTGGTCCGCGCGCTGCTCAAGCGAGGCGCAGACCAGGTTCTGGCGCCGAGTCGCGCCGAGCTCGACCTCTCCGACAAAGCAGGAGTGCGCGCCTATTTTGCCGCGCATCGTCCCGAATACGTTTTTATGGTGGCGGCCAAAGTCGGCGGCATCGCGGCCAACGTGGCCGACCCGGTGGGCTTTCTGGCTGAGAATGTTCAGATGCAGCTCAATCTGTTTGCGGCCTGCTTTGAATACCAGACCCGAAAGAACCTGTTTCTCGGCAGCTCGTGCGTATATCCGCGGGACTGTCCGCAGCCGATGAAGGAAGAGTACCTGCTCACCGGCCCGCCCGAGCCGACCAACGAAGGTTATGCGCTCGCCAAGATCATGGGTCTGAAGCTGGCGCGTTATTACTACGACCAGCACGGCATGGTCACCATTTGCCCGATGCCCTGTAACATCTATGGGACGCAGGATCATTTTGATTTCAAGAACTCGCACGTCCTGTCGGCCCTGGTCCGCCGTTTCGTCGAAGGACAGGACGAGGCGCAACCTCAAGTTGTCGTGTGGGGGACCGGCACCGCCCGCCGGGAATTTATTCACGTGGAAGACGTTGCGGAAGCGCTGCTCTTTTTGATGGAGCATGAAAACAAGCCGGACATCATCAACGTCGGAACCGGGGTTGATGTAACCATCCGGCAGTTGGCCGAACTGATTGCGGCGGAAGCCGGGTACACGGGCGAAATAGTTTGGGACGATACCAAGCCGGATGGAATGCCGCGCAAGTGCCTCGACATTTCGCGTCTTTCCAGCCGCGGCTTCGAGCCGCGAATCCAACTCATTGAAGGAATCAAACGCACGGTGGATGAATTTCGTAACTTACGATGTCAGGGGGCGGCGCTGTGAATAACGACGACACGAGGAAGCTGGCAGGGGTTATCGAACTATTACTCGATTCGTCGAGCCGCATCAACCAAGCCAAGGAGGAGCGATACTGGTACCCGCTCAGTATGGCAACTTACGGCGTGGATGAAATCCTGGAAGGCATTGATTCGATGTGCAGCTTCCGCACCACGATGTGGGAAAAGACGCTGCAATTCGAGCGGCGGTTTGCCGGCTACCAGGGTTCGGCCGACGCCATCATGGTCAACAGCGGTTCATCGGCCGACCTGCTGATGTGCTTCCTGCTGACTGATCCGCGGCAGCAGCAGTTGAAGAAGGGCGACGAGATTCTGGTGCCGGTGGTGACGTGGCCCACGCAACTGTGGTCGGCGCTGATGGCCGGCCTCAAAGTCCGATTTGTCGACGTCGATCCGCAGACCTTGAATATTGATCTTGATGACCTGGAAGCCCGGATTACGCCGGCCACTCGCGCCATCTTCCTGGTCCATCTGATGGGCAATCCCTGCAAGATGGATCGCATCCTCGAACTGGCGAAGAAACACGACCTGGTGATTATTGAGGATTGCTGTGAGGCGTTGGGCGCCGAGTGGAATGGGGTGAAGGTCGGTAACTTCGGCCTGAGCGCGAGCTTCTCTTTTTTCTTCTCACATCACCTGACCACGATGGAAGGCGGCATGATCACTTGCCGCGATGCGGAAACCGCCGATCGCTTTCGAATTCTGCGCGCGCACGGGTGGCTGCGCAACGTGGATGCGTCTGCGTACGATCTTGATGGCTACGATCTCGATCCCCGCTATGCGTTTGTCAACTGGGGGTTCAACGTGCGGCCGACGGAAATTCAGGCAGCGTTTGGTTTACATCAACTGCAAAAGCTCCCACGCTTTAACGAGCGCCGCGACCAACTCGCCGCGAAGTTTTTCGCCTACGTCGATAAGTCGCCTTATCTGTCCCGTCCCGCGGTGGACCCGCAGGCGCGGCCATCGTGGTTCGCCTTGCCGCTGGTGCGAAAGGCCGACGCTCCGTTTTCAACCCAGCAACTGCGCTCTTATCTTGAACAGCAGGGCGTGGAAACCAGGCCGATAGTCACCGGTAACGTGGCGAAACAACCGGCCGCCGTTTTGTTCGAGGGGTTGCGCCAGGACACTTATCCGGGCGCCGACACCATTCACAGCCAGGGTTTTTACGTAGGTCTGTCTCCGATGCAGGACGACGCCAGCATCGATAGATTGCTCGAGTGCTTTGAGGATTTTCTAAAGCAGTACTGACGGAACGAGAGGAGTAGTACGGCCGAGATCCAGCGTATGCGGATTATCTATTCATTTAACAAGAAGGGCTTTGAAGCGGAATGCTGGATCAAAGAGATTGAGAACGCGTCTGCTGCTGACGATCAGTTCATCGCTTTTAATCACGGCACTTATCTGGATCCAAACAAATATCTGGAGGCCTATCAGCTCGACGACTTGTATCGTGAGCGTCACCCCGGGCTGATGCAGATGTATCAGGATTTGGAAGCGCTGATCGAGCGTACTCAGGCCGAGGCGATTTTTGTTACCAATTGTCCTCCTTATCATCCGGAGTTCTTACGCACGCTGCCGATTTATAAGGCCCTCTACAGCACGGACGACACGGTTTCGACCTACACGCGGAATATCCCCTACCTTCACGGCTACGACCACGTGCTGTATTGCATCCTCTCGTTTAGCCGCGACATGGATATGCAAACCAAAATGCGGTATTGCGGGATGCAGAATGCGGACTGGCTACCGTTGGGCGTATTTGATTTTGAATGCGATGTATCTAAGCCGGCCGATGATTTATTCAGCCAGCCGCGGGACATAGACGTCATTTACGTGGGCGGGTTCTGGTGGCAGAAATTGGATACACTGGTGCAGATCAGACGGGCGTTCGGCCGGCGCTTTAAGATGTACGGCTTTTACCTGACAAAGCATAATGTCTATCTGAATGTTCGTCACCGGTATGGGGCGTGGATCCGGCCTGTGTCGTTTCAGGAGAGAGTGTCTCTCTACCAGCGCGCGCGCATCGGATTCAACCTCCATTACAATGAATTCATGTTGGGCAACCAGCGTCTCTACCACCTGCCGGCGAACGGGGTCATGGAGTTGTCGGATTGTCCGGAAACACTTAGTCAGGTTTATGAACCAGGCAGCGAGGTCGTGCCTTATGAGAGCACCAGCGATTTGATCGACAAGCTGCAATATTATCTGAAGCACGAGGACGAACGGCTGGCGATCGCCAGACGCGGTTACCAGCGGACGATGCGCGACTATCGCTTCGGGCCGAATTTGCAACAAGCGGCGGCGTTGCTGAAACGCGGCATGGAAAGAATTGGCTGGAGACATGGCGAATACGTGGGAGCTTGAGATTGCTGAGCGGCAGCGCTTTCAATTTGGCAAGAACTGGCAGCGGTTCCTGCTGAATGTTGGCGAGGCGCAGATCCGCGATGCGGAAGCCTCTTTGCCGAAGATGCTGGACTTGCCGTCGCTCGCCGGCCTTTCATTCCTTGATATTGGATCCGGCAGCGGAATTTTCTCGCTGGCGGCGATGCGTCTGGGGGCCCGGCGCGTACACTCGTTCGATTTCGATCCGGACAGCGTTGCTTGCGCGCGCGAACTCAAAGGTCGCTTCTATCCGCAGGAAGAGGGTTGGGTTATCGAGCGAGGCAACGCTCTGGATGCCGACTACTTGCGCGGCCTGGGGCAGTGGGACGTAGTCTATTCATGGGGCGTCCTGCATCACACCGGGAGCATGTGGCAGGCGCTCGAGAATGTGGCGGGGAATGTAGCGAAAGGCGGCTACCTGTTCATCAGTCTATATAACGATCAGGGGACGCTTTCGAGTTTCTGGAAGCGGGTGAAGATGTTTTATAACCGCGGCCCGGTCGCCCGGTTTCTCATGCTGCTTTGGTATGTTCCGGTTTTTATCTGCGGCTCGTTCATCTCTGATCTGTTGCATCTGCGCAATCCGCTCAGACGCTATTTGAATGCCGGCAGAGGGATGTCGATCGTCTACGATTGGCTGGACTGGCTGGGCGGTTATCCATTCGAGGTAGCCAAGCCGGCGGACGTGATCAGTTTCTATGAGCGCCGCGGTTTTGTCCTGACCAGACTGGGCGCGGTAGGTGGCCGAAGCGCTTGCAATGAATTTGTATTCCGCAGGTCGCCCGAGGAAGAATTTAGCGATGGTCGCAAGAGTTAATACGACGCCGGCCCTCGTGCGGTCGCGCACCAACACGGCGATAGTCTGGCTCCTGATCCTGTTTGGGCTGGCAATCGTGCTGGCGATCTTTTTCGATCAGCCGGCGCTCCCGTTGCTGTTTCCCATCGGCGCGGTGGTGGCTTGCGGCGCGGTCTTTGTCAGACTTCTCGGTCGCGGCCAACCGGGTATTCCATACTTTGAAATCGGCACCATATACGCCGCGGTGGTCTCGCTGTATGCGCTGTATCCACTGATCGGATTTGTGGTAAATGGCCTCAGTTACAGCATCTATAACGATGACCGGTTGGTTCAGGCGAACCCCTCGAGTTTTGAAATCAGCCGGGTCGGCTGGTTTTACGTTCTGCACCTGGCCTCGTTTATGGGGGTGTACCTGCTGACGCGTCGGGGCGCGGTCAGCGAAAGGCCGCGTTGGGATCGGCCCAGGTTGCGAACGCTCTCGGCCGCGGTCGTCGTTTTCGTGATCATCACCGTCTTCTTTCTCATTCTCGACGAACAGTTTTCCCTTACTTCAGGCAGTTACTTCGAAAGTTATCTGGCCTTCAATCAATTGCCGGTCGGCATCGGTCAGATCGCCACGCTGCTGGATGGGGTACGGTTTACGGTCGAGTTGATCATTCTGGCGGCGATGTTTTTCGATTACAAGAAATACCGTTTGCTGATTTTCTCGTGGCTGGCATTCATTGTAATTCTGACCTTCACCCGTCTCGGCAACCGCACGGAGATGGTCCTGCTGTTACTATCGGCGGCGATTCTTTACCACACGCTGGTGCGGCCGTTCTCAACCAAAGCGGTGGCGCTGGCGGCAGCCGGCGGCCTGGCAATGTTCCTGGTCCTGGGATTTCTGCGTGAGGGCTGGTTGTTTGGCGGCGGGGGAGCGGGCTATAACCCGTTCGCCTATTCGGGTGAATTCGAAACGATCTTCGGCAATGCCTACGACCTAAGTCACCGGGCCGCGGTTGGCGGACTGGCGACTCCCGAAACGAACTTCTACTTTTCAGATCTGCTAATCATCGTGCCGCACCAGTTCGTGCCGTTTGAAAAAGTGTTGCCGGCTGACTGGTATGTGAGCACCTACTACCCGAGTTATGCAGCGAAGGGCGGCGGGCTGGCCTTTGGCACCATCGCCGAGTCGATGTTGGGCATCGGCATACCCGATCTAATTCTGCGCGGCGGCGCGCTCGGATTTATTTTCGCGACCATACACCGGTACGTCACCCGGCAATCGTCTTTCTGGGCGCTGATATTTTATGTCTGGCTCGATACTCAGGTGTACCAGTCGTTTCGCAATACAACTTTCATCACGCTGTATCTGTTCGTGTACAAGTTCATCTGGATTGTGATCGTCGTGAAAGCGCTGTCCTCACTGCTGAGTGGCGCGGAAAACAGACTTCGTCCCGAGCCGGCACGGGCAACCTGAAAGTCGATCTGTAGTCGCACAATTGAGTACTGCGTTGTCAACATCTCACCGGATAAGAGTTCTCGCCGTAATTCCTGCATTGGACAAGGGCGGTAGCGAGCGGCAGTTTATCGAGTTCGCCAAGGGCATCGATAAGTCGCGCTTCGAAGTGCACGTCGCCACTTTCTACGGTGGCGGCCAATTTCAGCCGGAGCTCGAAGACCTGGCCGGTGTTAGTCTGTCGGTGTTCAAGGAAGATCGTTCCTCGAAAGCTTTCTCTTCGCTCTTTCAGCTTTGGTCCCTTGCGCGGCGAATCCGGCCGCAGGTCTTGATAGGCTATTTGAACCTGCCCGCGATTTTTTGTTCGCTGGTTGGTAGCGTCATCGGCGGACGCGTCATCTGGTGTTTGCGATCGTCCGAAGTGCATTACGAAAAGTACGGCCGCGGAATGCGTTGGAGCTTTAAGGCGGGCGCTTACCTGGCGCGGACGGCGGACCTGATCGTGCTGAACTCCACCGCCGGCAAAATCTACCATTGCGCGAACGGTTACCACGGCGATCGCATGATCGTGATTCCCAACGGAATAGACACTTCCCGCTTTCGTCCCGACCCGAAAGCCGGCGCGGCTTTTCGTCAGGCCTGGGGCATTCGAGAGTCTGAGAGAGCGATCGGTTTGGTCGGGCGTCTGGACCATATGAAGGACCACCCGACTTTTCTGCGCGCCGCGGCGAAACTGGCGAGTCGTCACCCAGAACTGAAGTTCGTTTGCATCGGCGGCGGCCCCCCTGATTATGCCGCGCAGTTGAAATCCCTGGCCGCAGAACTCCGGCTTGACGATCGGATGATTTGGACCGGAGATCAAAAGGAGATGACCGCCGCTTACAACGCGCTGGATCTGCTGGTTTCGTCGTCTTCAGGAGAAGGCTTTTCAAATGTTATTGCCGAAGCCATGGCCGCCGGCGTGCCCGCGATCGTCTCGGATGTAGGCGACTCGGCGCTGATCATTGGCGAGACCGGATTGACTTTTCCGGCGGGAGATCCGGACCGGCTGGCTGCCGCCGTGGAAAATTTTTTGGCGATGTCGGCAGAACGCTCGGTTGAATTAAAAACGGAAGTGCGCCAGCGCATCGAACGCGAGTTTGCCGTCGAGGTGATGGTCAAAAGGATGGAAGAAGTGATCCTGGATTTGGTGGCGATGAAGGAAGCTTCGCAACACGTGGCGGCCAAATCGACGCTCACTGCGAACTGACTATGTGTGGAATTACCGGCTATTTCAACCTGGCGGCAAATCAGACGCAGGACCAGATGCATCATCTGCTGGAGCAGATGACCAATCAAATCAGACACCGGGGACCGGACGATGCGGGTGTGTGGGTTGATCCCGGGGTTGGCGTGGCGTTGGGCTTTCGCCGGTTGGCAATCCTCGATCTCTCACCCAATGGCCACCAGCCGATGGCCTCTGCGGATGGCCGTTATGTAATCGTCTTTAACGGCGAGGTCTACAATTTTCGCGACCTGCGCGCAGAGCTGGAGCAGGCGGGGCGCGAATTTCGCGGGACCTCCGATACCGAAGTCATTCTGGCGGCGTGTTCGCAATGGGGCGTCGAGGCGACGATTCCCCGGCTATGGGGAATGTTTGGAATTGCCCTCTGGGATCGGGCTGAACAGACGCTTTACCTGGTGCGTGACCGGCTCGGCAAGAAGCCGGTTTATTACGGACGGTTTGGTTCATCGTACCTGTTCGGCTCAGAGCTCAAGGCCTTGCACGCTCATCCTGAGTTTGCCGGCGAGGTGGACCGGAACGTCCTGGCCGCTTACACCCGGTTCGGATACATACCTGAACATCACTGCATATTCACCGGGGTAGCCAAACTCAAACCCGGGCACCTGGCGATTCTGCGCGCAAACGAACCGGTCAGGGTCAGGCCCTATTGGCAGGCCCGCAAGTTTGTAGAACACGCGGCGAACGGTCACGCCGGAATCCCGGAAGCTGAGGCGGTCGATGAACTCGATACGTTGCTCCGCGACGCGGTTGGCCGGCGCATGATTTCAGACGTGCCGCTCGGGGCCTTGTTGTCCGGAGGCATCGATTCTTCAACCGTGGTCGCGCTGATGCAGGCGCAGAGTCCGCGGCCAATCAAGACCTTTTCCATCGGCTTTGAAGAGGCGGCCTATAACGAAGCGGTGGCCGCCAAAGCGGTGGCCCAACATCTTGGCACGGATCATACCGAGTTATATGTCACGCCTGACGAGGCCCGCGGTGTAATCCCGCAACTCCCGGATCTGTATGATGAGCCGTTTGCGGATTCGTCTCAGATTCCGACGTTCCTGGTCTGCCAACTCGCGCGGCGGAGCGTCACCGTTAGTTTGTCGGGTGATGGCGGCGATGAAGTTTTTAGCGGTTACTCGGGTTATCAGATAGCGGCCAACGCGTGGAGTCGTCTGCGGTTGCTGCCTCGCCCGGCGCGGCGCCTGGCGGCCGGATCTATCCAGAAGGTGCCGGCGGATCGTTGGGACAATTTGTATGCGAAGCTCCAACCGATTGTGCCTTCCCGGTACCGCCGGAAAATGATGGGGGACCAGTTGTACAAGCTGGCGCGAGTGTTCGGCGCCGCAGATGCCGATGCCCTGCATCACCAGATTGTTTCCATCTGGAAGTCTCCTGAACAGTTGGTGTTGCAAGCGCGCGAGCCGGAAACGCCCTTGCTGGATCCGCGATTGCCGGAACTGATCCCACACTTTACCAATCGGATGATGTATCTCGACCTGATCACCTATTTGCCTGACGACATCCTGGTAAAAGTCGATCGGGCGAGTATGGGCGTCAGTCTGGAAGCGCGCTGCCCGCTGCTTGATCATCGCGTCGTCGAATTCGCCTGGACCCTGCCGTTCAGCTACAAACAGCGTGAGGGAAAGGGCAAATGGATTCTGCGTGAGGTGCTGCACAAGTATGTCCCGCGCGAATTAGTGGACCGGCCCAAAATGGGTTTTGGCGTGCCCATAGATATCTGGTTGCGCGGGCCCTTGCGCGAATGGGCCGAAAGCCTGCTTGATGAGCAGCAGTTGCGGCAGGACGGATTCTTTAACCCGGCCCTGGTGCGAAGCGTTTGGAATGAACATCTGCAAGGCTCGCTCAATCACCAACATCGACTCTGGATCATTCTGATGTTTCAGGCGTGGAAAGCGAAGTGGATGAACTGAAGATGAAGACCCGCATCCGCGTGCTTTACGTGATTCAGGGGATTATGCCGACAGGTCCGGGACGACATCTCTACAAGTTGCTGGCCCATCGGGATCGAGCCAAGGTGGATGCCCGCGTGTTTGCATTCGACCAGTGCGATCCGGCGATGATGAAGTCGCTTGAGCACGACTTCGGAGTGCAGTGGCAATCCATCGGCAGCAGGTTCACACATCCCTCGACTTATGTGCGCGGGTGGCCAAAGTTGTTGAAGACGATTGACGAATTTCAGCCGCACATCATTCAAACCCATCATACGATGTTTGTTGACTGGGCGGCCCGGCTGGCGACCAGGGTGCGGCGCGTGCCCCTGAATCTGTCGCGGGCGGTGACCAAGCCGAAGGATTATCACGCCAGTCGCGGCGGAGTGCTGGCGTATTGGTTTCATCACGTTGGCGATTCGCTGACTGCAGGTCTGGTCGATTACTATTTGCCGAACTCGCATGACGTGCTGAATTACCTCAGGCAGGTCGATCACATCTCTCAGTCACGGCTGATCGTGATTCCGAACGGCGTAGATACTGAATTCTTTGCCACCAGCGGGGAGTTGCGACGGACGGGACGCGCGCAGCTCGGGGTCCAGGAAAAAGATTTGCTGATCGTCAATATCGGTCCCATGAAGGGGCTCAAGCGCCAGAATCTGTTGGTAGAAGCGGCGCTAAAGCTGATGACCGAATACGATAGTCTGAAGGTCGCGTTTGTCGGCAAGACCTGGGGAGCTGAAGACGAGGCGTATCTCAACAAGATGCAGCAGGCCATCGAAGCTGCCGGACGAAAAGCGTCTTTCGTTTTTACCGGCGAGTTGAAAGATGTGCGGCCGGTATTGGCCGCAGCTGATCTCTACGTTCATCCATCAGTGGTCGAAGGTTCGTCCAACGCCGTGCTTGAGGCCATGGCGATGTCACAGGCATGCATCGTCAGTGATTTGCCCAGTTGTCAGGAGCTGGTGGTCCATGAGGACAATGGATTGGTGGTCCCGCGTGACGATCTGCCGGCGCTGGGCCTGGCTATCAAGTCGTTGTTGGCCGATGCCGGACGACGGGGCGAGATGGGTTCCCGATCACGTGAGTTGGCGGTAGGGAAGTTTAGTGTTCAAAGAATGTGCGCGGACATCGAAGCCGTCTACTGGCGCGGCCTCGCCGAGAAAGGTTTGCGGCTAAGCGACAACGGGCAATGAAAGTTTTAGTTACCGGCAGTGCGGGATTTATCGGCGGCCATCTGGTGCGGGCCCTGGCAGACAGGGGCTACAGCGTGGTGGCGACTGATCTCGGCGGCTCTGGCGGACCAGGGGAGGCCCCGAGCTTCAGGCCATGCGACATAACCGACAAAGAGGGTCTGAACCGGTTGTTCGCTGAGAGTCAGCCCGAGGCGCTTATTCACCTGGCCGCTCGAACTGATCTGCTGGGCGAGACCATTGAGGACTATGCCGCCAATACCGTCGGCGTCGAAAACCTGATTGACGCCATCAGAAACACGAGGACAGTCCGGCGCGCTGTCTTTACCTCGTCCCAACTCGTCTGCCGCGTCGGGTATGTGCCGCAGCATGATCAGGACTACCAGCCAAACACCATCTACGGCCAGAGCAAGGTTTTGACTGAGCAGATAGTGCGCGGTACAAATGGTGGCGGCGCCGAGTGGTGCCTGGTGCGGCCGACCACGGTCTGGGGACCGGGTATGAATAAGCATTACCAATCCTTCTTTCGCCTCATCAGGCAGGGAAGGTATTTTCACGTGGGGCGGCGGCCGCTTTATAAGACCTACGGTTATGTCGGCAACGTGGTCGAACAATATATTCGTTTGCTGGAAGCGCCGTCCGGAAGTCTGCGGGAAGTTTTCTACGTGGCTGACTATGAGCCGCTGGCGCTGCGTGAATGGGCCGACGCGCTGCAACGCGAGTTCGGCGTTAAGCCGATCCGGACAGTTTCTGAGCCGCTGGCCAGGGCTTTAGCGCGCACCGGTGATCTGCTTAACGCGGTTGGGGTCCGCAGATTCCCCTTCAATTCATTCCGTTTGAACAATATTCTCACTGAATACCGGTATGATATGTCGCCAACCCGGGCGGTTTGCGGCGAGATGACTCATACGTTTGAGGAAGGAGTAAGGGAGACCGCGGCCTGGTTCAGCGCTGTTGATTCGCAGTCATCGTCTAACGGAAAGTAGAATAGTTCAGCCGCCGCTGGAGAGCCCTTCAAACATATGCCAAGAGTATTGATGCTAAGCCTGGTTTTTGGTCCGGACACCGTGTCCACCGCGAATATGATGACGGACCTCGCGCGTGGTCTTCAGGAGCATGGCCATGAGGTGACCGTACTCACTTCGATGCCTCACTACAATCCGACGGAGTCGGTGATGGCCAATCCCGCTTATCGCGCCAGGCTGCCCCGGCTTTACACCGAGAATATCGAGCATGGCAGCCGCATCCTGCGAATTTACATGCCCCTCAAACGTAACCGAATCTGGCGGCGGGCCCTGGACTATCTTTGGTTTCATGTGATTACGACTCTGGTGGCGGCTACCAAAGTGCCGCGTCAAGACGTGATCTTTGTGCCGTCTCCACCCATCACTCTGGGCTTCAGCGGTTATTTGGTTTGCCTCTTGCTGCGCGCGCGACTGATTTACGACGTGCGCGAACTGTGGCCCGATGTTCCGGTGCGAATGGGCATGATTAAGAATCGGCTGCTGCTACAGCTGGTTTATAAACTCGAGGATTTTGTTTACAAGCGCTCGGTGGCCATTACCTCCATCGCGCGCAGCTTTAATGAGAGCTTGATGAAGCGCGGCGTGCCGAAAGAAAAAATGCACTTCACGCCGAACTTCGTCGACGTCAATTGGTTGAATCCGTGCGACAAGCAAAACAGTTTTGCCCGCGAGCACGGCCTGACGGATAAGTTCGTGGCCTTTTATGCCGGAAACATCGGGCTGACGCAGGGACTTGAGATTCTGGTTGACGTGGCCAAACAGCTGAAGGACCTGCCGGATCTGTTGATTGTGATCGTTGGCGATGGGGCCGGCCGCGCCAAACTCGAGCGCGCCATCAACGAAGCGGGCCTCAGCAACATGCGTCTTCTGCCGTTCCAGCCGTATGAACGCGTCCCTGAGACCTACGGCACGGCAGATGTTTGTCTCTCGCCGATGATGTTCGGCTTCTCATACGATACCGTTCCTTCCAAGATCTATACGGCGATGGCGGCGGCGCGACCGGTGATTTCTGCCTGCGAGTCTGATACGGAGTCAGCGCAATTGCTAACCGAGTCCCACGGTGGGTTGGTGGTGACGCCGGAATCCAGCACCGAGATGGCCGCCGCAGTTCGCAAGCTTTACGGCGCCCGCGAGCTGAAAGAGGAAATGGGACGAAACGCGCGCCAGTGGATCGTGGCCCACTATAGTAAGGACGCGGTAATCAGCACCTATGATTTTGTCATCCGCGACGCCGTCGCGGCCGCCGCTTGATAAAGCGCGCCCCATACTGGTAACCGGAGCTACGGGCAGCCTGGGACCCGCGGTTGTAGAGTCCTTGCAGGATGCGGGTTATCAAGTGCGCGCGCTCGTCCGCAACGCCGCCAAGGCCACGGAATTGCCGGCTGGAGTTGAAGTCTGCATCGGCGACATTACCGATCAGGCAGCGCTTGAATCAGCGGTTGCAGGTGTTGGCGGCGTGGTTCATGCTGCAGCTCTGCTTCACATTGTCGATCCACCGGAGAGTCTGCGGCCCGAATATCAGCGCATCAACGTAGGCGCCACCGCTGAGTTGATGCGGGCCGCGGCGAATGCCAAGGTCGAGCGAGTTGTCTTCTTCAGCACGATTGCGGTCTACGGCAATTGTGCGGGACAGATTGTCACCGAAGCAGATTCGCCACACCCCGATACGTTTTATGGCGAGACCAAGCGCGAAGCGGAAGAGATTGTTTTGAACGCGCGCCGGGCCGATGGGCAGCCTTTGGGAACCGTCTTACGGCTTGCGGCAGTTTACGGCGGCCGGATCAAAGGGAACTATCGCCGGCTTTTATCAACCCTGTCGCGGCGCCGTTTTGTTCCGCTGGGCGCGGGTTTGAATAAACGCACGCTGATTTACGAAGGCGATGTCGGGGCGGCCACGGTCCTGGCGCTGGAACACCCGGCCGCCGGCGGCAAAGTTTACAATGTTTCGGACGGCGCTTTTCACACGGTCAAAGAGATTATCGCGGCGATGTGTCAGGCGCTCGATCGGCCGGCGCCGCGAATGCATTTGCCCATCAAGCCTGCCTATTTGGCCGCGGCTGTGGCCGAGTCCGGGTTTGGTCTAATTCGCGTGCGGGCGCCGGTACGCCGCTCGATGCTCGATAAATACACGGAAGACATTACGGTGAGCAGCGAGTTGATTCAAAGGGAGCTGGGCTTTGCACCTAAAGTCGGCTTGGAGTTAGGATGGCGCGAGACGGTCCGAGTCATTCGCCGCAGCGGTGGATTATGAGCAATGTCAGCCCGGCATTCTGCTGCGAATATTTCTCTCTTATCGGATAAAGATGGATTTATTAATAGCTTTTGCCGTAGTGGGAATCTTGTCGTACTTAGGCGTCGGGGCCATGCGCCGCCTGGCCCATGCGCACGATATTCTGGATATCCCCAACGAGCGTAGCTCGCACACTACCTCCGTACCCAGAGGCGGCGGCGTTCCGATTGTGCTTTTGACCGCCGCCGGCAGTTGGCTTCTGCTGCTGATAAATCGAGTCGCCGCGCCGCGGGCGCTGGTTGTTTTTACGATTGGAGCGATGCTGATCGCCGTCGTGAGCTGGCTTGACGATCTATATTCCATTTCAACCGCTATCCGTTTTCTCGTCCATAGCCTGGCGGCCGCGCTGATCATTTATGAAGTAGGGTACCTGCCGCTGCGGAACATCATGGCTGGTAACCTCTGGGCGGTTGAGTCCGTGGCGATCGCGATCACCTTTATCTGGCTGGTCGGTCTCACCAATGCCTACAATTTCATGGACGGCATCGACGGGATCGCAGGATCGCAGGCTCTGATAGCGGGACTTGGTTGGGCCATCTTTTCGTTTCTCAACAGTCAGCGCATAGTTGCCTCGCTGGGCGTGCTGATAGCGGCCACGGCGCTCGGTTTCCTGGTCCATAATTGGCCGCCGGCGAAGATTTTCATGGGCGACGTGGCCAGCGCCTTCCTGGGTTTCACCCTGGCGGCCTTGCCGCTCATCTACAACGCGCAAATCGATCCCGCGAACCGGGCCCTGCGCGTTCCGCTATTCGGTTTGATTGTCGTATGGCCGTTTGTTTTCGATGCGACATTTACTTTTTTCCGCCGTTTATTCAAGGGTGAACGCGTCTTCAGTGCTCATCGATCTCACCTCTATCAGCGTTTGAATATCGCCGGCAGAACCCACCAATTTGTCACTCTGTTATATAGTATGCTCGCGGCGGTAGGCACTGTTCTCGCTTTGATGTGGATTGCGGAGGTGCGAAATGCTTTCGCGAGCTTGCTTATCGTCGTGCCGTTGCTGTCCGTGGGCCTGCTCTTGTTCGTGATGCGGGAGGAGCACGCGAGTCGGGCCGGGTTGCGCGACAATTTGCCGGCTGCCCGCGACCGGACGCAGCTGGCGATTGACGGCGAACCCTAGGACGACACCTCATGCCAACTGACCCCATGTGGAAAAAACTTCTGTCTCGCCGTGTCCAGTTTGCCCTCGACTTATCGGTTTTGATCGGCGCTTTCGTACTCGCCTACTTGCTGCGCTTTGATTTTAATATCCCGCCACAGTGGATGCATTCGATGTGGGTGCAGCTGACCTGGGTGGTCCTGATGCAGTTTGTGGCCCTGAATCTTTCGGGCGTCCATTCATTTGTCTGGCGGTACGTGGGCATCACCGAACTGCGATCGTTTTTTATTGCGGCGAGCTCCGTGTTTCTGATGCTGCTGGTAGTGCGATTCGTGCTGCCGGGAGCGATGCTGGTCACCTGGCGAGTGCCGCTGTCGATCTGCGTGATGGATACCATCCTGGCCTTTGGCGGGGTGCTGGGCCTGCGCGTTTTGAGAAGGACGAGCTATGAACTTTTCGAAATGCGGAAGCGAAAGAGAGCTGCCGGCGGAGAACCAGCGCAGCAGAGGGTTTTGCTGATAGGAGCCGGCCGGGCCGGAGTGCTGGCCTCGAAGGAAATCGTCAACCGGGGTGATATGCATCTCCAGGTGGCCGGCTTTGTCGATGATGATCACGCGAAACAGGGATCGGTTATTAACGGCATCAGAGTGCTCGGCAACAGCAGTCATCTGCCGCGGCTGGTCTCGCAGCTTGATATCGACCATGTCATCATCACCATGGCGCAGGCGACCCGCAACGAGATTCAAAGAATCACAAAGATTTGCGATGAGATTCCGGTGAAGGTGCGGATTATCCCCGGCCTTTATGAAATTCTGGACGGGCGGGTGGAGATCAGCCGGATTCGCGACGTGCAGATTGAAGACTTGCTCGGCCGCGACCCGGTGCAACTCGATCTGCAGTCAATCAGCCGCGAGTTGAGCCGGAAAGTTGTGATGGTCACGGGCGCGGGCGGATCGATTGGTTCAGAACTCGCCCGTCAGGTGGCGCGGTTCGCGCCCGAAAAATTGCTTTTGATCGAACGCGCTGAGTTCGCGCTTTTCAACATCGATCGCGAGCTGAAAGGATCGGATCGCAATGAATCCATCGTGCCGCTGGTGGCCGATATTGGGGACCACCAACGCATGCGATCGATCTTTGATAAGTACCGGCCGAACGTGGTAATCCACGCCGCGGCACATAAACACGTGCCGCTCATGGAAGATAATCCCTGCGAGGCGATCAAGAATAACGTCTTCAATACCCGCATGCTGACAAAGCTGGCCTCAGAGTTCGAGGCGGAAGCATTTGTGCTGATCTCAACCGACAAAGCAGTACGGCCCACCTCCATCATGGGCGCCTCAAAGCGGCTGGCGGAACTGGTGGTGCAGCACGCGGCAAGCCGTAGCCAGACGCGCTTTGTGGCGGTGCGTTTCGGAAACGTAATCGGGTCGAATGGTTCGGCAATTCCCATCTTCCAGGAACAGATTCGCAACGGCGGACCGCTCACGATTACCGACAACCGCATGAAGCGATATTTCATGACCATTCCCGAGGCGGCCCAGTTGGTTTTGCAGGCGAGTACCATCGGAAACGGCGGCGAAGTATTCATCCTGCACATGGGCGAGCCGGTCAGCATCCTCGAGTTGGCGGAAGCGTTGATTTCATTGTCCGGGATGAAACCGCATGAAGATATACAGATAGTCGAGATCGGTATGCGGCCCGGCGAAAAACTGAATGAGGAGCTTACCTTCGAAAGCGAATCGGCAGCGGCAACGTCACACCCGAAAATCTTTATCAGCAAGCTGGCGCCGGTTAAATACGAAATGATTCAGGTGGCTCTGCAACAACTTGAGCAACTGGTCGAACAGCGAGACGAGGAAGAGTTGCGAGCGTTTCTCAACCAAGCAATACCTGAGGCCCAACTACGCGTAAATGGCAATGGCGACGCCGGCTCTGTCAAGACGCTGGTGGCAGGTCTTTCCCCGGTCGTATGACGGGCTGATATCAGCGATCGGATTCATAAAATTCCACTAAAATGTTCCCCGCGAGCGGCAGTTCAGACCGGCAGCCTCAAGTAACCCAACGGCCTCCTAACATCGTTGCGAGAGTGCTGGATGCAGCAGTCTTCTGGGGGCTGCTGGTGTTGATTCCGGTAGCGGTGATCCCCTACGGCTCAGCTGATCCCTGGTGGGAGGCGGTCTTTGAATGCGGCGTCTTTGTGCTGGCGGCCATAGCCGCGGTTGAGGCCTTTTTCATGAGAAGGTGGCAACTGCGTCATGGCTGGGTGCTCTTGCCGTTGGTTCTGCTAACCGCATTCGCCTTCTTACAAACCGTGCAGTGGCCGCCTTCCTGGTTGATGGCTTCGAAGACGCACTATCTGCTGACAATTGATCGCTACCAAACTTACTTAACGGCGCGGAAGATGCTCGGCTTGACGGTGTTTCTGACCTTGCTGCTGAGTCATCTGTCGACGCCCAGGCGTCTGCGCTGGACCATCCGGGCCGTCCTGGCAGTCGGCATAGGCAGTGCGCTGTTCGGTATAGTGCGGCAGTTCATGCAGACCACGGATGCGCCGGCGGGATTTGTCCTGCCTTTCCTTTTCTACGGCGTTGGCTATGGAGAATTCATTTCGCCAAATCCGTTCGCGTACCTGATGGAGCTGACGCTCGGTTTGGTCGCCGGCGTGCTCCTGGGAGGCGGTGCGGGCAGGAATCGTATCTTTGTCTACCTGGCCATCATCGCGGTGGTGTGGACCGCGCTGGTTTTATCGAATTCGCGCGGCGGTCTGATGGCGCTCGGAGTTGAGGCGATATTTGTCGGGTTCATGAGCCTGCGCTGGTTTTCGGAGCGCAAATCAATGGCGGGAGAGCGGGGAAGTCGCTTAATCGTCATGTTGCGGGAATCGAAAGCGGTGCAGATAGCGATGATTGCTTGCGTAATCATAGTGCTCGCTTGTGGGGTGTTCTGGATGGGAGGCGACCAGCTCGCTGAGAAAATGGGCCAGACGACTGCCGACCAGAATCTAACCGATGGAACTACGCGTCAGGAGATCTGGGGCGCCAGCTGGAAAATGATAAAAGCCAATCCCTGGACAGGTTCGGGTTTTGGGGCGTTCTTTCTTGGTATTACTCAGTATCAAACCAGTTCCGGCCGCCTCAGGTTACAGCAGGCGCACAATGACTATCTTGACCTGGCCGCTAATGGCGGCATCGTGTCAGTGATTCTGGCAATCTGGTTTGTGGCGGCCATTTGGCCGGTCGCCCGGCGCCGCTTGAACAGTCGCGACCCTCAGCGGCGCTCGGCAGCCCTGGGTGCAGCCACTGCGATAATTGGAGTGGCGGTCCACAGCACGGTGGACTTCGGTCTGCAGTTAACCGGCATCGCTGTCGTGTTCGTGGCAATTATCGCGATTCTAATTGCCGACGTGCGCCTGGAAACCCGCCGGCCACACACGAGCTCAACCTGAAGACATCCTATTTATGCAAGTTGTTCGCACCGCGAGAACGACAGAGACAGGGAACTCCACGATTACCGGCGACATAGTACGACTGTGCGCCGTGGTGCTGGTGCTCTTCGCTTGTTACTTACTAGTCAAGGACTGTTTCCGCAGCGGCTTGGCGCGTTTGCTGAATACCACAGCCATTATGCAGGCGAGTTCAGAGCCGGCCGAGCGAGCGGTGCAACTGGCGCCGACTGATCCGGAGACGCACTACACTCGTGGTTTGTCACTGGTAAATGAACAGCGACTGCAGGAAGCCGTCGTCGAACTGAACATCGCGACTATCCTGCGGCCTCGTTACTACTATGAATGGCTCGATCTCGGCGTCACCAAGGAGCGTTTGGGAGACTCCGCTGAGGCCGAGGCGGCGATTCGCGAGTCTATCAGACTGGCGCCGACGTTTGCGCAGCCTCATTGGCAGTTGGGTAATCTGCTTTTCACCGCCGGCAGGTATCCTGAGGCTTTTACCGAGTTGCGCGTGGGCGCGAAGAGCAATCCGAATTTAAGGCAGGGATTGGTGCGGCTCGCATGGGCTGCGTCCGGCGGCGATATTGCATCGTTTGTGGCCTGGGCGCAGCCGGTGACGACAAAAGATCATTTGCGGCTGGCGCTCCTGCTTGCCGAAGAAGGCCACGCGAAAGATGCGGTCGATCAGCTTCGGCAAGGTCTGCCGGCAGTGGATGACGACGATAACAACATGCTGCGGGTAACCATCATGCGCCTGCTGGCAGCTAAGGAATTTCTCGGCGCGCGCGATGCGTGGCGACTGGCCCACCCCGATGTTGCCAACCCTGGTGAAGCGCAAGTAGTGAATGGTGATTTCATCGATCCAATCCGGCAGAACGATCCCGGTTTCGGCTGGCAAGTCGGTAACATTCCCAATGTTTCCATTGCAGTGGACAACGCCGGTCCCGCCGAGGGAGCGCGCAGTTTACGCCTGCAGTTTAGCGGTGAGATGCCACCGGTCGAGTTGGCTACCCAGCTGGTGGTGCTGGAGCCGCAGACGCGCTATTCACTGCGCTTTTTTGATAAATCAAGTCAGCTCGTCAGCGGCGCGCTGCCCCGGGTAGTGATAGAGGATGTAGAGGCCGACCCGGTCGTGGCACTGGGCGAATCGGCTTCATTTGGGAGCCATGATGGCGCTTGGGCGTCGAATCAAACGGATTTTGCGACCGGCCGCAATCGCACCGTCAAAATCGTCATTTATCGTGGCCCGTGCGCTCAAACTCCGTGCTCGATTTTCGGGGAACTGTGGATTAGCCGATTTTCGCTGGTGAAGCAGTGATTAAGGGTTGTTGCAGCGGACCATACTTGTTAATATCATGTGAACGGCTTAGGGTCGTCAAAGATCGATTTTTATTGGCTATTCCGAAAGAAAGTTCAAGAAAGTGCTTGACTTTCCCCTGGGATTTCAGTAGAGTCCGGTTTCCCCACAAGCACGTCGAATGGATTGGGGATCGGTTTGGGTACTTTTCGTGACAAAAGGAAGGTAAAACCATGCTAGTTAGTACACGTCCCATGAGATTTATTGCAGTATCTTTGCTTGTCGTAATTGCTAATGCCTACGTATTCGCGAACGGAACAGTAGCACCCACCGGTACAGCCGCGAATTCGTTGGTTGGGAGGCTGATCACGACGAGTAATCGGCCGGTTCTGGTGAACGGCGGAGAAGCGATTACCGGTGCGGTGATTGTTTCGGGTACTGAGTTGACAACGCCGGCAGCAGCTGGTGCGAATGTTCACTTGGGCAAATTGGGCAGTGTTGCGGTTGCCCCGAGTTCGACAGTGTCGATCGCGTTTGACGCGGCCAATGTGAGAGTGAATGTGGTTTCGGGTTATGCGTCGGTGGCGACGGCAGAAGGCGTCAAGGGAACCGTAACGGGTCTCCCGGCCAACGCGGCCAATACAGTTCCGACCCCGGCTGGCGGAAACGCTGCTCTTCACTGGGGTATTGCTGGTGTGGGTATCGGCAGTGCGGCTCTGATCTGGGCGATTATCGCTTGGAACCGCGCGAATGATGCTCGCGATTCGGCGGATGCGGCGAATGCTTCGGCGGCGTCGTTGGCCAGCCAGCTGGCAGCGCTGAGAACTTGTCTCGCTGGTCAGACCACCAGCCCGCTCAAGCTCTGCACGAGCTTCTAACTTCTTAGAAGGCTCCTGATTAAGCAAAGACATACTGCGTCATCGTGCGCAGTATGTCTTTTTGCGTTTTTAGGTCTTTCTTTCGTCGGGCCGGAAATGGTTTGGTTCGCCGGATTCATTGGCAGTTCCAGGGACTGTTCAGGGCGAGGCTTGAGGCTTTTACGGCGGGCGAGTTTTCCCGTGCGGTGCGGATTCTATGTGGCGTGAGCGGATTGCCGAACACCTACTGGCCAGCGCAGACCTGCAGCGACGCGCTGCGGAAATGGCGCCGGAATCAATCTCACAGGCGGCCACGATAATCGTCGATTGTTATCGGGCTGCCGGTAAGGTGCTGATTTGTGGAAACGGCGGTAGTGCCGCGGACGCTCAGCACATGGCGGCTGAATTCTTGAACCGCCTCAATGCTGATTTTGACAGACCGGGTTTACCTGCAATCGCGCTCACGACTGACACCTCATTCCTGACTTCATACGCTAATGACTTCAATTTCGAAGGGGTCTTCGAAAGACAGGTGCTGGCTTTAAGTAATCCGGGAGACGTTCTGATTGGGATTACCACCAGCGGAAGCTCACGCAATGTGTTAAAAGCAATTGCGGCGGCGCGAGAGAAAAGCGTGAGAACGATTAGTCTGTCGGGCCAGGGCGGCGCGATCTCAGATCTTGTCGACTGCGCGGTCGTGGTGCCCAGTCGAGACACGCAGCACGTTCAGGAGTGTCTTCTGTCAATCGAACACATAATCTGTGATGTGGTGGAACGGACTCTCTTTGGCACAGAACCCGGATGAAGGTGCGCCGGATGAAAGAGCCTGATGCCAGACCGTTGGGCAAAGAACATCGCGCCCCGTTGCGTGACGCTCGTCACTCCGGCAATGACAACGTAATGTTATCGTGCTCCGCGTTTTGCATTTTCTCCTGGTCGCTTTATAATTTTTTTTGCTAGTGCAGACGCTTCATCGTTTCCTAAAGCTTACTTCATTTTGCTGATTGCATTCCGCAAAGGAGTGTTCCAGTGGCAATTCGCCTGAGCAGAACGTTTATTCTAAGAAAGCTGCACCAGTTGTCGGGGATAATGCCTTTGGGCATATTCCTGCTCGAACACTTTTATACGAACTCCAAGGCGTTGACTGGCGCCGCTGACTTCAACAGCGCGGTCAAAGACCTGCAGTCGATCCCGTACATCCTCTTTGTCGAGATTGGCGGCATCTTTATTCCGCTGATTTATCACGCCGTCTATGGCCTGGTGATTACGGTCGAAGCGCGCCCTAACAACCTTTATTATCCATATTCGCGCAACTGGTTCTACACGATTCAGCGGGTCACCGGCATCATTCTGTTTTTCTTCATCACTTTCCACGTGTTGAATTTCAGATTTGGAATGATCCCGGGACTTAATACTCTGTCCGTCGCCCATCACCCCGATCAGAGTTTTGATATCGTGTCGCGCGAGTTCCACAATGTCTGGATCTTTATCGTTTACGTCATCGGAATCACGGCCACGGTGTGGCACCTGGCAAATGGTATCTGGCTGTTTCTCGTAGACTGGGGAATCGCCATTGGAGAGCGAGCGCAGCGGTTGACCGGGTATGCGTGTATTGCCGTCGGTGTGTTTTTGTTGGCGGTGGGGATCAATGCCGCAGTCGCGTTCATTCATCCGGGCGGATTGCTGTCGAGGTTCATGTAGCACATGGCAGGCGGAATAAAAATCGCCATCGTTGGCGGTGGTCTGGCGGGTCTGGCAGCGGCGATGAAGATCGCTGAAGCCGGCCACGAGGTTGAGCTCTTCTCGGTCGTTCCGGTGAAGCGATCGCACTCTGTTTGCGCTCAGGGCGGCATTAACGGCGCCGTGAATACGAAGGGCGAAGGTGATTCGACCTGGGAGCATTTTGACGACACCGTTTACGGCGGAGACTTCCTCGCGAATCAACCGCCGGCGAAAGCGATGTGCGAGATGGCGCCGGCAATCATTTACCTGTTTGACCGCATGGGAGTGCCATTCTCGCGCACCAATGAAGGCTTGCTCGACTTTCGGAGATTTGGCGGCACCAAACATCACCGCACTGCCTTTGCCGGCGCGTCAACCGGGCAGCAACTGCTGTACGCGCTCGACGAGCAGGTCAGAAGATTCGAGGTTGGCGGCAAAGTCACAAAATATGAAGGCTGGGAAATGATGTCGCTGGTGCTCGACGATCATCAGGTCTGTCGCGGTCTGGTCGCGATGAATCTGAGATCACTCGAGTTGAAAGCGTTCCCGGCCGATGCCGTGATTATCGCCAGCGGCGGGCCCGGTCTGATTTTCGGTAAATCAACCAATTCGATGGTGTGCACCGGCAGCGCCGTGGCTGCTTGTTATCAGCAAGGCGCGAAGTATGCCAACGGTGAGTTTATTCAAGTACACCCGACATCGATTCCCGGTGAAGACAAGCTGCGGTTGATGAGTGAATCAGCCCGCGGGGAAGGCGGCCGTGTTTGGGTGCCGCGAAATCAGGGCGACAAGCGATCGCCGGCTTCCATCCCTGAATCCGAACGACTGTACTTTCTCGAAGAGAAATATCCGGCGTACGGGAATCTGGTGCCACGCGATATTGCGACTCGCGAGATCTTTCAGGTTTGTCTGCAAGGTCTGGGTGTGAACGGTGAGAACCAGGTCTATCTCGATCTCACACATATTCCGGCTGAGACGCTCGATAAGAAACTGGGCGCAATCCTGGAAATTTACGAGATGTTTGTGGGCGATGACCCACGGCACGTCCCGATGCGAATCTTTCCCGGGGTCCATTACTCGATGGGCGGCTTGTGGGTCGACTTCGATCAGCGCACAAATATTCCCGGACTTCTGGCGGCTGGCGAGTGCGACTATTCAATCCATGGCGCGAATCGCCTCGGCGCGAACTCACTTGTCAGTTGTGTCTATGGCGGCTTTGTGGCCGCTCCGGCAGCGATTGATTGGGCCAAAAATGTGCAGCGCAACGGCAGCAATGGGTCGCGACTGTATGAGCAGGAAACAAAGCGCCAGCAGGAGCTGAACGACAAGCTGATCGCCCAGAGTGGCAACGAGAATCAGTATGAGCTCCATGAAGAGATGGGGCGCACCATGACCGATAACGTCACGGTCGTTCGTTATAACGATCGGCTCAAGCAGACTGACGACAAGCTCCTTGAACTCTCGGATCGCTATGATCGAATCTCGATCAACGATTCGAACCTGTGGGCGACGATGGCGTTGCCGCATGCGCGGCAGCTGCGTAACATGCTCGACCTGGCCCGGGTGATTGCGCTCGGCGCGCTCAATCGTAACGAATCGCGCGGCGCTCACTACAAACCCGATTTCCCCGATCGTGACGACGCGAATTGGCTGAAGACGACGATTGCCGAATATTCGGGTGAGGGCCCGGTCTTTTCATATGACCCGGTCGACATCTCTCTGATTCCGCCTCGCAAGCGAGACTACTCGCATGAAAAGAAAGAGCCCGCGGCCGCAGGGAAGTCGGCTAGCTGAGCGGGCCCGCGGGTGATACCAGATGCCTGATACCGTAGAAATACATATTAAGCGCCGCGCCTCGATGGACGGGCCGCAACATTGGGAAATCTTCGAGATCCCTTATCGGCCCAACCTCAACGTCATTTCCTGCCTGATGGAGATTCGGAAAAACCCGGTTACCAAGTCCGGGCAAAAAACCACGCCACCGTCGTGGGACATGAACTGTCTGGAGCAGGTCTGCGGTATTTGCACGATGGTCATCAACGGCCGGGTGCGACAATCGTGTTCAGCGCTGGTTGATAAGTTGGACAAACCCATCAAGCTCGAGCCGATGTCAAAATTCCCAAACGTGCGCGACCTGCAGGTCGACCGCTCGCAGATGTTCGATCATCTGAAGCGGGTGCACGCCTGGATCGAACTGGACGGTACCTACGATCTCGGCCCGGGTCCGCGGATGGATCAGGATGACGTGATGGAGCGCTACGCTTATTCGCGCTGCATGACCTGCGGTTGCTGTCTCGAAGCTTGTCCCCAGTACGACGAAGATCACTATATTGGCCCACAGGCCATCGCCCAGGTGCGCCTCTTCAACATGCATCCGAGTGGCGCCATGGATCGCGACGAGCGGCTCCAGGGAATTATGGGCGACGACGGCATTACCAACTGCGGTAACGCCCAGAACTGCGTCCGCGTTTGTCCGATGAATATCCCGCTGACTAAGGCCATCTACGAAGAAAACCGCGAGACGGTCGTGCATGGCCTGCTCGGCTGGTTAAAGAAATGATCGTCGCTCGCTGCGCGCGGCCAAAATGACCGCAGAACTTCAATACTCGTATTCAGCTGCTCACCCTATTGGACCATGCTCTTGAAAGGACGCTGAATTGAAGGGAATTATCCTGGCCGGCGGGCGCGGCTCTCGTCTGTTTCCGCTCACCATCACTACCAGCAAGCAACTCCTGCCGGTTTATAACAAACCGATGATCTACTATCCCTTGTCGCTGCTGATGCTGGCAGGCGTGAGGGAGATCCTGATTATCACCATGCCTGAAGACGCGGCCTCGTTCCGGAAGCTGCTGGGTGACGGTACCAAATGGGGAATGAGTTTCTGTTACGCGGAACAGGCTGAGCCGCGCGGGCTGGCGGACGCCTTTCTGGTGGGCGCTGAGTTTGTCGGTCGCGAACCGGTTTGCCTGCTCCTCGGCGACAACATTTTTTTCGGGCAAGGCCTGTCAGAGCAATTAGAGGCGGCCGCCCGGCTTGAGCACGGCGCGCTGATCTTTGCGTATGCCGTGCGCGACCCGGAACGCTACGGCGTCGTGGAGTTTGATGAAGCCGGGGTCGCTTTGTCGATCGAGGAAAAGCCCTCGAGTCCGCGTTCAAATTATGCGGTCCCCGGACTTTATTTCTATGACGGCAGCGTCGTCGAGCGCGCCCGCCGGCTCAAACCCTCGGCCCGCGGTGAATTGGAGATCACGGACCTAAACAAATCGTATCTGGCGAGCGGTGAATTAAGGGTCGAAGCAATCGGACGAGGCGTGGCCTGGCTCGACGCGGGTACTCACGAGTCGTTACTACAAGCTTCGAATTTTGTGCAGACGATTGAAGAGCGGCAGGGTTTGATGATCTGTTCGCCGGAAGAAATCGCGTTTCATCACGGCTATATCAACGAGGATCAGCTGCGGATGCTGGCGGCAGAACTCGGCAGCACCAGCTATGCTAATTATTTACTTGCACTGCTTGCCAACCGCGGGGCCGAACCGTCGCCGGTGAGAATCTCAACGCAAATCGCCTGACTGGGTCGGCGCTCAGATCCCAAGAACGTCGATCAACTCCTGAACCGCCGCCGCACTCTTTTGCAGGGCGATTCTTTCCTCGGCCGTCAGAGTAATCTCGATCACCTGCTCCAGTCCCTTCGCGCCCAGCTTACACGGCACGCCGACATAAAGACCGTTGACTCCGTACTCGCCCTCGAGATAAGCGGCGCAGGGCAGGATCTTCTTCTTGTCTTTCAGGATCGATTCCGTCATCTCCACGGCAGCTGCCGACGGCGCATAATAGGCCGAGCCGGTCTTCAGCAGATTCACAATTTCGGCGCCACCGTTCGCTGTGCGTTTCACGATCGCGTCGATTTGATCCTGCGGCAGCAGTTCGGTGATGGGGATGCCCGCACAGGTCGAGTAACGCGGCAGCGGGACCATGGTATCGCCGTGTCCACCGAGCACAAACGCGGTCACATTCTCGACTGAGACATCCAGGGCTTCGGCCAGAAAACAGCGCATGCGCGCGGAGTCGAGGACGCCGGCCATGCCGATGACTCGATGCTTCGGAAATCCGGATCGACGTAAGGCGACCTGACACATGGCATCGAGTGGATTCGAGACAATAATCAGAATCGAATTCGGTGAACGCTTGACGCATTCGTCGACCACCTTGCCCACGATTTCCGCATTGGTGCGCAGCAGATCGTCGCGGCTCATGCCTGGCTTGCGGGGCAATCCGGCGGTGATGATTACCACATCTGAGTCGGCCGTTTCGTCGTAGGTATTGGCGCCGGTCAGACGCACGTCAAAGCCTTCGACTGGGGCAGCCTCGGCCAAGTCGAGGGCCTTGCCCTGCGGTACGCCCTCGACGATATCGACCAGTACGACGTCGCCCAACTCTTTTGTTGCCAGCCAATGCGCCGCGGTCGCTCCCACGTTACCTGCGCCGACCACCGTGATCTTTTTTCTAGTGCCCATGTCTCAATCCTTATGAAGGTTAGTTGATAAGTTGCGCGAGTTAGTGTGAAATGATCGCGCAATAAAAATCGTATTCAGTTTATCTGTGAAAGAAGCCGAGTCTAAATGCGCACATAATGAGTGTCAAGCGAGGCTTCTGTGACGCCGATCACCTGCGTTCCGACCAACCACGATTGTCTGTTGAGTGAAGGTTTAATAAATCTGAAGAATAAATGCGACAGGTCGTTCAAAACGTAAAGAACGGACAACTTGAAGTGAGAGAAGTGCCGCCGCCGGCCTTGCTGCCAGGCGGAATTCTGGTGCGGACTGCGGCTTCAGTCATCAGCGCCGGAACAGAGAAGGCGGCGCTGGAACTCGGCAAAAAGAGTTTGATCGGAAAAGCGCGAGAGCGGCCCGACCTGGTGCGAGAGGTGCTGACCCGCGCGCGCACTTACGGCGTTGCCGCCACCGTCCAAAGCGTCATCTCGAAAATGGATCAGGCGCTGAATCTCGGATACAGCGCCGCCGGCGTTGTGGAGGAAGTCGCGGCCGGGATTCCCGACATCAAGATTGGTGATCGGGTCGCGATCGCCGGGGCCGGCTATGCAAGCCATGCGGAAGTTAACTATGTACCGCGAAATCTCGCCGCCATTATTCCGGAGAGTGTCTCTTTTGAGCAGGCCGCCTACACGACGATTGCCGCCATCGCAATGCAGGGCATCAGACTGGCGCAGCCGGAGTTGGGTGAGATCGCGGTGGTTAGCGGCCTGGGACTGATCGGGCTGATTACCGTGCAACTTCTGAAAGCGAACGGCTGTCGGGTCCTGGGTTTCGACCTGAGTCAAAGTAAAGTTGAATTAGGAAAGCGGCTCGGTTTGGAGGAAGGCGCGGTGCTCGAGGTCGACGATCCGCATCGCGCGATAGACCGGTTTAGTAACGGGCGCGGCGCTGATCTAACACTGATTGCAGCAGCGACCGACAGCAATCAGCCCATCGAACTCGCCGGCGAGATCACTCGCCGCAAGGGCAGAGTGGTGGCGGTGGGTGCGGTCGGCTTGAACGTGCCGCGCGATGTCTATTACCGCAAAGAGCTGGAGTTGAAGATTTCGATGTCCTACGGACCCGGCCGTTATGATCGTTCATACGAAGAAGGTGGTCTGGATTATCCCTACGACTACGTCCGCTGGACCGAAAGGCGAAATCTTGAATCGGTATTGGATCTGATGGCGCGCGAACTCCTGGATGTGCAGTCGCTCACTACCCACCGGTTTGCCGTGGAGCAGGCCGCCGCCGCGTACAGCATGATTTATGCGGGCACTGAGCCTTATGTCGGCGTGCTGCTTCAGTACGACGTTCACCGGCGGCAGGAGCAGGTGGTAACGGTCCCGGCTCAATCACACAAAAGAACAGATCGGATCGGTATCGGCTTTATCGGCGCCGGAAATTATTCGGCAGCTCATCTGCTGCCGCATTTGAAGAGCAACAAGGATGTACAGTTGATCGGTCTCGCGTCGGCGACCGGCCTGAACGCCAAACAAAAGGCCGAACGATTTGGGTTCAATTACAGCGCCACGGATATTAAGCCGTTGCTCGAAGACGAAGCGGTTGACGCGATTTTTATCGGCACGCGTCATAGCACGCACGCTGAATTGACGGTGGCGGCATTGAACTCGGGTAAGCACGTCTTTGTCGAAAAGCCGATGGTTGTCAGTGAAGCACAGCTTGATGCCGTCATCGCTTCGTATGAAGAGGCCAATGCGAAGCGGCCGACCGGGCTGATGGTTGGCCTGAACCGCCGCTTCGCGCCTTTGGTCGCAAAGCTGAAAGGCATATTAAATTCTTCCGGTCCGTTGCAGATGATTTATCGCGTCAACAGCGGCAATATTCCGACCTCGACCTGGTTGCATGAAGAAGCCGAAGGAGGCGGGATGCTGATCGGCGAGATGTGTCACTTTATCGATCTGATGCAGTTTCTTTCGGGCGAGCGGCCGGCCAGTGTTTACGCGCAGTCACTCAGAGCGCGCAACCAGAAGACCTGTGACGCCGACAATCTCTCGATGGTAATTTCGTTCGCGGGTGGTTCGGTGGGCACCCTCTGCTATAACACGGTCGGTAGCAGCAGCTTTCCCAAAGAACGTCTTGAGGTTTATGGCGGCGGCGCGGTGGCGGTGATCGATGATTTCCGCGCGCTGGAAACCGTCCAGCGCGGTAAGCCGGGACGTCTGAAGGCGGCGAATCAGGACAAGGGCCAATCGCGTGAAGTGGCGGAAACGATTCGCGAGTTCCGGGCCAACGGGCAAGCCCCGATTCCATTCGCCGAATTGGTCTCAGGAATGCGCGCAGTTTTTGCGGCGCGAGAATCACTCCGGACCGGACAACCCGTCGCGCTGCCTGCTTGATGGAGTCACTCGAAGAACGTGGACGATGAGTTGACCTCAAAGCCGGCGACTGAACTCATTCAGCTAATCAAGACAGGCGCGACCTGTGCCGTTGAAGTCGTCGAGTCCTACCTGCGCCGGATCGAACGGATCAATCCTTCGCTCAACGCAATTGTCACCATTTCTCCCGATGTGCTGGATCGCGCGCGCGCGCAGGATGCCAGACGCCGCGAGGGAAGTGACGCGGGTCCACTCCACGGACTGCCGATCACGGTCAAGGACACAATCGACACTGAAGCCATTCGGACGACCTATGGCTCGCGTCTCTTTGCCGATAATCTGCCCGCCCGAGATGCGAAGGTCATCGCACGTTTGAAAGCTGCCGGCGCAATCATCCTCGGCAAAACTAATACGCCCGAGATGGCCCTGCCCTACGAAACGGATAATCCGGTATTTGGCAGGACGAATAATCCGCATGATCCGCACCGAACGCCGGGCGGGTCGAGCGGAGGTGAAGCTGCGGCGGTGGCCGCCCGGCTCTCGCCGGCGGGTGTCGGCAGCGATTTGTCGGGGTCTATTCGAGTGCCGGCGCATTTCTGTGGAATCGCGGCGCTCAAGCCCACCACCGCGGCGGTCTCGATGGACGGTCACGTTCCCCGCGCCGCCGGCACGCTGGCCCTCGGAGGGTCGATTGGGCCAATGGCTCGTTGCGTCGCAGACCTTGCGCTGCTGTTCCCCTTAATGGCGGAAGGAACGGGTGATGGTTCTGTCATCGCCGCTGAAAAGGACCCTCGGCCGCGGGTCGCGTGGTTTGTAGAGAATGGCGTCGCGCCCGTAACTCCGGCCGTCGCCGATG
>Ga0126383_10000081_pt1 | contig 44522 bp, 41 predicted proteins | sample PanSoiMetPlot_35_FD_96882 | JGI IMG/M metagenome (GOLD analysis project Ga0126383, IMG submission 96882) | Tropical forest soil microbial communities from Panama - MetaG Plot_35 | ecosystem: Environmental > Terrestrial > Soil > Tropical forest > Bulk soil | place: Panama | collected 2016-02-17 | reverse complement strand
TCGTTACATCGTGAATCGTGAGCCGATTCACGAACCTCGGTTCTCGAATTACGAACTCAGTGCAATGGCGGCGTGAATTTCTTCCAACATTTCACGTATAGCGTAGCGAAATTTCCAGTTTGGATAATGCACCTGGAATTTTCGCACGTCGCTGATCCACCAGATATGGTCACCGATGCGGTTGGTTTCCTCGTAGCTCCAATTTAATTTTTTGCCGCTGATCTGTTCGCACATCTCGATGGCTTCGAGCATGGAACAGTTGCTGTGCCGGCTGCCGCCGATGTTGTAAACCTCGCCCGCGCGCGGGGTCCGGACGAATTCCGCGAAAGCTTCGACCAAATCGAAGCTGTGTATGTTGTCGCGCACCTGTTTGCCCTTGTAACCGAATACGCGATACGGTCGGCCGCTCACTGCGCAGATCATCAAATAAGAGAGAAAACCGTGTAGCTCCGTGCCGGCGTGCGCCGGCCCGGTGAGACAGCCGCCACGAAACGAAACCGTGGGCATTCCGAAATAGCGCCCGTATTCCTGGACGAGAATGTCCGCGGCAAGTTTCGACGCGCCGAAGAGCGAATGCTTCGTGTAATCGATGCTCATGGTCTCTGAAATGCCAGGCTCGTATTCATGCCCCGGCTCGATCTCCCACCGTTTCTCCAATTCGTGCAGCGGCAAACGATTCGGCGTATCGCCGTAGACCTTGTTGGTGGAAGTAAAAATGAACGGCGCTTCTGGCGAAAACTTTCGCGCTGCCTCGAGCAGATTCAGCGTGCCGTTGGCGTTTACGGTGAAATCGGTTTGCGGATCGCGTGCAGCCCAGTCGTGCGACGGTTGCGACGCGGTATGCACGATTACTTCGATGGTCCCGCGGTGTTGTTTGAACAACTCCATTACTGCGGAAGCATCCCGAATATCAATATGGTGATGTTCGTAACTGCGAACGTTCGCAAGCAGATCGTCTCGCGTTTTTTTGGTGGAAGCCTCGGCGCCAAAAAATTCTGCGCGCATATCGTTGTCGATCCCCACGACGCGCCCGCCTTCACGCGCGAAGCGCTTTACGGTTTCAGAGCCAATCAATCCCGCGGAACCTGTGACGATGATCGTGCGCACGAACCAGAGTAGCACAGGCTACGATTCCCCGACGATCCAGGTCACTTCGCCCGTAGAAGGGTTCACTCGCGCCGCGGGAAATTGTCGATCGCCCTCGAGCACTCGCTCGATTAGCTGTGGACTTTTCGACGAGCCGACGAGAAACAAGATGTGGCGCGCGCTATTGATCAGTGGATATGTGAAGGTCAAACGCCACGCGTTGAATTTGGGGACAAAGTTTGCCACGACTCGCCGGGGCATTTCTTCTAATGCGGCGGTCCCAGGAAAAAGCGATGCCGTGTGGCCATCGTCACCCAAGCCGAGAAGAATCATGTCGTGTTGATAAATTGGTTCACCCTGCTCCGCGGTGATGGCATCGAGTTGGTGTTCATATTCCTGCGCGGCGATTTGCGGATCAATTTCGCCGCGCATGCGCATGATCGATTTCTCGGGAACCGCAGCGGGCAGGAAAAGATTTTCGCGCGCCATTCTGAAGTTGCTTTGCGCATCTTCCGGCGGAACGCAACGCTCGTCTCCGAACGCGAAGCGAATCCGATCCCACGGAAAATCATCCCCCTCGGTCGCAATTTGCGCGTAAACCGGGGCGGGCGTGTTCCCGCCCGAGAGCGCGACCCGGAACTGGTTACGTTCGGCGATGGCTTTGCGCGCCTGCTCGAGAATGAATGCAGCTGCGTCGGCAACGAAATTTTTGGTGCGAATGACTTTCGTGGCAGCGCTCACGCTGGTGTCGCACTCAGATCGCGCAATGCGACTGGCCGCGTTTTTGCAGGTAACGCTGGTGATATTCTTCCGCCCGCCAGAACTTCGATGCCGGTTCGATCTGGGTCACGATGGGACGATCGAAACGACCGCTCTTTTGCACCTTTTCTTTTGAAGCGGCGGCTGCTGATTGTTGCTCGGACGAATGATAAAAAATTACGGAGCGATATTGCGTTCCGACATCCGGGCCCTGCCGGTTTACCGTAGTTGGGTTATGATTCGACCAGAAAACGTCCAGAAGTTGATCATAGCTGACCTGCGACGGATCGAACTCCACTTCCACTACCTCGGCGTGTCCGGTCTTATCGGTGCAAACATCCTGGTATGTGGGATGTTCTTGTGTTCCACCCGCATACCCGACACTCGTGGACAAAACACCTTTCACGTTGCGGAATGTTTCCTCCACGCCCCAGAAGCATCCGGCGCCGAATGTCGCTTTCTCCGTTTGCATGCGAACACGATGAGACGATTACATTACGTGCGCAACCAAATGCTTACCGGATTCGCGGCTTGACTTGCCGGCGTCGGTCTTATTTCCATGGCACTTAAGTCCAATAGCTGTCGATCACGATCGCTGGTATGGAAACGCCTTAACCGCAATGAACAAATCCGCCACGACGCTCGAGCAGATCCGGCCGCTGCTGCCTATTCGGCTTTTCAATGGATTTGGAGCACTGCTGGAAAAGACGCGAATTCGATCGACTCCGATGATTGCTTCGGACTTGATCGAGACTGGAAAGCGGCGGTGCGGCCTCGATGATTTTGGCGAAGGCGACTTTTTTGAAGCGCTAGCGCGCCTGCTCGACTCCTGCCAAGACGAGGCCAGACTCAACCTAATCGGAAAAATTGCTCTGAAGGTCGATGTTTTAGAGACGTTGTGCGCGCGTCTGCAAATGGAACGGGACCGGCGGCTTTATCCAAACATTGCGCGCCAGGAAATCCGCGAACCGCTTTTCATCGTTGGGCTGCCTCGCAGTGGTACCAGCGTGCTGCATAGACTGCTCGCCGCGGACCCGGAGCATCGAGCTCCTCTCATGTGGGAAGTGAGGTCGCCATCGCCACCTATTCGCGCCGGCGAGAAACGCCGGATTCAGCGGGAAACGCAAAGTTGTAACTTCTTTAACTGGCTCGTACCTACATTCCGCTACGTGCACGTGCTTGGTGCAGAAGTTCCGCAGGAATGCGTCAGCCTCATGACCCCCACGTTTCTGAGCGATCAGTTCGATGCGATGTATTATGTGCCGTCGTATCGCGCCTGGTTTTTTCGTCAGGATTTACAGCCGGCATACGAATATCACCGCCGGTTCCTTCAACATCTGCAGTTTCGGCGGGCTGCTCGCCGTTGGATACTGAAAGCGCCTACTCACATGTTTGCCATGCCCGCGTTGTTGTCCGTTTATCCGGATGCGCTGTTCGTACAGACCCACCGGACGCCGGTCGATTCGATGGCCTCGGTGTCGAGTCTCGTGACGATCCTTCGCAGCGCGTTTAGCGACGCGGTTGATCCGATCACGGTGGGCCGCGAGGCAATTCATTACTGGGCGGAAACGATGGACAAATTTTTGCCCGAACGCGATCGATTGGCCGACAACCGCATTTGCGACATTAAATATGACGAGATTCGTCGCGAACCCATCGGCGCAGTTCGGCAAATTTACGATTATTTCGGGTGGTCATTATCGCGGGAAACAGAGCAGCGCATGCACGCCTTGGTTGCAAGCCAGGCCGAGAGACAATCCGCCAACCACCGATACGACTTATCGCAGTTTGGTTCTTCCGCGGAGGAAGTGCTCAATAAGTTCGCGCAGTATTGCGAGCGATTTAATTTGTCGGAGACCACTCGTGCACAGCCAGACAAAGCAAGTCGCTCGATTGCCTGATCTAATCGAGAACCAAAAATTCGAGATGACGTTTGAGATTCGCCGTGTCATCCGCGCCGATCATCCGAGTTTGCCAGGACATTTTCCGGGCGCGCCTCTTGTCCCCGGAGTCCTAATCCTCGACGAAGTACTTGAAGCGCTGATTGAATGGCGCAAGAACACGCAGCTCACCGGCATACGAACAGTGAAGTTTCTTGCGCCTCTAAAACCGGAACAGCCATTCACGATTTCTTTCTCCGCGAAGAATAAGAGCGCCGGGGATGTCAATTTTTGCTGTCGCGCGGAAGACCGCGTGATAGTCAAAGGTCGACTTGAAGTCTGTTAGGGAACAAAATGAGCTGGTGAACACGGCGGCTTTCGACGCGCACGAATTTGCGACTGGGCCGAGCGACCCGCGTCTCGCCGAGTGTCTTAAGGAATTTCCATCGGCGATATTCAGCGAACGCTTGTACCAGAGCATCGAACTGATGGAGCGTTACAGCATCGAAGTAGCTGTTGACTTGTTAGGCCAATTGAACCTGGTGGAACAGCTCGGCGCGTGGCGATCCGCCGACGAGCTTTGCAGGCTGCTTTGTTTTCAGCCGCGTTTCAGACTTGCGTTACAGTGGATCCTGGCACGCCTGGTCGAAACTGGCTGCCTGGAGCTCGAACGTGACGGTGAAGCCTGCGCATATCGTTTGCGGAGGATGCCGTGGCAACCTGATCTCAAATGCCTGCGTGCGCTCGGCCTGAACATTGATCCTGGTAACGCGGCTACGTTGGACTTGTTGGATCTCGCAGCAAGCCTTTATCCGGCCGTTGCGGCTGGCCAGCAAAACGTCGATCACAACCTGTTCGGCCCGCAAGGCGTCCCGCTTTGGCTCAATTATTTTCACAATGACAATTTGACTTATGCGGTAAACAACTGGGTAGGGGCTGCTATAGCCGCCGATCATCTTTCCTCACAGCGGACGCTGCGAATCCTGGAAATCGGCGCCGGCACAGGCAGCGCCACGGAAATTTTGCTGAAGGTGCTCGATGAACGGGGCCTTTTGCCGCGACTCGCACGTTATCTTATTACCGAGCCGAACGCGTACTTCCGGCGCTGCAATCAACGCAAATTGACAGCGCAATACCCGAACCTCCCGTTGGAATGGGCGATGTTCGACCTCAATTTGCCGTGGAACACTCAAGGGATCACTTCGGGAGAATTCGATCTCGTCTATGCCGTCAACGTCATGCACATCTCGAAGAATCTCCTGTTTAGCTTGAATGAGGCGCGCTCAACCCTTGCTGGGGATGGCTGGCTGGTAATCGGCGAATGCATCCGGCCGTACGCCAATCAGCCGATCTATCCGGAACTGATGTTTCAGATCCTGGACAGTTTTAGCAACGTTGAAACGGATCCGGAGATTCGACCGAACCCGGGCTTTCTGACGGCGGAGCAATGGCGCCGTGCTTTTTTGCGGGTCGGCTACGGGCATGCCGAGGTCGCGCCGGACATCGAGCGGATCCGCAAGATCTACCCGCATTTTTTCACCGGCGCCATCTGCGGACAAAACACGGCAACCGCAAAATGACCCCCCAGGTTCTTGGGACTAAAGCATCAGAAGCAGATCGCTGGGTGAATTTGCAGGAACGCGGCACGCCGGCTTCGCTGGAAGTAATCGCGTGGATAGCACTGTGCCTTGGCCGGTGGGTAGCCAGGCTGCTGTTGTACCCGGTCATAGTTTACTTTATTATCGCAGCGGATGCAGCGCGTCGGGCCTCTTACGAATTCCTGAAGCGCGCGCGAGGGCGTTCAGTTCATTGGTGGCATGTGTTTCGCCATTTCCATTGCTTTGCCGCTACAATACTGGACCGCGTCTATTTGTTGCGCGGTGAATTCAAGCGGTTTCACGTCACAATTCACGGGAGAGAACTGTTGCAGCGCCAGATTGAAACCGGCAAAGGCGGCATCTTGTTAGGCTCGCATCTAGGCAGCTTCGAAGTCTTGCGCGCGCTTGGGGTGATGCAACGAGGTTTTCCGCTCAAGGTGTTAATGGACACCGCGCATAACCGGAATATCACCCGTTTTTTTGACGCGCTAAACCCCGGTATCGCCGGCACAGTCATCGCGCCCGATCGGCCGGATACATTGATCAGGGTCAGGGAGAGCTTGGACGCAGGCTGCTTCGTTGGCATGTTAGGCGATCGGGTATTCGGCGCCGAAAAGACAACGCCCTGTCAGTTCCTCGGCGCGCCTGCCACGTTCCCAGCCGGACCCATTTTGCTTGCTGCCACGATGCATTGCCCTGTGATTTTGTTCTTCGGCTTGTATCGCGGCGGGAACCGCTACGAAATTTGTTTCGAACATTTCGCCGACGAGATCGTGTTGGATCGAGACCATCGTGCCGAGGACATCCAGTCCTGGACGCAGCGTTATGCCGCGCGCCTGGAGCACTACGCACGCTTTGCGCCTTACAACTGGTTTAACTTCTATCCCTTTTGGAATTCATCACAAAAACAACTGCCCACTAGACACACGAACAGACACGAAAATTTGTAGATGGATTATACTGCAATCTACAAAGCCGAGATTCGCACGCTGATCCCCCACTCCGGTTTGATGTGCCTGCTGGATGAAGTCACGCAGTGGGATGACCGATCGATTGTGTGCGTCAGTCACACTCATCTTGATCCGGCAAACCCGTTGCGCCGCCAGGGGCGCTTGTCGGCCGTGCACGCTTTCGAATACGGCGCGCAAGCGGCCGCCGTTCATGGCAGTTTGCGAGCACGCGCGATGGGCACGATCGCGCCACCTGGGTTTCTGGCTGCGCTGCGGGACGGGCGGTTACATGTAACGCGTTTAGATTACATCCACTTGCCGCTTCGGATTTGTGCGACGCATCTGTTCGGCGACGGCGCGAATACCGTGTACGAATTTGTCCTTTCGGCGGCCACGGTCCTTGTAGCCGAAGGCAGGGTGACGATCGTCGAACGCGTACAGACCTGCGCTCAGGACAGCACGCGCGTAAGGCTCTAGTGTCCGCTGTCGTCAGCGGATTTCGTGTAGCATTACATCACGATGCCGCCATCGACACACAACACCTGGCCGGTTATGTAAGCGGCTTCCGGCGATGCGAGGAACGCCGCCGCAGCGGCAATGTCCTCTGGCGTGCCGGTCCTGCCAAGCGGGATTTTGCTGTGAATCGTATCCTTAATTTGATCGGAAAGCCCGGCGGTCATGTCGGTGACAACAAAGCCGGGGGCTACGGCGTTGACAGTGATGTTGCGGCTCGCCAGCTCGCGTGCTAGCGACTTAGTGAACCCTATCAAGCCTGCCTTGCTCGCCGCGTAATTTGTCTGCCCGGCGTTGCCCATCAAACCGATGACAGAACTGATATTGATGATGCGGCCACTGCGTTGTTTGGTCATCGCGCGCACAAGCGCGTGCGTAAAACTGAACGCGCCACGCAAGTTGATGTTGATGACCGTGTCCCAATCTTCGAGCGACATTCGCATCGCAAGCGCGTCGCGCGTCACACCGGCGTTGTTCACCAGGATGTCTGCCCGGCCAAACTCCTCCAAAATCCGGGCACCAATTTTTTGGACAGCCGCATGATCTGCGACGTCGACCGCGTACGCTTTCGCGGTCTCCCTGCGCGTTGCATTGACTTCATTTGCAGTCTTCGTCGCGTTTTCCTCCGTCCTGCTCACGCACGCCACGCGCGCGCCTTCACTGGCAAACCGCAAAGCGATAGCGCGTCCGATGCCCCTGCCCGCTCCGGTGACGATTGCAACTTGACCGTCAAATCTCATGTCGCCGTCCATTTGTAACCACTAACGCCCACGAATAAACACGAATTTGTGGTCATCACGCGCTCTTCCGGGCGACCGCTCCCCAGGTACTATTCCACCGCTCCGTAGCGACGCTGGCGGCAGCCAAATTCTTCCACAGCGGCAAAGAGATCCTTCTTCGTAAAGTCGGGCCAGAGCTTGGGCGTCACGTACATTTCGGTGTAAGAAGTTTGCCAGAGAAGAAAATTCGATAGACGCATTTCGCCCGACGTGCGGATCAGGAGGTCGGGATCGGGATAGTAGCGGGTGTAAAGATGTTTGCTGAACATCTCCACATCGATCATTGCCCTGTCGATGTGACCGAGTTCGATTGCGCGAAGCAAACTCTTGATGCCGTCGATTATCTCAAGGCGTCCGCCGTAGCTGAGCGCCAAAATAAGGGTCAGACCGGTGTTACCGGCGGTTTGCTCAATGGTTTTGTGGAGTTGTTCTTGCGCGCTCTGCGGCAGATCGGTCAACCGGCCAATCGCCTGAAGACGCACATTTTTCTCGATCAATTCCGGCGTTTTCTCCTTCAGAAATTTTTCCAACAAACGCATCAGTGCGATGACCTCAGTTTTCGGACGCTGCCAGTTCTCAGCAGAAAAAGCATAGAGAGTCAGATATTCCACTTTCAATTCGCCGCAGCCTTCGACGCATTCTCGAACCGCCTGCGCGCCGGCTTCGTGTCCCTTGATGCGCGGTAGACCGCGTGATTTCGCCCAACGGCCATTGCCGTCCATGATAATCGCGATGTGGCGGGGGACTGTTTTGATGCTCGCAGACATCGGTGCAGTCTTAACTTCTGGGATTTAGTGCTGCCAAGCAAACCTATGCCATGGCAAATGCCAAATGACGAAATCCGAATGACGAAGCTCGAAAGAATGACGAATGATCAAATGGCGAATGATGCTTACTGCGCTTCTTCGTCATTCGTGCTTCGTGCTTATTTCGTCATTCGATATTTGTGCTTTCGTCATTCTGGGATACCCTCGGAACGAGGGGCGACCTCACAACAGGATCGTCTCACCGCGTGTGGGGCCGACGCTCACCATTGACAACTTTGCGCCGGTGAATTCGGAGATGTATCTGACGTATTTTCTGGCAGCCGAGGGAAGCTGCGAAAATTTTCGTGCCGCGTGAATAGACGTCTTCCAGCCTGGTACTTCTTCGTAGATCGGTTCACAATTTGCCAGCTGGCTTGCGTCGCATGGCGGCACATGTAGCCGTTTTCCGTGTAGCTGGTACCCGACACAAACGCGAATGGGATCGACTTCGTCGAGTCCATCCAGGTTGGTGATGGCGATCTCGTCGATGCCGTTGATCATGCCTGCGTAACGAGTGGCCACGGCGTCGAACCAGCCACATCGGCGCTTGCGTCCGGTCGTCGCGCCAAATTCCCGCCCCAGATTGTGAAGCATCTGCGCTAATTGCGCGTCCTCCGTAGGCAATGCGCCATCCCCTACTCTCGTTGAGTACGCCTTCATTACGCCGACGACGCGGTCCATGCGATGCGGCGGCACCCCGGTTCCTGTGCACGCGCCGCCCGCTGTCGTGTTTGAAGAAGTCACGTACGGATAGGTGCCGTGGTCGATATCAAGGAACGTTCCCTGCGCGCCTTCGAACAATATTTCTTCTCCGCGCTCCATGGCGCGATGCAGATAAACCACCGTGTTCGTCACGTACGGCCGCAATTTTTCCCCGGCGGCAAGATAAGTTTCGTTCACGTCGCGAAAACTGATCGGCTTTGCACCGAGCGCCTGTAGGATTCTGTTGTTCTCAATGATCTTGGCCTGCAATTTTTTCGAGAACACAATCGGCTGCATCAGGTCGGACATGCGCAGGCCGGTGCGCGCTGCCTTGTCGCCGTAAGCTGGGCCGATTCCCCGTTTTGTGGTTCCTATGCGGCCGCGGCGCAGCTCGCGTTGTTCGTCGAGCAACCGGTGGTACGGCAGAACGAGATGCGCGCAATCGCTGATGAGCAAATTTTTGTCGATCTTGATTTCCAATCGACGCAAGCCATCCACCTCGGCCACGAGCGCGACCGGATCGATAACGACGCCGTTTCCAATCACGCAGACTTTGCCGCGCCTGAGAATTCCGGACGGGATCAAATGCAGCTCATATTTCACGCCGCGATGGATCACGGTATGCCCGGCATTATTCCCGCCCTGGCTACGGACAACGATGTCCGCCCGCGCAGTAAGCACATCGATAATCTTGCCCTTGCCCTCGTCGCCCCACTGCATTCCGATCAAAATTGTGTTCGCCATGGAAATTAGAAATGGGCCCGCCTGCATCGCTGGGCGAAGCACTGCGGGCAGGCAAAAAATTTCCCCGACGCATCCTGCGGGACACAGTCGGGACTTGCCCACAGATAATAAGTTAGCAACATCGCCGCGCAAGAAATTTCATGGCTGCTCTTGCTCCAGCTCCGCGTTGTTCCTATAGGGGAAGCTGACAACTTCGCCTACACCTGCTTACCTCCCCGAGGGAGACGGGCTCGGCGGCTCTCTTCCAGATTCAATCATCGTCGGCCGAATCGGCCCGATCCCCTCCAGATTTGAACTTCGCGATTTGGAGGGGCGCGACGAACTCCTTTCCTCGACCGGTGTTTCTCTTTTCACGGGCCTGGGAGTTGCAGCAACAGTCGGATTCGGCGTTAGAGCGCTCGCGGTATCCGGCTCGCGGCTTGTGGGTGATTGCGAAACAGATTGGTTATTCAATCCCTCTGCAGCTCGCGCCCCGGCCGCTCGCATTTCCTCAAGCGTGAGCGTTGCCGGCGCGGAGCTTTTTTCACGCGATTTCGATTTTCGTGGCGTCGGCGTAGGCGTCTCTGAGGGAAGCTCCTCGGGAGGCTGGACTGTTTGCTTTGGAGGCTCCGGTGTTTGCCTTAGCGGCTCGGGTTTTTTTTCCCGAGCAACGATTACTTCCTGTGCCTGTATTTTCCCGATGAGAATGACGCTGCAGAGTAACGCCCGGAGCAATCGCCTCAGCGTGATACCGCCTGACAAACGAATGAACCCATTCACAAACCCTCGTTCATAAGACGTTGCCGAATTCAATCAGCTGGGCGCTGCACCTGAATCACCGGCAACGGAAAACGCAGCCGCAATTCGTTTTCCAGATAGATCTCGACGTGATGCAGCCCGTATTGCTGAAACTGCACGCCGCCAAAATAATGGACATTGGTCGCGTGTCCTTCCATCTCTTTCAGGACAAATTCGACCTCCGCCTGCGCGACGACCTGCTGTTCGTCCACGCCTACGATGCGGGCTCTTTGCCGAAACTTGCCGGCCCCGCTGCACCAGCGCGTCCAAATACAAAGCCGAAAATAATTGATCGGTAATGCAGGGGCCGGAATCACGCTAAGAACGCCGATGAGGCTTTGCATGCCGTTGACTTCACAGCGGACATCCTCACAAATAACTGCGCTTTGCAGGTCCGGAAGAATAGGTTCTGTCTCCATCGTTGGCTGATCACATCATTCCACGGATCAACAGCGTCAACAATCCAAGACCGAGCAGAATCCGGTAAACCGCGAACGGCGCGAATCCGCGCGCGCGCACCCAGTTCATGAACCAAGCCACGACCGCCAGCGCAACGAAAAATGAAACCACGAATCCAATTGCGAGCACGATCCAGTCATGCGGCGTCATCGTAAGCGGCACAATCTGCGCTTCGTGATGGTGCGGTATCACAGACTTCAGAAAATCATATCCAGTAGCCACTGCCATCGTCGGCATTGACAGAAAAAACGAAAATTCGAGCGCAGCGGGACGCGACATACCCGCGATCTGTCCGGCAGCAATCGTGGACATGGAGCGAGAGGTGCCAGGGAAAACCGCGGAGAGAATCTGTGCCGCGCCGATCCAGACTGCCTGTGGCAGGCTCATTTCTTCCATATGCGTCGTCCGCGGGCGTGTAAAAACGGCGTCAACGATCCACATGATGATTCCGCCAATCAGCAACGCTAGCGCCATCACCCAGAGACTTTCTAGGTTCTTGCCGATAACTTTGACCAGGGCCCACGCCGGAATCGCGGTCACGACAAATGCGATGAGCGTAAGGCTCAATGGATGCGTGAAAATCGTGCGATCGCCGCGTTCGCCCTTCGGAAACGTGCGAACAAACTGAAGAATGCGATGCCAAAAATACACGGGCAAAGCGAGAATGGCGCCGAGCTGGATCACAATCGTGTACATCTTCCAGAATCCATCATGCAGATCGATATGCAGCAACGCTTCGCAGATGCGCAAATGCGCGGTCGAACTTACAGGAAGAAATTCGGTCAGTCCTTCGACCACTCCGAGAAACACGGAAAGCAAGTAGTCGTACATGTTTCCGCCTACACCTTGGTGTTCACTGTCATTCCGAGGGAAGCGAAGAATTCCTGATGATTCATGGAGCGAGTGGGCATATAGAAATGCAGTGAGGTGTTTGAAAACCTGGCCTCATTCTTCGCATTTCGTTGCAGCGCTTTGCTCAACATGAAGTAACTTGACGCGCTTCGCACTCGGCGCTCACAGCGCTTCCATGCCCCGTTCACCGGTCCGAATACGCACCGCCTCTTCGACCTCAGTCACAAAGATTTTGCCATCGCCGATTTTTCCGGTCTTGGCCTTTTCCAGAATTGCCTCGACTGCGCGTTGCGCGCGATCGTCGGCGATCACGATCTCAAATTTTATTTTGGGAAGGAAATCCACCGTGTACTCGGTGCCGCGATAAATTTCGCTGTGCCCCTTCTGGCGACCAAATCCTTTCACCTCGCTCAGAGTCATTCCCTCGACGCCTGCCGCGATTAACGCTTCGCGCACCGGCTCTGCTTTGAAGGGCTTGATTATCGCCTCGATTTTCTTCACCGCGCCAAATTAAACCTGCCTGCGTCCGAAATGGCAAGCAGCGCTTCCATAGCGGCAGGCGCGAATCGTAGCGGTGTTTGTATCAAGCACCGAGAACATCAAGCGTTTGACACAAATGCTTCTACGATCACAGCGCGCTTCAGACTTTGCGGCCGAATTTTTTCTCGAGTTCGGCCAGCGAAATTTGAATCATGGTTGGTCGCCCATGGGGACAGCAGTAAGGCAGATCGCAATCGAGCAAATCGCGGATCAATTTTTCGACCTCAGGATAGCGCAGCGGATCATTGGCTTTGACCGCGTGACGACAAACGCTTTTCGCGATCATTTCTTCACCCAAACGCATCGCTGAAGCGCTGTTGCCGGCGCTTTTCAGATCGTCAATTACTTTGCGCATGAATTGCGCTGCATCCGAGACATTCAAAAAACTGGGAAGACCATCAATCTTGAACGTATCCGGCCCGAAACTCTCAATCCCGATTCCCATCCGTTGGAGGATCGAGAGATTGCGCTCAATCCAATCGGCGTCGCGCGGCGGCACGTCGAATGTTTGCGGCAGAAGCAGCTTTTGCGTCGGGACGCCTTGCTCTTCCATTCTGCGCCGCAATTCTTCGAAGAGAATGCGCTCGTGCGCCGCATGTTGATCGACCAGGACGAGGCCGTCTGCATTTTCCATCAGCACGTACAGCTTGCTGAGTACGCCAATAATCTCGAAATGCTGCTGCGGAGCTTTCGCAACATGTTGTTGTGGCTTGAGTGCGGGCGCGTCGGCTGCGGAGTCGAAGCGGCGCTTTGGCACGCGGGGCGCCTGCCCTGCAATTTCTGAGACTGGCGCCCGGCCGGAGTCCGCGCATCCGGCTACAGCAACGCCGAGATGTGGTAACTCGCGGTGCGCTTCCTCAGGAGCGGATACCTCGGGGCGCAGTCTTGAATCCGGAGCCGGTTTTCCGGGAACCGCAGTGGGCGGCCGGACTGGCGCGCGAAATTTTTCCTGCCAGCCGGCCCGAGCCGTTTCCAATGTTTGTTGAATGCAGCGAACGATCGCTTCACGCACGCCGTTCGGATCACGGAAACGCACTTCGCGTTTTGCCGGGTGCACGTTTACATCCACCGCCGCGGGATCGAGCTCAAGAAAAAGAAACGTAACTGGGTACTGCCCTTTCATGAGCGCCGTGTGGTAGCCTTCGCGAATAGCCCCCGTGATCAGACTGCTTTCAATCGCGCGGCCGTTTACGAAAACGAGCTGTTGGCTGCGGGCCTGTCGGCTCAGACCTGCCTGTCCGATAAAGCCGCTGATTCGAACTTTCGGCGAAGCAGCGTCACTGACTTCGACGAGGCGCTGCAACAGCTCAGCGCCGTACAAATCCCGGATGCGGTCGCTGAGCGTTACTGCAGCCGGTAACTGAAACAACATGCGGTCATCCCGCATCAACGAGAAACCAATCTCAGGATGACCGATGGCTTGCAGATGAAGCTGATGTTCGATGTTGCGGGTTTCCGTGCTCTCGGAACGAAGAAATTTTCTGCGCGCAGGGAGATTGTAAAAAAGCGAGCGAACCTCGACTTGCGTTCCGGGGGCTTCACCGCCGTCGCGCACAACTTCAATCTTGCCGCCGTTAACGATAATTTCGGTCCCTGCGATGGCGAGCGCTTCGCGCGTGGTCAGGCGAAATCGTGACACGCTGGCGATGCTTGGCAGTGCTTCGCCGCGAAATCCGAGCGTAGCGACCGCCTGAAGATCAGCAGCAGAGCGAATCTTGCTGGTGGCGTGCCGCTCCAGAGAAAGCAGCGCGTCGTCGCGGTCCATCCCGCAGCCGTCATCTATCACGCGGACCAGCGAGATTCCCCCGCGACGAATAACCATATCGACTTTGCGCGCGCCGGCGTCGAGACTGTTTTCGACCAATTCCTTTACGACTGACGCCGGGCGTTCCACTACTTCGCCAGCCGCCACCTGGCTAGCCACGGTCTCAGAGAGCAATCGAATCCGGCCCATTTTGTATCTGGATTGTAAATTCCAGATCGCCAATTGCGAAGAAAATCGACGGTCGAAAGGCGTACTGCGGCGTCCGAACAGCGCAGCCCGCCTTTCCTTGGGCTTTTGACTTGGATACCTCGCAGCGGTATTTTCTAATGTAATGATTAACGTCACGGACAACGCTGTTCGACAGCTCCAGAGTTTGCTTTCGCAGCGAACGGAAAATTCGCACCGTGGCTTGCGAGTAGAAGTGGCCAAAGGCGGGTGTTCCGGTTTGCATTACGAGATGACGCTCGATCAATGCAAAGATGGCGACGCAATAGTGGAGCGCGACGGCGTGCAATTTTTTATCGACGACGAGAGCGTTCCATACTTGCGCGGCGCGACATTGGATTTCAGCGATGGTTTGACCGACGCTGGTTTTCGAATCGTGAATCCAAATGCATCGCGGACGTGCGGATGCGGTTCGTCGTTTGAAGCGGCGCCGTCAGGTTGAGACCGGGAATCGTCGCGCGCTGAACTGATGGACTACGGCACTCATCCGTACGACCGGTACGAAGACGAGCCTTACACGCGTCCGCGGCAGCGAATCAATTATTTTGCTTGGACTGTTGCCATCTTGCTTTTGACGGGTTTCGCGCTCGCAGCGTGGCTCGGCAGTTTCTATATCTTTAATCAACCGGAGCGGCCTGACAGCTATCGAATCCTGCAAAAGTTGCACAAGATCGAACCTCCGAAGCGGTTCGAACTGACGGCCGCGCCAGCAGGCGAATTTCTTAACGCAAGTCAGCTTTACGAGCGCTACGTGGGGATGGGCGCCGCCGAGTTGGCGAAGAGCAACGCTGAGCTACTGCGCAATTACATTCGAAATTTTCAGCAGGTCCGCGGCCTGGTTCCATATGTGGTAGGCCGATACACCATTATTGCAGTGCGCGAGCTCGGCCCGGGAGATGTGTTTCCCGCCGGTATGGCGGCGCTTACTGCTGCCGTTGATAGCGGCGAGTTGCTCATGGAACACGTTTATCCGGCGAAACCCGAGGCTCTGCCACTCATGAAACAAACGCTCACCGTCGGGTTGGAAGTGAAACTGGAGCGCACACACGATATTTCCGCGGTGATTCACGCGGAGCGGTTGATTGATGGCCGAATTCTGGTCACGGCTGTTCCGCTGCTATACGGAAGTTATACAGTTACACGCGGTTTCGGCACGTTTCGTCTTGAGCCGCCACCAAGTCTAAATCTCAGTAGCGGTTGGCCGTTGTTTAAATCACAGGAACGCGCTTCCATCGAACAGCGCCTGGCCGAATACCGGCAAAAAATGGCAGTCGCCCAATCCGCTGCCTCGGTCCCCATCCCAGGTCTGGGCGCCAGTGCGACTCCGCCGCCTGCCAGAAATGAATTGGTGCGGATCGAACAAGCCAGGCCTGTTGCGCCGCTGTCGATGACGCCGCCACTCCTCGCGAGCAATGACAAGCTCGCCAAACCGACGCCGGTGCCGAAAGGTAAAAAGGGCAAGAAGCAAAAACTTGAATCTCCCGCGCCGGCATCAACTCCGGCACAGCCAGTGGTCGCTCAAAATAAGCCGGGCTCAGCTGCTACGCCGATCACCGTTGCATCCGCGCTTGCTCCTCCGGCAAATCTTAATCTCCCTCTTGCGACGCCAGCACCTACGTCTAAAGCTTCCGATGTTGCAACCGGCGCGGTCGCACACAGTTCGCCAGTTGCGATGGCTACGCCGGTGCCCGTTCTGCCTGCCCAACCTGCTCCACCCGATTCGTCGAACGTAGCTCTGGCCTCAAACGCCGGCGGCGGCAGTTGGAAAACATTTGCGCCAGGAAAAATGCCGCTCGGAAGACTCATCGGGACAGGCGACCTGAACGACGTAGCTGATCGCGGACTCGCCGGCGAACGCGTTTATTTGAAAGGCCAGTTCGTGGTGAATTTTGCCGATGCTAACAAGGCGGTGTTGCGTCCACGCACCACGCTTACGAGCAAAGTCCTGCACTTCGGAGGCGGCTCATCGACCCGCATCATCGTAGAATTTCCGCGAGGTTACACTCCTCCGCCACAGGGTTCCGTAGTGAACCGCGACGAGATGCGACCCTACGAGATCACCGAGGTGCGCAAACAGGAAGACGGACAGCTCAACGTTTTCGTACGCGAAATCATGCAGCCTAACTAGGTGGCGTTTCACAAAAACGCCTTACGATTTTACAACGCGCGGCTCCTGTTCTCGTTTCGTCTCGAAACTGCAGGGCATCTGTCTCAAACGCCGATGAATTCTTCTACTCGTTGCGTGAGCGCAGGATTAACTTGCCGTCGTGTATCTCGATCGTGCCGATGTCATACGCGTTCCGCTGTTCAGCCAGATACTCGCGCAGTCGTCTGGAACGATACTTCCAATTTAAGAAATCAGTCGGCACCTGCTCACCGTTGATGGAAATACGACTGAACTGCGGGTTATCTACCGGTTGGACGCCGTTGAGTTCAACGATGACGTCGCCATTAAAATAATACCCGGGCCTGCCGAGAAATCCTCCGATCGGCACACTCGTCAGTAGGCGAAGCTGGTTGCCGTCAAGCGAGACAAAGACTTTGCCACGCACGTCGGTGCTTGTGGCGATCAAGCCATTTATATCATCTGCGCTCAGCTCGATCTCAGTCGGTTGACCTGCCCGCGTTTTCTGTTCGAAATCCTGCCAGCGTTCCCGGACCGCTTGCATCTGTTGATCCGAAGCGCTGAATTCCGGCACCGGCTTTGGCGCTTCTGCGATCGAACGCGTTTTGGCCAGCCAGTAGCTGCCATAGAACAATGCCGAGTGACGGTGAAGTCCCCAATACATCCCGGCAAAGCAAGCAATCGCCAGTACGATGGCAAATACCAAAAGAATCAGGCAGCCTCGCGCGAAACAGCCCAGGCCTTTTCTTCGCGGCGGCGCCTCGACCCAGGTGTTCATCAGCGATCAGTAATTCGTTACATCGTCACACCGTGACATCGATTCACGATTTAACGATTCAACGATTTAACGCGGCGCAGTTATCTTCTGTTGCGCTTCCATTAACTTGCCGTACAACGCGCGCAATCCGTCCGAGAGCACCCGCGCACCGCCGATAATCGGCATGAAATTCGTGTCGCCGGTCCAGCGGGGGACGATGTGAATGTGCAAATGATCCGGCACACCTGCGCCCGCGCATTCGCCGAGATTCAAACCGATGTTGAACCCTTGCGCCTTTACCGCTGCGCGCAAAAGCGCTTGCGCGTGTACGACCAAATTCCAAAGCTCAACGACCTCGTTTTCGCCGAGCGCCGAAAGCTCCGCGACTCTCCGATACGGCACCGCCATCAAGTGTCCAACCGTGTACGGATACCGGTTCATCATCAGAAAGGAATTCTTCCGGCGCGTGATCACCAGATGCTCGGCGTCATCGCCCGCGCGCCCTGCCGTTTCGAGGAAATCGCGATCTCGCGGCTCCTTCTCGAAATACTCCACTCGCCACGGAGCCCATAAGGTCTCCAACTCCGTTGTTGGAAATTCTTCCTTCGACATGGCAGCCCGCACAACTTAAACGGCAGACAGGGCAATATGCGAAGCAAATTTCAGGGCAGTAACACATCTCGCGTGCTGGTGATCGCGCGTGCTGACGATTACGAACTTTGAAGTATTTGAGCCCACGAACTACACGGATAATCTGCTTTTGATTCAGCAAACTTGTCGCTTCTGTTTGCCCACCCCTGTGTTGGATTGCAAACTACAGCTAACATCCAATTAATCGAGGCCTTCGGAGCTATCATTATGCTACGCATTCTTGTCATAGTTCTGACTGCCTAGATGTCGCTTCTAACTCGCTAGCGACCAGCCGCAGGCCGAAGATGAAATCATCAGACTCAAACGTAAATACGCCGACGTTCTGGTTCTTCAGGCACGGCGAAGCGCGAGATGCTGGTGATCGCCAGACTCTGGCGCGCAAATCCAAAGATGGCTGTCGATCATGCCACGGCGCCCTCCCGTGGCTTATCTCCTTCTCATTACGGATTTCATTGAACCGAAATGCGCGGAGTTCGAATTAGTTACCTGATTGACCAGCCGGAATACATTCCGCAATTGGCGCAATGGCTGTTTGAACAATGGGACGCCATTCTTGGCGAAGGAACACCCGAGGCTCGAATCAGAAAACTAGAGGCGCACCTGAATCGCGATCAGTTGCCTGTTGCCTGGGTTGCACATGCAAATGGACAACTTCTTGGAACTGCTTCTCTTCGCGTGCATGATCTTGAGGGACGCGAAGACCTGACCCCATGGCTCGGCGGAGTATTTGTGGCCTCGCAGTTTCGGCGCCGTGGTATTGGCGCGGCGCTGTGCGCCACCGTCGAAAACGCGGCCCGGTCTCGAGGGATACAGACACTTTATCTGTTCACACTCGACAAGCAGGCGTGGTATTCACGCCTGGGCTGCAAAGTACTTGGCCCGTGTCTTTACCACCAGCGACCCGGTGACATAATGTCCAAGCAACTTCAAACCGCCTGACCGAGCTCAGTTTGCTTCCACTAGGCAACCATGCGCATTAGCAAACCAAATCGCGCAACACATACCTACAGGCAAAGACTGTGCGCATCACCGGCTCGAGTGTTTCCGCTCTTATGCCCGGTTCGCGAAACAGAATGGGCGGATGGTTGGCTGCCAGATCTGGTCATCAGTTCCTCCGGCATTGCCGAGCGCGATTGCGTTTTCATCACCACGGACAAGCTCGGCAAAGCGATTTGGTATGTCACGCGTCATGAACCAGAGAACTGGTTAGTTGAGATGCTAAAGATTGTGCCGGGAGTCACAGCTTGTCGCTTGGAAATTCAGCTTACCGCAGATGGCGGCCAATGTTTTGCTGACGTTACTTACAGCCATACGAGCATCGGTGAAGCGGGCGACCAGTTCGTGGCCAGATTCACGGCCAATCATTATCAGAAATTCATGCAGGCCTGGGAAAGGGAGCTGAACCATTTTTTAAGGACTGGATCTCGGCTTACTCATGGCTCTAACGAACCGGCTCCAGCTGACCAGCAGAAAGGCCGAGGCAAGAATTCTCAGTCCTGATCCGGCTCCCATTCGCCTCCGGTCGATGGCACTGATTGATCTTGCGCGAGCGCACGCAAAATTTGTCGGCAATCGCAGTGGGATGTTGCTTGCCGCGGTTCACGAGGATGACGGCGCCGATCTCTTGCTGGGGGAGCGAACCCACTCCAGGTCGATGTATTTGGCAGCCCACCGTTCTTATCGAGGATCGTGAGATTGCCGGACCTCATGTGCTGCCAGGCGAGGGCTTGTCTGAAGTGCGGATTCACGGTGTTCGGCGGTAGTGCGAGGTCGTTGACCGGCTTCACCTTCCGTTTGCGTTGTTGAGCGACCCAGAGCTTGAACTCGCGCGAGCTTTACAGCGTCCAACTTTCACGGTCGCCGGTCAGATGCTAATTAAGCTACTTACACTGGTCGGCCGCGAAGGAAGCATCGGGAAATGTTTCTAACCTGTTTTTCCTCCGAACGCTGATGCGGGAAACGTCTTCCGCTATATCCGCGGCGTTACGGCCTAACAACTTCTGGCATCGAGGCGCATTTCCATTCGAACCACTACGGCACGCGATGCTGGCTTGTTCAGCCTGAACGCAAAAAGGGGGTGACTGCCAGAAGACAAACCGCGTAACCGAGAAAGGAATATGGCCCTGTCAGTAATTATTGTTTTGTATGCTGGCATTGGATTGCTGGCAGCCGCTGGTTCCATTTTCATTTCGCAGAAAGTATTTTCGGCAAGAGGACAGCAGATCTTTTTTGCTCTGTTTCTCGTTGCGATCGCGCGATTTTATCTGGCGTTCACCGCCGACTTTGGAGATCAAGGAGCGTGGCGACTGGAAACTGCAGCGGTGATTCTGTTCGCCGTGCTCGGCATTCTCGGTCTCAGGTTACCGGTTGTGCTCATCGTTGGCTACTCCCTGCATGCTGTTTGGGACGTCGTTCATGAAATTCACGCCCGTAGTGGAGTCAGCCCATTCGGCGCTCAGCAGATCACTGAGCTCCCGTTGGCGTACGGGCCTTTTGCGCGGCGTTCGACTGGTGCCTCGCCACGTATTTCTACGCCAGGCACCGTGAATGGAGTGCGGCATGGAGCGGCCCGTCGACTAGCGCGTGATGAAAACGTAATCCTTTGCTTGCGCTTGCTTTGATTCAGAGAGAACAGCGTCCCGCAGCCGGGGCATCAGCGTCGTCGCCTTTTCCGTAGAGGCCACCAGCCCGTTGAGATTTGCGTTGTTCCATTCAGTGACTGCGCGCTGAGGCTCTATGAAATGCGTCTTTTGCAGGTAAAGCAGCAGGCCTTCGTCTTTCGCGGAAACCACTTCGTAACGCCAGTGACGCGCTTCCGCTTCATGCCGGATATTTCTTCCAAAAACGGCAAGCGCGTCGCGATGATCGCGATAGCCGGTGATCACCTTCCAAGTTGTGTAGCCGCCGGTGAAAAGGATTCCAAACGCCAGAGCAATCGCGCTCCACTGATAGACACGCGTCAGCGCAGTTCTTGTAGCCACCGTCCTATGGGCAGTCTCGTTTGATTCAACAGTTCTCGAAGAACGGCCCACAAGGCCGTGGGTACAGGAATTGCGCGCCGCGACTTGTGCGGCCAAAAGCAAACAGAGCGGCGGAATGACAGGGAAAATTCTGTCGACGCGCTTTGATGGGATCACCGACATCACGATCAGCCCGCCCACACTCCAGCAAAGCACCCAGAAAGTTTCAGGAGACATATCGCGGAACGCGGAGCGAAGCCGCCATTTTCGGAAGCGGAGATCCACGAGCGCAATCGCGATCATCAGCACGCTCCACGGGGCAAATTTGTGCAATAGATGCGGGAAATAAAAAAGGAGCGGCTGCGGCCGATGAATTGTTTCGCCAAAACGCCCAACGAATTCGCGTAGCACAACTTCCTCGTAAAATCCAGGCTGAAACCGAATGCCGCCGGCTACCCAGATGAGGAAAATCGCGAGTGAAGCAATCCACGGCCACCGGCCTTGCCATGCGCTGTGTGATGGCGCGCCCGGCGGTCGCGCCCTACCATAGCGCAATTGAAAGAGCGTAACTCCCGGCAGGAGAAACGCGTAAACGATCGGGCCTTTAATCAACATTGCCGCCGTCAGCAGCACAAAGACGTAAACTTGATCGCGCAGTTTCCGTTCGTTTGCCTGTCGGATTTTTTGCCAGATCAGCAGTCCGATCAGAAAAATCACAAGCGTCAGCGGCATGTCGGTGCGCACGAGCGTGGCCAGCCGCGGACTAAGCAGATTCAGGCCAAGTGCGCCGACGGCAATTACCGCGGCGATTTTTCCATACGCGTCCTTAGCAGCGCGGAATAACACCATCACGAGCGCGAGCGCAGCCAGAAGCGATGGTAACCGCCATGCGAGATCCCATTGGCGCGTCACTGTGAAAAGCGCGGCTGAAATCCAGCCAACCAACGGCGGCTTCGTCGCCACCCGCTCGTGCGGCGTGTGCTGATAGAACCAATGGCCATCCTTGACCATTTCGAAAGAGGTGAACGCTTGCTTGGCCTGATCGTAATCATCGAGTTGCCACGGCAAATTGGCGGTGACGAACAAAAGAACGATCAATGCCGCGATAATCCAGAGGGTCCGGCGGTCTTGGAGCGGCCTTTCATTCATTTTGCGTGGCTGTAGAGTGCGCTGTCCTCAGCGCATTCCCTGCTTCCGCCGCGAACCGATCTCCGGTGGGGATAGCGGACTCTACAGCACATATCTCCTGCGGATTCAATCGCGCCAGAGCACCGCACGCACCGGTGCGCCATCGGCGCCGGCGATTTTCAGAGGTAGCGCCGCGAAATTGTAAATCCCGGGAGCGACGTCGCTGAGATCAAGCGATTCAATTATGGCGATTCCGGCGCGGGCAAGCGTGTGATGGTTCTGCAACGATTTCGAATCGAGCTCGTCCATCGACGGTAGATCGACGCCGAGCAGTCTCACGCCGTTCTTCTGCAACCACGCCGGGACATCCGCCGCGACAACGGGAATTCGATCGGGAAAAACCGTCGAGTCACTCCATTGGCCGGTCTTTACTAGCAGGCGCGAGGTCGCGGCGATGTCTTCGGAGTGCGGCCGGAGATCTTCGCGAGTGATCAGATGCTTCTCCTTCGAGCGCGAAAAATTTTGCGAAAGGTCGACTACCGTTGCACGACCGAGATAAGGATCTAGCAGCGCTTTCTCGATCGATTCGCCATTTCTATTGAAATGAAATCGCGCATCGGCGTGCGTGCCGTTGTGCACGCTCATGCTGACTGCGCCCAGATTCACGCTCGCGCCTTTTGCGATCTCGTTTGTCAAACGATAATGAAACCCCTCGTCACCGGGCCACTCGGCGAAATCATTCGATAGCGTTCGTGAGATGTCCCAAATCTTCATTGTGTTGTCGAAGGAGCGACCATCTGCAGTTCTTGCAGAATTGCTCGCGCGGCCCTGTCGCTGGCACCACTGCCACCCAATTTACTAATGATCGCATCAAACTCTGAAATCATCCGATCACGCGCGTTTACATCTTTCATTAACGACGCGACAGCTTTTACGATCGCGTCCGGTTTTGCTTCGTGCTGGATAAATTCCGGAACCACTTCTTTGGCTGCAAGCAAATTAGGCATGCCGAGATAATCTACGTTCACCGCGAGTCGCGCAGCGATGTACGTCGCCCAGGCCACTTTGTAAATCAGCACAAAAGGCATTTGAAAATAAGCGGCCTCGAGCGTGGCGCTTCCCGAGGCCACGATTCCGGCCCATGCGAGCTGCATGATCTCTGGCGTTGCGGCTATTTTTATTTCGATCGCATGATCGACTAAATTCTTACCCTTCTCCTTAATCTCGTGTGCGAGTTCTTCGGATGCGGCTGCGACTTGGAAGTGCAAAGTTGGCTTGGCTTCCAAAAGCAGGCGCACCGTTTCGAGCATCACGGGAAAGATCTTTCGCACTTCCCGAATGCGACTGCCGGGAAAAAGCCCGATCAAATTCGGGTCGCGGTGAGTGTCGATCCTTTGCGTTTCGAGTCTTTCGATCATCGGATGACCCACAAAGACCGCGGGAAGCCCTGATGCTGTGTAGAGATCGGCCTCGAACGGAAAAATGCAGAGCACGAGATCAGTCAAACCCGCCATCTTTTTGATGCGGCCCGGGTTCCATGCCCAGACTTGCGGGCTGATGTAATAAATCATTCTGTGGGTTTGTGATTGCGCTCGCAGCGCGCGGGCCAGTCGCAGATTGAAACCCGGATAATCGATCAAGACGACTGCGTCGGGTTTGCTCTCCTGAATTTCGGCGAGGGTCTGACGGAATTGCTCTCGAAAATAGCCGTACTTTCTCACCACTTCCCACAAACCGAGGACGGCAGCGTCACCGATCCAATTTTTAAATCGCGTGCCCGCGACCTGCTGCATTTGCGGGCCGCCGCGCCCGATAAACTTCAAAGTGGGATCCAAAGCGCGCAGGGAGCGCATCAACGCTGCTGCGTGATTATCGGCACTCACTTCGCCCGCGACGAAATAGATGGTCATGGGTTCGTCTTCCTTGTAGCCACGGGCCTGTGGCCCGTCCACCCTGGATGCTCACAAAAAGACCGTCCCCATGGCGCTGACTACGGCAACCAAGCGAGCGAGCCGTGCTACTCACTCGACGAGATTTGCTTCGTGATCTTGACTGCGAGTTCCAACGCCGCCGTGGCTTGGGAACCGGAAACCCGCGGCTGGCGCCCCGTGCTTGCGCATTCGATGAACGACGTCAGCTGAAGCTTCAGCGGTTCGCCGTGTTCGATCTCGACCCTGTCACGCCAAATCTGTTTTCCGACGCGCCGATAGATTTCGCCACTTTGATTTTGATAATCGAGGGATAGATATGCGTCTTCCTGAAAAATCCGAATCTTGCGCATGCGCTCGGGGCTGATGCGGCTAGCGGTCACATTCGCGACGCAACCGTCTTCAAAACGGAGCCTCGCGTTTGCAATGTCATCGCTCCGGCTAAGCACGGGCACACCAACCGCATCAACGCTCCAAAGAGGTGAGCGCACAAAATTCAGAATGACTTCCAGATCGTGGATCATTAAATCGAGAATGACACCGATATCGGTGCTGCGTTCAGTGTACGGCGCGAGCCGATGCGCTTCGATGAACCGGGGATGCGTCAGATGTTTTTCGAGCGCACCCAACACTGGGTTGAAGCGCTCAACGTGGCCCACTTGCAGGATGAGACCATTGCGTGCAGCCAATTCCGCCAGCTCGGTAGCGTGTACAGTGTTGTCGGTAATCGGTTTCTCGATCAGCACATGTTTGCCTTTGGCGAGAAGAGCGCGGGCGACCTCGTAGTGCGTATTAGTGGGCGTTGCTACGGAAGCGGCGTCAACCATCCCCGTGAAATCGTCGAGTGACATTGCCGCCGCCGGACCGAATCTGCTCGCAATAGTACGGTTCCTGAGCGGTTCCACATCATACACCGCCGTGAACTCAGCCGACGGAATTTCCGCGTAGAGCCGTGCATGATTGCTTCCGATATGCCCAACGCCAACAACGCCAACGCGCAGCTTTTTCATCGGGTCCCCAATCCAGTCAACTCCGAAAGCGTTCGCGGGTCAACGCCCGAAAGCCTTCGGGGACAATCACCGCACGAGCCGAAATGAGACGTACGTGAAATGCATTTGGGTTATCAGTTTTTCGGATTTTGCTCCTTGCGTGAAGCTTCACCAGTCGCTAGCCGATCTGGGTCACTTTTTAACTGTGCCACACTTGTCTTTATGTGTTCCCGAATTACATCGTCGTATTTTGGCAGATGGCGTACTATCAGCGGTACTGTTCGACTTTGGCGATAAATGTGTGCCGATTTCTCTCACGCCCAATGCTCTTGTGGCCGCTCAACGCCGAGCGCCAAAATTGCTCGCAAGTTCGGGAAGGTTCATCTCTGCTTTGTCCGCAACACTTCCGGACGCTATATGAGGCGGGCTCCGCGATTCTCTGCGACGTCTGTCTGCCACGCCATAGCGATAGCGAAGGCGAGCGGTACAAAGACTAGTCGACAAAAAGAGCGCGCGCTTTTTTGAAGACCTCGTCAAATTTCTCCGGCGTCACTTTTCCAACAGAGTTAAGAATGACATGTTGTTCGACAGTGAAAAGTCGCTGCGGACGAATGAAGCATGGCTGACCGACCTGGCCGCGTTCACAATCAGTATTGTCCAACGGGACGGCGAAAGCATCCCAGTGCGCGCGGCTCGTGATCTGGCACAAAATCAAATCGGCGCCTGGAAGATCAGCAATGACCAAAGCGGGACGCCTCTTGTCGCCGCTACCATCAGGGCGCGGAAACGGAATGACAACGATTTCGCCGGCTACAGGTTTGACCACGCGGCATCCTCTTCTGGTGAATTCCAATCGCGCCTGAGAACAGATTCGCTCAGCTCGGCGCCATTAAACCTTTCATCGCGCGCGTTCGACGTCGCGGCTTTATCGCTCGTTTTCTGCGCGCTCATAGCGAATCATCGCACGTGAAAACGATTTCGGAAATCGGCAAATTCACCACAAGAGCACGGAGACCGCAGGGGAACTCTTTGGTTTGGGACTCCGTGATCTCTGCGATCTCTGCGGTTAAAGATTTCTGATTTTTCCGCTGAGACAGCGGACGCTACCGCAGAATCGCCTCAACGCTTGTCGTACTCGTCGTGGCGGCGCCACCAGACGCCCGCCTCGTTGCGCCCCTTCGGTGCGCGGTCGAGCCACTGGTACATGCCCCAGAGGCCGTCCAGTCCGCGCGCATAGGTAGAATAGGTGTGATAGGCGACGCCGGCCTCGAGCGTGAACGCGCTCATACCAGGCCTTTCGCGCACGTAGGTGGCCGGATCGGTTCCCGACATGGCCGCGAAAGTGACGACTCCTTCCGATTCCTCGGGATTCCACATTTCCTCGCGCTCGTAATTGTATTCGGCGCCGCCCTTGCGCTGTTGCTCTTCGGTGAGCTGGACGTTGAAGTCGAAGTTGAAGTCGCCGCCGAACGAGGACGCCCACGGAAACGTCCATCCCATCCGCCGCTTGTACGCTTGCAACTTCGCCAGCGGCGCACGCGATACCGCCCAGAGCATCACGTCGTGGTTGGCTAGGTGCACGGCGATCCCGTTGAAGCCGTCCGCGATCGCCGAGCAAGCCGGGCAGCCGGCGGTGTAGTCGGGCCCGAACATGAAGTGATAGGTCAGGAGCTGCGATCGCCCTCGGAAAAGATCCGCCAATGAAGCGCTTCCCTGATCCGTTTCGAACCGATACTCCTTGTCGATTCGAACCCACGGCAATTCCTGACGCTGCCGCGCCAACTCGTCACTGCGCCGCGTGTGCTCTTTCTCCGCCTTGAGCAACTCGAGCCGCGCTCTGAGCCACTTTTCGCGTGTTCCGGTTTTGTGCTTCGTCGTCGCTTCTCTCTCTTTGTTCATGACTTTGTTCTCGTTCTCGGTTGATTGTGTTCGTTCAATGCTGCGACGAATGAGCAGGCGATGCTCGCACAGTCATTTATTGCCTGGTGGCGGGTCATGCAGGCTTTGCGGAAATCTCAGCTGATTTCCTGATTCGCTCGCGGGATCGCTTGATGCGAATTGAGCCAGACTGTGGGCGGATATGGGCGAACGTTGCGGGCCGCAGCCAGGACGAGATCGTTCGCATCAGATTTGGATCTCCTTTCAATTCCAACCGGCCCGTATCTTTCGCCATGCGAATGTCGATGTCGCCGGCCCAAACATGGCTCATGCTCCGCAGATCGCTGATTAATTCGATATCAACCGGTACCCGCGGATTATGTACGCATAACACGCGCGTCCCATCTGGTTCGATCACGATCCACCAATGCGCGAACTTCGGGAGCCCGCTAAAAAGAATTTAATTACCGTGCGTCCACCGGGCAGCTGGGTCGCGTCGAAGCGACGCGGCTACATCTTCATGTAGAGCTCGGAGCCGGCTTTGCTAAACTCCGTTGCCTTTGTCCGCTTCTTCGACGGTCGTTCATTCTTCGTTCCGTCCCGCGTGCGATCATCTCCTCCACCAGCATGCCTGCGAGATGAGCGATCACGTAGAGTCGCCGGTCTGTGCGGCTGCGCGGCCCCGGCGAATCTGTTCGAGGACCTTGGCGGAGGCTTCCTCTTTGCCGTACTCGTCGTGCCACCTCCACCACTCGTACGGTTGCGTCTGAGGGTGGCCCTTCGGCGGGGCCTCCCACGCCTCCTGACGCCCGAGAGGAGTGATGTCGAGATAGTTCCAAGTGTTCCCCATCTGCTCGTCACCGCGGCTGTTAATGAAGTACGTGCGGAACACGCGGTCGCCGTCGCGTATGAACGCGTTCGTACCGTGCCACTCGCCCACGCCGAAATCCTCGTCGAAGCCGTCGGTAATCGTGTACCAAGGAATGAATTGCCAGCCCATTCGTCCCTTCAAGCGCTGGATGTCCGCCTGCGGCGCGCGCGAGCAAAACACCAGAGTGGTGTTGCGAGCGTTCAGATGAGCGGGGTGAGCGACCTGGTCGGCCACCATGGAGCAGCCGACGCATGCATGTTCGGGCCAGCCGACCACGCCCGGTTCGAAGAAGGCGCGGTAGACGATCAGCTGCCGGCGGCCGTCGAACAGGTCGAGCAGACTAGCCTTACCCTGAGGCCCGTCGAATTCGTATTTGTTCTCCACGGCCATCCATGGCATCCTCCGACGCTCGGCGGCCAGCGCGTCACGGGCGTGGGTCAACGCCTTCTCCTTTACAAGCAGTTGCTGGCGCGCAGTCTCCCATTCCTGCGGCGACACCACTTTCGGTACTTTCGTCTTTTTATCTTTCTTCATGTCTTTCCTTCTCCTGGTTGTCGGTTGATCGTTTTCGCTCGTTAATATGCGACGAATGAACGAGTGACTCCAGGACAGATCATTTTCCCGTTTGGCGCACATCGTGCAGCCTTGCGGGAGAGTGCTCGGTAGGCCCCCGAACACCACATGCGAGTCGCCTGTGCTACGCTTTCGTGTAAACTTCGCCGCCTTTGTCCGCAAATTCTTTTGCTTTTTGTTCGAGACCAACCTGAAGCGCCTGCTCTTCGGAAATTTTTTGTTCGGCGGCGAATTTCCTAACGTCTTCCGTTATCCGCATGCTGCAGAAGTGCGGTCCGCACATGGAACAGAAGTGAGCGGTCTTTGCGCCTTCGGCGGGGAGAGTTTCGTCATGAAATTCGCGAGCGGTTTCGGGATCGAGCGAGAGATTGAATTGATCCTCCCAACGAAATTCGAAACGGGCTTTGCTGATTGCATTGTCGCGGTACTGCGCGCCGGGATGGCCTTTGGCTAGGTCGGCGGCGTGCGCTGCGATCTTGTAGGCGATCACGCCATCCTTCACGTCTTTCTTGTTAGGCAAGCCGAGATGTTCTTTCGGGGTGACGTAGCAAAGCATCGCCGTCCCGTACCAGCCGATCATCGCCGCGCCGATCGCGCTGGTGATGTGATCGTAGCCGGGTGCAATGTCGGTGGTGAGCGGGCCGAGGGTGTAGAAAGGCGCTTCGTCGCACCACTCGAGTTGTTTCTCCATGTTCTCCTTGATCAGGTGCATAGGGATGTGGCCCGGGCCTTCGTTCATCACTTGCACGTGATGCGCCCACGCACGCTGGGTCAGCTCGCCTTGCGTGTAAAGTTCGGCAAACTGCGCCTCATCATTTGCGTCAGCGATTGAGCCCGGCCGGAGACCGTCGCCGATGGAAAAGCTGATGTCGTATGCGGCCATAATCTCGCAGATTTCGTCCCACTGGGTGTAGAGAAAACTTTCCCGATGATGCGCGAGACACCACTTGGCCATGATCGAGCCGCCGCGCGAGACGATGCCGGTGGTGCGGTGCGCGGTGAGCGGAATGTAGCGCAAAAGCACTCCCGCGTGCACAGTAAAATAATCTACACCTTGCTCAGCTTGTTCAATTAACGTATCGCGATAAATTTCCCAGGTCAGTTCCTCGGCGCGACCGCCGACTTTCTCGACCGCTTGGTAAATCGGCACGGTGCCGATGGGCACGGGGCTGTTGCGAATGATCCATTCGCGCGTGGCGTGAATGTTCTTGCCCGTGCTCAGGTCCATCACCGTGTCGGCACCCCATTTGGTAGCCCAACGCATTTTTTCGACTTCTTCCTCGATCGACGACGCCACGGCGCTGTTGCCAATGTTGGCGTTGATCTTTACGAGGAAATTGCGGCCGATAATCATCGGTTCGCTTTCCGGGTGATTGATGTTCGCCGGGATGATGGCGCGACCGTGTGCGACCTCAGCCCGCACGAATTCGGGAGTGATGGCATTGCCAATTGCCGAGTGCCAATTGCCGATTGGTTGAGAGCCGGCGTGGCGGAATCGGAGGTCGTTCCGGGCAAATTCGAACGTCGAATGTCGAATGTCGAAGGAATGATTGGAATTTGGAATTTCGAATTTGTTTGGAGCTTCGGATTTCGGATTTCGAATTTGCTCGCGACCGAGATTTTCACGGATCGCAATGAATTCCATTTCCGGAGTGATGATTCCCTGGCGCGCGTACCAAAGTTGCGTGACTGGATGACCGGCAGATGCGTGCAAAGAACGGCACGCCCGGCGGTCGCGCCCTACCTCTCCATTGAACGTTGGCCGTTTGATGCGAACTGTTGAACGCTGCGCGCTGGTAGCAGCGTGTTTGTCAGAAAGCCAGCCGTCATCAATGGGCTGAACTTTGCGTCCGTCGTATTCTTCTACGTCGCCGCGGTTCTGAATCCAATTCGCGCGCAACGGCGGAAGACCTTGCGTGACGTCGCCACGAAAATCGGGATCGCCCCAGGTACCGCTCGTGTCGTAAACGCGAACCGGATCGTTGATTTCAATTTCGCCGTTTAGTGATTTCGTCGGCGCGAGGGTGATCTCGCGAAACGGCACTCGGACGTCCTTGTGCAACGTGCCCGAGACGTAAACCTTTTTCGAATTCGGAAGCGGTTTCTCGACAGAATGAACCGAATCCACAGAATTTTCGCCATTCAACTTTTCTGAGGTCATTTTGTCCATTCTGTTAATTCTGTCTGAAACAAGAAAGCCATGCGCGGAAAATCGCATGGCTCAAATCGCCAGTCCGGCATCGGACCCTCGCTCCCTTCGGCGGCATTACCCGCATCAGGTTCAAGGGGTCTCCAACACATTCTCGCGAACGATGCTGGACTCTCAGCCATGCGGCTCCCCCGCACTTTCTATCTCGTTCAGAATAAGACTCGACCGTGCGAAGTCAACGCATAGGCTGCGCAGTTCGGCAGGACGGCGAATGTAATCAGCGGAGTCGGCGTGCCGGAGCCAAACTGCTGACGAAGATCTATCCTCCGGCGGATGCCTGTTTCACGTTCGTGTGAAAGACCGCCTGCCATTGTCCGTTCTGTTTCTTCCAGACAGAACCGGCGTTGTAAGTACCGGTTTGGTCTTTGCCGTCGTATGTGCCTTCGATCTTAACCGTGTAGGTCGTGACAACCGTGTCGGATCCATTAGCCGTGACTTTGTAATCACTAATCGCGAATGATTTCATGTCCCACTTCTGCATGTCTGCCAGTTCCTTTTGCATGTCGGACATGCCTTCAGCGTAAACAGCTACCAGATTTGTAGACACGACTTTCTTAAAGTCGTCAGACTTTTTGTCCTTAAACGCCTGCCACGCCGCCTTCTCTTTTTCCTGTACCATGTCCTCGGTGGAGGCGGCGGCTGAAATGGCGGCCGTCGCAAGCAACGCAATGATTGTGTAGCTGATGTATTTTTTCACTGTGTCCTTTCGTTGAGATTGAGCGCAGATGATCTGCCGTATTCAAATGGATCGTCAATGTCAAACCGGAGCGGTCCCTAACAACGGCAGGCCAGCGACGGCGGGTCACAGAACGCCGCTACAGCAAACAGCTTACGGAACAATGGGAGCAGACTCGAGAGATGATCGTTGTGCAGGAGTTGAGCTCTGCTGCGGTGAAAGAAAGGCGGACCTGCCGACTAACTCGATCAAGCTCGAATCCACTTCCTTCACAGTCCCTTGCTGAACAGCAGGATCGACCGGTGCCGACTTCGTTTGGCGACGATAATCGGCAACGATCATTGGCGGTTGTTTCTTGAGCGGCAGCGCTCGATAATTTTCGATCCCGACGCTGATGGCGCCCGCCAACTTTGCGCGCCAATCTTTGTTCGCGATCAATTTACTCTCGCCGCGCTCCGTCAGGAATCCGCCTTCGATAAGCACAGCCGGCACTTTCGTGAGGCGTAGCACCGCAAATCGCGCGCGTTTGATACCACGGTCGAACTCAGGGATGTGACCGAGAAGCGAATGATAAATGCAAGCCGAGAGGGCCAGGCTTTGCGCATCCATGGAACTGCCCGGCTGCATCTTGAGAGAACTCGCAGCCACGGTTCCGTCTGACGTCGATGGCGCACCCCGCGGTGTGAACGAAAAAATTTCGAACCCGGTGGCGTTCGGATCATCATTTGTCGCGTTGAAGTGAATGCTGACGAAAATGGAGTCGCGCGCGGCATTGGCGATCTGTGCGCGCACTTCCAGCGGCACAAAATAATCGCCCTCGCGCGTCATGATCACTCGCAGTCCTTTTGCCTGCAAAATCGCGCGGAGCTTGCGCGCCACATCCAGAGCAAAATCTTTCTCGAACCCGTAACGACTCACCTGCCCTTTGTCGTGGCCGCCGTGGCCGGGATCCAAAACAACGGTCTGAACCTTGCCCACGTTTGGAACACGGTGCGGCCGCACGAGCGGCTCAATTGTTTTTGCTACGTCAGTGCGCGCGACCAGAAATTTGCCGTCCTGCTCGATCACGGGAAAGCACAGCCAACTTCGCGCACCCTTGATGATGGCTTCCCTGCTGCCGCCGACGAACTCCAGCGGGTGATCAGCTGTCTCTGTCTGTATATTCGCTCCAGACGGGACGACTTCCGCAGGCAACCCGTAAAACTTGGAGATGTTATCGACACTCAGGTAATCGTGCCCGTTTATCTTGATGACCTGCCAATCGTCGACAGCAATCGCGACTGTGATGCCGAAGGAAGCGAAGATAAACGCGAGAACCGAACAACGCTTCACTGGGAGGGGCATGCCTGCGCGTATGGTATCAAAAACCGCATCAATCTCAAGGAGTGACGGCTTCCCAGCCGTAATGTTTAAATTTAATGGTCGCCCCGCCTTCGCCGAGGCTACGGCGGGCAGGCAAGCCGTCATGCATTGTTTGCAAACTGATAATTGACTTAATGCTTTTTCGCGCTAAAAACCGGAAATGTTTTTGCGCGCTCGACGCATCCCCGGTTTCATCGCCTTGCTCGTCGCGCTAAGTTTGATACCGCTGGTGGCGGATGCCGCTCCGCATGGCAAAAGATTTCCAAAATGTTGCGTTTGGCGCGTGACGAATGCAAAGGCGCCATTTTATCTCGTCGGCTCGATCCATGCGCTTAGCAAAAAGGATTATCCACTGCCAACGCCGTACGAGATCGCGCTGAGAGACAGCAATCGGTTCGTGTTTGAATTCGATCCAACCCGGCATGCGGAATTCCAGAAAAAATTTGAGGCTGTAGCCAAGTATCCGCCGGGACAAGACATCCGTTCAAAGATTAGTCCGGAGCTGCTGGCATGGCTCCGCAAAAACATGTTTACAGTCATTCCCGACGGTCGCGGTCGAAACGGCGAGCGGCTCGGGAGCTTCGATCGTCAGCTTCGCTATAAACCGTGGTGGATTGCACAGCATCTGGCCGCACCGGCGGCATACAGCAAATCATGCGCTTCGCACGGGTTGGATAATTATTTTGTGGATCACGCGATGGGAACTGGAAAGGAAATCGGCGGACTGGAATCCGTTAATGAACATGTGGCGGTTATGGGCGGCTTGTCCGATCGAGACGGCGAATTCATGCTGAAGGATGCACTTAATCAGCCCGACAACGGCGACAAGGAGTTCAGCAGAATGTACAGAGCATGGCGCCAAGGCGATACCGATGCGCTTTGGGCCGGCGACGCGCCGCTGCGCACAAAAGCGCCAATGATCGCGGCGCGTTTCGTCGATGATCGTAATGTGAAGTGGATTCCCCGCATCGAAGCAGAACTGAAAACCGGTAAGCCTACGGCGATTGTCGCCGGTGCGCTTCACTTCTCGGGACCGCGGAGCGTGATCGCGTTACTGCAACAACGCGGATACGTGATCGAGCAGTTGTAGCGAGAAAAGCAAACCGTTTTGATGCGCCCCCCATCGAGAACCGTTGCTTCGGTTGCTGGAACCGGGATCATCCTTCTCGCCGGCTCGGGGGTGCTGGCTGCCGAGGTCGCTTCGAGCGCCAAACATTGTCTTTGGCGGGTCACCAACGCGCGGGCGCCATTTTATTTGCTCGGCTCCGTCCATGCATTGCAGCGAACAGATTATCAGCGTGTTCCGGCGATCGAGGAAGCCATCAAGCAATCTCAACAGGTGTTCTTCGAAGTCGATCCAAAGGAGGACGAGGTCTTTGCAAAAAAATTAAGTGAAGCCGCGAGGCTTCCGAGAGGGCAGCAGATCATTGGGAAGGTAAGTCCAAAGACCTACAATTATCTGCGAAAGATATCCCTCAACGGGATGAATGAATGGCAACACCTTCATCCCTGGGCCGTCGCAATGCTTTTAAGTTATCCGAAGCTCCAAGGCGTTAGTTACATTTACGGTATCGATCATTATGTCGCAGAGAGAGCCCGTCATTACTCAAAGACAACTGGTGGTCTGGAAACGGTAGACGAGCATATTCGCGTCTTTTCAGACATGCACGAGATCGAGGGCGAAGTGTACTTACTGCAAGCACTTGTTCACTCGGCGGAAGCTGCGCAGCAGTACCAAGCAGACGTCGTAGCATGGCAATCGGGCGATACGAACCGACTGTATGCGATGCATGTGAGGCAAATGAAGGAAGCGCCAACCGTGTGGTGGCGGTTGCTGGATCGACGCAATGCAAACTGGGTCCCAAGAATTGAAGCCGCGATCAAGTCAGGGAAGGCGACATTGGTTGTCACCGGCGCATTGCATTTCTCCGGGCCGCGCAGCGTCATCGCACTGTTGCAAAGGCGCGGTTACAAAATCGAGCAACTGTAACGTCGCGCGCTGCCGGATGTCAGGCTGCTAGAATGAATCGGCGGGCGGTGCTTCAACGCAGGCGCGTTTGGGAGGTCTAATCGAATTACCTGTCTCGTTTCCAAAATCATGAAGTCACTCATCTCTGTTATTCTTTCGTCCATCTCAGCCGTCGCATTGCTTGGTGAAACGCAGCAAAGCGCGCTAAATCCGCCGCCCCTTGATCCGAAGAACATCGATACATCGGTGAAACCTGGTGACGATTTCTTCAGTTACGCCAACGGCGCATGGATCAAGCGCACCGAGATTCCGCCCGAATATTCCCGATGGGGCGCGTTCAACGAGTTGATTGAGCGTAACAACGACGCGCTGCACACGATCGCCGAGAAGGCATCGCAAACGCCGGTCGATCCGAAGCTCGCGCCGGAAACACAGAAGGTCGGCGATTACTATGCGAGCGGAATGGACGAAAAAGCGATCGAAGCCGCCCGCACCCAACCGTTGGCCGACGAGTTTCAGAAAATCGATGCGATGAAAGATCGAAAAGACGTACTGAAGGAGATCGCGCATCTGCACAGCATCGGGATCAATACGTTTTTTAATTTTGGCGCCGGCCCGGATGCGAAGGATAGCTCGCGCGACATTGCCCAGGCGGTGCAGGGCGGGCTCGGCATGCCGGATCGCGACTATTACACGAAGCAGGACGCCGACATGCAAGAGAAGCGCGAGAAGTATATCGCGCACGTGACAAAGATGCTGACCTTGTTAGGCGAGCCAGCGGAGAAAGCAGCCGAAGATGCAAACAAGATCATGGCGCTGGAAACAGAGCTGGCCGAGGCCTCGCGCACCCGCGTGGAGCTGCGCGACCCGATCAAGAATTATAACAAAATGGGTGTGCGCCAGGTGCAGGATCTGACGCCAGATTGGAACTGGAGCGATTATTTCAACGCCATCAACTTAATCGCGCCAGGCAACATCAACGTGCATCAGCCGGAGTTTTTCAAAGCGGCCAACGATCTGTTTAAAACGGCGTCACTCGACGATTGGAAGGCGTATCTGCGCTGGCACCTGATCAACGCAACCGCACCTTATCTTTCCAAAGATTTCGTTGACGAAGATTTCAACTTTAACCAACGAATCCTGCGCGGAACGCAGCAGGATAAGCCGCGTTGGAAACGGGTGGTAATCTCGGAGGACGGCGATATTGGCGAAGCGCTCGGTAAATTGTATGTCGGCTTTTATTTCCCGCCTGAAGCGAAGTCGCGCGCGCTCGAGCTCGTAAACAATTTGAAGGAAGCGTTGGCCGATCGAATCAAAACGCTCGACTGGATGGACGAGCCGACCAAACAGGAAGCGCTCAAGAAACTCGCGGCCATGAATGTCAAGATAGGTTATCCCGACAAGTGGCTCGATTATTCACTGCTGCAGATCGACCGCGGCCCGTTTGTTTTGAATACGCTGCGCGCCGAGAGATTTGAAGCCGATCGCGACGTGCGGAAAATCGGTAAGCCAGTCGATCGCACCGACTGGGGAATGACGCCGCCGACCGTGAATGCGTATTATCAGCCGAACATGAACGAAATCGTGTTTCCGGCCGGCATTTTGCAGCCGCCGTTCTTCTATGCGAACGCCGACGACGCGGTGAACTATGGCGCCATCGGCGCGGTGATCGGCCACGAAATGACGCATGGCTTCGACGATCAGGGACGGCAGTTCGATGCGGCAGGTAATCTGCGCGACTGGTGGTCGAAGAAATCGGCGGACGAATACAACAAGCGACGCAAAGCCGTTGTCGACCAATATTCCGCTTACGAACCGCTGCCCGGGATGCACCTAAATGGCGAGCTCACACAGGGCGAAAACATCGCCGACATCGGCGGCCTCAAGCTCGCCTACGCCGCGTTACAAAAGGCGCTCGACAAACACCCGGAAGAACGTGGCAAGAAAATCGACGGCCTAACGCCAGAGCAACGTTTCTTCCTGTCCTTCGCCGCGATCTGGCGATCTAAGATTCGCGACGAAGATCAGAAGCTGCGACTCACTACCGATCCGCATTCGCCGGCGCAGTTTCGTGTGAACGGACCGCTCGCGAACATGCCGGAATTTCAGAAAGCGTTCAACATTCCTGACGGATCGCCGATGGTCCGACCTGCCGAGAAGCGGGTGAACATTTGGTGATGCCCGCTGACGCGGGAAATTCCAAAGGCCAAAACCCAAGCTCCAGGGAAAAGCCAAATTCCGAACGCCAAAAGCTGAGCCGTAGCGCATTCGAGCTTCGGTGATTAAAGCCTCTTTGGGATTTGGTGCTTGGAACTTGGTGCTTTAATTGCGCTCTGGCGCAATTTTTCCGCCCCAGCTCAAAATTTTTGCTTTCGTGCCCGCGGCTTCGGCTTCCTTAATGTTGCCGGCGCGATTGTAAAACAGCGAAAGACTTGTCCAGCCGATCTGGTCGTTAGGCCGCAATTCTACCGCACGTTTGCCGGCTTCGATCGCTTCGTCGAACCGCCCGAGCTTCATCAGCGCCATGCCGAGCGCGTGCCAGCCATCGAAAAAATCGGGGTCAAGCTCAACGCAGCGCTGGTACTTCTCGACGGCGCTATTCAGATCGCCAATGGCCACATCGCCGCTGGCGTCGTCAAAAATTTCATCGATAGAATGATCTGTCATGTCGAGCGAAGCGCTGCAACGAAATGTGAAGCATGAGGCCAGGCTTTCAAACATCGCTGATTAAGGCCATCGTGAACCAAAACGAGGTAAACTGAGATTGAAAACCTGGCCTCGCGGACTTCGTCCGCTGCGTTGCAGCTTCGCTGCGCTCAGAATGACACGAAAAGGTTATTCAGTGTTATTCCTGTCGATGCATGGTCATCCTTTCTTGAATTCCAACCCAGCTGCCTGCTGCCGGTCGCGCAACCATTCGACAAGAACGATGCGCTCCTTGTTCTCAAGGATTTTCTTTTCGAAGGCGGTCTTCTTCTCTCCAGCACTCGCGTCCGCGAGCGGCTCTCGTTTTTCCACAATCGCAATTAATCCGTCGGTGCCAGAAGGCACAAAATCGGTGACGTCGCCGGGATTCAGCAATGCCACGGCATCTTTAATCGCGAGAAGCTCAGCTGGCTGGTTTTTCTGCTCCTTGGCGTCAGATTTTTGTTCTTCCTCTTCGATCAACGAGAACGCCGGGAGCTTCTCAGCTTTTGCGCCGGCTTTTTGGATCGCGGCTTCAACCGGCTGACCAGATTTGTTGGCCTCGCGGAGCTGTTGCACGAGTTCCGCGCCTTTGGTTGACATTAGCTCACGCGCACGCGCCTTCTTTAGCGCGTCCACGATTTTCGGTTTCGCTTCTTCGAGCGCGAGCGGCCGCGCCTCGGTCGTCCCGGTGAGATGCAAAATATAAAATCCATCCGCTACCTGGACCGGATCGCTGTTCGGCTCCTGGGCCGAGAGCTTGAAAGCCGCAGCACCAAGCTTGGGATCGGCTTTCAACTGCGCGTCGGGCTCGGCTGCGGTGAACTCGCCAGTGTCATGCACTGGCAATTGAGATTTCGCAGCCGCCTGTTTGAAGTCTGCGCCCTTCTCCAGCAGCGCCTGCGTGAAGTCGGTTGCGCGATCGGCCAGCTTCTGTAACGCCTCGATCCGTTCTTTGCCCGCCAAGTTCTTCTCCTCCTCACTCAGCGTCAGCTGAACAAACTCGACTTTGCGTTTCTCGTCCGTTTTCAGCTCGGCTTTATGCGCATCATAATACTTCTGAATATCTTCCTCATTGATCTTGATGTCCTTGTCGAAATCGGCGGACCGAAACCTAATCACGCTGACATAGAGTTTATCGTAGCCGCGCTGAAAATTTTCATCCAACTCGCTTTTGGGAAATGAAACCCCGGCCGCCAGAAGCTTTTGGATTTCGTTCAGGCAAATTTGATCGCGCACCAACTGTTCGATGTGCTCTTCAGCAAGACCGAGCGGCGCCAACCCGTTCTGCACAAGATCATTGAACTTATTAATGTCGAACCCCGATTCGCTTTGGAAGGCCGGCAACTTGCGCACGACATCGGCAACCTCAGAAGCGCTCGGCCGCAGTCCCAGGCGGTCCGCCTCGTGCCGGATGACCAGCAGGTTCACGATGAACTGGACCGCGGCCTGATTCTGGTTCAACCCTGCCTCTGCGGTCATTGTCCCCACGAAATCAGACATCCCGAGGGCTTGCGCCAGACTGAGAAGCCGCACGATTTGCTGCGCTTCGAGCATCGAAACATTCCGATCATAAATGCGAGCAAATTGGTCCCCGCGCATCGCCCCGTAATCGGGTCGTTGCACGAAATAAAAAATGAAGGGAATCGCCAAAATCGCGATCACAATCATGAGCCAGTCCCGGTGCTTGCGCAGTAACTTCATCATAACGGATCAAAATTAGCGGGCCGCCGGTCAGCCGCAAATCGAGTGTCAAGGACTGACGGCTTCCCAGCCGTCAATCGTGAAATCGACCCCGAAAGCGTTCGGGGTCGCTCCTTCGAGCTTGGCGTATGCAACTGCGCGTCACTACAGCTCTTCTGCCGTTTTCCTGATTATTTCCCACCCCTTGCGTAGATGTTCTTCCGTCGTCAGCACGTTACCGAGGCCAATCCGCATTACTGTTCGTCCGTGCAATTTTGTCTGAGTGAGATACGCGCGTCCGGAAGCGTTGATTCGCTCAACAATGTCGCTGTTCAATTGATCGAGCTTGTTTTCGTCACAATCTATGAAGCGAGAACACACCACGCCCATGCTGGGTTGCGCGGATAGTTCGAAGCGTTCGTCCGCTTTAATCCAGTCCGCGAGCAGGTTTGCCAGACGAATTTGTTCGCGCAGACGCGCAACGATGCCGCCTCGGCCTAACGAGCGCCAGATCACCCACGCTTTGAGGGCGCGGAATCTTCGGCCGAGCTGGATCCCGTAGTCCATGTAATTCTTTTCGCCTTCGATCGTGTCGCCGCGCAAAACTTCGGGGACAAGCGTGAAGATGCGGCGCAAGCGCTCGAGGCCGCGCACGTAAAGCACACTGAAATCGAGCGGCACAAAGACCGTCTTGTGCGGATTGATCACGATCGAATCGGCCATATCCCATCCATTCCTCACCCATTCGTACTCTGGGACCATCGCAAACCCGCCGCCATAAGCGCCATCGATGTGCAGCCACATCTTTTCCTCTCTACAAATCTTCGCGATGTCGGGAATGGGATCGACGCTTGCTGTCGCCGTTGTTCCCACGGTCGCGACGACCGCCGTCGGTTGAAAACCTTTCTGCCGATCATGCGCAATTGTTTGGTTCAATAACTTAATGTCCATTCGGAATTCTTCGTCACTTGAGATCCGGATCACATTCTCCTCGCCAATCCCGAGCGTAATTGCTGCTTTTTCAGCCGCGCTGTGCGCCTGATCGGAGGTGTAGATGCGCAAACGCGGCAGGTCGCGATCGGTGAGGCCAAATTCTCTCGTGGCTGGCGCGGCTTCGTCGCGCGCGACCGCAAGCGCGTGCATGATTCCGACTGAAGCCGTGTCGTAAACCACGCCGTCAAATTTGTCAGGCAGGACGAGCCATTGCCGCAGCCAGTCGACAACAACGGTTTCGAGCTCGGTCGCGGCGGGACACGTGCGCCACGTCATCGCGTTCACATTTAGCGGCGCGCTAAGAATTTCGCCGAGAATGCCCGGCCCGGTGGCCGTCCAGCCGAAGTAACCGAGAAACATCGGATGGCTCCAGTGCACCATCCCGGGAATAATGATGCGGTCCACGTCGTTGAGAATTTTCTCGAACGATTCCCCTTCATCGGGTCCGCACTTAGGAATCCGCGCGCGAACGGCGCCGGGTTTGTCATTCGGCGCAACTCGCAGCTGTTCGATGTGTTCGCGGAAATCCGCAATCCAGTCCGCGAGTTCATGCAACTGTTTGCGAAATTCCTCGGGCGGCGTGTCGCTTGGTTGTTCTGGAGTCATGCGCGGATCTCGTTCCAGCGAATTGTGAATTCTGGGGAGCACAGGCCGCCGGCGTGTAGTTCGCGGCAGCTTGCCGCGAACACGCCGCGTTGTTTCGGGTGTGTGCGTTGCCAAATGCATTCGGCCAGCGGCCGAATACTGCAGGCTGGCAGCCTGCGCTCCCCGGAATTCTGTATTCGCACTCTCATTGCCGATGAGTAAAAAATCGCCAATCAGAACGCAAAGCCGAAACTGAAATGGAACGCTCCGAAATCCTCGAACTCGTGTGGGTCGGGATTCACGCCGTAATCGAGCCGAATCGGACCGACAGGTAGCTTGTAACGCAGACCTGCTCCAATCGCGTAGCGCATATCGTTCAGGGCAACGTCTTCGGAGCTCGGCAAAAGGTTTCCCGCGTCGGTGAAAACAGCGCCCTGCAATTCGCCGAAAATCGGGAATGTGTATTCGATATTGAAGACGGTAAAAAATTCTCCGCCGACCGGATGCCCGTGATTATCGTGCGGGCCAAGGTCGCGTTCGCCAAAACTGCGCACGGTTGTGGCGCCGCCATTAAAAAAGCGCTCATCGATCGGAATTTCAGTCGCCTCACTGGAGCCGCTGGTTGTAAGCGAATGAATAATTCCGACACGCGCGCCAAACGCGATCGAGGATTGCCGAAACCACCCCTCAAAACCACTGCCAACGGGCTGATCTTCAACCACGCCCGGTGTCAGGGGTTTCGGTCCAAATGGTAGATAATAGCCAACGCGCATCGTGCTGCGGACGAATTCGATGTCGCTACCGAGCGCACTTGGCGCTACGTCGATGGTGTTGCCAATGAGAAAACCACGGGGATTAACGTACGGACTCTCGCGAAAATCGAGTGTGTTTGTAAGTCCGATCGAGTTTACCTGATAATTGCTGTCCCCCAGGAAGAAGTCCGGCTTAATCTGCGAATCGGTGATCTTCACGTGACGAATGGCGAGGACGAGCGCGGCCTCGTCATACTTGGTAATCTTGCGGCTCAGCTCGAATCGTCCGCCCAACTCAAATTTTGCATAGCCATCGTAATCGAAAGTGAACGCAGACAATCGCGCAGTGAACACAAAATCTGTGTCAAAAAAGAAAGGATCCTGGTATAAAATTTCACCTCGATAGCTGCGTTGCGAGATCTCAATGCTTGCGGTAACCGGCCGGCCATAGCCAAACAGATCGCGATCGCCCACCTGCACGCCGGCAAGCGCGCCTTCATAAGTGTCGAACCCGCCCCAAAAACCGATTTCTTTGCTTTTGGCTTCCTCTGCCGAAATGTCCAGCCGCAACAAATGTCCATCGACCGGCACTGGTTTGATCTGAAGCAAGTTGAATTGACCGGTCTTCATGAGCGTGCGAAATCGCTCATCGAGAACATCGGGACTATACGTTTTGCCCTCCAACCGGGTGAAACGTTTCGTCACAAAACTTGGATGCAGGCGGCGCAACCCGGTAACAGTCACACCATCGAAGTAATAAACCGCCCCGGGTGAAACGACGATGTGCACGGGAACGCGGCCATGCACAGCCTCATCCGGTGCGCCATCGGCCACTACTTTCACGTCGTAGTAACCACGCGCCTTGAAATATGCTTCGAGGCGACGCGGAATATCCTCGACGCGCGGATCTGTGTAAGGGCGTTGGAGCAGATCAGATATCTGGCCGCGCAGCGCCTCCGCACCGTAAACGGTGTTCCCGCTAAAGGTGATGTTTCCAAAAAAATACTGCTGCCCTTCGTGAATTGGAACGATGACATCGACCTCGTTGCTGCCCGAGTGAAACTGGTAGCGCGGCGGATCGACTACCGCGTTCAGAAAACCGTCGGCAACATAAAATCGGTCCACCAGCCGGCTGCCCTCCTCCAGGTCGGCGGCTACAAAGGGCAACCTCTTCTCTACGCGCGAATATCGTTCGCGCGTCGGACCGACCATATATTCGAACAGTTTGTCGGCCGGCTCATGCGCGTTTCCCTCGAAAATCACGGTGCGCACCAGAAAACGCGGGCCTTCGGTGATATCGAGACGCAAGCGGTCCGCCGACTCGATCGTGTAGTGCACGTCCACTTTCGCGTAGCCGTGTTTTCGGTAGAAAATCTCGAGAAAGAATGCGAGATCGTCCGCGCGCGCGGGACTCAATCCGAAATCTTCGATTGTAGTGATCTCCTCCTTCAGCGCTAAGCGTAAGGTTTTTTCATCGAAAGCCTGTTCGCCGCGAAATTCGATAATGCTCGCCCGTTTAGCGCGTTTTTCCTGCGCTTTTACGACCGCCTGCCGCGCTTTTTGTCGCTGCTCGGGCCGGACAACATCGACGCTCTGCGCTGTGACATAGGCTGCAAAAACGATTGCGCTGGGAACCGAGATAAATCGCGCGGTCATTCTGAGCGAAGCGAAGCGAAGTCGAAGAACCCCGTTGAAGTATCAGTCGGTATAGCTACGGGATGTCTCGACGGCGCTCGACATGACGTTGATGACGGCATTTCAGCGAAAACGGATCAGATACTTGAGCTTTCCCCGAAAATCGCCGTGAACGCCGACGTCGCCGGTGAGCACAAGCTGATCGTTAATCTTAAATCGCACCGTTGCTTGCTGTTGGCCCGTTCGGGGATCGATTGTTCCCAAATCCAGATCCAAACGATTAAAAACCGGATTGGTCTCCGTCGGTTGCCCTTTTTTGAAAACCTTTCGATACAGCTGTTGCACCAGCAGCATTGCCGCCCGCCCCGCCAGGACGTTACTGGTGGAAAGCTCCTGTCGGGTCGCGCCGGTCGCGATCAACGAAATAATTTCTTCCTGCGCCAACGGCGGTTCGCTGGTGAAAATGGCCTCGGGCGAAAGCATAGTCCCGTAAACATAGACGCGCACTGTGTAATCGCGGATCACCGACGTGCCTTGCAGATCGATTCGCGGATTCATCGAATCGCTATGATCGAAATACAAAACGCCGTAGGACACTTGTAGCCGGCTGAAAGGCAATGTCGCCTCGACATTTTTCATCTGCACGACTCCGTCCAATTGCGGACGCCCCCCTGTTCCCGTTAATTTTAAATCGGTGGTTGCTCCGCCAGTCGCCAAGTTTCCGCGAACCTCCACCGGTGTCTTGGTTGTGATTGCTACGTCGAATTTCCAATCGCGCAGCGGCGGAGACGTGAAAGAAAAAAGCTGAGGACGTTCGGCCGGCGGCTGCGGTGCAGGTCTACCGGGCAGACCAATCGGAATGAGGTCGATGTTTTTGAGAACGTGGCTGTCTGTCAGCGCGACATTGCCGCTCACTATTGCAGCTGCAAATGGGCCTGCTGTGGTGAGATTGGCATCCGCGCGCACGGTGAGCGTATCATTTCGAGCGACCAACACGCTCCGTGCTCGCAACTGCAAATCGAGAGTCGGTTGGGTCAGCTTAACAAATGTGATGCGGCCGCTCATCGTGAACGGCCCACCGGCGAGATCACCGCCGAACCGATCGAGTGTGAGCACGTTGTCCCTGAAACTGCACCGGGCGCTAAAACTCCTCAGCGCGGGAAGAGTCGCATTCGTGAATCGGGCGACGTTCACCGTCATGTCGCCTGCTCCACTGAAAACTGGATGACCGAAGGTTCCGCTCACATCAACGTCGAGTCCGAGGTCGCCATCCAACTGCTGGAGGTCCGGAACGAATTGACGAACAAAATTCACCGAACTGCGCGGCAGCCGAGCTTTCGCAATAATTGGCGTGTCGTCGGGAAATCCTCGGGCTTGGACTATTTTCGGCACGTCGAAAGGCATTGTGGCATTTATTTCCAGCGGCTGAATCCGCGGCTGTTGCAGCTTGCCTGAAGCCGTTAGCCGGTTTTGCGCGGTCTGCGCGGTCAACTCGAACGTCGCCGGCTCCATTTTTTGCCACTGTTCGTTTCGCAAATCCCGCACCTGTACGTCGAGCCGCGTTTTCAAATCGGCGATTGTTCCGTCACTATCGAGTTTCGCATTCACCACGCCCGAGATTGTCGATTTGATTCCGAGATCTTGCGCCAGCCGTTTTAGGTCAAGGTTCTCAGACTGT
>Ga0126383_10000080_pt1 | contig 44597 bp, 60 predicted proteins | sample PanSoiMetPlot_35_FD_96882 | JGI IMG/M metagenome (GOLD analysis project Ga0126383, IMG submission 96882) | Tropical forest soil microbial communities from Panama - MetaG Plot_35 | ecosystem: Environmental > Terrestrial > Soil > Tropical forest > Bulk soil | place: Panama | collected 2016-02-17 | reverse complement strand
GCCTATATCATGAACGAGCCATCCAACGTCACGGCGCATAACGCGCGCCTCAAGTGGGCGGCGAGTTGTTACCAGAACCCGAATATGGTCGCGCAGCAGGTCCAGCCGCCGACCGTGATGGACCCGAACGTCCAGACTCAGGGCTCCGCCATCGACGACGCCACGTTGCAGACCGCCGTCGAGGAAGTGGTTCAGGAATTGATTTAGAAGAATATGACACTTAAACTTAACTACACACAGCGTCTTAACATGATTGCTGTCTTGGATTCGATGGAAGTTCAAGGGCGGCGCGAGATACACGCTATTTGTAAGTTGCAAGATGAAATCGATCTTTCGGATGAAGAAAAGAAATCGATTTCATATGAAAAACACAGGACACCTAATGGTCAGGAGTACGCAACCTGGGCATTGAATAGCGATGGTTATGTGAAAGAGTTCAAACTCAGCGATGCGGATTCCTCCAGGATAACCCGTGCCATAGATAGTTATCGTGTAGTTCTTGCACGGGATAAATCATGGTGGATGCCATTAATCTCACAAATGCCAGTGGAGGAAGAAAATGTTTCCAGGTCTTAGTCCAGTATTTATTAACCCACAATCGGTACAAACCAACGTCCCGCCAGCAGGGAACGACCCTGGTTGGAGTTTAGCTCAGGGTCCCAACGTGAGAATCCCAAATTTCCTGGGAACATTGGAGGTTGGTACCTCAGAGAAATCGACCTCTAAAGAGACCTCTAAAGAGGATAAGAAAAAAGAAGAAAAGGAGGTGAAGAAAGAAGAGGCAAAAGATCACGGAGATATCTTTCATCCAAAGCGTGGGAAATAAAATGTGTGACCTCAAAATTAGTTTCGGAACGCCACTAGTAGTTATTCATCAGCAAGTTGTGTGGCAATTTGCTGAGATTACGTTCAAAGTAGGTAATTTCACTTTTAAAGGAGTAAGTGTCGTGGGACAATCACCAACAGGGCAGGCAGTATCTCAACGTTCAACCGCTGACATGCAAGTCGGAAGCATGGCGGTGGTTTCTGTAGAGTGGAAGGACGCGAGCGGCGGCACGGTTAAGGTAGATGGTCCAACTACGTGGACTTCTACCGATGAGTCTGTAGTGCAAGTTACCGTATCGTCCGGCAATCCTCAAATCGCCAACGCTTATGCACCAGGTCCTATAGGGTCGGCATCGATACACGCCACGGCCGACGCGGATCTGGGGGAGGGAGTCCGGAAAGTTACAGCCATTATCGATATAACCACCATCTCGGGGGAAGCTGTAGCGGGGGACATTACATTTACTCCGACCGGAACTCATCCGCCGTCGCCCGGTGGTCCGGGGACACAAAGAGGAGCGAATCCCCCTCGAAGGTAATTAGATGCCTGCTGTTTCTAAAAAGGACCCGACTAAGGACGTTCCTGAAGATGTTCAGGAGGCGTTGAAGTTCCTCGTCCATAAATATGAAAAAGAAGATGGTTGGGTCCGAAAACAGCAGATTAAGCTCTGGAAGAAAAATTCAGAGTTCTGGCATGGAATACAGTACATATTTTGGTCCGAGTCTCGACAGGATTGGTTACTTCCTGTCGAGACTCGCTGGTTCCAAGAAGACGAGGGAAGAGAAGGAGTCGAGGGACCTTTTTACGATTTCGTTATCAACATCTTTAGAAGTCACGGAGAAGCAATTATCTCAGCTCTGTCTGCTCAAGTACCAGCAGTTAGGTTCCCACCCGATGATGCTGAAGATGATGATGATCTCCTTACTTCTAAGACGTATGCGAAAATTGCAGACCTAATTCAAAGGCATAATAATATCAAGAATTTGATGCTTCAATCGTTCTTGATAGCTTGGAATCAAGGCAATGTCTATTGGTATCACGCGCCGAAATCTGATCGAACTTTTGGCGTTACTCACATTGAGAATTACAAAAAGGTCCTATCTTGTCCTAGTTGTGGACAGGAAGTCCCTGTTGATGATGAGGAAGATCTCCTCTCCGGACTACATCCTTGCCCAAATTGTGGTACACCCCTCGAAGCAAATACAGTACTGGATAGTATCCAAGAATCCCCAAAGTCCAGAGTTCTTATCGAGCCTTATGGAGGACTTTTCGTCAAGACTTCATTCTGGGCAATGGATCTCCGGGATTCCGGCTACCTCATTCTTCAACATGATCGGCCAAAGCCGCTCATGAAGTCAGTCTATCCGTGGATAGCGGAAAAAATGGATATGACAGAGTCAGATGCTCATATGTATGAACGTATGGGAAGGACTCCAAGTTCGTTCACCTCGTTCAATCGCGCCGACGATAACCAAGATCTTATAACACATCGTCAGACCTGGTTGAGACCTTGGTCTTATGAAGGTCTCCCAGTTGACAAAGAGGACGTAAAGAAGAAGTTATACAAACTATATCCCAATGGAGCCTACGTTGCTGAGTGTGGAAAGATATTCGCCGATGTTGACGATCAGGATATGGACAAGCATTGGTCTGTTTTTAAGCCTGGTCTGGCGGATTATATACACGCGGATGCGTTGGGGCAACCACTCATCCCGGTACAAGAGCTACGAAACATTAACATTAACCTCACGGCAGAGACTGTTGAACAAAGTATTGGATCTTTCTTTGCTGATCCCGATGTTCTTAATTTTGGTGTATACGCAAAGCATGAAGCTCGTCCAGGGTATATTTATCCCGCGAGACCAAGGCCGGGACAAGCGTTAGATCAGTCATTCTTTGAAACAGGGCGCGCCACGTTGGCTAAGGAAGTGGGTGACTTCCTTAATCAGCTTGATAAGGATGGTCAGTTCGTCGTCGGAGACTATCCTTCTCTCTATGGAGGGCCTGGGGAAGTTGCCTCCCGCACGCTGGGCGAGTATCAACAGTCCCGCGTACAGGCCCTTCAGAGATTATCTATCTGTTGGGCGTTGTTTGTCCAGGCATGGGCTAAGTTGATGGAGCGTTGTGTTCATCTTTATGTCGAAAACTTGATCGAGGATGAGCGTTTCGTCGTTCCAGATCAAGCTAAGAAGGACAATTACGTTAATGTTTGGATCAGGAAAGCAGATATGACGGGTCACGTTGGTGAAGTAGAGCCCGTAGGGGCAGATAGCTTCCCAATGTCTATACCTCAAAAGCAGGGATTATTTTATCAGCTCCTACAGCTTAACAATGAATTCGTTAATAACGCACTTTTTGACCCTGAGAATCGCCGCATTATTGCTGACCTCGTCGGTTTTACTGAGCTGTATATCCCCGGTGAGGAACAGCAGATTAAGCAAGCTACTGAAATTGGTGATATGCTGCGAGGTACTCCTGTCAATATTGATCCTCTTGTTGATGATGATGGTATACATATTGAAGTCTGTCGAAACTATCTCGCTAGTGAGAGAGGTCTAGAGCTGAAAAAGGTCAATCCTAAGGCTTATGAGATAGTTTCGCAGCATTTGCAAATGCATCTTCAGAATCATAATCAACAACAAGATGATAACATGCAAAAAATGACCGATCAGTACGTGGCGACCAAGCAAATGGAACAGATAAGACGTGCAGCGATTCGGTCAATGGTTCCTCCAGCATCGAAGCAGCAGCCTCAGGGTGCCAACGCACCTCAGAGACCCCCTGCGCCGAACGGAATGGGGCGATGAAATTTCATCTATTATCGGGTTGTGGAGAAGGCTGTGGGCTAATGCAGCGCATTCAGGAGGAAGGAAATGAATGCACCGTCAACATTGAAGGCAAAGACTACACTTCTGCTTTCGACGGTATCCTCACAAAAAGTGAGAACCCTAAAGAGGGGTCCATTATTATTGTGGACACTGATGGGATGGGTAAAGAGGCTGATGGTTATCGGAAACGAGGATTTAAAGTATTCGGTGGTTCGGCATTCGCTGATAAGCTCGAACAAGAGCGGGACTTTGGCCTATCTTACATGCAGGGTCATGGCATTCAAATACCCGAAACGAAGATTTTTACTACCTTCGTCCAAGCTATTGATTGGGTGAAGGAACGAAAGAGGGACGAAAAATTCGTTTTCAAACCCAATGGGGAGGATTTGCCTTGCAAACTAACCTATTGTGCGGAGGATCGAGATGACTTATTGTCATACTTGCGTTTTGTGGGACGGTACTTTGTCTCTAAAATCGAAGATTTCGTACTCCAAACGTTCGTGGAAGGACCGATTGTTAGCACGGAGTTTTGGGTTGGGCCTAATGGCTTCATACGTCCTGCAAATCATACCGTCGAAGTCAAAAAATTCCTTAATGATAATCTGGGACCGTCCACTGGGTGCCAAGGAAACTTAGTTTGGGAGGCTGATGAGGACGAAGTAACGGCTTTAATGTTGGCTCTAGAGGATGACCTCATTAAGGAGAGCTTTGTTGGGTGCATAGACCTTAATGCAATATTATCAGAACAGGGACCGATGGGGCTTGAATGGACACCAAGATTTGGTCTAGACGCGATGCCTACGTTCCTACGCCTCGTAGATGGCGACATTGGGAAACTGATTGCAGATATTACTCTGGGTCAGACCGACGAAATGCGTCTTCACGACTTGATTGCTGGTGGTGTCCGTATTTCGATCCCTCCATATCCGATCGAGCCTACGACGGATGTGAAGAAGGTTTTATCTCAGAGTCCGAACATTGGGGTTCCGATTAAAGGACTCGAGGATGCGTACTATTATGAAGTGATGAAGTGGGAAGGTGAACTGGTACACAGTTCGGGAACGGGAGTAATTGCAGTTGTATCAGACGCTGCGGATGATGTGGTTGATTGCTTGACTATACCTTATGAAATCTTGGAAGGAGCTAGTATTCCTGACAAACAATACAGGACTGATTTACAAATCGTCCTGCCAGACATGTTCCAGGAAGCATGTGAGGTCTTATGTGGAATAAAGAAATCTTAAGAATGGCCACCGACGGAGTCGATGGATCATCTTCGACTGTTGAAAACGATCTCGCCGAACTGAACGACGAGTCTGCCGTAGTCGAAGAAGAGGAAGAGGAATCCCCTGCCGAAGAAGAACTGGAAGCTGCGGAGGAGGGAGAAGAGGGAGAAGAGGCTGAAGGAGAAGAAGCTGAATCGGAAATACCGTCCGCGCACCCCTTCGACAGACCAAGTCTAAAGAACATCAATGAGGCATATCCGGATTTCTTTAAAAAGTTCCCCTCTATGCGGGATATGTATTTCCGCGAGGCTGAGTACGCCAAGTTATTCCCGACAGTTGAAGATGCGAAGGAGGCTTCGGAGAATAATTCTGCGTTCGCTAATATCCGCGATGATGTTTTCAATGGCGACGGAACAAAATTCATGTCAGCTGTGAATAACGTCGACCCTAAAGGTCTGGAGAGGTTCGCTGGAGGTTTCCTCGCGAATCTTACGAAGACCAACATGAATGCTTTCTGGAAAGCGGCGAATCCCTTGATTGAAGACGTAGCGCGCGCAATGTTCAACAAAGGTAGGCTCGAGGGCGATGAGAATATTAAGAATGCCGCTCTCCATTTGAGCCAGTTCTTCTTTGGGAAGTCGGATATCGCCGAAGGAAAGGCCACATCTAAGGCTCAACAAGACGAAGGTCAAACCAAACTCGACCAGGAAAAGAAGGAATGGGAGGATCGGAAACATCTCGAGTTCCGTAGCTCGCTGGAGTCTGACTTGAGGAGTCAGTTGGACGAGATGATTATCGGTTTCGACGAGAAAACTGGTAAAACCAAGATCGATCCTGATGGGTCCTTAAGCCCGTTCATTACTCAAACTATCGTAGATCACGTAGTTCAAGACATTGGCGCCGCTCTGGCATCAGATACCTCTCATCTAAAGTTCATGGATTCCCTCTGGACTAGAGCCAAAACCAATGGTCGTAGGAATGTCGACAAGGAAAAGATTATTAGCGCTTACTTAAGTAGGGCACGAGCAATGGCTCCTGCTCTCAGAAGCAAATACGTCTCCGAAGCCCTCGGGAGAAGATCTCGAGTAGCCGGAGAAAAACTCAGGAGGGTAGCATCTGTCCCGCCCCGGACGGCGAGTAATGGTAGAGCGCCAGCAGGCGATCGCCACGACTATAATCCGAAAAAGATTGACTACCGTAAAACCTCTGACTCTGACATCCTCAATGATGATGTCAAATATAAAGACTAGGAGTGTTTTATGGCCGGTAATGAAGCACAAGTTCTGGGGACAGAACTAGAGAGGGTACTGCCAAAAGTTCCGGCACTTTTCGATCGTGATGATGTATTTTATGCCACGATTGAGAAGCGCCCAGTCGAAGTTATTTCTTCAAGGGATATGCGAATACCTCTTGAAATGCGTCCAAATGGAAACACTGGATATTACAATCCAGACGGCGGCGATATGGGTCGTGGAGACATCTCCGACTTCGACAAAGCCGTCATTAACTCAGTACATCTTGTCCATCGAGTTGAAATGACGGCGAAGACCGTCTGGTCGACGGACAACACCCGTAAGGCCGTCATAAATGCCTTCCGTCATAGTCTGGCAGTCGAGATGAAGCAGTTTAGGAGGGATGTCGACAGTCAGGCCATGACGGACGGTACGGGTACGATGGCGACAATCACCACCGTAACTACGACCAACCTCCCAAATGACACACTCACATTCACGACGGATGGTTTTCGAGCAAGACTGCTCCGTCCAAAACAACTCATTAACATCTTCAACAGTACGCTCACATCATGTCGTACTCTTGGAGGTGAGCCACAAATCATTTACTATGACCTCGCTCAAAATACCATCATGCTTAATGCCACAGTTCCAGGAATTGTTCCTGGCGACCTTATTGTGGCAGATGGCCTTCAAATGGTCCCACCTGTAGGACTCTATGGCGTCAAATATCACAACAATAATGCATCGGTTGGGACCTGGTTGGGATTTAACCGAGCTATCAATCCGGAAATTCGGGCGAATGCCGTTAACGCAAATGGAGTGGCTCTCACTTTGCCTCTCCCTAGACTTGCCATCAACAAAATCGGGGACCGAATTGGGATCAATCATGACTCCAGACTCACAGCCTGGATGCACAAGGCTCAACAAGCCGCATACGAAGAGTTAGGATTCAATGTCATTCGAATTGATAAGGAAGCCCGCGAGCAAGGGCTCGACATGTACTTTAACGATAACATGCGAATGGCCGGAGCCCCCGTCCGATGCCATTATTCATGGGATCGTACTCGGATTGACTTCATTGATGAAACCGTATGGGGGCGCGCCGAATTACGGACACCCGGTTTCTACCAAAATCCGGATAACAACCAGAGAGTCTGGGAACTCCGCGGTCCCTCGGGTGGTGTGGCCGCCGGTTGGATCTTCTACATCGTCGCCAGCTTCAACCTCTTCATGAATCAACCCGCTGGTGCCAGCTACATCTATAACCTCGCAGTCCTCGCGGGATACTGATCTCTCAGCCTGCATGGGGTAACTCTTCACTGCATGAGGGGTTACCCCAACATTTTTGGAGGGTCTGTGACGGATATCGAAATAATCAACGAATGGTTAACCAACCAGTATACTAATCTGGAGAAGAAGCCAATTTACAGATTAGTATGGTCAGAGGACATCTATGAAAATAGACTTGGAACGTTTAGAACATTTACTGAAGGCGGAATTTTAATCCGAGAAGTTACCGAGGTCCGTAAAGTTAGGAAGTACAATTACATACACCATCGGTGGATCTTTGAGATGTTTGCTCCTGGAAACATCACAAGAAGCCCAGAACTACCGGATGCTTCGGGAGGCGATTATGTTCCGGTATATGTATTTGAATCCGGAACCGGAACGTATCTTCCTCCCACGAGGCGTGTAGTCGAATTTCTGATTTCTGCCTTAGAAGGTAAAGTTAAACGAGACGAATTGCCAACAGAGGAGTATTTACAGGATCGAGAAATAAAGCAGATAGAGGAGAGCCTCGACGATCATCCGTCCCATTTTCAAACGCGGCCCGGTGCCACGAGGAACGCGATTTTCTTCAAGGGCTTTCCCGCAACCACAATCGAGGGAGACAAATGAGTCTAGCATGTACAGTAGTTTCTTTAGTGCCGTGTAAGATCATCGAAGAAAAGCCTGGTTTGTATCCTCCCAGGTTTATCATTGAAGAGTCCGATACGATAATTCCTAAGCTGTTGCATATCGGCACGGCTACACATTATGTATATCTCGACGAATCTCGAGGTATGCTTCAGGTGAAAGATCCCAGCGACGTAGTCGCTAAGGCGATCGTCAACGATTTCATAACTGCCCAACTTGGGATCAGCGACGAAGTTGGACCTGCATTGTGGTGGGTCGATTCTGACTACAATTTGGAGCAGGTTCTTGAGAAAGAAAAGGAGATTATGAACGAGATGCGGCTCAGACAGCGCAAATGGTTCGTAAATCTCGTCAAAATGGCTGACGATGATTGGGTCAGATACCGTCAGCATAACGTGATCTCGGATTTCCAGCGCAAGATTGGTACTCTCTTGGACCTGAATTCTGAGGATCATGAATGGATGACCCCATTAGCCTTACAGCAGGGCAAGACATTCGCGTGTCCATTCTGCATGACAAGTCTCCCTGTGGGAGCAATCATCTGTACGGCATGTCATGAAGTTTTGGACTATATAGCCCAAGAGGATCGCCGTAGTGAACTCAAGGGCAAATCCGCATATCAGAAGGAGACTACAAATGCCAGCATTCGTAACGATAAATGACGACAGGTGGCAATTCATCGCCGGTAACAAGTATTTCGTTATCGGCACTATTCGAATGACCGGTAACTACGTTGCCGGTGGGATTCCTCTGTCTTTCAAAGACACGAGAAATCCCATTCCCGTAGGTGCCTCGTTGATTAAGGCGAGTCGCGCGCCTTTCTTCGCTGACATTACGCCCGATGCGGCGGGGAATCAGTATAACTACCTAACTCCGTCGGAGATTCTCGGTATAGATCCCCCGAATACCGTGGGAACTGCCGGTAGACCTATGGGGCAGCCGGTGACGGATATCAACGATGGAAAATTGGTCATACGGAACGCGGCCGGGACGGAGATCACCGGTGCCCTACCAAGTGGGGCGGCGACGACTGGTCTATTCATCTTTCAGGGGATGGAGTAATGCTGTACGTAGCACAATTCAGCAATTGGGCCGGTGTCAGTCTTGGAGGTGTGGCTCAGAGGGTATCTGCGTTCGGTATCTTGAGACTCCAATATCCCAACGCTGTTTTAGTTCCCAACCTGGGATATGATCTCAAGATATTCGATACGCAATCTGGTGTTAATATGTATGCACCGTTCGACTTGAACAATCCGGTGTATACGATGAATGCTGGATCAACCTTTTTTGTTCACTCCTCTAAGAATTCGATCAATGCCAATGACTACATTCTCGGAACCAATTCGGGAACTGTATCGATATTTTTCGAGGTTGGTTGATGGTTCTCCATGAAGCTATATAAGTGGCAAAAACAGGACGAGAGAGATCCTAAAGCCGGGGCCGCGCGCGAGCAGGCGCAGAAATCCACTTATCGATCACTGCTAAGTGGGATACCAGTCAAAAAACCTGCACGTCTAAATTGGAGGAGGGTCCAATGAGCATTGCTTTAGTAGAGGATGTTCTGAATACGGCGCGCGTCTTTTTAGACGACCAGAATGTCCAACTATGGACTGATGCTATACTCACTCCTATGTTTACTCGCGCTCATCAGGAATTACAAGTCCTATTGAGACAGAGGGCCGCGCCGCTGATGAAGACTAGCGCGGCCGTTACCTTAAATCCGAACGTTACTTTACTGCCTCTTCAACCAAATTTGGTTTCTCCCATACAATTATGGGAGGCCCCTTTGGGAGTTAATACTTTTACCTTAATGACCGAAGCGGACCCCCTTCCGCAGGTTCCTCAGGGGCCAACTTTAAACTGGTGGCAATGGGATGGGATTGATATAAACTTTATTGGCGCAAATGTGTATAGAGAAATCCAAGTTTTTTATTGGAGATCTTTACTCATCCCAACTGCTCCAAATTCTCCTATCGGGATTATCGATGGTGAGATGTGGTTAGCTCCAAGGACGGCAGCTATTGCGGCTGCTTCTGTAGGACAAATGGACACTGCTAAAATTGCCGGAGATGAGGCGACAGAAACGATCGAGAAGGTTGTTCTCGCTAACAGAGGCAGAGCAGTTCAGATGCCTGGAGTATCAGTTAGGCCATGACTCCAACACTTGTCGGAACCAATTTACTGGGCGACGTTCTCTATCGTGCAAGAACTCACCTGAACGACGATGATGGTCAGAATTGGCCAGATCCGAAGCTCATCCCAAAAGCCGCACAGGCGTTTGAGGAACTCGAGGCTGATCTCATATTAGCTGGAATTCCCATCATCAATTCGCAAAATATAATCTTCACCGTTCCAGCTTACGACATCAATCAGAATCCTACTGGTGAAGCCCTTGATTTATCTACCATCCCGGGTTATCCTACAGACATGATTTTACCTATCTGGATGAAGGAACGTGGTGTGGGAGAACAATGGCGTGATTTCGTTGATATGACTGAAACCGATTTTGCGCCTATAACTTCCGTAGACAATTATTTGAGGTATTGGACATGGTACAAAGGGACAATCACGGTCATGGGATGTCTTCAGGATCGACAAGTCCTCCTGAGGTATCAGAGATTGCTTCCAGTTCCTGGGATGAATACAGACTCGATCATTGTGCCCCTAGGTCAACTTTACCTATCCTACCGGGTAGCAGCGATCGCAGCCGCAAGTCAGCCCGCGATGCGTCAACTAGCTCAAGATCTGGACGATCGAGCATCAAAAAATCTCGACAAGATTGTCCGTATGAACATCAAACAACAGCAGAACCTGCCGACTAAGCGGAGGCCTTATCATCGTGGATACGGTAGAAACAGAGTCTTACGCGACTTCTAGCAATAGAACGACTCTGGTAAGTTTAGTCCATACTTCTGGCAATGGATATGTTGCGGAATATGGTTGGATTAAAGCATTCGCGTTCGACATTCCTACAGCACTTCGTAGGTTGGCTCAAGAGATCGAAAAATGTGGCTTGATGAGTACAAAAGAACGACGGTAGAGAATTTCATGGGTCTCTGGAATAGAGGCTCATTTGACGATATTCCTCCCGATCATGCTACCGACTGCCACAATATGGCTTTCTCCAGGAAGCGTGAGGTGTTGACTCGTCCGGGTTCCTCCCTTGGTCGCAATATTCAAGGTACTGCTGTTCGACAATTCATTGCGGCTTTCAGTCATGGTACAGGATTAATTCCACTACATTTCGACGGGCAGGGAACTATTTGGAGAGACGACACTAATCAACCAATCTTAACCATTAGCGGCATGATTGATGTAGACTTCTTGAACATGAATGGTGCGGTTTACATCGCGCCAATGTTCGACCATTTTGTTACGGGAGGAGCCTACACTATTTATGTCTGGGAAGATTCTACTTCCCAAGTAAGACAGGCAGCTGGTATAGCTCCTGATAATGGTAATTTCAGTATCTCTGCAAGCATCGGAACAGGGCATACGGGTCCTGGGTGGTATGGAGTTTCTGTTAGCTACGTGACTAGTACAGGATTCGTCACCGCGCCCGCACAGATCCCTGGTGGGGGATGGCAAACTGTGTACTTGCCGCCATCAGCGAATCCTCCTCCACCAGGGGTAGACCAGATTATGATGAACATTAGTGGCCTAGAAGCTGGTAAGCCTCCTGGAGCTGTTTCCATGATAATTTGGGTCACCCAAGGTCAGCAGGATGACGTCATAACTTTGACAGATGGATCTACTCAAACTATCACGGGAACAGGACAGCCGCTTGCTCGAAATGCGCAGCTTTTCCAATATGAGGAGATCCCATTAACTACACCAAGTCCGATTTTCTTAAATTTTTACGATACGGATTTAACTGTTTCCGCTGATAATCTGCCCGGAAATGGAAACATCCTAAATTCTTTGCCCACATTGCCAATTGGTATTGGCTTTGGATCTGCATCTTTGGCGAAGTATCATGGGAGAATGATAATTATTGGGACTCAATACACGCAAAATGTTGACCCAAATAACATCGTGGCCACCCCTGGCTTCGACGAATATCCGGACGATAGAGTTTGGATCTCTAATGCTGGACAGCCAGAAACCTTCGATAGACTCACTGGGTACGTCGATGTACAGTCGGAATTTGATGGAAATATTCCTCGAACAGGATTCGAATTGTTTGGTGTCTTTTACATCTGTAAAGCTGTTGGAACTTTTGCAACTCAGGATACCGGGAGTGAGCCAAATGATCCCACCAATCCTTGGAAAGTGAATCTAATCGATGGAGGTATAGGTGCGTACCATCATGCGGTGGGAACTATCTCGGGTTCACAGCCATCCTTATCTTTTAATTCAACTGGTTTTCTTGCAAATCGAAACGGGTTATTTCTGTTCAATGGAAACGTATTGCGGCCTGAACTGACGTGGAAGATCCGTCAAATCTGGGGTCGGATGACTCATGGTGCTGAGTACAATATACGTGTAGCGGTTGATATTTACAATGATCTTTTTTACGTCCTTATACCTGCTGACGGTCAGACATTTCCAAGTCTTTTCCTTGTTGGTGATTATAGTCTGGGTCTGGATGCCCAGAACATTCGTTGGGCTACGTATAACTTCCCGTTTTCGGTGAGAGACATCATGATGGGTTATTATAGTGGGGACAACGATGGAGTCCTCGACTATTTCCTGCGTATGGGAAGTAATGGAGCGATTTATAAACTCGATGGGAGGACTAATACAGACGTCGGTTCGACCATCAATAATTATTATACACTCGCTCCTCTAATTCTGGGCGATCCCGGTGCGATTAACATTTGTCGATACATTCGTTATCGTTGTTCTGGTTATGGCACGTTGTTCACGTCGGTTACAGATCAAGGAGATGTAGCGACTGTTAGTGAAACTAATGTTCAACCTCTTCCTTTTCCTGGTAACTATAAGGACCAGGGTTTTCAGCTCAATTTTTTAAATGAGAAAGCAATTATCCGTTTCGGAATGAACGCCGCTTCGGACTCTTTCAGGATGGCAAGGGTAGACGTCTTTGGTAAAGTAAAATGGCCCAAGAGACCTAACGGATGACACCAAGAAAGCCACCAACGACAGTTAGCGATCTCACGAGACAGCAACAAACGGGAGATCTAATAACGCATATCGGTAAGCAAGATCCTCATCTGTATCAGGCACTAACTTCCATGCAGAAGCAGTCTAATCAACTGGTGCAAAACATTGAGGACCTGGCTGCTGCAATAAATAACCTCGCTGATTCTATCAACAACGCCATCTTTGCGATAACTAAGAAAACGACAATAAGAGTTCATCATCCAGCCTTACCTGGAAGTGGGGGCTTACGGGGTCAGCCTGCTGATAGTGGAGGAAGCGGCGAAAACACCGCGCCTATACCACCACCTGTGAAAAGGAGGTAAACATGGGAAAAAGAGAACGAGAATTTCATCCCGGCGAGCCTATCTATGCTAGGGATATGAATGACCTCATATACAGTACTACCCATTGGCACGCCAACGTCGATGCTCAGAAAAACTATCTCCTAAATGTTGGGGGGATTGAATGCCTAGGGAATATCAACGTTCGTGGCACATTCCTGATAAATGGTACGCCAATTATGGCGTTCCGACCTGTTCCCGAAAAAGTCATCGAGCGAACTGTGGCTCCACTGATTACGGAGAAGATTATAGAGAGGGCCGTCGATGTTACTCTTGAAGAGGGAGACAATGTTCTCCTTGAAAGAACTCCGGATGGAGTGAAGATTCATTCCGATCCTGGAGATTGGGTGGAGTTTGCTCCGGCTGCCTCAGCGCAAGGTCAGTACATCGTGTATGGTCCTATCTGTTTCATACAGATTCATGTCTCATCTAGTAAGGTCCCTTCTGTTAGGTTGACTTTACCATTCCCGTCTTTCGGGAAAATGAAGCAATCCCTAGGTGGGTATATGATTGCGGACCGATACATCGACGTAGATGGTCAGATAACTCATTGGATTGGTGGTGCATACAGAATTGCATGATACGTGACATGCAAATTCGAGATCTCGTTGAACTGGAGGAGTGTGCTCAGTTCCCGTTGAGTAATTTGCGTACCCAACCGCGAATTCTCGAGAAGAGCATCTTAGATGACAAGGGCTTATTGGGTTCTGTGATCGTCACTAATACCGCGGAAATTTCAATAATTCTCGCGAATAGATCCCTTAGAGATAAAATTAAGGCTTTGAGGGATATAGAAAAGTTGACATATCGAGAACTAATAAGTAAAGGATACCGGGATATCCATACCTTCATACCTGACAATCCGAAGTATGCCCAGATTCTGGTTGATCACTTCGGATTCGAGTACTGTGTCGGACAGGCACTCGTTAGGAGGGCTTAATGGCTAAATCCCAGACTAACCAATCTACAACTGCGTCTAATAATCTTATAAATCAAGCCAACACCTTGATGCCTCCTGTAATCCAGGGACTTCAAGGTCAAAGTTCTCAAGCTCAGGCGAATCAGGCGTTATTATTGGGTCAGGCTACTACCGGCTTTGACGAGCAGCAGCGCTCTGGAGGTTACGATCCTACACAACTTGCTAATCTTCGTACTGAATTTGCAGATGCTTTTTCATCAGGTGGTTACGATCCTACACAACTTGCTAGTTTGCGCGGCCAATATTCCTCCCTATTGCCTACTGGTGGGTATGACCCTACCCAGTTGTCGAATCTTAGGACCTCTCTCGCATCGATGCAGGAAACGGGGGGAATGGACCCAGCCGCATTAGCTAGAACTACCTCGGGATATACTGATTTCGCTAATACCGGAGGTTATACTCCGGCGATGCAATCAGAGTTCCTCCAACGTGCCACAACTGGAAATAGAAATCTCACTGACGCATTGGCCTCTGCAGCTAAGAGATCGGCGGCGGCGTCTGGTGGAAACGCTCAGGCTGCCATTGCTGATATCGCTCGACAAGGTGGGCAAACTGAAGCTACTACCACGACGAATGCCATGTTGGGTCTTGGGGAAGCGATTAACCAAGGAAAGCTATCTGGTCTACAGGGTCTCGATACGACGGAAGCCCAACTTGCCGCGGCTAGACAAGGAATTACTGGTCAACGAGCCAGTCTGGAATCTGGAGTTTCTGCCGGAGCGCGCGATATCCTCGGTCAGGCTGGTTCGACGGAAGCTAATGTTGCTACTGGACAACGAGCCTTTGGAGGTCTCCAGTCTGGTCTTGAATCCGGAGTTGCCAGTGGAGTCCAGGCTGCTAACGTAGGACTCGCGGGTTTGTTTAATACGCAGACCGGCCAAGTTTCAGAGTTGGGCCGTCAAGTATTGCAGGGTCTTGGTCTACAATTTGGTACGGAAGCTCAAGGTGCTGAGATCCTACAAGCGTTGTCCAAGAATCCTGGATTGTTCCAAACTATATTCGGAGATATTACATCTCTGATAGGTGCGGCAGGTGGAGGTGTAGGGCTTAAAGCTCTAGGTGTACCATAATGCCAGATTATAACCCTTTACTTTCTCAAGACGATTCCCTATTGAGGAAATATCTTCCTCTATTGATGCGTCAAGAGCAACAAGCTAAACCTCAGACTGCGGATCAACCTCCTGTGTCTTTCAATCCCGGAGATATTGGAGGTGGTGGATTCCAGATGGCTAGTGGAGCACCCATTGCTCTTCCCGATCAGGGAACCCGCACCGCTCAACAAATAGTTAATGCTACCGCTAATCCTCCTGTTCAGCCTCCGGCTATTCCGGCTATTCAAATACCTTCACCTCTTGTACAACCTCCTCCTACTCCTTCCCCAATACCAGCTGAGGGACAAGGTTCACAAACCGGAGTTCTTAATATTCCCCAGACTGCTGGTCTAAATTATACTCCTGTTCCTGAGGAGATGAAGCCGTCTCAAACCCAAGCGCCTCAACCTCAGAATTACAAAACATTACAGGAGTATCAAGACGCAACAGATAATTACATTGAGGCAATAAAAGCTGAGGCTAAAACAAATCAAGAATTGGCAAACCGTCATCCTTCATTATTCAGAAGAATCATAGGTGATACTCTTGGAATCGGTGCGGGAATTGTAACTGCAAATCCCGCGTTGGGAAAGTGGATACAACGAGAAATCACCACGGTTGGTACTCCAGAACGAGCGGCTGAGGAGGCTTCACAAAGGAAGGTCGCGACTGCACAGAAAGTGATGGATGCAGCAGCCTCTGTAGCTAAGACGGGATTAGATTTTCAGAAGACGGGAGCTGAGACTTTTAAAGATATCGCGGAGGGTAAGAAAGCTCTGTATGAGATTTCTCCTGAGAAATTCAATCAGGATATGGCTAAGGAGAATGTTCGTCTCGAGGCTGAGCAAAAAAGGTTGGAACAGGTTCAAAGGGAGATCGATGCGAGAGATAAGCAGAATAGGGACGAGAGGGCGAGAGAGGCTGACCAGAGAGCGCGGGATAAGCTTGAACTTGACAGAGAAACTTTGGAATTTAGAAGAGACCAATTAAAACAAAGAGAAATGGAATTCCAGCAAAGTCAAGCTCTGAGAAGGGATCTTGCAGAACAGGGAATAGAACTCCGAAGACAGACCCAAGCTATACAAATGAGCGCGCAAACAAATACGGCAGTGAGTAGGTACAATACTTATTGGAAGACAGCAACTAAGGCGTCTCAGGACAACATAACAAATGCCACCCAAACTTTACATGCTTTAGACCAGAACACTCCTATGGCGGACTCAGCGGCGGTAGAGCTTGCTTTGAAGTCCATGTCTAGAAGGATGAGTCAACAGGGTATTGAATTCCTAATTGGAACTCGACCAGTTAGTGGAGATTTCGTAGCCTTGATGCAAAAAGTCGCTGGAGGTGGTGGCAAATTAACAGAGCCTCAAAGAGAGCAGTTGAAAAGATTGCTCGAGGATCAAAGGAACATAGAGTTCAAGAAACAGTCGATAATGACTGCCGGATCAGATGCAGTTTCTCTTGCTGGTGATGCAAATGAGGTCGAAAGAATCCAAGCCTGGACGACTAAACAATTACAAGAGATGGAGACTGGACGGTCTGCTCCTGAGAAAAAATCCTCCCCATTTACTGTGGCTCCGCCTAAAGGCGTCGAGCCTAAAATAAATTTGGGTCCCGTTAGGATTCAAGGAGATGAGGATTACAACAAGTTAAAAAGTGGTACCCCTTTTATTGGTCCTGATGGTGTACCAAGGATTAAACCATAATGCCTCAAGATCAAACTCCCGAATGGCAAAAAGCTCCCGTAGCTGGATGGCAGAGTGCCCCTATGGTTCCTGAACATCCCGGTCCTGTAACTCCACCGTTACCTGAGAGACTACAAGTTCACGACTTGGAATATCTCATGTCGCATAATGAGCCTCGTACTCCAGAAGAACAGGATCAAATACGTCAATACATGAAAGGGAAGGGAGAAGGACTGGATGAGATTGGTGCGGCACTCTCTCTTGTTCCAGGGCTAAGTGGATTCAGGCAGGTCGGTCCAGAAGCGATGGCCGCTCTTAGAGAAGGTGCTCGAACAGCTCGTCAGACTCCCGTCGAACCATTTCTCCATTTTGGTAGACGATCAATACCTAGAGTCTTAGGAGGATTATTAGGTGAACATATGGGTGGTCCTATTGGAGGTTTAGTTGGCGAGGAGGTCGGACGACAAGCTCCTAGGGCTCTTCCATTTGCAAGAGGTGCGGGCGGTTATTTAGGTCAGGAGCCTTACGGTCCAGAGCCAATGCCACCAGGGTTTCAATTACCTCCGAGACAACCTCCGTCTCCTCCTGGATCAAATTTTAGACCCGGTAATTTTGGAGCTGGACCCATACAACCTCCTATGGCTCCTGGAGGTGGACAAGCATTTAGTCAAATACCGGTTAATCCTGCGGGTGTTCCTCCGGTTGTGCCTCGTACACAATTTGCTGGACCAGTACGCCCGCCTGTACAACCTCCTGATTTCGCTTTACCATCGGAGAGGATTCCTACGGCACCAGCGAATGTTCCTCCTGTTGCTCCAAGAACTGGACAACAGCCATTGCGCCCTCCTATAACTAGTGCATCTGGACAACCTATCATTGATCCTCAAGCTACCTCTCCGATACCTACAAGCCCAACTCCTCCAGTGACTACTCGAGGAATTGGCGCTCCTGTGCGGCCCCCAGGGTTCAAGCTGGAGGCTAAGCCTGTTGAACCAACGATATCTAAGCCAGCCACCCATGTTGATGATCTTACCAATGCTCTTATTAGTAAGGACGTGGACCTTGATGCTGTTAAAGGGAACAGTTATCAGGCTCGTGCGCGGCTAAGGAAAGAACTTAGTCAGGAAAAACTTTCTACTCAGAGTCAAATCGATCAAGCTGTAGCCAAAGCGAGATTCATGAAAAAATCCCCGAACGTTAAACCTCAAGATCTCGAGGTCGTAACATCCGGGGACACAACAACGGCTAGACTAATTAAACCTAATTAACCATCCCTTTAGATAATTTGATGAATGTCTCGTGAAACTCTGCATAGGCAGCAGGAGACATCTTGTATATCACATCCTTTCCCCTCCGGAATGGAGGAACAATTGCGTTCGATTGCTGAAGTGTTTCTATTACCCTGTCTAAAACGATCGAATCGACCCCGTCTGGATGTAGCTTTGAGAGTAGTTTAGCTCTACTGATAGATTGATTTTCTGCATTTGCCAATGTCTTCAAAACTAACTTGATCGGCCCGGAAACGTCTCCGTTGGAACTAGCTAACATCATCACGTTTATCGCTTGCATACACTCTTCCGATTTCCTTATTGCCAAGGCTACATCCTCGACAACCAAATCCAAATCATCCTTTCTTGTTAGTGAGATAAGCATGGCCGCTTTTAGGACCTGATCGCCTAACCTATTCATTGATCCAGTTCGGTCGTCATATCCCATAGTTGCCAGCTTTCGGTACCATGTATCATAGAGGTCTGCTGCGTCTGGGGTCCATTTAAACTCGCCTTGAATCTTTGATATCTTAAGTAGTCTTAAACTTAACTCATGAATGTCAGGTACATGCTTAGGTGCATAAACTAATGAATTAATAAGCCGTGGTTTTCTCTCGTAAATAATAAATGTTCTTGCAATGAATCCACCCTCGATGTCTTTCTGTTTGACTACAGCATCAAACAGTGCTTCATTGGATGCAACCAATAAAGTCAGACATGGGCTTTTCAACTCTTCAAGCGGTGAAGACTTAAGGCGTTTAGTCCAAGACTTCTCGTGTTCATGTGTATTATGCAACGCAGTTAAATAGGTTAACGCCTTGGGATCGTCAGTTAGGAATGATTCAAACTCATCAGACAGCATAATTCCCTGCGCGTCAGATATTACCAAACCGTTAGGGAATGTTTTCTGCATTGATAATTCTTGAATCAAACCCTGAATCGAATTGCATCCTGAGATTACTCTACATAGCGCGCACTCTTCCAATATGGATTTACAAATCGAGATTGGTATCCCTTTCTTAGCTCCTGATCTTGAGGAGACTAGGGCCACGTAAATATTCGGGTATAGCTTGTAATAATGTCTGTTCAAGAAGACGTTCTTTCTCACCATAGCCGACACCGTAGCCAACCCAGACCACCAAAAATACCGTTCAGGAGCCTCACTTTCCTCTGTCGATCTTAGCAACAGATCAAGCCAGCTCATTTAGATCTTCCTCATATCCTCCCAATTATTTTCGCCAATTTTAATTTCGCAAGGTATGATTAAGGTTCCACGAGAGAGGCTACAATCCTTGAAATCTATGGGCGATTCCATTTCTTCGTTGATTATCGGGATTGCTGCATTTAGATCTCCAATTGGGAGTTGGCCCAAGAAACTGTCGTGACTCTCTGAGAGAATCTGTAAACTTGGTATTCGTCTCTCACAAGCCCGTGCGGCCTTCTTGTTTTGGTCGCTCACTGTACTCTGAGGAATCTGTGCGTAAGCCTCTTTGAACAAATCATCTCCCCAGCGATTAAGAAATAACCTTTCTCTCCCATTGGGAGATCGTAATTTCCTGTCACCGTACTTGAGAGCAAGCTGAATCTCCGCGTGGAATACCCCACGTATGTTGGGATTGGTCGAATGGACGGATTCTAATATCTGCGCCGCTTTCCACTCTGGAATTCCAGCTTGTACCGATGCCTCATATTTTCCCATCGCGTAATGACATGCGTGCCTGAATTTCTTTCCCATCTGCCTCATCTCATCGTCTATGAGACCTTTCATTACGCGATTTATTTCTTTTGCTAACTCTCTGGATCGTTCGTCGTCGGCTTCCCAGAATTCTTCAAATAGCGTCGGGACTCTCCCGGCAACCTGGCAGGCTGTGAACCTATGAACGTCAATTTCGAATCTAAATACTTTAAGGAGGTGCTCATCGTTTGCAAGCAAAGCAACCACTCTAGCCTCTGCTCCCGAGAGATCTGGCTCAATGAGGACAAATCCGGGGTCGGGAACATACATCCTCCTAAGATCCGATCCGACATCACCATGCTTTGTAACTGTTTGGAAAGCCACTCCCATTGGCTTGGTTGTAACGGGAGGTTTAAGGATGCTGGTGGAGGTCCGTCCGGTCTCGAGGATAATTCTAAAACCAGTGAGCAGTCTCCCTCTGTGGTCAACCTCAGTTTCAATATAAGTTCCAATCGTTTTCCTTACCTTTCTGATCTCAAGGATCAATTCTAGTATTCGTCGTTTCTTTGGATCTTTTACCACGTTACGCATCAGTCCATCTAGACTTTTTTCATCTGTTCCTTTCCTCAATGGGAGTTTCATCCCTACATATACCAACAAGGGAACGTCGCCTTTGGCTCCATTACTATTGACATTGACAGGCTTTTCTAGGTACTCCGATGTCAACTCGTTCAACTCCCCTTGTAGATGCTCCCACTGAATCTTGTACTTCTCGTGTAGGAAACTCTTTGCGAAATCATCTCTTAAGATTCCACGATCTTCAATTCTGCTGTAGAAAGGATGGAGCGGCATTTGAAATTCGAAGAAGAATTTCTTGAGCCCTCTTTCTTCAAGCTCCTCCATTTCCCTTTCAAAAACTTCATAGGTAACCGCCGCGTCTTTTGCATTGTACAAAAGTAGACGGTCAAACTTATCTTTCTTTGGATTGTACTCCTTTCCTTCGTCTTTGTAATAAGGTTCTTCTGTTAGAACAGATGTGGAAAACTGAAGAGATCCAGAAAGCTCAGGGTAAAGTACCCTAAAAGCCAGTAGAGTATCAAAATAAAAACCCCTTGTAATGATACCAAAGTTAGTAGTTCCATTGAGGCACGTCGTAAGCTGCTTCTCGTCAAACTTAAAGTTTTGTCCGATTTTTTTGACATTTGGATTAGCCATTAACTCCGAAATTTGGTGCCAACAATCTACCAGATCTAGTCGAGTCATTCCTGAATCTATTGGTTTGTTCAACAGAGGTATCGACATCGCGTTGTCTTTATCAAATGCGAGGCCAATACAAATTGGAACGGTCTTGAAAGTCTCGATGTCAACTGATACCAACTCCCTATCTCGATTCGACTCAAGAAACCTGTACAACATCTGAGCATTCTTGCAGACCATCAGGTTCCTTTGAGGAAGAATTAATTCGGGGAATTTCGCTTGCTTAACGGCGCGCTCGACGTCCCATTTAATGTACGTGAGATCTTTCCAAGATCGCATCTTCCCTTCGGCTTCACCGTGGAGGATGGATGCAGGGTGCAGAGTTCCGACAACTTTGTAAGGTCCGAAATTACTCTGCAATATTGATCCACGATATTTCTCAATTCCTCTGTAGCCTGTAAGAGCCTCGAGAGCTGTTGCTCCAAGAGCAAGGATGCAATTCGGTTTGATGGCTTCGATTTCTGCATAGAGTTGTGGAAGGTAGTCTTCAATCTTCTTTCCGATCAGGTTAAGATCTTTGATTTTATTTTGGGGAGGTCGATGTTTTACTACATTTGTCAGGTAGACTCGAGGTCTAGGCATTCCTGCCTCTTGTAAGACATTGTCAACCATCTTACCAGACGGACCAACAAATGGCCTCCCTAGTCGCTCCTCTTCTGCTCCCGGAGCTTCGCCTACCGCCACTAGCGAAGCTATGGCGGGACCTTCTCCTCCGACGTACCTTAATTCCATTACAGAATTTCCTCAGGCGGAGTTGCTGTACCAAACATGATATACTCAAAAATCGCTTTGGACGCCAGACCGTGCGCGCGCTCAATGTCTGTCACCCCAAACTTCTCGTAAATGTTTCTAATCACCCACTTTAGTTCATCCAATACGTCGTTTGATCTGGTCATAGTGCTCGTACTCCTTTTCGATTAGAATGTATCTCCTATCAACCTCCTTACATGCTACGCCGGTTACTCCTGATCCCGCGAAAGGATCGACTACTTTCCCTCCTGGATAGCAGGCTCGACTTATCAATTCTTTCATTAAGTCGACCGGTTTCTCATGCGGGTGTTTCAATCGACTAACGTGCACGTTATCGTATGTCAGTATCGACGAGAACTCGACACCAGCCGTCAACGTAGCCTTCCCTTTTGATGCCAACAGGATGGGTTCATAGTCCCTTGCCGTCTGCCAGTTGAGTCTCCCATGAGTTAGGTTGCGGGGCTTGTGCCAGATCAATGGATAATCCTGCACCGCGAAGCCCATTAATTTCAGCTCTCTATGGTAGAAGTAAAAATCGGTCGTGCTCGTAATTACGTACATGATCGACGTGCTTTTCAGAACCCGCATCAATTCCTTGAAGACTGGAATCAAAGACTCCTGCTCAATTCCTCCTTCTTTCCATTGGGACCACGGAGGGTCGGTCAGACAGAGGTCGAACGTCTCCGCCGGAAAATGTTTAAGTATCTCCGACGAATCTCCATGTAAGACTTGGTCCATGACCGTAGACGATGGCCTTAATGCTTCAAGCTCTGAATACATACGGTTCTCTGCCAGCTTTATCAGGCGGAGAGCTGTCCCTTTATCCTGTACGTTTTTCAATTCAGGATTGATTAAAAGTGCATCAGCCAACTTAAGGTCTTGCGAGAGACCACCGTATGAGATCCCAAGTTCCTTTGCCGTCATCTCTTTGGTCCAACCTGGGTTGTCTCCCCAATTCCGACCCATTCGCTTCTGACCGTGCTCTTCAACTCTCAGGTCATGAAGCTCCTTCTCGAGCGTAACCTGCTCATGCCAAGCGAGATTCTCTCTCCTCAGATTCTCATGTAGCGATATTTCGTGCGCGTTTCCGGCATTGCTGGGGAGTATCGAACTCACGGGAATTACATTGAAGCCAAGCTCCTTCATCGCCATGAATCTCTGCTTGCCCGCGACGACAAGATACGGAGGCTGGTCCCCTTGTAAGATGATCGGATGCATTAATCCGACCTGTTGTATAGATGCCTTCATCCGCTCGAAGCCATCTTTTTTCGCGACATTAGGATCGCGAACTTCATGAACCGATACTGCCATCTACTTGCCTCCTATCTAGCCTCCAAAATGTTGTGGTTTCTTCATTAGGATTATCTATTTTTCGTTGCACGCGCATCCCTAAACGAAAACACATTCTAGCGACCTGGTAAACATAACCGGGTAATGTCGTCCCACTAGGGACTCCCATACCGCGTGCAATGTCTGCTACAACATCGGGCAGCTCTTTGTCAATTTCTTCAAACTCACGATGAAGAGTATTTGTCATTGCCCTATTCAGGCGCGCGTTATGTCTCGCCTCTGTGGTCTCATTAGAGTATTCTATATCAACTGCGCGCAATGCTTCGTTGATCGTCATATCTTCCCTCCAATTCTGTCCATTTAATAAAGAGGGGGCCTTTCGGCCCCCAATTTGACTACTTCGTCGCTGCCTGAGGTTTTGTTATGGGTCTCCAGTCGAGGACTGAATTCCACTGACGTTGGATATCGTACTGACAGTACGCTTCGACCGAACGACCTATTGTCTGATTTAGATCGTAGTCCTTGTTGGTGTCGATGGTTCGATTCGGGATGAAGCACTCGATGAACTTAGACAACAGGTCCATCCGCTTCTCACTGAACCAGTTCTTGATGGTAACTCCCTCGTCGGGACCGGTCTCGACGACCACGGTGCAGACGTAGTTGATCGAGGTCGGGTCCTTAACCCCAGGCTCCTCGTCGATCGACTTTATCTTTACCTGTCTCCATCCCGCGCTCAACTGCTTACGCGCTAATAAGTCTTCTTTGGTAAATCTAACTGAAGGCATTTCATCTCCTAATAATGTTCGCACGTTGATGGGGCACTCGAACCCAATTAGCCCCGCATGAATGCATGTCAATGCACCCAATAAATTCGGAATCCAATCATTGGGATCGGAAAGAAGTATAGGATTCTCTGATCTCGATCCCAATAGAATCCCACCCAAAAATCGTACCATCGGAAAATGAACTGTATCCGTAGAGTATTTCTCATGCGGTTTTCTTCACCACCCGGAGCTTGTAAGCATTTAGATCGAAATATCGCGTTAGTGGTTTCGTGGGATCTTTCCTAGCGATGTCAGTCGCAATGAAGACTCTCAGAGCACTCTGACCTTTTCGTGTAATCCTGAACCCACGGTTTAGAGTATACCGGATATAACCTCTGACCAGCATACTCCGGAACGGACGTTGGTCCCAATGCTGAGCCTCCTCACGAGACATGTACTCGTCATCTCTCATGTCAAAGAACATCTTGAGCATTGGGTAGCCCCTGTTGGATAGACTAACCATTTGCTTTCCTCCTCGCAGCGACCTTCATACGTCGGGCTATCTCGGTTCGTCTTTCTTCTGGAGTCATCTTGGACCAGTAATCTTTGTTACCTTGTGACGACGTCCTTTTCTTAGGATGACCTAATTTTTTCTTTTCAATTACGTCCCGAACTGTTTCGCTGTCCTCGCCGACTGATTGACGCATATAGTCGAGTTCTTTCTGCATCATATCGACCATATACTGCATTCCGGGAATGAGTGTTGCTCTCCCGAATCTCTCATAATCCTTGTTGTTCATCCTTAACCTCTTCTCCTATAAGTAATAAGTCTTTGCTTCCGAACATTTGTCCGTATAGCGGTTTCGTTGTGAAGTCCATGACTTCTTTGAATGGATGTGAACACTTCGCGGGGTCTTCGCCGAAAGATTCTGTAATACAGACTCTTTCGACTTTGGGTACGCCGGATGCAAAGGTGTCATCGGTTCTTTGTAACCCGAAAATGTACACATCGTCAAATTCAGTCGGCAAAATTGCCGCTGGTTTCCTGCCTTGCGATAATATGGATCTGAACTTAGTGACCTGTTTCGTTCTCAGGTCGGGTGCAGATTCATATGTAATGACATGCGCCGTGATAATCACATGTTTCGGATTACCAGGACGCCTGTGCAGTAGCTTCATCTGGTCGACGAAGTAATTGATGAAATGATTCTCAGCGAAGTAATAGTCAATTCCGACCTTCTCCGCTTTTGGATTGGACATTCGTTTAATTACGACGCTGCCTGGTTCTGACTTGATCCCCGCCATCGTATTGAAGACCAAGTTACCCAGGCCGGTGAAACTGTCGCATAAAATCGTCTCATACGGACAGTACTTCTTGAGTTCTTGTATTTGGGCATCTACCGCGAAAACATCCTCAAAAACATCGTACTGAATATCTTTTCCAGGATAGTGTTTCTGCGCGATCGATGGCATCTTGCGGTCGAAATCAAACACATAAACACTTGGAAAACTAAAAGCAGCAACAGACTTCCCAACTCCTGATTCCCCTTTGAATATCGCGAGTAGACCATTCTCGTCCTCCCCGTCTAACGTCGATTTAGGCATTTGATTCCTTTCTTATTGCAGCTGCAATTATCAGTGCTCCGACTAGGATGGCTATTCCAATGGGTCCTAGATACGAAACACCCGCGTAGATGGCCCATAGGATTGACATCCATTTTATGACCCACCATATTAATTCCCATATGACCTTTACAACAGTCCAAAATGGGGTTCCCGACTCGATTATCAGAAGAGCAATGATAGTCACAAGGCTGATTAAAGCCATCCCCCAATATCTCATGCGATTTCCTCCTCTCGTGGAAGCTCCCTCATTGCCTTCCTCCTTTCTGCCCTGAGCTTCTTACAAGTGTCGCAGAGCGGCCTCCATACCTTGTCGTGATTTACCATCTCCTGTGTGAGCATAACTGCGTTACCACAGTTTGCCCAACATAAGCTCAATCTCCCCGTTGCTATCGCAACGGGAACGTAGTGTGGGCAGTCAGGGAGACGACACTTGTAGATCTCATATCCCTTCTTGCCTAACTCTGTCCTTTCGTATTTGTGCACATGTTTATTCATCGCTTAGTTCTGGAAACAAGACCCTAGCGATCCTGTAAGCCTCCTCCATTTCTTTCTCTGAGTATCCATCCCAACCACCTTCATTTGGTAGTCCAAATCTCAGATTGGATGCGACGGCGTCGAGTAGACCCTTCCGAGTTACATTGTTGATTTTGTTGTCGAAGTCGCGATGTATTGCATAGGCGATTTCGTCTATTCCAATAGCGTGTCGGACGAACATGTCATACATCTTCATGCCGTTCTGACGCTTACTTGCGTACCTGTCGATTGAATACGCCGGAGTATGATTCATATCTCTCCTAAATACTCGTACACTTCGACGACGTTCCTCATTCCGTCGAAGAAATTACCCTCCTTGTCCGTATACAGGTAGAGTACCGCGAAGATCTCTCCCATCTTGAACGAACATACTGTCTCGTCTATTGTACGGACCCAGGCTGTTATGGCGATTTTTGGCCTGTGCTTTGCTCGAAGACAGACAACCGTGTTGACTCTCAGGTCGCCCAACTTTAGTTGCTTTCCAATCTCTACATCCATCGCTGCCCTTTCCTTAGATATAACAAGATATCTGGGTTAGTCCTGTTAATATTCTCGATAAACTGATTGGTGTCCTCCACGACCCTCTTGGTTCCAAACATCGATGCGAACCCAAGAATCGCCAGGAGAAGAGCATAATCGTCGGTTGTCATTACGACGGTTACTTCATCGTCTTTGCGGCTGTAGGTCATGAGCCAGCCTCCAGAGTCTTAGCAACGTCCCACTTTTCTACCGTACTGAAATCCCGCGCCAATTTGTAATCTCTCGAACCAGGATCTGACTCACAGATCCTCTTGAAGATGCAACCAGAGTACTTGTCGCATGAGGTTAGATTCATTGGGTAATTTTCCTCCTCGATGCACTCCTGGAATCTCTTGACCCACCAGATTGCATTCTTCCTCCATTCCTCGATTCGGTCGTTATCAATATTGAACACGAATCTCTGGAATCTCTCCGCCGGTGTTAGGGTTTTCTGAAAGCCAATTTTATTCATGACGATGTGATTACAATTAAGAGCGTAACAGTAACCGATGAACTGATTGCTCAGGCTAATCGGATCTTTGCGCATCTTGCCCGTCTTGTGATCGAAGGGAGCAACTATGTTTCCCTTCTCTGCGATGAGGTCAATCTTGAAGTTGTAAATGATTTGGAGATCCTCCTCCTCATGAAACAACTTCGATCCGACTTCCTCGACAGCCAACGGATGCCATACGTCATTCCGATAGAATTCGCAATAATCGCGGAATTGCTTAATTACTTCCTCCGCAGTCTCCATCGGAATACTTAGCTTGGTCGAGAAATACATCCCAGCCTCAATCGCCCGTTGTACCGGGTCGCCTATAGGTTTGACCCCAGCCTCGATAAGCTCTCTCCAGACAGGAGTGTCGTATTTCTGTGGACCGAGCATCCCGTAGTAAGGCTCCATCATCTTATGCATTAAGTCTCCCTTCTCGAGAGACTCCTCCTTTTCATGAGGAGCCAAGTTGTAAATGAAGGAGTACTGCGCCTTGCGAAAGCAATTCTGAATGACGTTGAGAATGCTCGCGTCGAATGTTATTATTTTCATTTGTATCCCTTTAGTTGGTTGGCTAGGGACTCGACCTCACCGCGAACGTAATTCATATCGCGGTAGGTTTCGACCTTATCTAAAGTTAGTCGCTTGATTCCCAGGCGCCGCATCGTAGCCACTAGCCCAGGTGTGTAGTCCCACGCATGACTACAATCGAATCCGAACCACCATACGTCTTCGGGATAACCCTGCGTAGGAGTATGGCAGATTGGACTCTGACATTTGTTACTGTACGTTAGCCCTCCGTGCGCGCTTAGATCCACATCATGATAACTAACCTTGTACAGCGGATGATCATTCGGGATACCCACGTACCCACACCATGCGCCCGAATGATTACGTATCATCATGCACGAGAACCCGACATGGTGAAAATCTACCCGATCAGGTTCATCCTGCCAAGGTCCCGGACCCCAATCCGCCTTTGGCGGATTGAATTTTATCGTCTCATTAACCATCGTTTCTCTCCTTTTAAAAGAATTAAAATAAAAGGCGCGCCCCGTAGTATTGTCCAGTATTGCTCCGTTTATAAGCGGAGGCGCACATATTACTTATTCCCTGTAGTCGTGTTTTCTCATCTGGTCAATGAGAGAATCCTTGAACTTCTGGTTGATGTTTGGATCGTCAAGAATCCGCTCGATTACCTTCACCGTCGGATTCTTGAATTGGATTTGTTGGAACTCAGGGTGTCTGATTGTCATTCGTCCTCTCCTCCGTCCGGACCTTCAGTGTCCTGCTCGCTTTCTTCCGCCGTATCAGGATCTTCCGATTCAGGTTCTTCCTCCAGGGCGACAATTATGTCCTCGTCCTCGTCCTCGTCCTCGTCTTCGATGAGATCACTGAACTCTGAGGGAGAGTCGGCCCGCTCTCTTTCGTAACACTCTAGGTGAGCGATGGACTCACCCTCCTCGTAGATCAGGTCTCCCTTCTCTATTGGGAGTGAGCAATAAAAACATTCGCCCGCTTCACTCGCTACCGTCTTCGTTGCCATGATGTTCTCCTATAAACTGAATCATCTTACAGACTGTCTTTGCTGACAACCTGATTATTTTACTACGCCATTCTGTACCTCGTAAATTGAACGAGGTGATTTGCAAGTAATCTTCGTGGCCTGGAACCATCTGCCACGATAGATCTATCTTACAGTGTTCTGTGTCGTGGATAATCATCTGAATAATCATCCGTCCCAACACATGTCATCGTAGTCGTAGACCTCGATGCCTTCCCTGCGCGCCGCTTCCTTCCTGGTTTCGAGTTCCGTCCAGGGAATTAAGTCGAATTGACCATTCCATCCCTGGGTCCTCCACCAGCGGACGCCCCCAGATTCTGGAGGAAACCTATCCGCTCGGTAACCATAGTGGTCAGTTTCTGGAGGCTTACTTTCGTCTTCAAGCTGATTCATCTTTTATCTCCTCGTGTAGGTAATTTAGTTCCTTGAGACATCGACCCTCCTTGCAACCTGGACTGAACAAATAGGCTGCGCGCACTCATGACAGCGCGCGCAAACCCGCCCGGTTAATTTATCATAACCGACGTCCATTCCCTTACCAGGATGGCACCGTGCAGTTAGGAGAAGAAAGCATTCTTCCTCCCCCTTCGTATGACTTGGATGCCCGCATTCCTGGGCATCCAAGTCCTCTCTATATAGAATCATGTTTTTTCTCCCCTCTCTCGCTTGCGAGAGAGGATCATATACTCCATTTCCGACCGCCGTTAGCGGCCAATATTTGAGTTAACTCCTTCATCAACGATGATTGGTCCCATGAGACAGCGGCTTCACCATTCAAGGTTTGAGTCACGATCTCACGTTTCTTCTCCACAATTTCGGAGAAAAACTCGTCTACAGTACCAACAGCGACCATATAGGTCACTGCTATACTTTCCGCTACGGAGCCAGGTCGAGGGAATCTAGCCTCAGCCTGTTCCTCATTAGCGGGATTCCACTGGCGTTCCAGGATGATACAATCCTGGCAGAATTGCAGGTTGAGACCTTCTCCGAATCCTAAAGTTGAGGCAATTAGGACTCGCTTCTTACTGTTGTTCTGAAACTCTTGGACTCGATCAAAGCGCGCGCCCGCATCTAAATCAGCGGTCAACTGGATAACAGGCTCGAGTTCAAGTTCCTTCAGAACTGTGTTGAGCTTCTCAGCGAGGATGGCTCCAACGTCCTTATGATGAACGAAGATAGTAATCTTACGATCCGTAGACCCCAAGAATTCCATCAAGTGATCGATGCAAGGATCAATCTTCGACAGACCAACCAGATGCCTCATTCTGGATAAGTACGCCAGGATGTTGCTGGTATCCTCGAAGGAGATCCCCCCACCATTGGTATTGAATCCAACGTTGTTGTACTCATTGCGGAATTGTTTGAAGGTTTCGATGTAGGCAGCCTCCACGGTCTTACTCATCTCGTGGAATTCAAACTGTCTATCGATCTTAGGCAGGTCGGGCATAACTTCGGCGCGCTCTCTGCGAATGATGAACGTCTTAGTCTTCCGCTTGAAAGCCTCCGGATCTGCTAACCCTCCCGTTTTGTAACCGTAGCCATTCCAATAGCTATCGCAATCATACCGAATGAACGTTGCCTCACGAGGGAATACCTCTGGATGCAAGATGTTCAAGATCGGGAAATACTCAGCCGCATGATTCTTGATCGGGGTGCCAGATAGTGCAATGACATTCCTGACCTTCGAGCAGAGCAGCCGCGTATACTTCGTGCGCTCACTTTCGGAATTCTTGATTTGTTGGCACTCGTCCAAGACGATAGTCTTAACTCGTTTCTCCACTTGTTCAGCGAAGTTGTCGTTCATTCTTCTCAGAAGATCATATGAGATAATATATCCCATGACCCCAGGCATCAACACTGATTTAGATCCATCGATGACTTGAGCGAAGGCATCTTCTCCCAACCAGCGCATGGTCTCGTGTTGGTATTGATACTTGAGACTTGATTTCCCGATCCATAGGAACGGTAACATTTCCTTCGGATGTAGGTGCATTGTCGCTAGAGCCTGGATCGTTTTACCAAGACCCATCTCGTCTCCGATCAAACACCGCCCGCCCGACTTCTCAGCGAAGCGTACTCCGTCGTTTTGGAACGGATATAACCGCTTGCCATCCATCGAGCGTATATCTTCAGGGCGTGAAGAGTTAAGAACTTCTTCTTTGATTATGTGTCCACATTTCAATAGCCACACTTGGGTCTTGCCCATGTCGAATTGCTTCAGACCTTCAGCAACTTTCCCGCATTGTTGGCAGTATGTTTTTGTGAACGGCGTATGTTTCTCCTTTCAGTGGGTTAACTACTATTCGAATACTCTCGTTTCGCGAGAGTAGTCGAATCGTACCTAACGCTTAACGCTTGAGGTGCAGGGTATAATCCCTTTCATGATCGCTCGTCACCTTGACCCAGAGTTCTTCATTCGGGCCGACGGAGGGAAGATAGAATTCGTTGTACCCTGGCCGGAGGTCATGCTCTTCCGACTTGGATGTCTCCCCATTTCTGAGCTTACTAACCTTCCACATTGTGATCGTCACTTCCGATGCCTCCCGATTACTAGCTGAGTATGTCTCGATGAGCATTCCTCGACCAGCTTAGTCGCCTGGTCGAAAAGCCCCTCAGTTATAGTGAAGAAATGCTTGATAGCATCGTTCAAATGGTAAAACGACTCACTTTTATGCCCATGAACGACACAGAAGCATCCCGTGTTCGTAGCCAGGTCGATGTGACAATTCATGTCTACCATCGAGTTATGCAGTAGATTTACTTGCTTCGTCATTTCCTTTCGCCTTGTTGAACCTTGCCATTAACTGGTCGACGTCCATCGTTAGTAAATCATTACGAGAGACTCCCAGCTTGTTAGCCATCTTGGTCGATTTATCCTCACGAGATTTAGCCGTAGGCTTCTTCCCGTTGGGATCGCTCACCTTGATCTTTTGTAATTCCTTGCGTTCTTCCGCGCTCATCTTCTGATAGCGTTCTGCCCTAACAGCGCGGGCGCTTGCTAATTTCGTGCGCTCAGTCTGGAGAAACTCTTCGATCTTGGCTTCCAGCGAGGTAATATGCTGTTCTAGATCCTCATTGGACATTTTATAGCACAAATCGCGCTCGGAATTCATTAGGGAGATAAAGTTTTCTTTATTCTCCGTTACAGAGAGGTTTCTATGGTATTTCGGGCAAAGATGACCTTTACCGTCTACTTGAAACCACACATCGCATTCCTCCCCTTGTGGAGATACGTACTGACATCTCTCCCAGGAATTATTTCCCATTTGGATTTAGATCCTCCTTTCTTAGTTTTTCTAGTTCTTCAAAAAATCGTGATTCAAAACTTTTGTCAAAACTTTTGGGGTAGTCCGTCTCATAATCCATCTTGTGTCGATACTGATGAACTACGTCAGATCTATTGGATTTAGCTTTGCGTATTCCACGCCTTATCCTATCACTGATCTCCTTTTGGACTCCCTTGCGTTTCATAATTCCTCTTGTCCCAATACCGTTGTAGTATGGGGCCGGTATAGCTAGGTTACCGCCGTTTCATTGGCGAATGCAAGCCCTTTATTTGCTTTGTTTTCAAGGGCTTAGGCGGAATCGGCCTTCAAGCCCCCCTTACAGGGGGTAGGTTGGAAATGCTATGTAAAATTTATATAGCGGGAGGGAAGGGAGAAGTGTGTAATATATATATATATATATATGTATATACTCCTCTTACTGGCCGAACCCCCTAACCCCCCTGTTTTCAATGGGTTAGGGGGGGTATTTTGGCCCGGTAGTTCAGCATTATTGCCCCGAAACTTCAGCAATCCCTTAGCGGAACTCCATTTAGGGAGGTAAGTAAATCCCTTAAGACGAAGCCTTGAAAGATCTGAAATTACTGAGGGTATTTTGGATCTGAGCGAGAGATTCGGTGGATTATAAGGTCATCTGGGAGACGATCTGATGAGTCTTGAACGATCTGGAAGACTTCAGAGATCGAGTTAGCGTAGACGGTATAGACAATACCGCCAGATGATACGACCCACTTTTTTGTAGGCATTAGAGGTCATACCCCTGTTCGATTTTGGTCGCACAGGAGTTGCAGTAGGCGTAGTCAGGTTTGATCTTGACACGTCGATTGCAACCAGAGCAGGTCTTGTAAACGGATTCACGTTGGACCTGATGGTAGAAATCGACGTCATCTTGGTCTTCGATCTCGTAATGACCGTAGTTGTCATCGTAATAGGTCATTTCCTCACCTCCAAGTTCTCCGTGAATCTGACGATGTCGCCTTGCAGCTTGTCGATTTGATTCAGGACTCGAGCAGCGTCGAGGATATGATCCGGTCGAAGATCTAAGTCTCGAGCGACATTAGCTACGACTCTCGTGACCTCAGTTTTGAGGAAAGCCGACACCTCATTTAGGTTGTCGACTCTTTTAATTGCCATAAAGGCCTCCTTTTCAAGGTGGGAGGTTTCGTACTCTCCCCCAGGGTAGCTTGCTTTCCTACCTTCATTAAATCTTCAGTGTATGAAGACTTAATGAAGGAGGGGGAACCTCTCGAGAAAGGTCCCCCCTGCGGATTCAGACCTCTAAGGTCTTCATGACCTCGATGATCTTGCGAGCTTGGTCTTCGGTGACGGGCTTGCCAGCCGCAGCGCGAACCTTCATCAAGTCCTTGATGGACTTCTCTTCGCTCGCAGCCGACGAAGCCTCGTTGGCGAGGATTGCCTGACGAACCTTTGCACGTTCGGTCAGATCGATCGAGTAGTTAACATGGTCGAGCAATTCAACCAATCCCTTATCGGTCTGAAGGGCTTCCAGCACGTCTTCACGACTCTGGAAAACGACCTTCTCAAAGGGACGTGAGAACTTGCGCGATCCCACGGAAACTTCAACGGTTCCTTGTACAGTTTGCATATTGGTATCTCCTTTTAAATAGGTGGCCTTTCAATTCCACCTAAGGAAAGTATAACCGGCGTAAAAAACGCGAGTCAACACTTTTCTTGGGTATAATTGGTTTAGATTCAGGGGCTTACAAAAAAGAATTTTGCAAGCCCCCTGAAGATTTGTTAGGCAGCATTAGCCGTTAATTTAAGTTTCTCCTTTCCGAATTCCATGACCTCAACGTAACCATTGTCCAACCAAATGTGAGCGATTACGTGATTTTTTTCATCGTAAATGTACACTTGGTCGTCTTCTTGTTTCCAAGAAGTTCCGTCAATCACGACGTCGAACGTCGGATGTCCGGAAGGAAAGAAGCGAAAACTGATAGTATTCATAGTTTATTTGACCTTTCATTAAAATCTCATAAATGAAATCTTAATGTAAGGCCAAATAGAGTCCTCTCATATCTTAGGCTGATAACGGACTTCGTTGAGTCCTCACCTGTATGAGATTCCACTTATTCTCCTACACTCGACACGAGACGGCATTACCTATATCCGCATTAAGTCGGACGACGCCTATCTGTAGCGACGAATCACGTACGCTTGATAACAAACAAACAGAATAGGGAAGGATTTGGTTCTACTCCGCAAAGTGTCAATCTGCTAGTCGGATCACCCTAGACTATACGGCGCATACGGTGGCACAGAGACTTCCGGTATGATGAGTACCCAGGTCAAGCGAATGACGTATACTTTCACCTGTCGTATAATCGTGAAACATGGGGGAGGAGATTCAGTCCGTGTCTCACTCAAGTTGGAGTCCTGACCGTACACTACGCATCGAACGTAGCTGGTCGGGTTGAGTTGACGGAGACCTAGCGTCCGTGACCCTAGCCTTCAATATCGGCCATTAAAATTGTGCGTTCCATCTTGGCTTCCGTCTCCCTAGAAAAGTCACGCGCAGAACGCGCGCGGGAGGCGCCACCTTGTCCTTCGAACTACACTCTATATATAGCAAGGGGCAGTCCAAACTATCCTCTATGATAATAAAGGACTTACAGGTCCTCAAAGGACTTTATAACGCAAAGCGTGTAATTTGTGCGCGCAATTTTTACATAGGGGAGAAAATTCTACACAGTTACCGCTAACTTTACCGATAACGTTAGAGTAACTTTAGCGGTAAAGCTCTACGACCTACTAAGTACTAAGTAACTAGTAGACCTTTAGCGGTAACGTTAGCGATAACGTTAGCGGTAAAGTAAGTACGAAGACCTTCGTACGAAATCCTTCGTAGGTGGGTGTCCTCCAGGACGTTGGGGACCAGGGACTCCGGCGGCGAAGTCGATCCTCCTCGCGTTTTCGTTCGTCAGAAGGAGAGCTTCCACCTACAATTTTTAAAATATGAAATAACTCTTCACGCGATGAAGCGTTACTCCCCTTTTTCGGAAGTTGTTGAAAACAGGGCGATTTTTCTCCTTGACTCTGTAGGGGGGTAGGGGTACACTTGGGCTTAGGGGAAAGTTGTATTCAAATCTAATGGGTCCCTTGGATCGTGCCTATCTCAAAGCTTTCCCCTAGGAATTCTATATGTTTATTACTGAGGATCAGGCTCGGCAGCGATTGTCTAGCCCAGACAACCTGGCTAATCGGTTTAACTTAGCTGCTCGTCGAGTAGAACAGGAGAGGTCTATAAATGCCACGGGACATAGTAGGGAAGCCCGCATCGAAACCGAAGCGGCGGAGAGCGGGCAACAAGAGAAAGAATCCGGAAGTATCCAGTCATTACCAGCCGGAGCTATCAACTGCGAACAAGTCGAGCACCGGAGCATTCCGCGCACGGGTAGACGCGGACCGTGGCTTTCTGTCGAGGAGCGAACTGAAATCGCCATCGACGCCAAGATTAGTGGGCGCAAACAAGAAACTATCGCGCAAGAGCACGGGATATCCCGGCAAGCGGTAGCCCAAATACATGCCGGACTGGGTCTCCGTGATGAATCAGAAGTTGCCCATGCGATTGAGATCGCTCGTAATAAAGCTCTCGACCGGTTAATGGCCTCGCTTGGTCTTTTAACGGATGATAAATTATCCGGCTGTAAGGCGACCGATTTGGCAAACATCGCGGCGAACATGTCTCGTGTCGTGGAGAAAACCATGCCCGACAAGGATCGGCAAGGTAATATCAACCTGATTGTTTATACTCCTGAGATCCGGAGTGAGAAGTCCTTCGAGGTAGTTGAGATATAAAAGGAAAAGATATGACCCCAGAGCCTATTTTCGAAGTCGCCCCAGTTGGACCACAGTTCGCCGTCCCTGGGCAATTTTATTCCTATCCATATCCCTTCATCAACAACGAAGTGCCTGTAGGCTGGACGTCTGGGAATCTACCTGAGAATCTCAAGCCTAGGAATCTCAAGCCTCGGGGTCACGTATTACTTCCATACCCAAAAGACAAAACACCTCCCCCGAATGCCCCAGATTCTCGTACACTAGGAGTTTGGATAACCATCGACTCAGGTTGGGGTGCGCCGCCCGTATATGGATTCCTCGCCAGGGAGACTGGGCTGGAATCTGGTGAGCCCAGATTCGACTCCCAAGCCAGGGGCCATTATGTGTACGTAAGAGGGGACGCTTGGGCCTGGGTGCCTGAGATTGATCCAAGTTTCGGGATGAAATGAGGCCGTCGTTCGATAAACAAAACGTCGATCGTTCCTCTTTGACGAACCGCGAATGGAAGCCGCACAAGAGGCAGGAACAATTTGCGTCTCTGCCTGATACAATCTTCGAGGCTCTTTACGGTGGTGCCGCCGGTGGAGGGAAGTCCGAACTCCTCTTAATGCTTCCCATCATAAGAGGGTTTTATCAAGAGCCTCGATTCAAAGCTATTATCTTCCGTAGAACATTTCCTGAGCTTGAGAGTGAGATTATCGTCCGAAGCCGTGATTGGTACTCCCTAGCTGGAGGGAAATACAACGAGGAAAAGAAACGTTGGCAATTTCCCTCCGGCGCGTTAATTCAGTTCGGCCATGTTGAGTACGAAAGTGACGTCAGAAAATATGATACTGCCGAATACAATTACATGGCTTTTGACGAGCTTACCTCCTTCACTCAGGGACAATACGTTTATCTCTCTCGAACCCGGTGCCGTTCTTCTTCTAGTAGATTGCCCGCCATCGTTCGATCTGCTACAAATCCGGGAAATATTGGACATGCGTGGGTTAGGGACTTGTTTATCACCCCCGCTCCAAAGAATACAATTATCGTCGATCGAAAAACCAATCTCAAAAGAATATTTATCCAGTCTTTCGCTGAGGATAATCCGTATCTCATGTCGAACGACCCGCAATACGTTAACAGACTGGAATCTCTTCCCGAAGCTGAGCGCGCGGCGAAAAGATATGGATCTTGGGATTCATTTGAAGGGCAGGTATTTTCTGATTACCGTGAGATGCCTAGTGACGGTGAGCCCGATAATGCGTGTCATATCTGCCAGCCATTTACGGTCCCTGATTGGTGGCTCCGATTCCTCGCGATCGACTGGGGCTATAGTGCAATGACCTGTGCGCTTTGGGGCGCGCTTAGTCCGGATGATAGACTATACGTTTACAGGGAATACACAAAGAAGGAGGCTAAGACATCAACATGGGCGACTGAGGTGGGAAACCTTTCGATAGGTGAGAAGTTTACGGATATCGTTCTCTGTCGAAGTGCCTGGCAACAACGAGGGGACGAAATGACTCAGCAAGAGCAATTCACCAAGTATTCTGGTCTGATAGCTCGTCAGGCGGATAATGACAGAATAGCTGGTAAGTTGCTCCTTCAGGAATATCTTCGTTGGAAAGAGGCTCCCGCAAAAGCCGCGTCCAATACGGCGGAGTACGACCATGAGGTCGCGATGCGTATCCTGCGCGTTGATGGAACCTTGGCTTATACAACCTACGCGAGTTCCTTTCAAGATAGAAGGGAACTTCAAGTCCTCCCAAGGCTCCAGATATTCCCAGATTGTCGGGAACTCCGCCGCACTATTCCCCTCTGCATTTATGAAAAGAAATCTAACGTATCGGATAAACCCGCTGAGGACGTTCGAGAGTTCAATGGGGATGATCCTTACGATACTGTTAGGTATCTCAACATGGCTGTTGATCGATACCTGGGAACCTTGAAGGATCAAGGAGAGTCTCGTAGGAGAGAAAACGACCTAATTCAGAAGTTACAGGACACAGGAAATTGGAACGCTTATTATCGTGGGATGGAAAAGTTGGAACGGAAACGTCCACCAGATATGCCGGTGAGGATGAGGCATCATGTTTGATTGGCTCATCGTCATGCTCGGAGGGACCACTAAACGTGAGCTTGCCGTGCATACAGCCGTCTGCGACGGCTGGCGTGACCGATGTCTGGCTGCTGAAACTACCGTTACCCTCTTTAAAGATATCGTGGAGCGAGAGCGTGAACGTTCAGATAAGATCGAGACGGACATCAGAAATAGAATGCATCCTGAAAATGGAATGCAAGGTCCTCCCGGAATGAAGCCGGTTGGACACGCGCTATCAAGCTGGCCTCGAATTAGGAGAGAGCTTGAGAAGTCACATCGGGTGAATGACAATGCCGAAGTTTCTCGAGAAGAAATTGAAAAAACAATACGGCAAGGATAGTTCCATTCCGTATAAAATCATGAACGCGAGGGGTCTCATGCGTGGATCGAAGACTACTGAGAAAGGTCGTAAGGCGGAGGAGAAGCATGAGCTTCACTCCAGCGCCAGAATTAGTGGGCTCGGAGGAGAAGTGCGGCGCCCCGCCACCCGGTCTAGAAGGCAAGGAAAATCTTTCGCAGAGAATCTCACGGGAAAGAGGTACAAGTAATGGCTCGTCGGAAGAAAATCGAAGCTCTCGAGAGAGGGAAGAGGAAGGGATTCGCTAGGGCTGCGCGCGCCGCGAGATCTCCTGTGAGAGGATTGGGAGGGGAGAACAGAGTTCCATCGAGGAAATTACGAGGTAGTTTGGCTCGCGAGATGAACAAATGATCTCTACAATACGTCGAAATGTTGCAACCCCATTCGCCGCGGCAACTCTTCCTACGGTCCCGGATAAGTACGGCTTTCGTTGGCTAGGAACTGGCAAGGTCCCTGATTGGGCGTTGGATATCTCGGGAGATATCAACATCAGTGATCCAGGTAATGCCGCTGGTTTTACTTATCGGCTTAATGGAACTCCTTTTGGTGGTAGCGGTAGTGGTGGGACTCAAGGTCCCCCAGGACCTCCCGGTGCAACCGGAGCCACTGGTGCCACTGGTGCAACAGGCGCACAAGGACCTCCAGGTCCTCAAGGTTCCACAGGAGCCGTAGGTCCTCCAGGTCATGCTACAACTATTGTAGGATCTGTAGCTACGGCCTCGGCTCTACCACCATCGGCAAACATTGGTGATGGTTACATCACTAATGATACTGGAAATCTCTGGGTCTGGACTGTATCTGGTTGGGTAAATGTTGGTAAAGTTCAGGGTCCAGCGGGACCAGCAGGGATTCAGGGACCCCCCGGTTCTACTGGACCTACTGGATCTCCTGGTCCCCCTGGAACTACGGGAGCTACAGGAGCTACAGGACCACAGGGTCCTACAGGCGCTACAGGTCCCCAAGGTCCCACAGGACCAGGAGGCGCACAGACTCCTTGGACCCAGAATATAAACGGCTCGGGATACTCGTTGTCTGGTGTCCAGACCATTGATGTCAACAATACTGGATATTTCTCCAGGGGTGGTAAACAACTAGGCGACTGGTATGTTTATCAGGGATTAGGCAACGGGATCTATTACAACGAGGGTGGGATGGTGATTATTAACTCCAATGCTCCACCCCCTATTGGAGGAACGGCCTACGCTCTATACGTCAATGGTCCGGTAGACACCTCTGCTGGATACTACGTTGCTGGAGTCCAGTTTGTATCCGCTGCTAGCTTGGCCCGCACTAATCCTCAAGCGGTCCCCTCCGGTCTTGGACATGTGATTTTAAACATCGATAACATTATGCCCACAGCGAGTGGTTTCATCGGTGTCAACAACCTAGCTCCTGCATACGCGTTAGATGTTGTCGGTGATCTAAACATTACCGGCACCTACCGCATTAACGGTGTCCCCGTCCAAATCAATCCCGCTAACATCAGCATACTCGAAGCACGAATTGCTGAACTCGAAACGAAATTGGCAAGTTTAGGAGGATAATATGACTCAACCGGTTTTCTCGCTACAAGCTAGGTATCAAGGAACCTACATACCTGGTGTTACAATGACCAACTGGTTCTATACTCTGATTCCGATATTCCCTGGTGGGACAGTCGGAACCGGCGTGACCAACAGTACGGGACCAGTTGCCAACGCGGGTCTTAATGGGATAGATATCGTGAACGTCCAATGGTCCCCGCAAGTTGGTGCAATTGCTTATCAGTTATTCCGCGCGGCAGGGTCGGCGCCCGTTACGACGGGAGATCCTTGGGCGGCCTTCACGTCTGAGTTGGGCGTGAAAGATATTGGTTTCCCGGCAACAACTAGGAGTTAAGTCTTCACGCCATGAGCCGTTACCCCATAGGCAATGGTACGTCCGCCGTAGTAATCCCGACCTCCGTAAGATATATCGGAGAATCTGTTCCGGGAGTTACGACGGTTCAGTACTTCTATATTGTCGTGGCGTACACCAGCGATAACACCGCTGTTGCTACGTCTGCAATGGGGGTGTCGGCTTTTGGTCCACAAGTCCTGGATGGCGACCATGCTATTAACATAAATTGGTCGCTCATCCTGGGTGCGTCTTATTACCTGATATTCAAGAAGGCTGGATCTGAGCCAAGCATTGGAAACTCTGAGGATTTGTTCTATAAGGCTGGTTTCTCGGAGACTAGTGTTCTGGATGTCGGTTATGCGGAAGCAACTCGTAACTCATTCCTTAATCCTGGGATCGGGCCGCGCACGATTGGAGCAGGGGTTGGTTCAATTAATGGAATAGCTGGAGATGTCAATTTAGTTGGTGGGAACAACATAACGATAACCCCAGAAAGTCCTGATGGTCAGAGTATCTCCATCAGCGCCCATGCTTCCGGGTCGGACGGTCAAGTTCAATTTAATCAGGGTGGTAATTTCTCCGCATCTCAGTATTTCGTTTGGGATTACACCAACCGTCGTTTAGGAATCAATACCAGTAGCCCAAACTACGCGCTTGATGTTTTTGGGGATATTGATATTTCCCTTCCAAGTTCATATCGTTTAGGTGGAATTCCATTTGCGGTTCAGGGTACTGGTGGGGCCGTCAATCTGATTAATGTAGGTAACATCAACGGGGCCGCCCCTGTTCCGGCAACGAGAATTATTGCCACGGGTGCTGGTTTATCTGGTGGTGGAGATCTTTCAGCTAATCGCACTATAGTTAGTGTTCCCTTTGGCCCCTCTGGTGCTGGACATTCTTTAGGTGCTGTACCAGATCCTGGTGCAACTGTTGGTGCTACGAGATTTCTTCGCGAAGATTCTACTTGGGCCGTGCCATCTGGGACTGGAGGAGGTACATCCCCAGGAGGTTCTGCGGGATATGTACAGTTTAACAGTGCGGGCACGTCTTTTGGTGGTAGTGCTAATCTATTTTGGGACAATGTAAACAATCGATTAGGAATCAAAACGGTTAGCCCCAACTATGCTTTAGACGTAGTTGGTGATATAGACATTGCACTTCCCCAGTCTTATAGATTAGGTGGCTTTCCCTTTGCTGTTCAGGGACCGAGTTCCAATGTCAATCTCATCAATATAGCCAACATTAATGGGAATCCTATTGCCTCGATGGTTCAGACTCCTTGGGCCAGTAACATCGATGCGGCCTCCTTTGCTCTCAATAATGCTTCCGAAATTGTTGTTGTACAGACGAATGCCTCCCTTTATGCCGCAAGTCTTACTGGAGCGGGAGGGAATACCGTACTTTATCTCAATAATATAGGAGCCGGAGTTGTAACCACGGATATTGCATTTCAAACTCCCACTCAGTTATTTCAGATTGGCGCGGCTTTCTCTCCGGCTCAACTACAGTTGAAGATTAACAATGCTCCGTTTTTGGTTGTATCTGGGTCTAATGGAAATGTTGGCATTAATACTACGGGTCCGAACTATGCGTTGGATGTGGCTGGTGACATCAACATTAATTTAGGACGGTCTTATAGGATTGGTGGTTCCCCATTTGCCGTCAGTGGCGGGGGAACGTTAATCAATCTACAAAATATTAGCAACATCAACGGGGCCGCTCCGGGTCAGCCGCAAACTCCTTGGACTCAAACTATCGTTGCCGCTGGTAATACGCTTACTGGATGTGGAGGAATCGGTTGCGGCAATGCGACGACTCCATCTACGTATGGCCTAAATATCGAGGGTACTCCATCCGTTCCACTTGGTGGGATTCGTATTTACGATAGCAGACCAACATTTCAAGCTCAAATTTATCTGCAAAACGATGCGGGTAATGGTGTTTATCTGAAGATGCAAGGTAGTACGAATGCCACTGTTCCCAACTGTGCCCTCATACAATTAGGGCCTCAGCCTTTTGTCTGGATTCAGAATCTAGTAGAGAGATTTCGGATGGATACGTCCGGTAATGTAGGGATCGGAACTTCGGGTCCGAATTATAAGTTAGACGTATCGGGAGACATTAATATTGCTCTTCCGCAATCCTATCGGTTGGGCGGATCTCCGTTTGCTGTCACTGGTGGTGGAACGCTGATTAATCTGCAAAACATTAATACCATTAATGGGTCCGCTCCCGGCTCTCCTGCTGGCTCAACGGGACAGATTCAGTTTAATAACGCTGGCGCGTTTGGGGCTTCCGCTAATCTTTTTTGGGATAATACCAGCAATTTGCTTGGCATTGGCGGCACTCCGCAATCGCTTATATATGGGCGGCGGGATTCGGCAGGCTCCCTTGCTCCAGCCCTGACTCTTGACAATCAGGGCGGCGGCGCGGGAGCGGGCGGAGCCATATTCTACTCTAATGGCACTATGTCGCAATCTGTGCTTGTTAGTTTGCAATCGTCTGAAGATGGCAACTTTTCAGCTAACTGGTCCGTGGCTACGAAAACCCCCGGCGCTGCTGGTAACAGTCGTGTGGCGCGTTTAACAGTGTCGAGCGCGGGCAACGTGGGCATCGGAACCACGTCGCCCGCATCTCTCCTCCACGTATCGAGCGGCGTGAACATGGGTCAAGGCATTCAGACCAATGTCACCATTGGCCCCACCACTGGTCCCGGCACGTTGGACTTTTGCGTTATTAATTTGGCGGCTAATGGAAATGGATATGTGCAGCTATGCGCGAATGCTTGGAATGACGGGACGAATTGGCATCTACGCGACAGCACCCGCGATGCCTGGGTTGTCCAAACGATTAGTGCGGCGACTGTCGGCTCATACTCTGTCCTTCACAGCGCCCCCAATATAAATCCAGCTTCGTTTAATTCGATGCTTACCGTTTTGGCCAATGGCAACGTGGGCATCGGGAACACAGCGCCGACCGCGCTGTTGACAGTATCTACCACTAATCCGGGAGGCACGCTGCCAACCAACACTCGCTTGTTCGTTCAGGGTATCGGCGGCATCTCTGCGACCGTTCCTGCCGGGAGGATTTCCATTGGCGTCGATTACAACCAGGACTACGGCGCTTACGTGGGCTCGATGTACTTCGCTGGCGGCACGGCGGGCTGCGTATTCGGCTATCGGCAAGGCGGCGCGGACGTTCCTCTCGTTTGGGGCAACGCCACTTCGGCTTACGGCGGGAAGGTCGGCATTGGGAACCAAGCCATCAACGGCACGCCGTATGGGGGAATCACGGCTCTCTGCGCGGCCAACAGCAGCCCTAGCCTGACTTCGCAGAGCGCCGCCACGGCAGTGTTCGGCACCGCCGGGGTAACTGAATTGGCGCTCTTTACCGACGGCAACGGCTTCGGTCACTTACAGATGCGTCACTGTACGGCGAGCGGCAACGCTTATCCGCTCTGTCTCAATCCGCTTGGCGGCAGCGTAGGTATAGGAACCACCAGTCCTTCTCATCAGTTGCAAGTCTCGACCGACGACGCCGCCAAACTTTCCACTAACACGTGGACGATCTCCTCCGATGTGAGACTCAAGCAGAACGTCAAGCCGCTCGAAGGCGGCCTGTCCATCATCAGTCAGATCAAGCCGGTGGAGGGCGAATACAACGGCCTGCATAACACCCCGCAGGGCCAGCGCGTGGTCTCGGTCGTTGTTGAAGACCTGAAGGCCGTGCTGCCCGGCTGCTGCCCCTCGCATCGCGGCAGGCTGCGCGATAGCGACAAGGAAGAGATCGAGATTCTGGATTTCAACAGTCACGAAATTTTGTTCCATTTGATCCTGGCCGTGCAGCAGCTGGCCTGGAAGATGGGAGAGAAAGGTCTGTTATGACGCCATCGCCGCCCAATCCTATCGTGCCGATTCCGCCAGCCACGACGTTGTCTTACGAGCAGTCATCCCAGCTGATGAGCGACTACAACTTCCGGGGCCGCGTGAAAACGGCGTGTCTCAAGTTCGCGGCCTACATCATGAACGAGCCATCCAGCGTCACGGCGCATAACGCGCGCATGAAGTGGGCGGCGAACTGCTATCAGAACCCGGACATAGTCGCGGGGCAGGTGCAGCCGCCGACCGTGATGGACCCGAACGTCCAGACGCAGGGCTCCGCCATCGACGACGCCACGTTGCAGACCGCCGTCGAGGAAGTGGTTCAGGAATTG
>Ga0126383_10000079_pt1 | contig 45300 bp, 38 predicted proteins | sample PanSoiMetPlot_35_FD_96882 | JGI IMG/M metagenome (GOLD analysis project Ga0126383, IMG submission 96882) | Tropical forest soil microbial communities from Panama - MetaG Plot_35 | ecosystem: Environmental > Terrestrial > Soil > Tropical forest > Bulk soil | place: Panama | collected 2016-02-17 | reverse complement strand
GCGGCCTTGCTGGCGCGACAGAAAGCGGAAGTCGAAGCGAAGAATCGCGAAGTCGAAGAAGCGCGCTGGGAGATGGAAGAGAAGGCCGAGCAGCTGGCGTTAACTTCGAAGTACAAGTCAGAGTTTCTGGCGAACATGTCGCACGAGCTGCGCACGCCGCTCAACAGCATGCTGATCCTTTCGCGGCAGCTGGCTGAGAACAGCGACGAGAACCTGCACCCGAAGCAGGTGCAGTTCGCCGAGACCATTCACTCTTCGGGCTCGGACCTGCTCTCGCTCATCAACGACATTCTCGACCTGTCGAAGATCGAATCGGGCATGATGGGGATTGAAGTTAACGACGTCGCGCTCGACGACATCACCGACCAACTGGAACGCAGCTTTCATCAGTTCGCCCAGGACAAGCGGCTGGGCTTCTCGATCGAACGCAGCCCGGATCTCGATCCGACCCTGGTAACTGACGACAAGCGGCTCCAGCAGATTCTGATGAACCTGCTGTCCAACGCTTTCAAATTTACGGAACAGGGCAACGTCGTGTTGCGAATCGAAGCTGCGTCACCCTCGGAGAAGTATTATCTGGAGTCGCTTAACCGGGCCGGCGATGTGATTGCGTTCTCAGTCACCGACACGGGCATCGGAATTCCCGAGGACAAGCAGCGGATAATCTTCGAAGCCTTTCAACAGGCAGACGGCACCACCAGCCGCAAGTACGGCGGCACCGGACTGGGCCTTTCAATCAGCCGCGAAATTGCCCGGTTGCTCGGCGGCGAAATTCGCGTCAACAGCGCGCCGGGCGAAGGCAGCACCTTCACGCTGTACCTGCCGCGCAACTACATGCCGGCGCGCAGCCTGACCAATCAGGCGCCGGCGCGAGCGCCGAAAGCGCTGTCGGAAATCCAGGCCGCGTGGACCCCGGCTGAGAGCGTCACCCGGGAGATGTTCGGCTCAAATGGGAAAGAGACGGCCGCCATCCTCGACGACCGCAACGACCTTGAAGAGGGTGACCGCTGCGTCCTGATTGTTGAGGATGACGTGCCCTTTGCGCGCATCCTGCTGGAGCAAGCCCGCGAAAAGGGATTCAAGGGACTGGTCGCCACCACCGGCCAAATCGCCCTGGCGCTGGCGCAGAAATTCGATCCGGTGGCCATCACGCTCGACATCCGCCTGCCGGATCGCGACGGATGGACGATTCTCGATCGGCTGAAGCACGATGCCAAAACGAAGCACATTCCCGTCCATATCATTACCGTCGAAGAGCAAAGACGGCGGGCGCTGCGTCACGGGGCCATCAAGCACTGGCAGAAACCGCTGACCAACGAGGACCTGTCCACCGCTTTCGATCAGATCAACGAGTTCACCGAACGCGGACCCCGGAAGCTCCTGCTGGTGGAAGACGACGAAGTGCAGCGCATGAGCGTCGTCGAGCTAATCGGTAACGGCGACGTTTACACCACGGCGGTGGAAACCGGCGAGGAAGCGCTGCACAAACTGTCTGATGAAGCTTTCGACTGTATGGTGCTCGACCTGAAGTTGCCTGACATGACCGGCTTTGAATTGATCGACAAGCTACAGAAAGACCTGGGCCGGCACGACCTGCCAATCATCGTCTACACCGGCAAGGAGCTGACGCGTAAGGAAGAGAATCAACTTAAGCGCGTGGCGGCTTCGATCATCATCAAACAGGCTGATTCACCTGAGCGTCTACTGGCTGAGACGGCGCTGTTCCTGCACCGCATAGAAGCGAACCTGCCTGAGACCAAACGCAAGATGCTCGAGCAGGTGAAACGGAAAGACCCGGTGCTGTCGGGCCGCAAGGTGTTGGTGGTGGATGACGACGTACGCAACATCTTCGCGCTGACCAGCACGCTGGAGAGCTACCACATGACCGTGCTGCACGCCGAGAACGGGCAGGAGGGCATCAAGCTGTTACAGGCCAGCGACGGCATTGAAGCGGTGTTGATGGACATCATGATGCCCGAGATGGATGGCTATGAAGCGATCACCGCAATTCGGCAGATGGCCCGCTTCAAGCAGCTTCCCATCATTGCCTTGACCGCCAAGGCGATGAAGGCGGATCGCGATCACTGTCTGGAGGTCGGCGCCTCCGATTACATCTCCAAGCCCCTGGACATCGATCATCTGCTTTCGTTGTTGAGGGTTTGGCTCTCTCGTCAGGATGAGGGAAATGAGTAATTCAGTCGCCGAAGAGCGAATAAATATTCTGATGGTCGACGACAGCCCGTCGAACCTGTTGGCGCTGGAGTCGATTCTGCGCGGGCCCGATCGCAACCTGATTCCGATATCGTCGGGCAAAGATGCCCTGCGTTACCTGCTCGACAACGAGGCCGCCGTCGTGCTGCTGGACGTCTATATGCCGGGCATCGACGGGCTCGAAACCGCGCAACTGATTCGCGGTCGCGAGAAGTCCCGCGATACGCCTATCATTTTTTTGACGGCGAACACCACGGGCGTGCGGCATCTGAGCCGTGGTTATTCCCTGGGCGCGGTCGATTACATCGTCAAGCCGGTCGAGCCCGAGATTCTGCGCTCGAAGGTCAACGTCTTCGTCGATCTATACCGCAAGAACCGCGAAATCCGCCGCCAGGCGCAATTGCTGCAAGTGCAGAACGCCGAGATCGAAAACACCAATCTGCATCGGCTGAAGCTGTTGATTCAGCTGGGACACGACCTGGTGAAGGAGCATGATCCGCAACAGGTGCTGGCAAAGTTTTGCCGCTCGAGCCGGATCCTGGTGCAGGCCGAAACCGCGGCGGTGGGCTTACTCGATAAGAACCAGAAGGTGCTGGCTTACTTCGCGAGCAATCCCAGCGGCGAGACGGCGCGCTGCGAAGTCTCGCCGGCCATACAGCAGGCGCTCGATCGGGTGGTTGCCGAGCAACGTCCGTGGCGTTTGACTGAAGGAGACCTGGTGGGTGAGGGCGAGGCCGCTTTGGAGATGCCCGAGGTTTTTCTGGGCGCTCCGATTGTTTCCGCCACCGGAGTTTGCGGTTGGGCGTATCTGCTGAACAAGACCGACAGCGACGAGTTCACGGAAGCTGACGAGCGGCTCGCGGCGACCCTGGCGACGCAGGTCGGGGTGGCATTTGAAAACGCGCGCCTCTACACCGAAGCTCAAAAACACGCCACTGAGCTGGGTCTGGAAATGGCCGTCCGCAAACAGGCTGAGGAAGAGCGCGCCCGGCTGTTGGTGCGCGAACAATCCGCCCGCGCCGAAGCCGAACTCGCCAATCGCACCAAAGATGAATTTCTGGCGACCTTGTCGCATGAATTGCGCACGCCGCTGACGGCGATTCTTGGCTGGAGTCACATCGTGCGCCAGAGCAAACTCGACGACACGCAGCTGTCGCGCGCGCTGGAAACGATCGAGCGAAATGCTCACGCCCAATCGCGGCTGATCGATGACCTGCTGGATGTGTCGCGCATTATCAGCGGAAAATTGCAAATCGATCTGCGCGTGGTTGACCTGGCGACGGTGATCGAGGCGGCCGTAGACGCCATGCGGCCGGCGCTGGAAGCCAAGCATATTGACTTTGAAATGGAGCTGGGGTCACGCGCCTTTCCGGTGATGGGCGACCCGAATCGTTTGCAGCAGATTTTCTGGAACCTGTTCAGCAACGCCGCGAAGTTCACGCCGAAGCGGGGACAGGTGCGCGTGGCTATCGAGAGCCAGGTCTCAAGTGTGTGCGTCTCGGTGAGCGACAGCGGAATCGGGATCAAGCCTGAGTTCCTGCCCTACATCTTCGATCGCTTTCGTCAGGCCGATGGTTCTACCACTCGATCGCAGGGCGGCCTCGGTTTGGGGCTGGCGATTGTCAGACATCTGGTGGATCTCCATCAAGGGAAAGTGGAAGTCGAGAGCAACGGCCAACACTCAGGTTCGACTTTTATCATCACGCTGCCGATCGCGAGGCCCGCGACCAACAAAGCCGGCGCCGGCGAGACTGTGCTGCGCGCGGCGGGGAACGGCGGTGCGCGGTCGAATCAGGACGTCCTGCGAGGTCTGCGAATTCTGGTGGTTGATGATGAAGCCGATTCGCGTGAGTTAGTCGCCACGATCCTGATGCGGTCCGGAGGCCAGGTCAGGTGCAGCGATTCCGCCGCGGACGCGTTGCAGGCATTCAAAGAGTGGCAGCCCGATCTGCTGATCAGCGATCTCGCGATGCCAAATGAGGATGGTTTTACCCTGCTCCGGAAATTAAGAAAGCTGCGCTCGAAGCGAGCGAAAGAGATTCCCGCTGTCGCCCTCTCAGCCTACGCCAGCGACGAAGACCGGGCGATTTCTCTGGCCAAGGGTTTTCAGATGCACCTGCCGAAACCCATCGAGCCGGAAAGCCTGATCATCTCTGTCGCCACGGCGGTTGGTCGAGATGGAATCTCCGTTGCCGCCGCCGCCCGCGAAAATGGTAACGACCACTGACCCTGCCGGTTGGTTCACTTCCGTAATTTTGAAGTGCGCCGGTTCGCCGGCGCTTTTGTCTTAAGGCCGCAAACCAAGCGCCGCCAAGCCGGCGCGCTCCAAATTAACAGCCATGGTTGCGCGTGTCGTTGTGGCGATGTAGGCTTCTCGCCTTCTGGCGAATGACGTGCGTGACTGTAACGCCGCACTTCCCACGCAAAATTCATGACTGCTGCCAACACTACGCCCATGGTCCGTCAGTATCAGGAGCTGAAGTCTCAGCATCCGGGTACGCTGCTGTTCTTTCGCCTGGGCGATTTTTATGAGCTCTTCTTTGATGACGCCGTCACCGGCGCGCGCGAACTGCAAATTACCTTGACCGCGCGTCACAAAGAGCGTGGCGATCCCATGCCGATGTGCGGCGTGCCGCATCATTCGGCGGCCAATTACATCGCGAAACTGGTGCGTAAGGGTTATCGCGTCGCGATCTGCGAGCAAACCGAAGAGCCGGCTAAAGGTAAGAAGCTCGTTCGCCGCGAGGTGGTTAGGATTGTTACGCCCGGCACGCCGATCGATCCGCAGTTGCTCGATCCGCGCGAGTCGACCTTCCTGGCGGCTGTCTGTGCCCGCGGCGAAAGTGTGGGCGCAGCCTTCCTGGATATTTCCACGGGCGAGTTTCGGGCGACCCAGGCAACGGGAAAGGAATCATGGAAGCGGATCGCTGCGGACATTGAATCATATGCGCCGCGTGAGATTCTGTTTCCCGCATCGCTGGCTGCGCTGGTGCGCGCCGGGTTCGTAAACCAGACAAGGACGGAAAGCCTGCCGCTTGATGCGACCCAGCCGGCTCAGACCTCCCAGCCGCACCAGGATATCCTCGGCGCCACGCTGACGCCGATCGACGACTGGCTCTGGCAGGGTGATGACGGCGCCGCGCTGCTCATCGCACATTTTGGAGTGCATTCGTTGGATGGTTTCGGGTTGACCGGCAAGCGTGAAGCTATTACCGCGGCCGCGGCCTGTTTGCGCTATGCGCAGGACACCCAGCGCGCCGGCGTGAGGCACATCGGCGATATCGCTTACTTCGAGCCACAGGACCATCTGGTGCTCGACACCACCACGGTTCGCAATCTGGAACTCATCCAGGCCCTCGGCATCGGCGGGGCGGCCAGATCGTTGCTCGACGTCATCGACCAGACGGTAACCGGAATGGGTGGCCGGCTGCTGCGAGCATGGCTGCTGCGGCCGTCCGTGCGCCGTGGGGAAGTCGAGGCGCGTCATGGCGCAGTCGCAGAGTTGCACGCTTCGCACATGAAGCGTGATGGTTTGCGCAACGCCTTTAAAGAGGTCGCCGATCTTGAGCGATTGATTGGCCGCCTTAACCTGGGATCGGCCACGCCGCGCGATCTCTCTGCCTTGCGATCTTCGCTCGCCCGGGTGCCGCCGATTCGCGAGTTGATTGCGAATGCGGAATCATCGCTCTTGCGGGTTTTGCATGACTCGCTGGATGAATTGGCGGACGTGCGCGAGCTGGTGGCCGCCTCAATCGAAGACGATCCGCCCGCTAAGATTGTGGACGGCGGCGTTATCAAGAGCGGCTACTCGGCCGAGCTCGATGAGTTGCGATCGTTGAGCCGCGATGCAAAACAGACCATCGCCGCGCTTGAAGCTGAAGAGCGGGCGCGTACCGGCATTGGTTCACTGCGAGTTCGCTACAACAACGTCTTTGGTTATTTCATCGAGGTATCGAAGGCGAACGCGGCGCGGGTGCCCGAAGATTATGAGAGGCGGCAGACCCTGGCCAACGCTGAACGATTCACCACTGTGGCGCTGAAGACGTGGGAGAGCAAAGTCCTCGGCGCAGAGGAACGCATTCTCCAACTCGAGTCCGAGATTTTCTCGCTGGTGTGCCGGAAAGTCTCGGCGGAAACTCCGCGGATTCAGGCTACGGCGCGCGCGCTGGCTTGTCTCGATGCGGTGGCCGCCATGGCCGAGACCGCCGTGCGCCGCCGGTACGTGAAACCGAAGATGCACGATGGCGATGAAGTCGAAATCGTGCACGGCCGTCATCCGGTAATCGAGGTCTTCATCGACGAACCGTTTGTTCCCAATAACGTCTATCTCAACAATTCAACCGATCGACTGCTGATTATTACCGGCCCGAATATGGGCGGCAAGAGTACGGTGCTGCGGCAGACGGCGCTCGTCTGTATTCTCGCGCAGATGGGTTCATTTGTGCCGGCCGAGAGTGCGCGCCTACCTTTGCTTGATCGCGTCTGGACGCGGGTGGGCGCGTCGGACGACCTGGCGCGCGGGCGTTCCACCTTTATGGTGGAGATGACGGAGACGGCGGCCATCCTGCACAACGCCACCCCGCGTTCATTAATTCTGCTGGATGAGATCGGGCGAGGCACGGCGACTTTCGACGGGTTGGCTATCGCCTGGTCGGTGGCTGAGTATTTGCACGATTCTCCCGAGCATTGCGCCAAGACCCTGTTCGCAACTCACTATCACGAGTTGACCGAATTGGCTGAACGCCTGGCCGGCGCGCAGAACTATCAGATTACCGCGACCGAAAGGGAAGGCGAGGTTGTTTTCCTGCACCGGCTCGAGCGCGGTCGAGCGTCAAAGTCGTATGGCATTGAGGTGGCGCGTCTGGCAGGCATGCCGCCGGCGGCGCTGGCGCGGGCCCGCGAAGTGCTGCAAAGACTTGAACGCTACGAACTGGATGTATTCGCCGAAACAGAGGAAGTGAAAGAGCAATCAGTGGCCGCAGGCGCCGCGAGCGCCGCAGAAGAGAGCGCGTTGACGAAGGCGGCCGCCAATGCCGCGCGCCGGCGCATCGCCGCGCAATCGTCCTTGTTCGATATCGCTAATCAGAAAATCGTCGATGAGTTGCGGGAAACCAGGACGGATCAGATGACGGCTGAAGAGGCGAGGGAACTGCTCAGTAAACTGCAACAGAGGATTCTTTAACTATACGGCTGGGCAATATATGGAGTCAGTGCCATTCATATGGAGTCAGTACCATTCGCGTTAGCGAATGGGATAAAGGTCTGCCACGAACATTCTGCTGCCCTTCTTGATCCATCCGCTGACGCGGATGGTACTGACCTCGACGACGCGGATGGTAGTGACCTCGGCCACGTGAAGTGCAAAGCAAACGGCTGGGTCTCATCGGATGTCCGCCTCTGGATGAAATTAAATTAACGTGTTGAGTGTTACGAAGCCTTGGCAGCGTCGCGAATGATGAGGTCGAAGGTGCCCGGCGCAACTTTGCGGAAGCGGGTGTTTCGATTCAGCGAAACTGCGATGCTGATCGTCGGGTTGTTTCCGGTGAAGCTGAAACCGCCTTCGAGTAGACGATTGTAGATCTCATTCACATGCAGAGGGCCGCCCGCCTCGCGCAGGATCATGGTAGCGGCTTGCGGAATCGTGCGATCGAAGAAACGATCGCTGATCGGTTCGATATTACTGCGCAACGCCGGCACGTTCGGCCGGTGCGGCGGCGCCGGCTGGGCCAATTCCGCCTGGGCCAGTCGCCGCTGCAATTCAATCTCGAGTTCGCCCACCGAGGTTGTTCCCACCGGCGTCGAAGGGCCGCTCATTACATTCGACAGCAGACGGAAGATCGCGGCTTCGGTTTGACCGGCGAGGGTATCCATTTCGACCAACTCGGCGCGAATTAACTCCGCTTCCGACTCCAATTCGGCCAGGCGCGCGGACAGGCGAGTGCGCGCGGCCCGCGACTGCCGCAAGCTCTGCTCTAATCTCGCAATCAGGGTCTCGTTGGCCATGGCCCGCCGGAATTGTAGATTGACCAGGTTGGCTTGGCAATAACTTTCGAATTGAATCTTCCGTTAGCGGGGGAGTAGCCCGACCGTCAGGGAGGGCTCCCATGCACGAGTCCTTGAGCCCTCCCTCACAGTCTGGCCACTGTCCCGCAAGAACAAAGCGCGGGCAATTCGACGCACTCCAGGATTAGCGGTCGCGCTCGATAATGAATGTGGGGATGGCCGAGAGGGCCCGAGCGTAAGGTGTGGGATCGAGACCGTTGAGGCAGCTGCGCGCTGCTTCCGCGTATTCAATAGCGCGGTCGCGCGCCAGGGCTAAGGCGCCGGTTGATTCCAGCGCATCGAGAATCGACCGGCGAGAGACGCTCTCATAACGGCCTTCGCTGATCACGGTTTGAACCTGCAGCCGCAATTCAGGCTGGCCTTGCAACAACAGAATCAGCGGCAATGAGAGCTTGCCCTCGATTAGATCGGCCCCGGCGGGTTTGCCGAGCACGTCTTCGGTGCTGGTGAAATCAAGTAGATCGTCGATCAGCTGGAAAGAGATGCCGAGATTCATTCCATAGTCACGCATGACCTTTTGTTGGGTCGGCGTGGCATTGCCCAACAATGCGCCAATCTCACAACAGGCGCTGAACAGGTAGGCAGTCTTGCGGGCGATCACGTCGAAGTACTGATCCTCTGAAACGTCTGTGCGGCCGAGCAGCGTCAGTTGCAGCAGCTCGCCCTCGGTCATCCGCCGGGTTACCGCGGTCAGAATGTCCAGAATCGGCAGCGAGCGTTCGGCCAGACTGGTTTCAAAGGCGGACATGTACAACCAGTCGCCCATCAGGACCGCCGTCTGGTTGCCGAATTCGGAATTGATTGAAGGCCGGTTGCGGCGGGTTTCCGCCTTGTCGATCACATCGTCGTGGACCAGGGTGGCCGTATGCAGGAATTCCATGACCGTGGCCATGCGAATCGAGCTTTGGTTCGACCCATCACCGCCCACCGCGTAGTTGGCGAGGATGGTCAGCGCCGGCCGCACGCGTTTACCCCCGGAGCGCCGGAGATAATCGCTGATGTAGGCGATCACCTGAATGTTGGACCGCGCCTGCCGCTCGAATTCCTGTTCGACCGATAATAAATCCGCGGCGATCGAATCAAAGATACGCTTTGATTCGATCTGCGCTTCGTCAATTACGGCAGTTTGCTCTACTGCGGGCATGGTTAACTGGGCTTATCCTCTCATGCTGTCAGGTTCGTACGCTGCACGAGTCAATCATTAATTCGAACGATAATTCGTAAACTGCATATTGATGCCAAAGTCTTTGGCTTTCAGGGTGGCAATAACCTGCTGCAGCGTGTCGCGATCGCGGCCGGATACGCGCACCGTATCACCCTGAATAGACGCCTGCACCTTTGCTTTCGAATCCTTGATTAGCTTAACGATGTCTTTCGCTTTCTCCTGCGGGATGCCTTGTTGAACTTCCACCCGCTGGCGGACGGTGCCGCCGGCGGCCGGCTCGACATTGCCGTAGCTCAAGGCCTTCAAAGGCACGCCGCGGCGCACCAGTTTCTGCTGCAAAATGTCGTTCATATTGCGCAGCTTGGTCTCGTCTTCCGCGGTCAGCACCAGGTTCGCTTCTTCCTGGGCGACGTTGGCGTGGCTCCCTTTGAAATCGAAGCGTTGGCGCACCTCTTTCAAAGTTTGATTGATCGCGTTGCTGATTTCAGCGCGATCGACCTGGGAAACAATATCGAAGGAATTTTGCTGGGCCATACCTATCTGGATGAACCCTGAGAATAGCATCAATGCCGGAGCATGTGAAACTGTTCTCTAATTCTGGTAGTGGCCCCAATTTGAAGCCGGGGCAGTAGCCCGACCGTCAGGGAGGGCTCACGCGCACGAGCCTTCGAGCCCTCCCTGACGGTCGGGCTACTGCCCCGAAGCTTCATTTTGTCTGAGTCAAAGAGAGGGCGGCCCTAGACCTGTTTTCCTACGTGGCTTTAACGCCAAACAACTCCTCAAAGTTATGGCTCGTGCTGTTGGCGATCTCATCGAGGCTCCTGCTTTGAAGATCTGCTAAGCATTGGGCCGTCTCGACGACCCGGGCGGGCTCGTTTCGTTTGCCGCGAAACGGCACCGGCGTGAGATAAGGACAGTCCGTCTCAACCAGCAAACGCGAAAGCGGCAGCCGCAGCGCGACGTCGCGCAGGTCCTCCGCCTTCTTGAAAGTCAAATTTCCGGCGAACGAGATAAAGAACCCCAGGTCAATAGCCTCAAGCGCCATTGCCAGAGTTCCGCCAAAGCAGTGCAGCACCCCGGCGCGCTGATAGCCGGTCAATTCTTCACGGATGATTTCAATCGTGTCGTCGTTAGCTTCGCGTGAATGGATGACGACCGGCAGCTTTAACTCGCGGGCCGTCCTCAGCTGGCGGCGGAAAACTTCCTGCTGTACTTCACGAGGCGAATGATCGTAGTGATAGTCGAGTCCGATTTCGCCCCAGGCAATGACGCGAGCATTTTGCCTGGCCAGGTTTACCAGCCGCGCTTCGGCGTCATCGTCATACAACTTGGCATCGTGAGGATGGACGCCGATCGCCGCGTAAATTCCTTCCGCCTGCGCGGTTAGGGCCACCGCCCGCTCGAATGCGCCGCTGTGCGGATCGCCGGTGCCGACGTTGAGCATCGTGGTCACTCCCGCTTCCCGCGCCCGGGCTATTACTTCGGCGCGATCGTCGTCATATTCCGGGCCATCGATGTGACAGTGCGAATCAACCAGATGCATGAAGGTATGGTATCGAAGAAATTGATCTTGATTCAAAGTGGGCCGCGCGGGTTGATCACTAATGCGTTGGCAATAGTGTTGACGCGCGTGACGGCCCAACCTATCATCACTGCAATAACGCAGGCAAAGCACCAGGATGTCGTTGAAAGTGAACCGGCGATCATTCGTAAAACTGGCGACGCCATTTGTCCTTTCGTTACCTGCGGTCGCGCGCTCCCAGGTACTGCTTGAGCGCGGCCGCTTCGATGATGAACAACTGCCCTTAGCGCGCGAACAACTTTTGCAGCAGGTAAATTCAGAACGAGCCACGCTGGGCTTATCGGAACTGAAGCTCGATGATCTGGCCTCTTCAGTTGCCAACGAACACGCGCGCGATATGGCGGCGGGCCAGTTTCTCAGTCATTGGGGCTCAGACGGGCGCAAACCATTTCATCGTTATAGTCTGGCCGGCGGCACGGCGGCGATTCAGGAGAACTGCTCTGCGGCCGACGACATCGCGTCTGTTTCTCCCATGCGCGTGCTGAACGATCTGCACGATATGCATGAGTCGATGTGGACCGAGCCGCCGCCGCACGACGGACATCGCAAGACCATCCTCGATCCGTTCCACACCCACGTCGGTTTTGGGATTGCGCTCAAGAGCCGGAGCATTCGTTTGGATGAGCTCTACCTTGCCCGCTACGTGCAACTCGATCCGGTGGCGACTGAGGCAAGGCCGGGTGCGCGCGTGCGGTTATCAGGGAGCTTGCTGAATCCGCATCATTTCCTGAATGAAATCGACGTTTTCTACGAGCCGCTGCCAAAGCCGCCGGATTATTTCTGGTTACGGACGCCGCGCTCTGTCTCGCTTCCCGATGACGTGGTGCGTTTGCGACCGCGCGTGCGAAACGGTTTGGTTTACGCGGACGGGAAGACCGGGGATTTTGATTGGGACCACAATGGCAAATTTCGCGCGGACGTGAAGCTGGCGAAAAGCGAACCGGGAATCTATACGATCGTCTGTCAGGTGCGGCGCGTGCCGAGCGATAAAGCGTTTCCTGGCGGCCAGCTGTGCATCGTGGCCAAGTGAGGGTTTACCAATGAGTGTTGGTGTCAGCTGACGCCCAATCGCGTTCGTGATGATGAAAGCGAAAGTATTAAGTTTGGTCCTTATCGGCTTGCTGGCGCCCAACTCTGTCTCCCAGAGACAAGCGCCGCGCGCAAAAATCGCTGACGAAGTGCGCCAGGAATTCCTGCACGCCTGGAATGATTACAAGAAATACGCCTGGGGTCATGACGATCTGAATCCGCTTACGAAGACCCCTCACGATTGGTATGCGGAGCCGCTCTTGATGACGCCGGTCGATGCGCTGGACACGATGATCCTCATGGGTTTGAAAGACGAGGCGCGCGCCACCCGCGAATACATCGCCACCCACTTGTCTTTCGACAAGGATATTTCGGTGCAGAATTTCGAAATCACGATTCGCCTGCTGGGCGGATTGTTATCCAGCTACGAACTAACCGGCGATCAGCGGCTGTTGCATCTCGCTGAAGACCTGGGCAATCGCTTGTTGCCGGTTTTCAATTCGCCCACGGGTCTGCCCTATCGCTATGTGAATTTGAAAACGGGCAAGGTGCGCGACAACCTGACGAACCCGGCGGAGGCCGGGACTCTGTTAATCGAATTCGGAACCCTCGCGCGGCTGACTCACCGTCAGGTTTTCTATGACAAGGCGAAGCGTTCGCTGGTCGAAATTTACCACCGGCGTTCTCCGATTGGCCTGGTGGGGACCTGGATCAATGTCGAGACGGGACAATGGACCGATACCGACAGCCACATCAGCGGCGCGATCGACAGTTACTATGAATATCTCCTGAAGTGCTGGCTACTCTTCAATGATGAGGATTGCCGGAAGATGTGGCTCGATAGTGTGAAAGCAATTAACACATATCTCGCAGATGCCAAATTGCGGGACGTGACTGTCGCCACGAAAAGCTCCCCCTCGCTGCAAGGAAGCGACGCGGAAACGTGGTACGGCCATGCAGACATGAACAACGGTAAGCGCGGGGCCACGACCTTTGGCGCGCTGGACGCGTTCTTTCCCGCCGTATTGGTCCTGTCGGGAGATGATGATCGGGCCCGCCGTCTGCAGGAGTCGTCGTTTAAGATGTGGAAGCTGAATGGCATCGAGCCTGAGGAGCTGGACTATCAAACGATGCAAGTAACCTCGCCCGGTTACGCGCTCCGTCCGGAGATTGTCGAGTCGACGTACTATCTTTATCACTACGCCTTGATCGATGCGCGCCGCAGGTATTTTCCCGAAGCGCGGCAAAAGCTCAATCCGAATGATTTCCAGGTGATGGGCGAAACGATGTGGCGGGACTTCGTGAAGTACTGTCGTAACGACGTCGGCTATGCCGCGCTCGAGAGTGTGATCACGAAAAAGAAAGCCGATTCAATGCAGAGCTTTCTCTTCGCGGAGACGTTCAAGTACTTCTATCTGTTGTTTGCCCCGCCACAAACGCTTGATTTCAACCGCGTAATCTTCAACACTGAGGCCCATCCAATTCGCAGACAATGGCCAAACCAGAAGACAACCGCGAAAAGCTGATCGCCATTCTTCAATTGGCCTATTCCGGCGAACGCGCCGCGGCGTACGCCTACCGCGGACATTGGCAGTCCGTCACCGACAGTGAGGAGTGCGACGCGATTCGCCGGATTGAAGAAGACGAATGGCGGCATCGAACCCTGGTTGGCGAGATACTGACTGAGCTTGGCAGCGGGCCGAAGCCGCGGCGGGAGGTGCGCGCCACCATCATCGGCCGCACTTTGGGATTTCTCTGCCATCTGACCGGGTGGCTGGCGCCCATGTACGGCGCGGGAAAATTAGAAAGCCGGAACGTCAGGGAATATGAAACTGCCGCCCGCTACGCGCGCGATTGTGGGCGGCTCGATTTGATCGACTGCCTGTTAGAGATGGCTGAAGTCGAATGGGATCATGAACACTACTTTCGATCGTGCGTGCTGAAACACAGGCTCGGCCGGCGGCTGCCCTTGTGGCCCGCGCCACCGCCGAAAGAGACAATTCGACTTTCGTACGAAGAAGAAAGCACTCAGCGGACGTTTGCGGCCAATTCGCGGCCAGCCGTTGAAACGGCGACGCCGGCGATTTAACTAGGCCGATGAATAACTCAAGGTCAGGAAGGGTGCTTGCGCCCGCTTGGCTGCAAGTAGAAGAGGGGGCAAGCCACCCTTCCTAAGCTGAGAGCAAGATGTCTGAATTTTTATATGCGTGAGCAGGTTCAAAGACGTTGCGGGAGGAGACTTGTCCTCATGCTGTTAATGGGCACGGTCTGGCTCGTCTGCGCGACCGCCAGCGTCTTTGCACAGCAATCCAAGTTTTCCCGAGAGCAACTGCTCAGCGCCGCGCGCGAGATCATGATCACGACCCGCTACTGCGCTCTGATCACGACCGGCCAGCGAGGCGGCGTGAACGCCCGGACAATGGACGCATTTGAGCCGGAAACGGACATGACGGTCTGGTTTGGGACCAATCCATTAAGTCGCAAAGTCTTGGAGATTCGCCGTCATCCGCGCGTGACGCTCTACTACTTCGATCGTGAGAACCAGGCGTACGTTACCATTCGCGGCATCGCCCGGATTGTCAACGACACGGAGGCCAAGCAGCGTCACTGGAAGGAAGATTGGAAAAGCTTCTATCCCGATCGCGACCAGAGTTACATGCTTATTCGAGTTCAACCGTTGCGGCTGGAAGTCGTGAACGTAAAGGCCGGCATCGTCGGCTCAGGCCGCGACTGGCAACCGCCCAGCGTCATCTTTCCGGCGATCACGCGCAGGGCAAAGTGATTGCCGGCGCGGTTAACGTTTTCGTCACCTGACTCGTCTTTGAATCGTCGTAACCTTTACCGGCGGCTCGCCTGAGAGCTGCATTCAAAAAGCACTCTCCCCGGCCTGAGAGAGCGATGGCGCAACCATGAAGCGCTTTCGCTTAGGAGAGCGCGATGAAAAACCACAAATCGATTTCACCCATTCTATTCGCTTTTCTGATCCTGCTGCTGGCAGTGTTGTTGTTCACGTCCGACCGGCCGGCAACGTCCCAAAGCCGTGATCGGCGCGTCAACGCAAACGCGACCGCGGAAAACAACAATCGCGCTCCGAAGGATCCGGCGTCGCCCCAGGAGGTTGTTAAGGTCGATGTCGATCTGGTCACGCTGGACGCGCTGGTGCTGGAGAAAAAGACCGCGCGGATCGTCGGCGGTCTGAAGCAGGAGGATTTTCTGCTGTATGAAGATGGCGCGAAGCAGGCGATTACGCATTTCAGTCAGGACAGCCTGCCGCTTTCGGTTTTGCTGCTAGTCGATCGCGGAGGCTGTCTCGATCCTTTCGGCGACAAGGTCCGCCGCGCGGCCCGGGAAGCGATCGAACGGTTGAAGCCAGAGGATGAAATGGCGTTGATGGCCTATCACAACAGCACCCAGCTGCTGCAGGGATTCACCAAAAACCGCATCATGATAGAAGACGCGCTCAACCGGATTCCCCCACACGATGAAGAAGCCGAGCATTGCCTCAACCAGCTCTTCTTCGATGCCGCCGATTACACGCTCAGGGCAAGTAATCCGATCGGCCGGCGCGTGATGATCGTGATCACCGGCGTCACCCGCAATTTCGATTGTCCGAACGGACCTTCAGGCAGGATAGCCGCCAATCAGGTGTACGAGTCGGGCGCCGTCGTCTGCGGCATTATTCCCAAGGAGATGGGCCAGGGCGTCGAGAATGGCATCATGGTTTGGGCCACCCGTATGGGCAAACTCGGCGGCGCGCCGTATATGGATATTGAGACGCTGGCAAACGAAACCGGCGGTGAGATCCTTTCAGACAAACCCGAGAATCTAAGCACCACATTTCAGACTTTGATGGACCACTTGCGCAGCCGCTACAACCTCGCCTTTGTTTCGACCAACAAGAAGCGTGACGGCACCACGCGCCAATTGAAAATCGACCTTGCACAATCCGCGCAAAAGTCCAAAGATAAGCTGGTCATCAAGGCGCGTCGCAGCTATATAGCCCCAGGAAGTTGATTATGGCGAAGAATATCCTCGGTTGCGTTGGTTTACTTTCTTTACTGGCGCTCATCGCGACGCCGGCGTCCGCCCAGCTCGCTCGCGTCCAGTTGGGCAAGAGCGCCAGGACAATCCCCAGGGAATGCCGGTTGGTTGTTCCTGCCACAATTGAACCGCAAATCGACACCGAGGCGCTGCTGAAAGAGGCCGGCTGCAAAGGCGCGGGCGAGATGCTAACCGAATTCAGCTACACCATGGATTTCACCCAACGCACCGTGGACAAGAAAGGCAATGCCAAAACCGAATCGGCTACCTATGAAGTGTTTATTCCGACGCTGAAGAGTGGCACGCACGCGAGCGGCATCCTGGTTGAAACTGTGAAAAATGGAGTGCCGGTGTCCCAGAGTAAGCTGGATGATGAGCGAAGGAAGGCAGGCGAGCGGCTCGAGAAAGAAGAGGCCCGGATCGATCGCACACAGGTGTCAACTAACCAACCAAAGACAGAAGTTAAAGGAATGACACCGATTGGGATGTACTCGCGAACCTCGGTTACCCACTCAGACCACGTGCAGTTGGCGTTTACCATTGGCAGCCTGCTGACGACTTGCGAGCTGACATTTTTACGCCGGGAGACAATCGACGGAAGACCAGGTCTGGTCTTCAAGTTTTCGCCTCGCGCTGGCGCAAGTTTTCGCGAGGGTGAAGGTTACCTCGCCCAACTGACCGGAGAAATGGTCATTGACGCGCAGGATCATATTGTCTCCAAACTGACGGGCTGGCTTAATGGCGTCGATCACACGGCGGCGCCGGCTGTCTATGAGGACATGACCCGCCTGAAGGATGGCACCTGGTTGCCGCACCTAACCCGGGTGAACGCCGGAACATATCCCACCCTTTCCGAAAAGGTTAACTGGGACTGGTCATCGACCTTTAGCAACTTTGTGCGCTTTACCACCGAGGTTAAGGACGTGAAGGTAGACGCGCCACCACCGGACTAAGCTGCAGAATGGCGGGGCAGTAGCCCGACCGTTAGGGAGGGCTACCCGGCGAGTTTTGAGCCCTCCCTAACGGTCGGGCTACTGCCCCGGTCCTCTTTTTCTCCTTAGCCACACGCTAACCGGCCGCGGCCGATTGCGGCTAACGTTGACTCGCGTAACGCTTTCCCGTAAAAAGCCGTTGCTCGACCAAACAGTATTTCGAGTCCCGGAAATTGCCCCGGCCTGTTCAGGAGACAAACCCATGTTCGGACCAACAAACCAATCAACCGTCGCAAAGCTCCTCATGATGGCAACCTCTCTATTAGTCTTCGCTTTGCTCTTATGGGGCTGTGGCAAGTCCGCAAGCACTAACGCGGTTCATCTGAAGTACGCCGCCGGCGAAAAAGACCTCGCGATCAAATCAGCCTATGCCTTTCCGGTGACCAAGAGCTTCACTGACGTCAACGGCAAAGTCACAACTGCCGCCGCTTATAAAGTGTATCTCGCAAATTACGATCTGGACGCCAAGAATTTTGGCCTGACGCTCGAAAAGCCGCTGGCTTCAGACGATCAAGTCCGGCTGGTGTTCAGTCTTGTTGGGGCCGAGGGTACGGACGAGAAGTCCGCGCTCAAGGGTGGCACATACCTGGCGAAAGCCGACAAGTACCTGAAAGCTGAAAGTGCGGGTATTGTCAGCCGCAAGGGCGGCGCCGATGTAACGTCGTGGCTCGATCGCAGCATGCTCAATGGCGAGGTGACGATTAGCTCGACGTCAGCCGACGAGATTAATGGAGATCTGAGCCTGAGCAGCGGGGATATGTCTCTCAAAGGCTCGTTCACCGCGAAGGTGCTCAAACGCAAGTGACGCCGCTGGCCGGCGCTTAGCGCCCTTGTTTTGCCTCCCACTCTCGCAACGCCCGCACGCCTTTTTCAAAGTCCGCAGAGTTGTTATAGAAATTGTGTGCGCCATCGTCGCGATTTGGATCGCGCACGTAGTAGAGGTAATCCGTTTCAGCCGGATTTAAGGCGGCGTCGATCGAGCTCTCGCCGGGATTCCCGACCGGTCCCGGCGGCAATCCGGAAAAGATCCGCGTGTTGTAAGGCGACCGGCGGTTTACATCGCTGAGATAAACCTTGCCGTCGTCGCGCCATTTGCCCGCCAGCTTTGAGGCGTAAACAATGGTCGAATCAATGCCGAGGGCCATGTTTTTCTTCAGCCGGTTGTAAATAACCGAGGCTACCTTTGGCCGATCCTCCTTCAGCTTGGCTTCCGTCTCGATGAGGGAGGCGATGATCACGATCTGACGCGGCGACATGCCCAGGGCGCGGGCCCGCGCCGCGCGATCGGCGGTCCATTCCTGGCGAAAGCGCTTGACCATGCCGGCGATGACCGCCGCTGCTTTGGTATCAGGCGGATAGCTGTAGGTGGCGGGAAAGAGATAACCCTCCAGGTCCTGGGCGCTGCCGTCGAGATCGTGAATCGCGCTGGTATCGTTCATCAACTGCAACGCTTCATCTTTTCCGCTGAGATTCAGCTCAGGCATGTGGGCCATCTCATCCGCGATGTCCCAGCGGGTCCATCCTTCAATTACCGTAAACTTGCTGAGTCGTTGTTCGCCTTCTTCCAGTTTTTTGAGGACGCCCAAGGGCGTAATCGGAGAAGGGAAGCGATACTCACCGGCCTTGATTAGCTTGGCGCTGCCGGTCAGCTTGACGTAGAGCAGGAAGGGCCATTTGCGGCGAATGACGCCGTCGCTTACCAGCTTGCTGGCGATGCTTTCGGGCGTCGAGCGTTTTGGGATTTCGACATATTCGTTGGCCATCGCGTGCGCGACCGGCGCGCGCATCTCCCGATAGAGCCAGATTGCGAAGGCAGCGGGGGCCGCGATCAGTACCAATAAAATTGCCAGGAGGATGCGTGTGGTTCTTTTCTTCAGTGGCATCAAGTCGTCAGTTTATGTTCGCCCTGGTCTATAAAATCACGCAGGATGATGGCGGCCGCCTCGCTGTCCAGGCGCCGTTTAATATCGTCATTAGCGGCGCCCTGCTTTTTCAATTCTGAGGCGGCGGCGACGCTGGTGAGCCGCTCGTCCTGCAAAAATACTGGAACGCTGAGCGACTTGCGAAAGTTCTCGGCCAGGTGAAAGGCGGCGCTCGCCGCCGGGCCCTGAGTCCCGTCGATATTTAAGGGCAAACCGATAATCAGGGCTTGCGCATCATAGCTCTCGATAATGGCGGCGATCCGGCTGAGCAGGTCTTTCCAGCTCCGTCTTTCAATTCGATCCAGCGCAGTAATGGTGATTTGCAATTCATCGGTGACCGCGACACCCACGCGCTTAGCGCCGAGATCGATTGCCAGGAGTCGGCCGGTTACCCGCGTGACGTGGCCGCGACAATTCGTCGAGTCCGATAGATGATTCGACATGTGTTATGACGATTTTGCGGACGATAGGCTGCTTGCGCCTGCGTCAAAGCAGAGGCTAATATACAGGGGTTCGGCTGAAGGTCTAAATCGGATTACTTGCAGCTGCCCCGTTCGAGAACTGAGGATTAACTGATGTCATTCAAAAGCAAATTCTTAATGATAATCCTGTCGGCTTCGCTCGCGATGTATGCGATCGCGGGAGCGTGGCTGGCGACGCGGGCGCAACAACCGGCTAACGATCCGAACGCGCAACAGAAAATCTTTGAAAGTGTGCTCTCGCATATTCAAAACGATTATGTGGACGAGCCTAACATGGAAAAAGTCCGCGCCGGCGCGCTTCGCGGCCTGGCCTACGGTCTTGATCCATATTCCACGTATCTGACCGCCGAACAGGTCAAGGACTATCGCGCCGACGCCAAGAGCAACCAGGTGGGCATCGGCGCCGAGTTGTCGCAGGCATCTTCGTTCTTGTATGTCGTGGCCCCGATCAAAGGTTCGCCGGCAGATCAGGCCGGTGTGCGCGCGGGCGACGTGATTGAATATATCGACGGCAAGGCGACACGCGATATCTCTCTTTATGACGCGCGCCAACTGCTGAACGGGGCGCCGGGTACCGAAGTTAAGCTGCGAGTGCTGCGCGCGCCGCGGCCCTTGACCTTGAGTGTGAAACGCGGCACTTTTCGCGCCCCGGCCGCTGAAGCGCATATGGAGCCGGGGAAAATCGGCGTGCTGCGCATCAACAGTCTCGATTCAGGTGAAGCTGCCGACGCCAAGGCCCGTTTGCAGGATCTGATGAAGCAGGGCGCCCAGAAGATTGTCATTGATTTGCGCAGCGTCGCGGGCGGAGAAATTCAGGAAGGCGTCACGGTCGCCAATTTTTTTGTTCGCGAAGGGGCGATTGCCAAAACCATCGGGCGCGAGCAGAAAGTCCTGAAGTCATTCGACGCCGATCCGAAGCTGGCGATTTTTAACGGCCCGGCGTCGGTGCTCATCGACGCGGGCACCGCGGGCGCCGCAGAAGTGGTGGCCGCAGCTTTTTCCGAGTCCAAGCGGGGCGACGTTGTAGGTGAGAAGAGTTTTGGCGCCGGCGCAGAACAGGAGTTGTTCACGCTGCGGGACGGCGACGGGCTTCTGTTGACGACCGTGAAATGGGCGTCGGGCAGCGGCAAACCCTTTCTCGGCGAAGACCGGACCCGTTCCGGCATCGCCCCAACCGTTGAAGTCAAAAAGTCGGACGCCGCTGATAACGGCGATGTCGACGATCTGACGGCAGGTCCGGATGATGACAAGCCGGCGCAGAAGCCCGGCAGCCCTACAGAGCCGGCCGCGCCCAAAACCCAGCCGGACGATATTCAGCTTAAGAAAGCGATCGAACTGCTGCGCGACAAGCGCGCCGCGTAATTCGGCGGCAAAGTAGAACAAACCAGGACCGGAGCGGATTCTCAATATCTGTTCCGGTCTTTCAATTTCTGACCCAAAGCCATGGCTGCCTTGTCCGGCATAGTTGGAGTCCTGCTCATCACGGTCGTTCTCTGGGACGTCTTTGAAACGATCGTGCTGCCGCGGCGAGTCACTCGCCGTCTGCGACTGACCCGTCTCTTCTATATGGTCACGTGGCGGCCGTGGCGAGTTTTCGGCGGCGCAATTAAGAGCAAGAAGACCCGCGAAACTGTCCTGGGAATCTACGGCCCGCTGTCGCTGTTGGTATTGCTCACGGTCTGGGCCTTCACCGTGATCGTCGGCTTTGCGTTGATTCAATGGGCGCTGGGCTCCCGCGTCGGATCCACGATCGAGCCGGGAAATATCTTCACCGATTTCTATTACAGCGGCACAACATTTTTCACGCTGGGTCTTGGCGATCTCGCCCCATTCAGCGCGGCAGCAAGGCTTATCACGGTCGCTGAAGCGAGCCTCGGTCTCGGCATGCTGGCCCTGGTCATCGGTTATCTGCCGGTTCTTTACCAGGCCTTCTCGCGGCGCGAAGTGAATATCTCGATGCTGGATGCGCGCGCCGGCACCCCGCCCACCGCCGTTGAACTGTTACGTCGTCATCAGGAAGGGCAGGCGATCGCGAATCTTGATGAATGGCTGCGCGACTGGGAGATGTGGGCCGCAGATCTGATGGAGAGCCATCTGTCCTATCCGGTACTCTGTTTCTTCCGCTCACAGCATGACAATCAATCGTGGCTCGCGGCTTTGAGTACAGTATTGGATACCTGCAGTCTGGTGATGGTCGGCATCGAGGGCATCCCCAAGTGGCAGGCCCAACTGACTTTCAAGATGGCGCGGCACGCCCTCGTCGACATCTCGCAGATCTTCAACACTTCGCCGCTGCAACACGATGGATCTCGCATGAACGGAGAGCAACTGGCAGCGCTGCGCTCACAACTGGCCGCGCGCGAGGTCCCTCTCAGCAATGAGCCCGGCGATGACAAAACCCTGGAAGAGCTGCGCGCGCTTTACGAGCCTTACACCCAGGTGCTGTCGCAGTATCTGCTGATGCAGTTGCCCTCGTGGTTGCCGCAGGCTCGGGCCACGGACAACTGGCAGACCAGCGCCTGGGAGGTCCGCGCTCCGGCGCCCGATCAACCGTTCCAGAAATGCATGGCCAAGACCCACCGTAAGCGCGCGAGTGTGCGAACGGCCCTCAATAAACCTCAATGATGATATGGAATGACTGGTAATCCATATCGTCTGCGAAGCCCGGTCCGAACCTCGCTCACCAGTCAATCGAGACCTGCCCTCATCTTGTAATTTTCTTGCGACCGCGTCGAAACTCACGGAAATCTAACTCAGCTTCAGTTTTTTCGGCGATCCGCCAAATTATGGGAACGCATGTTGCCGAAATCAGCAGTGAATTGTTCACCCTGACATACCAAACGATTCGCAAAGGAGATTTCGAACATGTTAGTTACCAAGAAGATGCTGCTTGCTTTGACGCTAGTAGGTGCGGTCGTCGGCGCCGGAATCGGGTCGCTGGCCACGCGCTCGTCACAAACTACCGCCGCAGCAAACACGACAGGTATTGAGACAGCCAAGGCCGTGCCGGCAGACTATAATCGGACATCCGATCAGACGGCCGCCAACAATAGCCCGCAATTTGCCACCGCGGAAGAGCAGAGCGCTTACCGGCAGGGATTTGACGCGGGCTTTTCATCCTGTGAAAGCGGCGCCACCGGTACCAACAGGTCTGCCTCGTACGAATCATCGGCTTCCAGCTCGCGGGTGGCGCGGCGTGGATCCAATTCGCACCGGGTCTATTACGACTACAACAATACCTCGCGTGGCCGCACCTTCTGGCAAAAGCACCGCGATAAGCTGACCCTGGCGATGGGTACCGGCCTGGGCGCGGCGATTGGTGGTTTGGCCGGCGGTAAGAAGGGCGCGGGCATCGGCGCGCTGTCCGGTCTCGGCGGCTCAGCCCTCTACACCTATAAACTGCGTCATCGGAGCTCGCAGTACTAACGGAGCGATGGCGTGACGGTAAAGTCGACAATATTGGCGGCTGTTCTGGTAGCCGCCGCGGTGGGCGGCAGGGCAGTTTCTTCGGGAGCTGCCCTTCGCGTGTCCCAGCAGCGCCGGGACCAGACTTCACGAAGCGTTTCGCAAAGACCGCGTGCGGCCACCATGCCGCGCGCCGTAACGTTTCGCGAGGTTCGCGGCCGCGGGTTGCTCGTGGACGTCTGGATCAATTCGAGTGGCCCATTCACTTTTGCCGTGGACACGGGAGCCGGCATCACCATCGTCTCGCCGCGGGTGGCCGGCGCCGCGCGAGTGGCGATTCAAGGCGGTGCGTCGCCTTCTATTTCCGGCATGAGCGGCGCGGCGGTAACGGGTCAGGCCGGACGAGCTCAGACAATAGCCGTAGGCGACCCGGAAAATAATCTGCCTGGTAGGACCGATTTGATCATCAGCAGCGGATTGCCGCGAGATATCGATGGCCTGCTCGATCCAAATGATGCGTTTGGGGCGCTGGGATATTCGCTGGATATTCCGCGTCATGAACTCTCATTCTTTGATCCACGCGAATCGCCGCTAACCACACGCGTGCAACCGCCCGAGGGAGCAGTTGTCACCTGGCAGCAGCAGGGCCACAGTCATCGGCCGTTTGTGACACTGAACACGGGCGAACAGGCTTTGATCGATACCGGATCGAGCCTGGGCCTGGGAGTACACGATCGGAACTCCGAGCCGATCTATTCACGCTCGTCAGCCGTTCATGACGTCGGCGGTACTGTCGCCTCGCGCCGGGGCGAGCCCCGCACGGTTTCAATCGGGAGTCTGGAGCTGCGTAATGTTCCCACCGACATAATTTCCGGCGCCGCGTCTGATGCCCCGATGGTTTTGGGCCTGAATGCCCTGCGCCCTTTCCGTCTCCGCTTTGATCCGCTCCACCGATTGATCGAAATCTCGCCGAGTTCCTGAGTTACGCAGATACCTGCACATATTCTTGCAACAGCCCGGTCAGAAACGTCTGCGGTGCTCGACTTGAAAAACCAGTTGACACACCGAGTGAACTCTTGCATATTCTCGCAGTTCGATTCTGGAATTTAGTCTCTGAAACACTCTCCTGCCATTTCGACTGCCCAACCTGTGATTCGGCTACCGGTGTTCTCGGCGATGATGGCTCTGAGTGGGCCAGCAGCGGCGGGATCAAGAAAGAGAGATTCAATGAGAGCCCCAATAACCATCTTCGCATTAGCGTTGGCCGTCGCCACGTTGTCGTGTTCCGGCAAGGTAGAGGTCAGCAACTCGAATAGTTCGATGAACCGGCCTGCCGCAAATACAAGTCCGGCTGCACCTGCGAATACGAATACCAGCGCTCCGGCCGCAACCCCGAGCGACGCCAACTCTGCCGTGACAGTCACCGGCAAGTGGGAGATGGTCGGCAAGGAAGGCGACTGGAAGCGCACTGTTGATATGGTCGGCATGGACGGGTTCCTGTGGAGTATCGAAGCTGACGGCTCGCTCTACAAGACGGATCCGGCCACCGGCGAGTACACGCAGGTTGGTGACAAAGGCTCTTTCAGCAAGCTGAAGCATCTCGAGGCGATGGACCACATGCTCTGGACCGTCGAGGGCGATACGCTCTATCGAAACGACCCGGTGGCCGGCAAGTGGGAACGTATGGGTGAAGGCGGCGGCTGGGGCAAGACCGTGGCGATGGCCGGGCTGAGTGGAATCCTCTATTCGGTCGAGCCGGACGGTTCGCTCTGGAAGACGGACAAGAGCGGCAATGACACGCTGATCGACAAAGGCGATTTTAAGGGCTGCACCGATCTGGCCGCGCTCGACGGCCGCCTCTGGACGCTTGAAGATGGCGTTCTATATTCCACTGAGCCCGCCAGCCTGAAGTGGCAGAAGATTGGTGAGTTCAAGAACATCAGCGTCATGATTAGCGGCACAGATTTTCTGTGGATGCTCGACAACTCGGGCACGCTGATGAAGGTCGATCGCAATGGCACCAGTACGGTCATCGGCGAACCCGGCAGCTATGGTCAGACGACCGTACTGACTACGCTGAACGGTAAACTTTGGACCGTTGAAAACGGCAATCTGTACAAAACGAGCTGACGAACAGTCGGCAAATTCCAACACAACAAGAAGGACGGCACGATGAAGAAACTTACTCACATTTCGCGGGGCTTAACCCTGCCTTTGGTCCTGGGCTTATCATTCATTGCTCCACTGACCTCGCCCGTACAAAACAAGGTCGCGGCCGCGACTCTGGGCGGTGCGGCATTCGACGATCCTGAAGCGACGTTTGAGGACGCGCGCGTAGTTCACAATGTTACCGTGGACGGCGAAAAAGGCATGCGGGTCCACGCCAAGTTCCACGTGAAATACGGAAAAGGCATCCCCTGCCTGATGATCGCTTATTTCTATTACAACGACGGCAAGAACACCCCGTTGAAGGCCAGTTCCGATCCGGATTACCGCGCCTATCGCACAGTGAGTGGGCAGGTCTCTTCGAAGACGAAGTTTACGCCGGCTTACGACCCGGCGGTCTATAACGATTTGCAGTTGTTCATTCCGTATGACGCCTTGAACATGGCCAGCGGCGATTCATACGATCTGAAATTCTATCTGGCGCTTTACGACCAGGACGGCGAACGTACCTTTGGTAAATCGGGATGGTACACTTTCCACCTGAACGTGCCGTAAAGGACGGATCGAGCCTCGTCAAAGTCCGCTGCTCGAGGGCGGAAAGGTTGGTGTCAAAAAAATGAAATTCGTCTTAGGGTTGCTCGCGATCGGTCTTTCGCTGGCGCAGTATGATCCGGCACTCGTCTCGGTGCACTCTGCCATTCCGGCCACCCAAGCCGCCGGCCGTGTCTGCGAGCGCGCAGACCTGAAAATCAAGGAAGGCGAGACGGACGCGGCCATGGGCGGCGTGCGGCGGACTCCGTTCATTCTCACCAATGCTTCGGCTTCTGCCTGCACGCTGAAGGGTTATGTGGCGCTCGAGCTCCTGAATCAGGCGGGTGCGGTGGTCAAGCGCGCCACCAAACAGAAGAGTGACGATCCGATCACTGCCGTCAATCTTGAACCCGGGAAGACGGCGTGGTTCGCGCTCAACCATAACGCCGGCGGCGCCGGCTATATGGGCAAGCCGTGTCCAAACTATGCGCGCGTTCGCATTACCACGCCCGGCGCCAAAACCCCGTTTGTCGTTCGCGGTGAAATCCAAAGCTGTGCCGGGACCGATCTCGAAGTCACACCCATCAGTGGCGGCACACCCGAATAAATCTTTCCAGCAATGCGAGGTGCAAAAGCATGAACGTGCGATTGAGAAATACTCTACCAGCGCTACTAATAATCGTGGGATTGGCAGTCTGCTCCGCGGCGCAGGCACAAGCCGCCAAGACGACTGTCTACAAAATTGCCGAGGCGGGTGTCCAAATTGATGTGCCGGATGGTTGGAAAGCGAGCCAGGATGCGAGCGGCAGCCACGTAATCGTAAAAAAGGATGGCGACGGTTATGTGGTGCTCACCATGAATGTCCTGCCGCGCGAGCCGTCAATGACAGTTGACGTCTTGTACGCAGCCTTTTCTGAGGGAGTCTTCGAGAACGCCAAGAAGGATTGGAAGGGTTTCAAGCCAGGCGAATTGATGAAGGACACCCAGAACGGCATGGCGGTCCGCGCTCAAAAGATCGAGGGCACTGTAGAGGATGCGGGCGGCGAATTGGAGGGCCTGGTCGTGGTGATCGATTCGCCCAAACCGCTGGGAATTTTCGGGCAGCGCACGAAGAAGCACTCCGACGCGCTGGAGAAAGAGAGCTCGGATATTTTAGGCAGCATTAAGAAGATTCAATAGCCGAGCCGATCGCTCTTAACCCGCGATGAAAACCATTACGCGATTATTAACATTTGGCATCTTCGCGGTCTTGGCGGTTTCAGCGAAGGCGCAGACAGCGACGCCGCAGGACGTGTTGAATAAATTTCTGAAACTCGACTTCGATGGCGCCCGTCTCGACAGCGATGGTTTCAAGCAGGTCTTCCCGCTCACTGATTGGCCCGATGCTCCGGGCTACGATACGTCGATCATCGTCAGCTCGTACAAAGTGGGAGAGCCTCAATTCCGCGGGGCCGAGGCGAAGATCATGGTCACCTACGAAGTGGTCGGCATGATTGCCGGCAACACGACGTGGGAAGCATTCGCCGATAATCCTAAATCGGAGACCTTCAAAGACGAGGTCAACATTCCGTATGTACTCGTCCTGAAAAACGGCAAGTGGAAAGTGCACGAACCCAACCAGGCGCCGCATATCTCAATCGACGTGGCGCTGAAAAACGAAGAAGCTTTGCTGGCCGATAAGACCCGCGAGGCCGACGAGCACAAGGCTTATCAGCAGATCGTTACGGCCTTACGAAAACTTGCCGCGAATTAGGAAGGGAACAATGCAAAGGACCAGAAATCTTCGGACGGTGGCCGCGGTGTTGGTGATACTGCTGCCGCTTCTGGCCAGTACTTTCGTAACCTCTGCGGTTGGTATTCACGCGCGCGACCCTTATATCGGTGAATGGTCCAACGGTCGCGGCGAAACGCTCACAATCACCGGCAGCACCATCAAATTCGGGAGCGATAAGGCCGTGCCTTACCACGACATCACCCGGGTTACCAACGGTCGCGAGTTCAATCTCGAGATTACGACCGAGGCCAAGCTCAACTACCTGACCAGGTTCCTGCACATTTCATTCGGCGACGGGGACAAGACCGACGAAATGAAGATGACCCTCTATGATTCGCGGAAGAACCTGGAAGACGGCGAAGATTCCCAGGGCGAAGCTACCTGGTTTCGCTGAGTATCGCGCGACACCTCACAAAATTCGCGCGAAGAAATTATTCATCCACGCCATCAGTGATTCGATTCGTGCCGCCTGAGGCACCGGGTTCGTTTTGGCCGCAAGGGGACCTTGCAGGTCTTCGTGGCCGGCGAAATTGATGTTCCGATCGACCTCGCTGTAAATCGCCAGGTACATCTGCGTCTCAGCCGGAATCAAGGTCCGCCAGTTGGAGCCACCGTTCTTCAGATAAGTGGGCAGCCGCCCCGGATTTGAATTGTATCCGGCCGCCAGCAACTCCGGCTTGGAAGCGATGCCGTCGCGGAGCGCGGCTTGCACGTCAGAACTCTCTGCCAGGGTGGTCCAGGTGTCGTTCATGTAGAGCAGCATCGCCTGCAGAGCGTTCCCGTGATCGCGCATGCCGTCGACGAAATCGGCTTGCAGCGGAACCGACGAATGCTGCTGCCTAACGCCGCCGTACGTCCGCGGGATCATCTGGATCATTCCACCGGCTCCTGCCGTGCTCACTGAATAGCGAAACGTATTGCCCGCATTAAGCGCGTAGAGCGAGACGATCTCCGGCAAGAGCGTCGCGTGGTCCTCAGTCATGAAACGGCGGTGATCGGTGTGCTCCACCACGCAAAGGTGTTCGGCTACATCGACAATATCGGCAGGGACGTGAATGCCTTTGGCGTCGAGGTCGTGGGCCGCTTTATCGAGCATGGCGCTGATATAGGTTTCACCCGCCGCCGCCACGTCGCTGGTAACGAGCGCCGGATGCGCTGAGTTGTAGTAGGCAATCTCTGTGAGCGAGCCGCCCTTCACAATCGGGAACGCCACCGTCAGCGGGGTCAGTTCTTTTCCGCTCGCCGGGTCGATGACGCGAACCGCGGTATTCACGCCATTGGCTCGCACAATTGTCAATTGTAACGACCGGCCGGTTTGCGATTTCACCGGCAGCTGTGCGCCCTTCGTGAGAAAGGAATCTTTCGCCACCGAAAGTATTTCGATTTTTTCGGTATCGCGATCGAGCGCGCTCAAGACGACAGTATTGTTGTTTACGAGATTGGCGGAGGATTTCAGCGCTTCGCGGCTCTCGTTCAGCTTCGCCTGCAACTCGCTGACATTCATCACGGCATGCGGCGCGGCTGTGGTGGCTGAGGCTTCGGAAACGACTGCCGTGCCAGTTGACGAATCGGCGGCCTGGGCCGTCGCGCGCACCTGTAGCAGCGCGCACACACTGATAGCGATGAGGATAAGGGAACCTTTTCTCATTGTCTTTTTAGTTATTGCCTTACAGGACTTCGGTGAATTGCCGGGTAATATTCGGATGCCCTGTCTTGCTTCTCAGTTGCAGACAGGTTGAATGATCGTTGCTGTCAATGCGACTGCATGAATAACTCACGCTGCGCGCGCCCGACAACGAGTCAGTCGCATCCCCGAGTCGGTACCATCCCCGAGTCAGTACCATCCCCGAGTCAGTACCATCCGCGTGAGCGGATGGGATCAAGTAGATGCCTGGCGATTAGCTTTGTCCCATCCGCTCACGCGGATGGGACTGACTCCGTGACGTGGGACTGACTCGTTGCTGAGGTCATGGCCTGAGCGGGACTACTTTACGTATTCCCAATGCCACGGTTCATAAAAGTAGGGACGGAAGCCGAAGCGTTCGGCATTTCGGACGAGCCATTTGTATGCGGGCGTGTTCACCTGGATGACGCGATTTGCATCCCTGGTGTCCACCGGATCGCCGCCGACGTACAAGTCCAGGGCGCGGCCGGTGAAGTGCGGGCTGTTTATCGCAAGACCGGCGCTGCCGGCGTTTGGCGATTCACGGCGCAGCTTTTCCTGATATTCGCGTGAACGAAAACTGGAAATGATTTTGAAGTATTTCTCAGTCGCGGCCAGATCGTTGGGTGAGCTGTGCTCCAGCTTCAAAGTGGGATCAGCGATCGCCGCCGCCACCATCTGCCGGTAAGCAGCATAGGTGTTCTTTTCAACCTGCCGTAGTTCAGGTAAGCGCTCGGGATCGAAGAAGTCGGACGAAGGCGCCATTAACAGTTGGTCCGGCGTGGCCGGCGTTTTGTCCTTCAGACGATTGGTCTGCCATTGGCCGACCAGCGCCATCCAGGAGTTCTCATCCAGAACTCCGGTGGCCTCGAGACTTTTCTGCTTCTGCCAGCCGGCAATGGCGTTCGCAAAATCAGGCGACCAGGCATCGAATCCAGTTTTCAGGGTCTGGCCGATCAGGGCGTCGTACAGATACCACCCGTGTTGTTGCTTACTTCCGAAGGTCCACACTAACTCATTTCTGAGCGAACTATTCTGCGACGCGGCTCCGGCAAAAGGTTTATTCGCATTAGCGGTATTAGGATTCGGGGTCATCACGGTCGGCTTCACGAGTGAATCGGGCTTCTGTGAAGGCGACTGGCCGCGGCTCGAGCGCGCGTTAAAGGCAGTGAAAGCCAGTCCCGCGAAAAGCAAGGCAGCGGTCAAAACAAAATGTATTCTCGTACTCTTCATATTTCTTACGGCGTCGGTGAGGACTTACGTATTGTCGGGCAGAACGTTGAGATGCGCAAATTCCATTAATGTTTGGTTGCGGGCCCAATTTAATTTTTCTCTGTGTCTCCGTGGATCTCCGTGCCTCTGTAGTGAGCTTTCTTCCTGAACCAATCTCCACCACAGAGACACGGAGGACTCACCGAGACACGAAGAAGACGCAAATTGGGAACCCTACTTAATGTTTGGCCCGGCCTCTGGATTTCGCCGGTTTCTCGCGCGCCGCGGGATGGGCCGGAGCTGGTTTAGGCGCGGGCTTGTTGGCGTTTTCCGGTTCGTCAGGCGGGGCGCCGGCTTCTTCGCGCGAGGCGGCGATCAGATCATCGTTGGGCCGAACGCCGTCAACGAAAGCAAAAACGTGAAAGTTCGCGTTCCGTTCACGCAAGACCTCGACCCGTCCGGCATCTTTCAGCCGCGCCAGATCGGCCATGACGAAGTTCTGCTCGGGAATGCTCATGTAGCGATAGTCAATATCAAACGCCAGACCGGTTGAGTGTGGCGGCGTGTCGATGGTCGTGGCCGCCCGGTTGTAGCGGCGCAAGGTGTGCTGATATTGCTCCGGCCGCACCAGGGAGCTAATCGGCAGTGGCCGCTCAAATTGACGCCGGTAGTCGCCGGCGATCTCTTGCAGGACCTTGAGCGCTTGCGGCCTCAGCGAACTGAGCATGTTCATCTTCATCGTTTGCCGATCGATGGGGTTCTGCAAATCATAAGTACGGCCGTGGAAATTTTGCGCGAGCGCCCGAAGGCCTTCATAACCGGCAAGCAGTTGTTGTCTCATTACCGGATCGCCGTAGTAACGATCAAGCAGCTCCTTCTTATCTTCAGCGATCCTTGGAGGCTGGTCCTTGTTTTCGCCCGGCTTCCCGAAATCAGGTTTTGCCCCTCGCTTGTCGGAGGAACCCGTTTTTTTATCAGAGCCGGGACCACGCTGGCCTGCGGCTTCTAACCTTCCGTACTCATCGCGCAGCTCGGCCTCCTCGTACAGCGGCACCGTCTGATCATCTTCATACTTCGTAAAAGGACCATCGTCGGTTTTGGCGCCGACACCGAGCAAAACAAAATCATCGGTCACTGCGGGCACTGCCACCATTTGGCCGCGTTGGATCATGGCCGCCAGATCGACGTAATCCTGACAGGTCTGCAGGCTTTGCTTCTTCACCTCGGCGACCTGAGTGGCCAGAAACCAATGCCGGTCGTCGTAATGGCGGAGTTCGGCAGGGACAGTCAGGGCCGCGCCGCTGGGGACATCGAGGCGATCGGCCTTGGCGCGTTCCACCGCTTGCAACCAGCGTTCACTGTCAAACCCGCTTTCCACGCCGGGTATGGTAGCGGTTGCCTGGACAGCATTCCGCCGTGGCGCGCTGAAATGCAGCGCCGCCCAGACACTCACGCCGACTACGGCGCTCAGCGCGACTGGAACCACAAATCGTCTGATCACTTCTGTCATTACAGATTTGTGCGGGTGTGAAGGGGACGACGCGGGCAGCGTCTCACGACCGGTATCGCAGCGATTTTAGTGTATGAGGCTTCGTAACCGAAACTGCCGCAGCGTGATAACGGATTAGCTCTTTGTCTTTTGTTCGCCGGCGGTGATTCTGCCGTAACGCTTGATGATGAGCTTCACGTAATTGCGGGTTTCGTCATACGGAGGAATCGTATAACCGTATTTGATCACCGCGTTCTCACCGGCGTTGTAGCCGGCGAGGGCCAGATCAACGCGTCCATTGAACATCTTCAGCAAGTCTTTAAGATATCGAGTGCCGCCCATGATGCTCTGCCCCACATCGAAAGGATTAGTGACGCCATAGCGCGCCGCCGTGCCGGGCATTAACTGCATCAGGCCCTGCGCCCCCTTTGGACTGGTAGCGCTCGAGGCGAATTTCGATTCCTGCGACATGAGGCAGAAGATCAGGTACGGATCGACGCCGTATTGATTGCCATAGAGTTTTATCAACCCGTCGATGCGGGCGTTTCCGGTGGACCACGCCTGATTCGAGGCCACTGATGAGCTGTCGAGTGCGGGCACGATGGGCGCCGGTTTGTTTGCTTCGGCGATCTGTTTGGCCAGGTCTTCGACCTTCGCCCGCGCATCTGCCAGATCCTTATCGCTCTTTTCCATTTCGACGCGCGAAATCAAGCCTTGCGCGTAGAGATCTTTGGCCTGGGTGTTTTGCTTTCCGAGCCGGTCAACTTCGTTCTGATAGAGCGTCGAAAGTGAATTAAGACCCGTCTTATAATCGCCGGCCGCGCCGCCGGTCTTAATGGATTCGGTGGCCGCGGTGGTCGCGCTTGGGGTTTGGGCCTGGCCTGCAACGATTCCTGCCATCAACGGCAGAATCGCAAAAATACCCGCAAAAATAGCTGCTTTTCTCAAAACTTCCAGTCGCTTTCTATGATTTTATGTGAGGACTTTTCTTCGTCCACTAAATCTAGACACCATTGAGCCGGAGGTGGTTACGATGAATTACTCTCCGTTTAAGTTGCAAAGCCCGCGACGTAGCACCGTATCAGCCTTTCTTCTGTGCATGCCACGCCGCTAAAACCTGAGCTTCGCGGTCCGCTTTAATCCCGGCGCGCATTTTCAATTGCCGCTCGGGCGGCTGTTTTCGAAACCATTCGAGGGTGGCCCGGGTTGTTTCGCTGAGCGGACGAAATGTCAGTCCGTGGCTCAGCGCCTTATTGATGTTCGTCGTCGAGTAACCAATCTCCGGACCCCTGGTCGAGGTCCAAATCGGAACATCGTCGATAATCTGCTGCGCCTTCAGAAAATCGTCGTCCACCCAGGTAAAGGTGGCATTAGAGTTCGTGGTCTGCTTCAAGTCGTTCAGCATATGACCCATCGTCAGCTTTGACCTGGGCCCGACGGCGTTGAATGGACCAACGGCGCCTTGCTCGACCATACGAATGGTCCATTCCGCCAGATCGCGCGCATCGATAATCTGAATCGGGTCGTTTGCAGTTCCGGGAGCGAGCATTTCGCCGCCGCGCTCGACGCGCACGGGCCAATAGGTAAAGCGATCAGACTCATCGCCCGGGCCGACGATATAGCCGGGTCGCACGATCAAAGTCTTCCCGGGAAACCATTTTTCAGCTTCGGCTTCAGACTGGGCTTTCAACGGTCCAAAGAGAGCGAAGTTATTCGCGCGCATGGTCGCGTTCGTCTCTTTCATGGCGTCCGGCCCGGTGTATTTGGCCAGTGGCCATGTCTCTTCCATACCCGTCTTGCTGGTATCGGCGTAAACCGAGGTCGAAGAGATGAAGACATAGCGATCGGCATTGCCCTTCAGAATTTGCGCTGCATCGCGCACCCACACCGGCAGGGTCGCCGGATTGTCGATGACCACGTCCCAGGTGCGGCCTTTGAGGGCATCGAGTTGTCCATTGCGGTCTCCCAACAGTTGTTCGACTTCTTTGGGAAGTTCGCCCGGGTGGGTCCGGCCGCGATTGAAGACCGTGACTTGATGGCCGCGCTTGAGCGCATATCGCACCTGGAAGGGACCGGTGAAACCGGTGCCTCCGAGGATCAGAATTCGCAAAGACTTGGGGGCGGCCATGGCCGCGGGCAACAGGCCGGTGGCTAAACTGCCGCTCGCAAGAGCTGAAAACTTGAGGAAATCTCGTCTACTGGTGAACATTGATTGGTTCCAGCTGGAAATATGCTGAAGTTGTTCGTACGCGCGAAACGGCCATGAGGTTCACGCAAACTGAGTCATGAGCTGGCGGGAAGCATCACGCTCGTTGCCTGGGGCAGTCAGGCACCCGAAGAAAATCGGGGCAGTAGCCCGACCGTCAGGGAGGGCTCACACCTTCGACTTTGAGCCCTCCCTGACGGTCGGGCTACCGCCCCGGGGCGAGCAACAGCGCGGGGACTCTTTTGACTCCCACACGGCATTGACCGGTCCATCGGCTGCGCGCTATCGTGGATGCACCCCCGAAAATTTGTATTAACCAAGAAGGGGTCCAGCATGTTCCAGCACAGACGCTTCCCACAAGCTTTGATTCTCACTCTATTTCTCCTGTTTCCGATTGGCTTATTGGCGCAAAAGGCACGGCCCGCGCATGCGCGCGCGCATGCTTTGACGGCCAGTGAAGCCAAACAGGCATCAGCGCGCTTGTCCGAAATGGGCTACGGCGCCGGAGCGATTGCGCTCACTGCTTTTCAGAAATACGAAGGACGAACCGTGACCGGACATCTCACTCGAGATGAATTCGACGCGATCATGAACGCCAATGCGCCCAAGTCGCGCGATGCCCCTTATGCGCACGTCGAGGTCGATCTGGACCGCCAGGTCTTATTGATGGTCGATGATCAGGGCGCGGTGAAGAAAGTGCTTCCGGTTTCTACCGGAAGCAACAAGCAATACAACGTGAAGGGCATGAGCGGTCTGGCTTACACGCCGCGGGGCCGCTTCAAGATTTATGCGAAGATCGCCGGTTGGCGGAAATCGCCGCTGGGCATGCTTTATTATCCCAACTACTTCAGCGATGGTTTGGCGATACATGGCAATTCATCTGTCCCGGAAACACCGGAAAGTCACGGCTGTATCCGCGTGCCGAACTCTACCGCCGTCTCGATCTACAAGCAGATGCCAATCGGAACCATCGTGCTGATCTATGACAAGGAGTCCTTTGTGCCGGGCGGCGACTGGGTGACTGCGAAGCAGTGAGCGGCGGGCAGAAGGGCTATTGATCCGCGGCCGGGGCGTAATACCAGCGGCGACCGACGACTTTGTATTCCGGGTGATCGCGCACGGTGACCTCTACCTTTCGCCGTTTGCCGTCATGATCTTTGTTCGTAGGATAGTAACCCACGATGTAGCGGCGGTTGATGTCTGAGAAGATGCTCGAGTAAATGCGATCGGCGTCCTCAGGCTTCTCCAGAAACATAGTCCAGCCGCCGGTAGAGGTGGCCACCGATGCGAGTGATGTCTGAAGTTTTATCCTGGCTTCCGCCGCAACTTTCAAAGCTTCATCTGTCATCATCGCTTCGAACATCTTGGCCGTCCTCGCGTCTCTGAACGGGAGCTGCGCAAACATCTTCTCTGCTTCGATCCTGGTGTCTGCTATCACCTCGGCCAATGGACGTCCCAGCAGCTGGTGCCCGGGAACAACTGTGTAAATGGTCGTGCGCGCTTTCTCAGCCGCCCGGTAGATATCTTCGAGGCTGAAATTTGTGCGATTTTCTTGGAAATACCGGCGCGACGCCTCAATTTGTTTTTTATCAGGGACAACCCCGGGATCTTGCCGCGCAAGATCAAGGGGTGTGTTGCGGAGATAAGCAAGCTGATCGCCGTCTGTCTGGAAAATCACGATGGGTCGTTGGTCTTCATCGTTGAAAGCTTCCCGCAGCGTGGCCAGCAGCGCGCTATATTGCTTGCTGCGGCCAAAGTGCTTGAACCGCATGTTTTCGAACGAGCCCATCGGTTCGTCGGGATTAACTCTCTTCAAAAGGGAATCGAGTTTGCTCTTCAGCTTCTGTTTGTCCCTGGTGAAGTCCTGGATCAATTCGACGTCATCGGTAACGATGGCCATGCTGTCCGACGGCGCCAGTTTGTCCACGAGCATTTTGGCGGCCGTCACACTCGTCTTGATGAACGGGAATTGGCTGCCGCTGTAATCGATAATCAAAACCATCGAGCGCGGCACATTCGTGCTATCGCCCAGTGAGAACAGTCCCACGGTTTGAGCGGCGCCGTCTTCGTTGATGACAAAATCTTTCTCGGTCAGGCCGGTTACAAAATTGCCCCGGGCGTCGAGCACCAGGACGTCGTTACTCACCAGCGAGGTTTCGACTTTTACGACGTCGATGTCCTCAGCGCCCGGCGACGCTGTTGATTTCCGTTTGGTCTCGACCGCCGCCTGCTTCTCCTCGTCCCACTTGATGTGTTTGAGGCTGGAGCCGAAGTCCTTGAGCTTGGGTCTTTCTTTATTTTGCGCCGGAGCTGTTAGGCAGACGGCCGCGAAGAAAAACAATGCGGTCCAGCGCGTGAGATAAAAAGTGAATCGGTTGCCCATGATTCGCGGTTCGGGAATCTGGCCTGAGCGCCTTATCGATCTATCACGAAACCATGTGGTGAATGAAGACTCACTCTTAAGCCAAGGTAGTTATTGACCTGCAGCCGGCGCGAAGTACCACCGGCGACCGACGACGTTATATTCCGGGTGATCGCGCACGCTGATTTCCAACCTGCGGCGTTTGCCGTCATGTTCTTTGTTCGTAGGATAGTAACCGACCAGGTAGCGGTGATTGATATCGTCCAGGATGCCCGAGTAGATGCGTTCGGCGTCGTCGGGTTGTTCCAGGAACATGGTCCAGCCGCCGGTCGAGTTTGCCACCGCCGCGAGGGCGCCCTGGATCTTCGCCTGGTTCTCTGCCGCCGGCTTCAGTTTTTCGTCGGTTAAAAGGGCCTCGACCTGGGCGCGCTGCTCAGGTGTGACAGACCTGAAACTTAGGGAACTCTCGGTGTAATAAACCCTGGTCAGGGCGATTTGCTCGGCTAGCGGGCGGCCCAGCAGTTGATGGCCGGGGACCACCGTGTAGATCGTCGCCCGCGCCTTTTCGGCGGCGCGGCAAATGTCGTCAAGACTGAAATCGACCCGCAATTCTTCAAATCGTTTGCGCAAACGTTCGGCCATCTTTTTGTCATAGCTAAAGGCCGAGAGATCCGAGGTCAGCGGCGAGTTGCGCAGATAGGCGAGCTGGTCGCCGTCAGTCTGGAAGATGACGATGGGCCGCTGGTCCTCGTTAATGAATGCTTCATTCAAGGTCGCCAGCAGAGCGCTGTACTGCTGGCTCTTACCGAACTGGCGTCCGCCACCTTTGTTGATTCCCGAGATGCGGTCCAACAATGAATTCAGTTTGCCCTTGAGCTTCTCCTTGTCCCGGGTAAAGTCCTGAATCATTTCCACGTCGTCGGTGACGATCGCCATCCGGTCCGAGGGTGGCAGCTTATCTACCAGAGATTTGGCGGCCGCAATGCTGTTCCCAATGAAAGGGAATTGGCTGTTGCTGTAGTCGATGATCAAGACAATCGTTCGCGGCACCTTGACGTTGTCGCCCATGGTAAGCACGCCGACCTGTTGAGGCCGGCCATCTTCAGTAATGAGGAAATCTTTTTCAGTCAGACCCTTGACGGGATTACCGCGCGCGTCCAGGACCAACACGTCGCTGGTAACGAGCGAGGTCTCGACCTTCAGCACATCGATATCGTCGCTGGACGGGGCTGAGGTCTGATCCGTTCGTTTAGCACCCGGTTTGGCGGCCGGCTTTTTCTTTTCGTCGGACTGGGACCGTTTGAGGCTCGATCCAAAATCCTTTAGCTTCGGCCGCTCTTTCTCCTGGCCGGCGGCGCCGGCACATAGAAATATTGCCAACAGGACGGAGAGGGCTGCGGATTTCCAGTGACGCGCTGGCATTACTTCAAATAGATGCAATCGGCCTCGCCAGGGTTTTCAAGAAACATGGTCCAACCACCGGTTGCCGTCTCAGCTTGCCGGGCGCATGGTGAGCACGGGCGGAGATTGCAGCTTTGGTTGCGCATAGTGGCCGCTCGTTGAATTAACGGCGCAAAACTATCACGATTCGCGAGAGGTTGAATACTCTTTGACGCCCGGTAGGAGTATTCACGGCCTTTGCGTGATAATGATTACGCGCTCTCTCGAACCAACGAGTTTATGCTTCAATGCCCGCGATGTGGTCGCCAGTTTCCGGACGATGTATTTGTCTGTCCCGGCGATAAGATGCCGCTGCAAGCCGATGCGACCATCGCCGATGTGCCGCTTGATCCATTATTGGGGCGGGTCTTCGATGGCAAGTACCGGCTGGATGAGCGCCTCGGCGGCGGCGGTATGGGCACCGTTTACCGCGCCACCCACCTGCTTATCGATCGGCCCGTCGCCTTAAAAGTCCTCAGCCAGCGGTTCGTTGGCGATCAAACGGCCCAGCAAAGGTTTCGGCGCGAAGCCCGCGCCGCCGGACGGATGCAGCATCCGAATGCGGTGACCGTCACTGATTTCGGCGCGACTGACGATGGTTATCTCTACATCGTGATGGAGGTGTTGGAAGGGCGGACGCTGCGCGATTTGCTTGCGCACGAAGCGCCGCTCGATCCGGCGCGCGCGGCCTCATTCATGCTTCAGGCTTGCGCGGCCGTTGGCGCGGCACATGATGCGGGTTTGATTCATCGCGATCTAAAGCCGGCAAACATATTTATCGAGCAACGGCCGAATTTTCCCGCCGTGGTAAAGGTGCTTGATTTCGGGGTCGCGAAATTTGTCGTGGAGGAACACGACGACGATCACACGCTCACGCAGGTAGGCACGCTGATCGGGACGCCGCGATATATGTCGCCGGAGCAGTGCGCCGATTCGGCGACCCTGACCGCCGCCACGGATGTTTACAGCCTGGGAATAATTCTCTACGAGATGCTGACAGGCGTCTGTCCCTTCAACGGCGAGACGCCGCTGGCCATTGCGTTGAAGCAGGTTTCGGAAGCGCCTCATCCGCCGCGCGAACTCGTGGCCTCGATTCCGGCAGCGCTTGAGCGCGTCGTTCTCCATTCATTGATGAAGAATCCCGGCGACCGGCCACGTAACGCCAATGAGCTGCGGGGAGAACTGCATGCAACGGCGGAAGCGTTGGGTTTCGAGCATGCCGAAAGCACTCATTCCCCGATGTTCGAAACCTTGCGCAATGCTGGAACCGAAAGTCCCTCCGGCCGCCTGGTGATTGATTTGAACACTCTGCGCCAGGTGCAAGCGGCGGTGGCGACGGCGCCGGTGTCTGAGGAGACGCAGCCTTTGAAGACTGCCTCGCCCGATGTCAATCAACCTGTTATCAGCCGCGTAAACGTTCCGGTGGAACGTCCGCCGGCAAAGAATTCGAGCGTCTGGTTGGCGGGAGTGATTCTGCTGATCGCCTTGCTCGGCTCAGGTGTACTGGCCGCTCGCTGGTGGCGCGGCGACAACACGGGAATCGTGGCAGCCGCGACACCCACACCCACACCCACACCGACCGCGACCCCGACGGCGACGCCCACGCCCGTGGATGAGGACCGAAAACAAGCCCACCGGAAAGAACAACCACACCGGGAGCAGAAATCTCTCGGAAAAAAGGTTTTAGAAAAGCTCAAAAAAGCCATACCGTTCTAACGCCCGAGGTCTACTCCGGCGTTCGCCTCAAAGTGGGTTGATACTATATTCTTCAATTTTGCTAACGTGTCGGAAGCTCGCCCCTGAGGGAGGGCAAGCTACGTGAATCAGCCCCTGAGGATCCGGGAATGGCGGGCTGCCCTCCCTGACGATCGGGCTTCTGACGCGCGCGATTAATCGTGAAATCATTTCAAGTCGGTTCAACTACATTTGGCGACGGCCGCCTGGCTGTCATTGCCGGGCCATGCGTGATCGAATCGCGCGAGCACGCGACCATGATGGCGCGTGAATGTGCAATGCGGGCCCGCGATGCGGGTCTGGACTTTGTCTTCAAGTCGTCTTTTGACAAGGCTAATCGATCGTCGGCTAAGAGTTTCCGCGGTATTGGCATGGACGCCGGCCTGGAGATTCTGCAGCAGATCAAGGAAGAGCTCGGAGTGCCGGTGCTGACCGACATTCACGAGATTGATCAGATCGAAACCGTGGCGCAGGTTGCGGACATTCTGCAAATTCCCGCGTTCCTCTGCCGTCAGACTGATTTGATCTCAGCTGCGGCCAGGTCGGGCCGCGCCCTCAATATCAAGAAGGGCCAGTTTCTGGCGCCGCAGGATGCGAAAAATATTGTCGAGAAGGCAAAGGCCGCCGGAAGCGACCGCGTAATGCTGACCGAACGCGGCGTGAGTTTCGGCTATAACAATCTCGTCGTCGATATGCGCTCGTTTCCGATCATGGGCGAATTCGGCGTGCCCATAGTTTTCGATGTGACCCATTCGTTGCAATTGCCCGGTGGCTTAGGCCATGCAACAGGCGGCTTGTCGCAATACATCGAACCGCTTGCGCGTGCCGGCGTCGCCTGCGGAGTTGACGCGGTTTTCATGGAAGTGCATGACGCTCCGGAGCGCGCACCGTCGGACGGACCAAATATGCTGCCGTTGCGACGGCTGGGTGCATTGCTCGAGAGCTTGCGTGATCTGCACGCGCTGGTTCATAGAAGGGAAATGCCGATTGAAAATTGAAAAATGCAGATTGAAGATTGAAAACTGCAAATTGCAATTTGAAAAATGGGAATTGCAAATTGACAAACGCAAATTGCAAATCGGGTCGAGTTCAGACGTCTCTCAGACGTAATTTACAATTCGCATTTTGCAGTTTTGCAATTTGCAATTTCTGATTTTGAATTTTGAATTTGTAATTTTCAATTCTTTCAGAACACAGATGAAGCATCTTCTACGCCTTCTTTTGGTGACCGCAGTCGCTGGCTGGCTGGTTCTTTCCCCGAGTTCGCATGCCCAGGATGAGCCGCGCGCTGCCTGGGCCATTACGAATTACGACATCGCTGTCCCGGCCATCGGTAATGAACGCGCGCTTTCGGCGCGCGCGGTTATCACGGCGCGCAACATCGGGCGGGGCGCGGGCGCGACGCTTACGGTGCGTATAAATCCGACGGCTGAGGTTAAGGCCGTCACCGTCGGCGGGGCCACGGCGACTTTCCAATCACGCCCGGAGACGCGCGGCAATTCTCAACGCGGAGCGTCGCAGCGCGTTACGATCAATCTTCCTTCATCGGTTACGCCGGGCCAGAGTGTCGCCGCCACCGTCGATTACCGGCTTCCGATTACCGAGAACAGCGGCGCGGCTGCCCTGTCTCCAGTCGGTTCGCAGTTTCTTCCCCAGTCGATGTGGTTCCCACAGGTAAATACTGAGTTTTCGGTGCGCGGCGCCGACTACGCGCCGTTTCGCCTGACGATTAATGGGGCCTCAGCCCTGTCATCAGGAATCGACAAGAGTTCGGGCGGCGGCAACAGCGTCTTTGAGCAGTCGCTGAACGCGCAGCCGTTCTTTGTTACCGGCGCATGGGATCGCATCGACGGTGGGGCCAATGCCAAAGGGATCAGCGCCTATATCGCGAAGGGCGCCGGCGCCGACGAGCGAAAGCAGGCCGAAAGTCTGATTGCGCTGGCGAGCGATGCCCGGAATTTTTATGCGACGCTGTTCGGTGCGGCGCCGGATGTGCCGGTGCGAATCATCGGAGTTAACCGCGCCGCCGGATTTGAAGATGCCGGCGCAATCCTGCTTGGTAATGGTGCGTTTCAACGAAAGACAATCGATTCGTCCACGGCCATGACCATCGGTGAGGCTATTGCGCGGCTGTGGATTGGCGCGGATACACCGGTGCGTGGCGACGGCTATGGCGTCGTGCGTGAAGGTCTGCCGCGCTTTCTGGCCACCCTGTTTCTCGAGAAGCAATTCGGCGCCGACGCTGCGGAAGCAGAACGTGGCCGGGAACGCGTGGCCTATGCGGCGATTGCCAAGCGCGACGGGCCGCTTTCGCGGACGAGTGCTCTCGATCCGACTTACCTGAATGCGGTCGCTAACAAGGGCGCGATGGTCTGGAGACTGCTGGACAGTGTGGTCGGACATGACACGTTCATTTCTACCCTCAAGGGATTGCTGGCCAGCAGCAAAACGGATGTCGATGGCTTGACTCTGGCAGCGACGCGCGCGGCCTTTGCGGCCCGCGGCAATTCAGTGAAGGCCCTCATCGATCAGCAACTGGATCAGACCACGGACACCGATTTGCTTGCCGGACTTCCGGTGCAGAAGGATGGCCAGTGGACCGCGGCGTTGCGCAATCTCGGGTCGACAGAAGTAACGGTTAACGTAGCCGGCGCCACCAGCACGGGTCAGCGCGTGACCACCCAGGCCACGATACCGGCCCATGATTTCGGCCAGGCCACGTTTAAGAGTTCCGCGAGCATCGTTTCGGTGGAAGTCGATCCGGATAAGCTTTATCCGCAACTCGACTACGCCAATGACGTCGCGCCGAAGGTCCCGGAGATCGCTGAGTCCCTCGGGGAAGCAAATCGACTTTATGGTGCGCAGGAATATGCCAAGGCTGAGGCGCTGGCGCGCCAGATGCTGGCCGCTTCTCCACGTTTGCAGGACGCGCGCATCGTGCTGGGGCGGACGCTGCTCGCAGAAAACAAGAATGACGAGGCCGAACGCGAATTCAAGCAACTGTTGACTGAGAAATTGCCTTTGCCCGCCAGCCTCGCGTGGGCCAGTTACGGGCTGGGCGAGATCGCTTTGCGTCGCGGGCAAGCAGCAGAGGCCTCCCGCTTATTTACCGACGCCATCCGGGCCGACGCGGAATATGCGTCAACGTTGACGGCGCGCGCAGCGCGGATTCGGGCCGAACCCTCTCCGGCAATCGATCAATCGGTGGTCGCATTTGTAAATCAGCTCGACACGGCGATTCGTACCGGTAAGCAAGCGGAGATTGGGCCGTTGATTGTGCCCGGCGAACTGGGCCGGTTTGTTAAGGGTCTGGTGGGGACGCAACCCGAAGCCTGGCAAACACGGGTGCTGCGGACTGAGCCGCTGGGCGCGGACCGAATGGCAGCCGACGTCTCTTTAAATACTAAGCAGCTGGGAGTTGAGCATTCGGGCACGGCCGTGCTGATTTTCGCGCGCGCCGCCGCTAGCTGGAAGCTCGACGCGATTGAATTCTTTGAGGTTCGCTGAGTGTGAGCCCGGGAGACGACTTCCTCTCCTCTGGAGATGCGCATAGCGACCGGATCGAATAACACGTTCGAGACAATGGATTCGTTAACAATTAAGCTCGACAAATTAAGCGGCGCCATCGGTCGCACCCAGGGATGCGTCATCGCCTTTTCGGGCGGCGTCGACTCGACCCTGGTGCTGAAGGTGGCGCACGACGTGTTGGCCGCGAACGTAATTGCCGTCACCGCGCTAAGTGAGTCGCTGCCGGCCGGCGAATTGGAAGAGGCCAAAGATCTCGCGCGGACGATTGGAGCGCGGCACGAAGTGATTCGCACTTTTGAGACGCGCGATGAGAATTACCTGGCCAACGCTGCGAACCGATGCTATTTCTGCAAGACGGAAATGTATGCGCGCATCGGTGAGTTTGCGTCGCGCCTCGGCATTGAAACAATTCTCGATGGGCTCAACCTTGATGACCTGAGCGATCGCCGCCCAGGCCGCGCGGCGGCCATCGAACGTGGGGTAATCTCTCCGCTGGTAGACGCCGGTCTGAACAAGATCGAAGTCAGGGAACTGTCGCGCAGTTTTGGTTTGCCGACCTGGGACAAGCCTGCGCTCGCCTGCCTCTCGTCGCGCATTCCGCACGGCACACCGATTACGCTCCAGTCGCTGTCGCAGGTCGATCGCGCCGAGACATTTCTGAAGACATTGGGCGTCGGTCAGGTGCGCGTCCGTCATCATGGCGCTACCGCTCGAATTGAAGTCGAGCCAAAGGATTTCGATTTGTTGTACGCGCGCGAGGCCGAAATAGCCGCACGCCTGGCCCAACTCGGTTTCACCCGGGTTGAAGTTGATCCGCAGGGATACAGAACGATGAGCGGCGTCGGGGAGGCATAATTTGAATCGTAGGGCGAAGACTATTGACCGGAGCGCAAGCGTCCCCGCTGGCACCTGTCTAAACGCGCAAACCGAGACAGGTTTCTCTCCAGTCAATGGATTTCAAATTGAGATGGGATGAGTCCCAACGTAACTGAGAAGAATGCAGGCTGAATTACTTCGCGAATTACTCAATGAGGTCCGCAACGGCGACCGCACGGTTGAGAGCGCCATCGATCGTTTGCGTAACTTGCCTTATGAAGATCTGGGCTTTGCCCGGCTGGATCATCATCGCGCGCTGCGCAAAGGCTTTCCTGAAGTGGTCTTCTGTGAAGGCAAACGCGTTGAGCACGTGGTGGAAATCATGCAACGGCTTGAGCATAAGCATTCGCCAGTGCTGGCCACCCGGGCAACTCGCGAGGTTTATGACGCGGTCGCCGCGAAGATTCCGGCGGCAAAGTATTTTGAAGCGGCCCGGATTATTCAACTTGGCGTCAACGGCGCCAGCCCGAGTGAGACAACTGTGATGATCGTTTGCGCCGGCACCGCTGATGTGCCGGTGGCTGAAGAGGCGGCGCTGACAGCGGCCGCCCTGGGCAGCAAGACTGAACGACTGTATGACGTGGGCGTGGCCGGGGTGCATCGGCTACTGGCCGCGCGTGAGGCGCTGGATGCGGCGAACGTCATCGTCGTGGTCGCTGGCATGGATGGCGCGCTGCCGACGCTGGTAGGCGGCTTGGTCGCCGCGCCGGTAATCGCGGTGCCCACCAGTGTCGGTTACGGTACCGGCCTCGGCGGCACGGCGGCGCTGATGACGATGCTGAATGCGTGCGCGCCGGGCATCGCCGTGGTGAATATAGACAACGGATTCGGCGCCGGCTACATGGCCCACTTAATCAACGTGAAATCTGCATCACCAGCGTTCGAGCATAACTGATCGAGCGGAACCGCGAACCGTAGGATGCGGTCCGCGGAGATCGATAACCGCACGGCGACCTTGAAACCCACAATTCGAAACACAGACGACATACCGGCTGACGACCTCCTGGAGCGTGCCCGGCGAGTAAGGTTGTTACTGATGGACTGCGACGGCGTGCTCACCGACGGCCGCCTCCAACTAACTGCAGACGACGAGCAGAAAACGTTTCATGCACGCGATGGGCAGGGAATCTCTCTAATACATCGCGCCGGTTTGCGCACGGGCATTATCTCAGGCAGAAAATCTTCCGCGGTGGAGCGTCGCGCGCACGATCTGAAAATGTCTTTCGTGCATCAATTCGCCAAGGACAAAATTAAGTCGCTGGAGGAAATCACCTCAGCCGCGGGCGTCTCAATTGACGAATGCGCCTACATCGGTGACGACCTCGCGGACATTGCCCTGATGCGGCGCGTCGGCCTCGCCGTCGCCGTCGCTGACGCTGTCGCGGAAACGAAAGCAGTCGCACACTACGTCACCAATCTGAACGGCG